>Ga0182030_10018507_pt1 | contig 13352 bp, 14 predicted proteins | sample 812S3MmetaG_FD_121299 | JGI IMG/M metagenome (GOLD analysis project Ga0182030, IMG submission 121299) | Permafrost microbial communities from Stordalen Mire, Sweden - 812S3M metaG (Illumina Assembly) | ecosystem: Environmental > Terrestrial > Soil > Wetlands > Permafrost | place: Sweden... | reverse complement strand
CGGCCCACCGGCGTGAACACGCTCGCCACACAGTTTTGGGCCTACACCAGCGAACTCTCCTACGGGGCGGCCGCGCCCTATGCGGCGCTGATGGTCGCCATCTCAGCCGTTCCCGCCGTGCTGCTGGGCCAACGCATGGTCAGAATCTCGCAGATGGAGCATCGCCGATGAACAGGCTGGTTGTGAAGGATGTGTGGAAGGGATACGACGCCCAGCCCGTGCTGCAGGGCGTGGACCTGCACGTGCCCGCCGGCTCGCTGACGGCGGTGCTAGGCCTGTCAGGCTGCGGCAAGACCACGCTGATGCGAGTGATCGCGGGCTTCGACCGCGCCGAGCGCGGCGAGATCTCGCTGGCGGGAGTGCGACTGGACGACGGCCAGACGTTCCTCGCACCGGAGGCGCGCTCGATCGGCTACGTGCCCCAGGAAGGCGCCCTCTTCCCCCATCTGAGCGTGCGCGAGAACGTTGGTTTCGGGCTGCCAAGGCGCGAGCGCCGCGGCGCGGCGGTGGAGCGGCTGCTGGAGATGGTGGGGATCGCGCCGCTGGCGCGGCGCCTGCCGCACGAACTCTCCGGCGGCGAGCAGCAGCGGGTGGCGCTCGCACGAGCGCTCGCACGCGAGCCGCACGCGCTGCTGCTGGACGAGCCGTTCTCCTCCCTGGACGCCGCGCTGCGAACGCATGTGCGCGAGGAGGTACAGGCGCTGCTGCGCGAGCAGGGGATCACCACCGTGCTCGTCACCCACGACCAGGAGGAGGCGCTGTCGCTGGCCGACAGCGTCGCCGTGCTGCGCGACGGCAGGATCGTCCAGCAGGGGACGCCCACGGAGCTCTACGAGCAGCCCGTGGACGAGCGCCTCGCCCGCTTCCTCGGCGCCGTCAATGTGATTGCGGCGGACTTCTCAGCGGGCAGCGCGTGCACCCCGCTGGGGGCACTCGCCATCCGCGAGGAGGACCCGCACGCGCCGCGCAGCGGCAGCGGCCTCGTGATGGTCCGCCCGGAGCAGCTCGACGTGACGCCGCGCGAGGACGGGGACGCGCCGGCGCAGGACGGGTTGTGGGGGCGCGTGGAGCAGTGTCGCTACTACGGCCACGATGCGCTGCTGCACATCCGCCCCGAGCAGCCGCAGGATCAGGAGCTGCTGCTCGCGCGCGTGCACGGCGAGCATGCCCTGGAGATCGGCAGCAGGGTGAGCGTGGCCGCGCACGGGCAGGCCACCGTGCTGGCCTGATCGCCGCGCGCACATGCGGGCAAAGCGGGAGAATCGAGCTGTGCCGAGCAGACACGAAGACGCCCCGCGCACGGCGTACGGCGCCGGCCCCCTGGTGGCCCTCGCATGCACGCTGGCGCTTGCGATCGTGGGTTGCGGCGGCGGCCAATCCCAATCCGGCGCGGGCAGCTCAGCCAGCACCGCCGCGAGCAACGCATCCACGACCAGTGCACAGGCCTCCACGCCCGTGGCGCGCGGGCGCGTGCTGTATGCGCAGGACGGCTGCTCGGCCTGCCACTCCCTCGACGGCTCGCGCCTCACCGGCCCATCGTGGAAGGGCCTCGCCGGCAGCGTCGTGCATCTCAGCGACGGCCACACGTTGATCGCCGACGACGCATATCTGCGCAGACACATCGTGAAACCGCAGGCCTACACGGTCGCCGGCTACCCGGGGGAAGTGATGGCACAGGCGATCTCGCAGCTGGAACTGAGCAAGCGCCCGCGCGAAGTCGGCGCATTGGTCGCTTTCATCGACTCGCTGCGCTAAACACCTGTACGTGCAGTTGACGTCGAATGTCCCGATCACAGCCCCGCGAGGACCAGGCGCCGCGCTGCTGTTGCTGGCGCTGTGCCTCGCCGCCGCCGGCTGCGGCTCATCGAAGGGCGCCGATGGCACGCAGGCCAGCGCGCCCGCCTACGTCACCGAACCGCCCACCCACCAGCAGCTGCTGGTGGAGGAAGGAGCGCGCCTGGTGGTGGCGGACGGCTGCTCGGCCTGCCATCTGAACGGCAGCTCACAGCGCGTGGCGCCCAACTTTGCGAGCTTCGCCGGCAACGAGGTGACACTGCTGAGCGGCAGGCGCGTGCTGGTCGACGAAAGCTTCCTGCGCGAGGCGCTCAGCGACCCGCGCGCCACGTTCATCAGGGGCTATCGGCCCGCTCCCATGCTCGCCGCGCTAGCGCGCCTGCGGCTTGCCGAGCATCCGCACCAGATCGCCGCACTTGCCGCCTTCATCGAGCAGATCGGACCGGAACCGGAATGAAGCGCAGTTGGAACTGGGACTTCGAGGAGCGCCCCCACGATCCCGCACGCGAGCAACCGTCCGAGGACGGCGACATCGGTCCAACCGCACCGTCGCGGGCCACGCTGCATCGACGGCGCATGATCGCCGGCCTCGTGTGCGCCATCCTGCTCGCGACGGCGGTGGCCATCGAGATCTCATCCCACCACGGCAGCGCTGGCGCATCCCAGCGCGCGCCTGGCACGCCGCATGCGGCGTCGGCAAAGCCCATCCAACCGTCCCCCGACGCGCTGGAACGCGGGATGCAGGCAGTGGCGGGCGTGCTCGCCTACACCCCGTTCGTGCGCGACGGATCCGAACACGCGCGCGAGATCGCGCTCACATTCGACGATGGGCCGGGGCCCTACACGCCGCAGATACTCGAAGTGCTGGAGCGCATGCACGTGCACGCCACCTTCTTCGAGATCGGCGAGATGCTGCGCTATTTCAGCGCCTCCGCTGCGCGCGAGATCCGCGACGGGGATGTGATCGGGGACCACACCGAGACACACCCCGAAATGGCGAAGCTGTCCGCGCACGACCAGCGCGAGGAGCTGATCGAACAGATCGCGCGCATCGAACTCCTGGGCGGGCCACGGCCCGACCTGTTCCGCCCTCCGTACGGCTCCTTCGACGCCACCACCATGCGCCAGCTGCATCGTCTGCACCTGCTGATGGTGCTGTGGTCGGCCGACACCCAGGACTATCTGCGTCCCGGCGTTGCCACGATCCTCGCGCGGGCGCTTGCCGGCGCGAAGCCGGGCGCGATCATCCTCATGCACGACGCGGGCGGCGACCGCAGCGAGACGGTGGCCGCGCTGCCGAGCGTCATCCGCGAGCTGCGGGCGCGCGGCTTTCGCCTGGTGACGGTGCCGCAACTGCTGGCCGACGATCCGCCGCCCGCCGGCGAACCGCTGCCGCCCAACCTCAGCGGCGACTGAATCGACCATCCGAGCGCCGCTCAGGCGGCGCAGGCAGCGCACGCCCCGCGAAAGACGATCTCGTGCTGTAGCACGCGCACGGGCAGCCGTTCGCTGGAGCGGTCGATCGCGCGCTCCAGCTCCGCATCGGCGAAGCGCTCCAGCCGCCCGCAGCGGTTGCACACGAAGTGGTGGTGGTGGCCGGCGCCATGCCGGATCGCCTCGTAGCGCACCGTGCCGCGCTCCGCCTCCACGCGCTGCAGCATGCCGGCCTCCTCCAGCTCCTCCAGCACCCTGTAGATGCTCGCGCGCGATACCTCTCGATCTTCCTCGCGCAGCGCCTCGCCGATCTCCGCCGTCGACAGCGCGCACGCCTGCCGGTCCAGCAGCCGCACGATCGCCGCACGCGCGCCGCCACGTCGCCTGCCGCCTGCCGCCAGCGCCCGCTCGGCGGCCACAGCCCAACGCTCCGCGATCATCCGTGCACCTTCCCCAATGCCCGCTCGAGCGCCTGCATCTCCCCCACCTGCCACTGCTGAAAGCTCGCCGATGCCGGCGCGAGCGTCTCCGTGATGGTGACGATCGGAATGCCCTGTTCCTGTGCGATCTGAGTGACGCGCTGCACGTCGGGGGTGACGTTCTGGCTGTTGAACACCCACACGGCGATCTTGCGTTCGCGTGCCTGCGCATCCACGGTGCGCTTGTCTGCCACCGATACGTCGGTGCCCTCGGCGATCGACTTGGCGAAGCTGTAGGGCGTGAGCAGCTTCAGCCCCAGCGCTTCGCCGAGCCCCTCGAAGATGCTCTCGCTGTAGCCCACCGGCACGCCCGCATAGCGCTCGCGAATCTGCGCCAGCAGACGGTCATACGGAGCCAGCGCCCGTCCGAGGAACCACTGTTCGCGCGCCGCGAAGTAGGAGCGGTCGCCGGGATCCACGCGATCGTAGTCGGCGACGATGGCGGCCGCCACCCTGCGCACGTCCTGCGGGTAGTACCACCGATGCGGGTTCGCGCCTGCGCTCAAGCCGAGCAGCGTGCCCACATTGAGCACCGCACGGGCTGAGGAGGCGCTCGCCTGCAGCAGTTGCTGCGCCCATTCGTCGTAGCCGACGCCGTTGACGATCGCCACGTTCGCGCCCGCCATCTCGCGCGCGTCCTGGGCGGTCGGCTGATAGCTGTGCGGGTCCGTGTTGGGGTTGACGATGATGCTCTGCACGTGCGCCCTGTCTCCCGCCAGCTGGCCGGCGATACTGCCCCAGAAGTTCTCCGCCGCGACCACCTGAAAGCGCGCATGGCCATCGCCGGCGCCGAGCGGAGCGGTCCCCGCGCGGTCACAACCGGCCGCGAGCAGCGCCAGCAGTACGCAGAGGAGTGCACACATGCCGGCGCGAGCGCGCGCTGCCGTGGGCGCGAACTTCAATCGATAGACCCTCACTAACAAGACGGTATCTTATCTAAGAAAAAATCTCATCTGTGGCCGACTATCCTTCGCCTGCGATGCCCTCGTCGTCGACCGGTCGCACCGGCCACTCGCCACATGGACGCTGAGGTACTGCGCGCTCGTCGCGAACGGCAGCGCGAGGAAGTACGCAGACGCCGTGTCCGCACTGCAGTGCTCGCAGCAACGCTGCTGCTGCTCGTTGCGGCGGGCGCCCTCGCGCTCCTGAACCACGGCTCCTCCTCACCCACGCCACGCGTCGCGCGATCGGGCACGGTGCACGGCCGCAGCGCCACCGGCACGGACAGCACCACCGCCGCATCCCCAGGCACTCAGGCGGGCACGGCAGCCCACGCGGCGGCCACGCCCGACGGCCCGCCGGGCAAACTTCCCGTCCCGATCCTGATGTATCACATGATCGCGGCGCCGCCCGCGGGCGCGCCCTTCCCAGGCCTCTACGTGCCGCCACAGGAGTTCGAAGAACAGATGCGGGCGCTCGAGCAGGCGGGCTGGCACGCGGTGACGATGGATCAGGTGGAGAGCTACTGGCGCAGCGGCACGCCGCTGGGTGCGGGCAAACCGATCGTGCTGAGCTTCGACAACGGCTACCAGTCGCAGTACACGCGGGCGCTGCCGATCCTGCGCGGTCTCGGCTGGGTGGGCGATGAGAACCTGCAGCTGACCGGACTACCACCGTCGCAGGGCGGACTCGGCGATGACGAGATCCGCGGCCTGATCGCGGCTGGCTGGGAGCTGGACACCCAGGGCATCAGCCACGCGGACCTGATCACGCTCGACGCCGCGGAACTCCGCCACCAGGTCGCGACGGCCAGAGAACAGCTGAGACGACGCTTCGGCGTGCCGGTCAACTGGTTCTGCTACCCCTCCGGCCACTATGATGCCACCGTCGTGGCTGCCGTCAGGCAAGCCGGTTTCGTCGGCTCCACCACCGTCGTTCCCGGCTGGGCGCACCCGCAAGACGACTCCTACCGCCTACACCGGCTGCGTGTGCTGGGCGGCACCACCGGCTCACAGCTGCTCGCGCTGCTGGCTGCCGTGCGCGAAGACCCCGCCTCACCGCCCTCCTACGGCAGCGCGTAAGCCCCACTCCCGCGGCGCCCAGTCGGTCGAGCTTCGTCAGTCGAGGTCGGCCACGCCCAGCGTCTGCGCCAGGCGTGTCTCGGCCAGCTCCGCGCGGGTGCGCTGGCGATGGCTCTCGATCTGCTCGTCGCGCAGACGCTCGTGCAGTTTGCGCTGCAGCTCGTGTGCGCGCGCCAGCTCGTGCTCGAGGAACGCGCGACCGTCTTCGATCAGGTTGATGCGACCGCGCACGCGCGGACGCGTGAGGTCGAACTGGTAGCAGAAGTCCTCGAGCGTCTCCGCACGATCCTCGCCCTCCAGCGCGAACACGACGGGATGGTCTGTCGGGTCGCAGCGGCTGCCGCCACTGCCCGGCCACCACACCCGCGCGGCGCCGCGGTCGAGCTTGAGGGACGCGCCGACCATTTCGCTGAGTTCCATCAGCAGTTCGTCCTCGGACACCAAGTAGATGTGCGCGCGCTGGCCGACCACCGAGCGCACCTCACGCGGCGCCAGCACGGGCGCGCGTTCGTACTCGCTGAGCGTGAGGCCCACCACGGGGTAGTCGCGCTCGCCGAGGATGTCGGCCCCGAACACGCACAGATCCTCGCGCGTGCCGATGGAGATGCAGCCGCCATCCTCGCCCCCCGCGCTGAAGCCGCCGTGAGCGTGCTCGATGTCCTGAAACACGGGTTGCTCGCTCCCGGCGCTAGACGAGCCGGTAACGCCGCGTGGCGGGATCGCGTTCGAGCAGGCCAACCGCCACCAGGGTGGACACGTAGCGATGCGTGGTGCTCGGGTTCATGTCCAGCATGCGAGCGATTTCCGCGTTGCCGAGATAGCTGCCGTCGGTGGGGAAGGATGCCAACATCAGCAGCCCTGCGAGCAGTGAGCGCGACAGGCGACTGTCCTCGAGCTGGCGCGGTTCGCGCGCCAATACCTCGCGCACATCGTCCAGACCCGACAGCAGCACCGACATGTTGCCGCTCTCCGCCGCCCCACGGACGACGCGATCCACTTGTGCGGGCGAGAGCTCGATGACGATCTTCTCGGTACTGGCACCGGAACGGCCATCCCCCCGGGATGTCGGCCTGATCGTCAAGTGAGCCTCCTCGCCCGCATTCGACACGGTCGCGCCATGTTCGGTGGCGACGGCACCGGCCGCTGATGTAGATCCGCGATCTGCTCGCAGCAAATGAGATCCCCCCTCCTCAAGGAGGGCCTCCGGGCTGTCCATGCCTGTGTCGCGGTTCATGCGAACAGAATGATGCAGTTCTGTAAGACCGTTGATAAGACACGGCCCTGAATGTTCTACATCGTGACTGTCTGCTGATAATCCGCGGACATTGCGGAATGGAGAGAGAAACACGCCTTTGCGCGGCCGATGAATTACCTCTAGGGTATACCGTTAGATGGAAGACAACGCAGCAGTGCAGACGCGCGTCAAGCGCAGCGCGGGACCGATGCAGTCGGCCGTGCAGTGGGCGCTGCTCGGCCTGGTCATCGAGCGCCCCAGCTACGGCTATGAGCTCGCTCAGCGCTTCGAAACAGCATACGACGGAATGCTGCATCTCAGCGGCATCTCCTACGTATATACAGCGCTCGATACGCTCCAGCGGCGAGGACTGATCGAAGAGATACCCGGCAGCCGCGGCGGCAGACAGCCCAAGCCGCGCTACCGCGCGACCACAGAAGGCGTGGAGAGCTACAAGGAGCGCTTGACGGCGCAGATCCAAGAAGACTTCCGCCGCTCGCGCCTGTTCGCGCGCCAGCTGGCCGTGTTCGCGCATCAGCCGGAGGCGGCGCTCGAGGTGATCGAGCGCTACGGCGACGCCTGCCTGGAAGAGGCCTCACACGCACGACTTCCGTCCCAGCAGACCGGGCCCGCAGATGCGATCTCCGGTCTGGCGGCGCGGCTCGTCTCCGAGGAGAGCAGACTGTCGATGGAAGCCAAGCTCCCCTGGGTCGAGTACGCACGCAACGAGTTCAGAGCTTTGGCGGCCAGCCGTGCGAGACGATTGAGCCGAGGTCATGAGTCTGCTTGAACTTGAGAACGTCAGCAAGCGTTACGGGCGCGGCCTGAAGGAGCGCGTCGCGCTGCGCGACGTCTCGCTCGAGATCGAAGCCGGCGAACTGGTCACCATCTGGGGCCGGCGGCGTTCGGGACGCTCGACGCTGCTGCGACTCGCAGCGGGCGTGGAAGATCCCGACCACGGCGTCGTCCGCCTCGACGGGCGCAACCTCGCTGAGCGGCGCTGCGAGATGCTCGGCGGCGACATCGGGCTGTGCCGCAAGACCTTCAGCGCCAACGAGGGCCAGTACGTGCTCGAGCATCTGCTCGTCGGCCAACTCGCTCGCGGTATCTCGCCGTCGCAGGCCAACGATCGCGCGTGGGAAGCGCTCGAGCGCACCGGTGCCGGCAACACCGCCAGGCTCACGCCCACGGAACTGGACGCAGGCGAACTCGTGCGCGTGGCGATCGCTCGCGCACTGACGCTGCAACCGCGCCTGCTGCTGATCGACGAGCCCACGATCGGCGTCGACGTACTCGCTCGCGACGACATTCTGCAGCTGCTGGCGTCGCTCGCCGCCGACGGGCTGGCCGCGCTGAGCACCACGGGTGAGGCGACCGCGCTGACGGGCGCGCGTGCGTTGCAGCTCAGCGACGGCGAGCTTCATGGACGTTCCACGCGCGATCTCGCACCGGTGGTGCCCCTGCGACGAATGTCGGCATGACCTCCACGGCGCCGGCTGACTCTTCGCGCCGTTGACCAACCTGGGAATGGCGCGCGCATGATCGAACTGTCTGGTGTGGTCAAGCGCTACAGCACGGGCAGCGAAGACGTGCACGCGGTCGACGGCGTTGACCTGGCGGTGGCGCCGGGCGAAATGGTGGCGCTGCTCGGCCCCTCCGGGTCGGGCAAGACGACTTTGCTGTTGTTGATCGCCGCGCTTCTGCAACCGGACGCCGGCGCCGTCCACTTCGGCGGGCGCGATCTCGCGCATCTCAGCGAGAACGAGACCAGCGACTACCTGGCGCGGGATGTGGGCTTCATCTACCAGCACTTCCATCTGCTGCCACGCGTATCTGCGATCGAGAACGCATCGATCAAGCTGGTGCTCGGCGGGATCGGCATGCGCGAGGCGCAGGCACAGGCGCGGCCGTGGCTGGAGCGCGTCGGGCTAGGCGACCGGCTCGAACGGGCGCCGCACGAGCTCTCCGGCGGCGAGCGCCAGCGCGTCGCCATCGCGCGCGCGCTCGCAGGCGAACCCAAGCTGATCCTCGCCGACGAGCCGACCGGCAACCTCGATAGCGTGCGCAGCAGAGAGATCGTGGCGCTGCTCAACTCGATCGCCCACGAACGTGAGGCCGCGGTGGTGCTTGTGACGCACGACGTCGAGGCTGCCGCGATCGCAGACCGCATCTGCACGTTGCGCGACGGCAAGCTCGTCGACGATCTCCACGGGGGCAGCGGAGACGGTCAGTTCGCGGCGAAACCGCGCGCGCCTGCCGCGCCGGCGTGACCTCACCCGAGCGCCCCAGCCCGCCGCGGGCGAGGGCACTACTGCGGCCATACGCGCTGCTCTATCTGTATCGCAGGAGACTGCGTATCCACCGCGTCCAGGAGTCGCTGGCCGCTGTCGGCGTTGCGGTCGCCGTGGCATTGGTGTTCGCCGTGATGATCGCCAACGGCAGCATCGCCGGCTCGGCCTACGACGTCGTGCACACGGTCGTCGGCCCCGCCAACCTGCAGATGCGCTCGCGCGACGCAGACGGCCTGCCGCAGGCCCTGCTCAAACGCGTGCACCGTCTCCCCGGCGTGCTGCAGGCCGCGCCACTCCTGGAACAGACCGGAGCGATCGTCGGGCCCAACGGACACACCGCCACGGTGGAGCTGGCGGGCACCGAACTGAGCCTCGCGCTGCTCGACGGCCTTGCTCACACCCTGCCGATCGCGGCGCTCTCCCCTGGAGGCGTGGGGCTCAGCACGACAGCCGCCGCCGAACTGGGGGTACATGAGGAAGGTGGAGCGAAAGCAACGGTGATACTCAAGCTGCGCGGCGAAACGCACACGCTGCCCGTCGCGGCAGTGCTCGGGCGCGAAGCGGCGGGCGCGCTCTCGCAGGCGCGCGTGGCGGTGATGCAGCTCAAGCGCCTGCAGGCGCTCGCCGGACTGCAGGGCCGTCTGTCGCGGATCCTCGTGGATACCGTGCCGGGACACACGGCGCAGGTGCAGAGGGAGATGGAACGGCTCGCGGCCGGCCGTCTCACGGTGACCGGCCCCGACTCGGAAATCGCGCAACTGCACCAGGCGCTGGGCCCCAGCGACCAGGCCAGCGGCTTCTTCGCGGCGATCAGCGTGATGCTCGGCTTCCTATTCGCCTTCAACGCGATGCTGCTGACCGTGCCCGAGCGCCGTCAGGCGATCGCCGACCTGCGCCTGATCGGCACCAAGCGCGCCGCGATCGTGCAGATCGTCGCCTTTCAGGCGCTCTGCCTGGGCATGGCCGCGTCCTCCCTGGGCCTGATCGCGGGCTATCTGCTCTCGCGCGGGGTCTTTCACCAATCCTCCGGATATCTGGCCGAGGCCTTCACGCTCGGTACGAGCACGGTGGTCGGGCTCAAGCCGCTGGCGTTGGCGGTATTGGGTGGCACGGTGGCAACGTTTCTCGCTTCGGCTGTACCGCTGTTGGACCTGCGGCGCGGCCGCACGCTGGACGCCGTCTATTTCGAAGAGGAGTCACCTGGAAACGCGCTCGGTGGGCTCACACAACTGCGGCTTGCCGCCTGCGCGGTGGGATTCGTCGTTCTGGCCGCGGTACTCGTTACAGTGAACGCTTCACTGTCGTTCATAGCCAGTGGAGTACTTGCAGTAGCAACAATGCTCGCAGTGCCATTGGTGTTCTCCGCCGCGCTGCGGATTGGCACCTCCGCAGCCAACCGTTTTCAACGCCTGACGGTGCTGCAAGTGGCACTCGCATCGCTGCGTGCGGCCACGCTGCGATCGCTTGCGCTGGCAGCGACCGGAGCGGTCGCTATCTTCGGCAGCATCGCACTTGGGGGATCAAGAGACGATCTGCTCCGCGGGATCGACGGCTTTGCACACAGCTATGCCGCCGATGCAGCCCTGTGGATCTCCAATCCAGGTGACAATCAGGCAACCAGCACGTTCATGGCCGACAACCTCACAACACGCATACAGCAGCTACACGGCGTCGAACACGTAAGCGTTTTCCAGGGCGGATTTCTGGAAGTGGGAGACAGACGTACGTGGGTGATAGCCCGTCCACCCGGGTTGAATCGGGAAGTGCTGAAAAGTCAGATGAGTAGCGGCAGCGCCTCCACTGCGATCGCGCGGCTTGGTGAAAGTGGTTATGTCGTCACCTCCAAACAACTGGCCGAAGAACGCGGGGTCAAGGTGGGTGGGCTGCTGTCGTTGCCAACGCCCTCGGGCGCAGTTTCCTTCAAGCTGATCGGCACGACCACCAACCTCGCTTGGAGTCCCGGAGTGATTTTCCTGGGCACCGCCGACTACCGCCACTACTGGGACTCAACGGCCCCGACCACTCTCGGTGTCCAGCTCACGCCCGGCACCAATCCGCAGCGGGCGGAGACAGAGATCAAGAGCATGCTGGGGCCGGACAGCGGACTCGAAGTCTCCACAGCGCGCGCCCGCGACGAACGGATCGAAACTCTGACGAGCGACGGGCTCAGTCGCCTCGGCGAGATCTCCACCGTACTGCTGGTGGCGGCGATCTTTGCGATGGCATCGGCGCTGGGCTCCAGCATCTGGCAGCGGCGCACCTCCCTCGCTGGGCTTCGACTCGCGGGCGTACGCCCGCCGCGCCTGCGACGCATCCTGCTGGTGGAAGCGGCGCTGATGCTGGGCGCGGGTTGCATCACCGGTTCCGCTGCGGGGATCTACGGGCAGGTGATCATCGACGGCTATCTCAAGCAGGTCACCGGCTTCCCCGTCGCCCGGCTGGCGACCGGCGCCCGACCGCTCGAGATCGTGGCGATGGTGGTCGCCCTGGTGCTGGCGATCGTGGCTGTGCCGGTGTGGTCTGCCTCACGCACGTCCCCCACGCTCGCCCTAGATGAGTAGGCCGCCCACTCTCGTCCACCAGCCGCCTCGGCGCCCGACCACCAGTCAGAGAGCGCCGACAACAGATCTGTCCAGCGCCGTGGGCGCGGGGATGGACCGCCGGCTGGCAGCGCAGGCAGGCGCGGCACTGTTGCTGGCCAACGCCCGCTACTGGTCGCGCGTGGCGCCGCTCGTGCGCAGCCAGATGAGCCGCTGGCAACTGCGCGCGCAGGCGATCGCGGACCCAGTGCTGAGGGAGCTGGCGTTGGAGAAGCTGGACGAGGAGGGATTCAACGCTGAGGCGGCGGCGATGCTGGCGACGTTGGCGCCGCCCGCGCACCGACGCGAAGCGGTCGACGCGATCGTCGCCGCCGAGGTGCTCTACGACTACCTCGACGGTCTCACGGAGGCGCCCGGACGCGAGCTGCCGGACGACGGCTTCTGGCTTTTCAAAGCCTTCAGCGACGCCGTCGAACCGGACGTGACGCCTAGCGGAAACTACTATCGCTTCCACTCCCGCTCAGAGGACTGCGGCTATCTCGACGAACTCGTGAGCACGGTGCGCGAGGCGCTGGAGGCGCTGCCCGCGAGCACCCGCCTCGCGGAGATCCTGCGGCGCAGCGCGGCGCGCGGCGCGGAAGCTCAGCTGCACATCCATGCCGCCCCGCTCACGGGCAACGGGCAGCTGGAACGGTGGGCGAAGGTGCACGCGGTCGGCACAACGCTGCAATGGCGCGAGTTCCTGGCCGGCGCGGCCTGTTCGGTGCTGGCGGTGCACGCGCTGATCGCCGCGGCCGCCGATCGCAGCACGACCTACGCACAGGCGCTCGAAATAGATCGCATCTACCTCTCCATCTCCGTACTGCCCACCGTCCTCGACAGCGTCATCGACCACGAGCAGGATCTGGACGCGGGCAGGCCCGGCTACGTGCGCTTCTACGACGATCGCAGCGTGCTGGCGGAGCGACTGGAGAGCGTGATCGGCGAGGCGGTGGCGGTCGCACGCACGGCCCCCAACGGCCCCCACCACGTGATGAACCTGGTCGGTGTGGTCGCCTACTACACCTCCTCGCCGGCAGCCCACAACGAGTTCGCAAAGCCCGTCACAGACCGGATCGTGCGCCAACTGCGTCCGCTCATCACACCGACGCTGGCGGTGCTGCGAGCCTGGCGCGCCGCCAGGCTCCTCCGCAAGCGCTGGCGGCAGCACCGGCAGAGCAAGGCGGAGAACGCAGGATGAGCGTCGCCATGCAGCCCCGCACCGCACCCGTGAGCACTGCGCGCAACGTCGCGATCATCACCGACGGCAATGGTCGTTGGGCGATGTCGCGCATGCTCCCCATCCAGGCGGGCCACGACGCGGGCGCCGACACGCTGAAGGCGCGGCTGCGCGACGCAGTCGAGCTCGGCATCGAGCAGCTGACCGTTTACTCCTTCTCAACCGAGAACTGGGCGCGGCCTGCCATCGAGGTCAGCGGGCTGCTGTCCGTGTTGGCCCAGCGCATCGAACGGGAGGCTCCCGAACTGCATCGGCACGACGTCCGCATGCGTTTCATCGG
>Ga0182030_10018506_pt1 | contig 13352 bp, 6 predicted proteins | sample 812S3MmetaG_FD_121299 | JGI IMG/M metagenome (GOLD analysis project Ga0182030, IMG submission 121299) | Permafrost microbial communities from Stordalen Mire, Sweden - 812S3M metaG (Illumina Assembly) | ecosystem: Environmental > Terrestrial > Soil > Wetlands > Permafrost | place: Sweden... | reverse complement strand
ATCTGCAGGGGGCTCTGGAGAGTCACCGGAAAGCGAGTGTCATAAGAGAACACCTGTGGATGCACACGGACCGTCCGGAATATGCCCGTGATTTGTCGGTGAGTTACAGGAAAGTTGGCGACGTGCAACACTCGATAGGCGAAGCCAATTGTGCGGTGGAGTTGTACAAGAAGTCTATGGCGCTTGTAGATGACTTGCAACGACGTGCGCCGGACTGCGCCGATTATACCCACTATCTGTCCGTTACTCACGGGAAATTAGGCGACGTACACAGCACGCTGGGCGAGGCGCAACAAGCGCTGGAGTGCTATCAGCATGCGTTGGCTCTTGCCGAGCCCTTGCGGAATCGTGCTGAGGATACCGCCGACTACGCCTGCAACCTCGGTGTCTGCTACCTAAACCTGTCCAAGTTCTACTCCCAGGCAGGCGACCATGTAAATCAAACCCGGTTAGAGAGCCGCTTCATAGAATTACTTGAAGAAATGGGTGAGATCGGCATGCACTATCCGGACGTGTTCCGTTCAGAGTATCGCAGGATCAAGGGCAGATTCCCATGGGAAAGTGATCCGTCGGCGGAGTTGGGTCCTTCGGAAAGCCCTTTTTTGACCCCTGAAGAGCAGATTGAGCTCCAGCGGGAAAGCCAGGAAGCCATGGCAGAGTGTCGGGCCGCGATGCGACGAAAAGAGCAACCCATCCATGAGCTGTGGGATTAGGGGAACATAGAACTTGTTTGGCCGTCGACAGCCTATCTCGTACCCGCGAGCCCTACGCCTCCGTCATCAACTCTTTCTGCCGCTCGAAGAGCCGGCTGACGGCCTGTCGAATATTCGCCTCCAGGGTGCTGTGCCAATACTGGGCCAACGCGGGCGCATCGTCTGCAGGCATCGCCAACAACCGCTCCAAGTCTTCTTCCACCTGCTGCACCGCTTGGTATGCCTCCTGGCTGCCGAAACGGAGGCGCTGGCGTAGCGCAGCGCGCATTTCCAAACGATTCCGCTGGAGCGTCGAACGGACGTTGCGAGTGATCGGCGCTCCTTCCGCCAGTGGCTTCACCGCTTCCTCACAGGCGCGGACAATTTCGTCGGCACGGTAGATCTGGCGCAGGCAGTCAACCCGCAGGGTTGCGATCTCGTCGGATTCCGCCGGACCGCTGTCGTTCCCGGCGGCCACGCCGCAATACTGGAACACAGCGCGTATATGTTCCCGGCGTAAGGGCTTACCGCCGAAGAAGTTCTCCAGGGAGGTCAACACCGAGCGCAGTTCTCGAACGTTCCCCGGCCAGCGATGGGCGCAGAGGTCATCGACAATCTCTTGCGGCAGACCGTCCAGTGTGTGGGTGATCCTGCGCCAGAGACTTCGCGCGATCAGGGCCAAGGCTTCCGGGTCGTCCTGCAAGTCCGGCGTGCGAATCACGAACTGGCGCAGGCGGTAATAGAGGTCTTCCCGGAACCGGCCGCTTTGCGCCATGCCATATACGTTCCGGTTAGTTGCGGCGATGATCCGCGCGTGCACCTCGATTTCCCGCTGGCCGCCGACGCGCCGTATGCGGCTTTCCTGAAGCGCGTGCAGGATTTTGGCCTGATGGTCCGGCAGCAGGTCGCCGATTTCGTCCAGAAACAGCGTGCCGGCGCCGGCAATCTCCCATTGGCCACGTTTCTCCGAGCGGGCATCCGTGAAGGCGCCCGGCATGTGGCCGAATAGCTCCGATTCCAGCAACTGGCTGGGAATGGCGGCGCAGTTGATGGTCACAAATGGCTTGCCACGCCGGTTGCCGAGATCGTGAATGGCCCGCGCCACGACGTTTTTTCCGGTGCCAGTATCGCCGAGGATCAAAACCGTGGTGTCCACTTGCGCGGCGCGCAGCACAAGTTGCCGTACAAGGCGGTGATCCTTGGAGTCGCCCAGAAAGCGCTGACTGAGTTCCTCCGGAACGGGCAATTCTTCGAGCAGGTCAAAGAGTCTCGATTCCTCCGCAGCGTCGGGCGCCGGAACGCCTTCGGGGTCCACGGCGCGCCGCGCATCCAGAAACACGTCGTCATCGACGCCGAGAACGCATATGCCACGCTCGCCGGCTCCGACGGCGTTGTCGAGATATGTATCGACGCCCTGCTTCAGACGCCCCATGGAACCATATCCTGTGTCGATAACCGGAATCTGCCCATCGTGCCCCAATAGCAGCTTCGCCAATGGCTTGGCGGGATGCTTTCGGTGCAGACCTTTGAAAGGGTCGCCGCAGGCCAGAAAACGTGCGAGGTCGCGGAATCTCACAACGATGGCGGCGGGCGTCTTATCGCTGCCGACAAAGTCCCGGAGCGACGGCGGAGAGTCGAGCTCCAGGGCGGCCGGCGCGACACCGTGGCTGAATATGAGGCTTTGAATCGGCATGTAGAAATTGTCTCCAGGTCCGGTGTTCCTAGCCGCCACCTGTGACCTTGATGGGATGTTCGCGGTGCATGACGAGCCAGATGCTGTTCTCTTCAAGTGCCTTGATCCCGAGATCGCACAAGACGTCGACCGCGTGCTGCATTCTCTCGGGATCGGACATCCCGGCAGGACCGCTTGCCTCGGTTGAACACCGCGAGCCGGATGCACTTTTCGATTTCTGATCGGGGAGCAGAGCCTCTAGTCGCTTCTGCCGGTGCGCGAAGAGGTGACCCATGCGACGATAGCTGCGTGCTTGTTCGTCGTACCCCGCATGCTCCAGCCATACCTTTGTCAAGCCGACCCCAACGGACGCGATGGCTACTCCCCAGTGAATCCACGCGTGCGCCGCGCCGATGCTCCGTCTCCAAGCCGCCACTTGCTCCCAAGGGGCGAGCATGATCGCGCCGCAACCCAATAGGACCATTACCACGACGAGCAAAACAATATTGCTGGCCAGGTCCATCGCTTCTAGCGACGTGCGCTGACGTTGGCTCGTCTTTCCGTACCATTTTGCCTGGTCCTCGACCCATCCAGCCAGTGCCCCTCTTACGTCGGCCTCTGTCGGGGGCGGCGCTGGCTGTTCGTGGCAGAGCAACGCAAGCCCGCGTAAGGCGGAGACAACCCAGCCAAGCTCGGATGGACGATGGGCCAAATAATACTTCCAGACTGGCTTGCGGACACCGCCCAGTTCCCAGAAGTACTGTACACGCACTGCCTCCGCCAGGACGCGCGCGTCAAGGAATCGATTCTCGATGTTGCGCCACCCCGCAATCAAGTAGACCGTGGCGGCCGCGATTATAGCAACGGGAAAAGCCAGCCAGAACAGGTCGACATCCGGTTTGAGGGAGCTGTGCGTCTCCAAACCGAGAGCCGCAAGCAAGGCCCAGAGAAGAATGCCGGCAAAAAAGACATTCCTACGGCGCTGGCTACCTATGGCGATTACGTCAGCCCGGCGATGGCACGCATCGATCCGCTTCAAATAGGGCCATGGATCTGCTCTCCAATCCTTGGGTTGTAGCCGCCACTTGGAGAACCGCTCTTCTGTAAGTCTGGCTGCTTGTTTGTTATACGCAGCCAGCCGTGCTTCGTTTTCCGACGGCTCGACCAGAGACCGCCAGAGGTTAAGGCGCCAGCGTGCGATCGCCCCAGTGCGGTTTGCAGTGGCCTTGGCGACCCACCTCCAAAACCTGCGCCTCGGTTCCAAACGCCAACCTTTCAGGTCTGCGGCTGTCAGACAGAACTTATCCAGGTCGGCCTGTTTCTCCAGCTTGATCCGCAATTTCGTATGGAAGGCAACCGGGACCGCGCGGGAGATTTCATCGAGATCGCTGGGGCATCGCATCACCTGAGTATGAAAGGCGTCTGCACGGGTCCTACTCTGTTGGCGGGGCGTGACGATGTGGTAGACCGTTCCCCGCAACGGCTCGATACAGTTTTCGTACTCCACTCCCGCCAGCACGGAGCGCACCACCTCGAACGTGCCACCCGGCCGGCTGGAATCCTCGCCATCCCACAAGGCGATCAGAGCCTGGCAGTGGAGGCCGATGAAGTCGGCGAGATCGCTGTATTGCCGGGCGCGCGCCTCTTCAGAGTCTGCGAGTTCCTCGTGGCTCGATTTGAGCGGGAGGTCGATCACTAGCGAGGAACGGGCCAGCAACCTGTCGAACTCCGCGCGAGCCGGTTCCTCCATTTGAGACCGGTAAATAGCCTTCGGCAGGGGTAACACCGCGGCGAGATAAGCACCGCAGTCCAGCGCGGCATCGGCGACAAGTTGGTCAGCCCCTTCCGCTAATCCGGTGAGCAGCAGAAGAGGCGTCGACTTCATGCGCTGTGCGATCCGCCCGATCAACCCGCAAACTTCAGCGCGCAGGACTGGGACATCGTTTGGGACAAGGTCACGATGACCGGTGGCCCCAAGCACAAAAGGGATAGTTTCGATGGGAAGCGTGCGTCGCTCTGTACCGTTCATCGGGCGCTGTCTGCCTGTGGTGGAGTGTGTACACCAAGTACGGAAACCGGCAGACCAATCGCCGTGGCCCGCGACAAGAGGCTGGCCGCCTCACACTCACGTTATCACTATAATATGGGTTGTACCGAGTCTGATAATCTGAAATTCAAGCCAGCCTGCGGCCCGGAGCGTCCACCATGTCCTTTCGCTACGATCTCTTCATCAGTTACGCCCGCAAGGACAACCAGCGACCGGCCCCTGACCAGCCTGGGTGGATTACCGCCCTCATCGACGAATTACAGCGAACGCATCGCCAGTTCACCCCCGAGGACTTGGCCGTTTTCTTCGACAAGGACGGGATACTGGTGGCGCAGGATTGGGAACTGCGAATCAAATCGGCGTTGCGGGATTCCAACCTGCTGCTCGCCTGCCTCTCTCCGAACTACTTTGCGAGTGAATGGTGTCGCCGGGAGTGGGAATTGTACGCGCGTCACGAACAGGATCGCGCGCTCGGCGGAGAGGGTGTACACCCGATCTACTTCATCTCCGCGCCGGGTTTTGAAGGACAGGCCGCGAATGAATGGGCGGCCGACCTTCGCCGCCGCCAGCATCTCGACCTTCGTCCGTGGTTCCACGAAGGCGTTGCGGCGCTCCAACGGGAAGATGCGCGCCGTCGCCTCGAACTCCTGGACCAGCAGATCGATGCGGCGCGGGATCGCAGCCTCGCCGCGCTCCAAGCGCCTGGCACCGTGGACAGCCACAATCCGCATTTCGTCGGGCGGCGGGAAGAAATGCGCCGGCTGCGCGAAATGCTCGCCTGTGGCGCCTTCGGCGTGATCACGGCGGTGCAGGGCTTGGGAGGCGTCGGCAAGACTGCGCTCGCCAACGAATACGCCCACGCCTACGCCGCCGAGTACGGCGGTGGCCGATGGCTGGTGCGATGCGAGGGCCAGGACAATCTTGCCACCGTCCTATTGCAGCTCGCGACGCCGCTGCGCATCGAGTTCAACGACCTGGAAAAGAAGGATCCGGAGTTGGGCGTGCGCCGGATTCTCTCTGAGCTTGAAGCGCGGACAGCCTCCGTCCGAACGGAGAAGCACCCGCATCCGGCTTGCCTGTTGATTTTCGATAATGTGGACAAGCCCGCGCTGCTGGCTCCGGCACAGACGGCGCGACTTCCCAAGGCGCCGTGGCTGCACATTCTCGCGACCACCCGCCTCGGCCAGGACCAACTCTTCGAGCGTCAGCCGGACCGGCAGTTTCTCGCCCTGGATGAACTGGAGGAGGAAGACGCCCTTCTGCTGATCCGGAAGCTTCAGCCCGGAGGCGAGTTCGCGAGCCATGCGGAGAGCGAAGCCGCGCGCGCGATCGTGCGGCGGCTGGGCGGGTTTACGCTTGCCGTCGAAGCAGTGGCTGTGTACCTCGGCGTGCATCCCGAAATCGCCTGTGACGAGTTCCGCCAGCGGCTGGATGCCGAGGGCTTAGACGCTCCCGAAGACGTAGTGAGCGATGGCGGCGTGGGCGACCACATGCGGCATCGCGAGAAACAGCTTTCCGCCGCGATTGGGCCCATGCTGGACACGCTTTCAGCCGAAGAGCGTTTCGTGCTCGCGAGCGCCTCACTGCTCCCGGCGGACTATATTCCGCTGCCGTGGCTGCGCGCGCTGGCGGAAGAGGAGTATCCATCGCTTGCTGCATCGCGGCCAGGCTACCCGCCCCAATGGCCGCAAGTAACGCGCCGTCTGCTGGGACGCCGGCTGCTGATCCCGACCACCGACCGCGATGCAAATGGCGCACCACGCACGATGCGAATGCACCGGCTGGTGCAGGAACTGATTCAGCGGCGCGGATGGTTCCCCGCCGAAGACTTGTATGGCATGATGGTGCATCACGCGGTGTCGCGCTGCGAGTTCCTGAGGGATGGGTGGCTGGAGTGGGGGAACCGCTGGGAACTTCATCCGCTTGGTGCGTTAGCTGGTTTGCTTCTGGACCGTGAGGAATCCGACTCGCTCGCAGTAGCAAACGCAGTCGCCTTGGTCTGGATGCACCTTGGCAATTACGGCGCCGCCGAGCTCCTGTTGCGGCGGGCGTTGGAGGGGAACGAACGCGTGCTTGGCCCCGAGCACCCCAACACTCTGACCTCAGTCAACAATCTGGCGATGCTGCTTAAGAACCAGGGCGACTACGCCGCCGCCGAACCGCTGTTGCGGCGGGCCCTGGAGGCGTACGAGCGCGTACAGGGCCCCGAGCATCCCGATACTCTGCGAGGGGTCAACAATTTGGCGACGCTGCTTCAGAACCAGGGCGACTACGCCGCCGCCGAACCCCTGTTGCGACGGGCGTTGGAGGCGTACGAACGCGTGCTCGGTCCCGAGCACCCCCACACTCTGAGGTCTTTCAACAATTTGGCGATGCTGCTTCACGACCAGGGCGACTACGCCGCTGCCGAACCCCTGCTGCGGCGGGCGTTGGAGGGGTCCGAACGCGTGCTCGGCCCCGACCATCTCGAAACCCTGCGCGGGGTCAACAATCTGGCGATGCTGCTTCAGAACCAGGGCGAGTACGCCGCCGCCGAACCCCTGTTGCGACGGGCGTTGGAGGGGTACGAACGCGTGCTCGGTCCCGATCACCCCGACACTCTGATTTCGGTCAACAATCTGGCGATGCTGCTTCATTACCAGGGCGACTACGCCGGGGCCGAAGTTGTGTCCCGGCGGGCGCTGGAGACGTGCGAATGCGTGCTTGGCCCGGAGCACCCCTACACCCTGGCCTCGGTCAACAATCTGGCGATGCTGCTTCGGAACCAGCGCGACTACGCCGCCGCCGAACCCCTGTTGCGACGGGCGTCGGAGGCGTACGAACGCCTGCTTGGTCCCGATCACCCCGACACTCTGCGTGGGGTTAGCAATCTGGCTATGCTGCTTCAGGACCAGGGCGACTACGCCGCCGCCGGGCCCCTGTTGCGATGGGCGTTGGAAGGGTACGAACGCGTGCTCGGTCCCGATCACCCCGACACTCTGAGGACGGTCAACAATCTGGCGATGCTGCTTCAGAACCAGGGCGACTACGCCGGGGCCGAACTTACGTCCCGGCGAGCGTTGGAGGCATGCGAACGCGTTCTTGGCCCGGAGCACCCCCACACCCTGGCCTCGGTCAACAACCTCGCGATGCTGCTTCAGGACCGGGGCGACTACGCCGCCGCCGGACCCCTGTCGCGAAGGGCGTTGGAGGCGGACGAACGCGTGTTCGGTCCCGAGCACCCCGTCACTCTGACCTCGGTCAACAATCTGGCGATTCTGCTTCAGAACGAGGGTGACTACGCCGCTGCCGAACCCCTGCTGCGGCGGGTGTTGGAGGCGAGGGAACGCGTGCTTGGCCCCGAGCATCCGGACACCATCAAAGTGGCAGAGAACCTGGAGCAACTCCTTCAGCGAAGAACCAACAACGGCTCCCCCTCACGGCTGTGATGATGGTCGTCGAGGCGCGACGGCTGTCGGACTCTGTTCGGCCATCCACCCCGCCATCCATGCCACACACAGCCAGAGAGCTGCCCGCACTCAAGCCTCGCGATCCAAGGTGACTTACAACTCAACTGGTTGAGTTTCCACGGAGACCCGTTCGGTCTCCGGCAGAAAATATCTCAACCAAACATGTAGCCCTTTGTCGGCGAAGCGGCTGTAACTGCCTTACGTTCAGAGCGCTTCCGCCGATAACCGTTTTTCGCTGATCCTGGCAGCCGGCGTGCCCTACTTATGGGCATGGAATCGCGAAGTGCCGGACGCATCGCCCGAACGCGGCGTCTATGATCAATGTGAGAACCCATGGACGCACAACACGAACCCCTGAATATCTACCTCGTCCGCCACGGCCAGACGGAAGGCAACGTCCAGCGCAGCCTCTACGTGGAGAAGGCCGACCACGCCATCCGGCTGACGCCCTTGGGAATCGAACAGGCCGAAGCGGCCGGCGCCTTTCTGGCCGACCGCTTGGCCAATGAAAGGCTGGACATTCAGGACGGTTTTGGAAAGATACGGGTTTGGTTCAGCCCCTACTACCGCGCTCGCGAAACCGCCGGTCACATCCTCACGCAGTTCGCCAAAACCATGGATACCCATTCGGGCGTGATCAGCTACCGCGAAGAGCCCTTTCTCATTGAGCAGAAGGCTGGCCTGTTCGATGGTCTGGACGAGGCACAGTTCAAGGACCTCCATCCGCGCGAGTCCGAGGATTACGCCAAGCATCTCCGCTACAACGGCCGCGCCTACGCAAAGTCGCCGATGGGCGAAAGCCGCCTGGACGTCGTCATTCGCGTCAAACACGTTTTCGGCACCATCGTGGACGATTACCGCACCCATAATATGCGCCATGTGATCGTCGTGAGCCACGGCGTCACCCTGCGCGCGTTCGTCATGGGCTGGATGCGGTACTCTCCCGAATGGCTCGACGCCGAACGGAACCCCGGCAACGGCTGGATACGGCATCTTCGCGGATCGCGGACCTCCGGCTACATTGACGAGGGTTATATCCACGGCCACAACGCGCCGTTGGGCGACCCTGCCGCCACGCAGCGACACCTGGAGAACGCCGATGCCATTTTCATGCTGAAACCGGATCGCCCCGGAACCGTTGTACCTCCGGGTGTCCGGCCGTTCGACCCTTTTGCGAAAGCATAAGGGGTAAGCCGATTCAAGAGAACTGACGACTGGAGGCCATGCCATGCTCGGATTCTTGGTTGTTGTGATCTGGTGCATTCTTTCGCTCCCGGCGCTTGTCTACGCTGCTTGGAAGCTTTATTCGGAACGCCGGGCGCGGGGCGCGCAACGCCCGGACAGCTTGGGTCTTCAGTTGTCCGTGCTGCTGCCCCCGAAGTTTGTCACCCGCTCAAGTCCTGCCCGAAAGACGGCCAAGGCCCCGAGGCGGCAGATGCAGCCCGCCACGCTGGCAATTTGGGCGGCGTCGTGGGCGGTTCTGGTTGGCCTCAGTCTCTGGTTCATCACGTGGATGTTCGACGTCTGGGTGCTCGGGTTGTGGTACGGCGACGTGGGATACGCCAACCGCTACTGGGTTCAATTCCGAGCCGAGATGGTCCTGTTCTGGACGGCCTTTGCGTTGGTAGCCGCGTTCAATGTTGCCAACGCGTATGCGTTGCTCCGTTCGGTGAGGCGCGCTATCGAGAATCATGAGCTGAGCTTCCGCATCGTGGCGCTGGTCGCCTGCCTTGCCGGCGCCCTGCATGCTGGCTTCGTCGCGGAAGAGAGCTGGCTGGATCTGTTACTTTGCCTGCATCGCCAGCCGTTCGGAAAGCTCGATCCGGTCTTCGCAAAGGACATTGGGTTCTACGTGTTCACCCTACCCTTCGTGACCGTGATCACCAGGTTCATTTCCCATGTGATCGGCACCGCCGTAGTTGCCGTGATCATCGTCTACAGCGCGCTAGTCGCGTCGCGCCACTACCGCGATCGCAAGGGCGCGGGCACCGATGAGACAGTGCGCCAGATTTTTGAGGCCGCGATCTTCCACCTCTCGGCCTTGGGAACGCTGCTGCTCGCGAAAATCGCTGTCAGTGCGTTTATTGACCGGTACCAGACGCTCTACTCCACGCACGGCCATGTCTACGGTGCGGGCTGGACTGATCTGTTCGTGAGCATCCCAGCCTATTGGGTATACATGGCGGTGCTCGCGGCGTGCATTGGATGGATGGCGGCCTCATTGCTCTCCAAGCCCCGACGCGAATTACTGCGCAACGCCGGACTCGGTTTTGGCGGCGTTTTCGTCTTCTGGCTAGTGGGAATCGTGATTGTCCCAGAACAATTCCAGTCCGCACACGTTGACCCCAACGAGTTGCAGGTCGAGCGCCCTTACATCCAGCGGGAACTAGACGCCACGCGGACGGCTTTCGGTCTGGACCACGTCCGGCAATCCGACTTTCCCGTGAAGGACGGATTGACGCCCGCCAACCTGACCCAGGATGCCGAGACACTGGAGAGCGCCAGGCTTTGGGATTGGAACGTCCTGCTATCGATCAACCATCAGTTGCAGGCATTTCGTCCCTACTACCGCTTCACTGATGTAGACGTAGTTCGCTACGACATTAACGGCAGAAAAGTGCAACTGATGTACTCGGGTCGCGAGCTGGATGTCGATAAGTTGCCGGAATCGGCCCAGACCTGGCAGAACACGCGCCTTGTCTATACTCACGGCTTCGGTGGGACTGCCAGCCCGGTGAACACCTTCACCTCCGAAGGGTTACCCGACTACTGGGTGAAAGACCTGCCGCCGGTCTCGCGTTATCCCGAATTGGAAATCAAACAGCCGCGGATCTACTTTGGGGAGGCGACCCAGCAGCACATCTACGTCAATACCAAGATGGCGGAATTCGATTACCCGGATCCGACCGGCGCCGGAAATCGGTCGTTCCGCTACGATGGACCGGCCGGCATTCCGCTGGGTGGGTTTTTCCGCCGGCTTGCCCTCGCCTGGTTCTACGATGGCCTGTGGATGACCTGGTCGGACGAACTGACGCCGCAAAGCCGAATCCTGGCCGGCAGGGATATCGCCGCGCGCACCGAGAACATGGTTCCCTTCCTATATGCTGAGCCCGACATTTATCAGGTGGTCGCCGACGGGCAACTCTGGTACATGCGCGATTTCGAAAGCGTCACCGCATGGTACCCCTATTCACAGCCGCACGATGCAGTCAACTACATGCGCAATTCGGTCAAAGGGGTGGTGAATGCCTATACAGGTAAGACGGATTTCTATGTCTTTGAACCCGACGATCCGATTGTGCGCGCGTATCAATCGATGTTTCCCGGCATGTTCCAGCCGGCATCGGCCATGCCGCCTTCGCTGCGCAAGCATGTCCGCTACCCGGAGGGCCTGCTGCAGACGCAAGGCGAAGTTTACGCGAGCTACCACATGAGCGAAGCCGCGTCTTTCTACAACAAGGAGGACATGTGGCAAGCGGCCCAACAGTTTGCACCTGCCATCAACCAGGCGGCGTGGGTGTCGCCTTACTACGTCGTGATGACGTTGCCCGGCAACCATGCCCCGGAATACGTGCTCATCATGCCGTTCACACCTCTGTCGACGGACAGCGAACACCAGCGCAACAATCTCGAATCGTGGCTGGCCGCGCGGTGTGATGGCGACCACTACGGGGAGTTGATTTTGTACAAGTTTCCCAACACGCGCCAGGTGCAGGGGCCGCTCCAGGTGGGCGGAAGGCTGAATCAGGACGCGGAAATGTCCAAGAACTTCACCCAGTGGAACCAGCAGGGCTCCAAGGTGGTTCTGGGCGATATGCGTGTGCTCCCGCTGTCGGACTATCGCCTATTGAGCGTCCAAAGCATCTACCTCCAGAGCGAGGGCGCGGGTGTAAAGATGCCGCAGCTCATGTACGTGGTCGCCGCCTCCGGCGATCAGGTGGTCTACGAGAAGACGTTCCAGCAGGCGTTGAATCGACTGGTCGGCCTCTCGCCCTCGGTCGTGCCTCCATTCGAGGCGGCGGCCGCGAGCCTTCGTCCCGTCGATCTCGCGCACGAGATATTCCAACGCCTGGACCGTTATTTCGGGCTAATCGAACACGGCCAACTCGCCAACGCCGGCGGCGAGCTTGAGCGCATCCGCGAGGCGCTCGCCCGCAGCCACGAGGACCGCCGCATTGCGCGCCACTGAGCAATCGAGTTGGAGCAGGAAGGCCTTCGCTACATTGGGAGCAGTATGCGCACCGTGCACGAGTCGCTGAACATCTACCTGGTCCGTCACGGCCAGACCGAGGGCAACATTCAGCGCAGCCTGTATCTGGAGAAGGCCGGCCACGCCATCCGGCTGACCCCGCTCGGCGTCGAGCAGGCCCAGTCTGCCGGCCGCTTCCTCGCCGAGCGCCTCGGTGAGGAGCACACGGCCGCGCCTAAGCGCTTTGGCCGTGTTCGCGTCTGGTTCAGTCCTTACTATCGTGCGCGCGAGAGCGCGGACCACATCCTGCACCAATTCGCGAAGTCCATTGAAGTTACCTCGGGGCTGGTCACTGAGTACCCCGACTCGGTCTTCCTCACCTGGCGCGCCAGTGTCGATCGGTTGATTCGCCACCTCCACGGCTCGCGCGGCACCGGCTACTTCCGGCAGGCGAACCCTCGCCGCAACAGCGTATGCAGGCCGTCGAGTGCCTGCGCGACCTCGGCATCAAGGCGCTCGAGGAGAACAGCATCTGGCCGGTGATGCACCACGAGCATCCGCTCAGGGTCGGCTGAGGCGCCGAAACGTGGCCGGCGGACAGCCGCCTGACTGGACGGAAGCCACAGGCCGGCGCGGCAGGTCTCAGATCCCCTTCAGTGGCTCCGGTGCCCCGGTCCGGATCCGCTTCCACCACGGCGGCTCCTCCCATTGTCTGCGCGCGGCCTGGTGCTCGAGATTCAGACGGATCGCCCGAGGTGCCCGGGTGCGGCGTAGGAACGGAGGCGGACGAGGAAGTGCGCTGGTCCGAGGCGGCGGGCCGACGGCACCATTCATCCCTCAACCTTGGCGCGCAGTTGTGCGAGGAACTGCTCGTCCTGCGCCGAGACAAACAGCCCGCGGCGCTTCATGGCGCTCAAGACGTCGTAAGCCTTCCGCCACCAGCCCGCGGCTTCGGCGTCCCCAGCCTGTTCTGAGACTGTTCCCATCTTCCAGAACGACACCCAAAGGTCGCGCTGCCACCCGGCGTTGGACGGATCGGCCTCGGCCAGCCGGCGCCTCACCTCGAGCGACCGCTGGTAGGCCTCCAGCGCACGGGCGAGATCGCCTTGGTCGCGGAGCACGTTACCGATGTTGTCGAGGATCACGCTCAGGTCGCGCTGCCACCCGGCGTTGGACGGATCGGCCCCGGCCAGCCGGCGACTCACCTCGAGCGACCGCTGGTAGGCCTCCAGCGCACGGGCGAGATCGCCTTGGTCGCGGAGCACGTTACCGATGTTGTCGAGGATCACGCTCAGGTCGCGCT
>Ga0182030_10018505_pt1 | contig 13352 bp, 9 predicted proteins | sample 812S3MmetaG_FD_121299 | JGI IMG/M metagenome (GOLD analysis project Ga0182030, IMG submission 121299) | Permafrost microbial communities from Stordalen Mire, Sweden - 812S3M metaG (Illumina Assembly) | ecosystem: Environmental > Terrestrial > Soil > Wetlands > Permafrost | place: Sweden... | reverse complement strand
CGGCTTTTCCTTGTCCATCGGGGACGTGCCGCGGACCTAAAAAACAGGTCCGCGCTACGCCTGCTGAATTCCAAGGACTTACGCGTCGAGTTTCTGCAGAGGAGCCGCAGGCGGTCCTGAGCACTGCGAAGGAAGAATCTCGCATGGCGTTGAAAATGCTCAGAGCGAGATCCTTCGCGTAGTCTACCCTGAGCGGCAGAGCGAGATTCTTCGCTGCGCTCAGAATGACAGCGAATGGGCTCAGGATGACAGCATTGGAGCGCTTTTCCGCAGCCTGTGAAGCCCCGCCCTTCCAAACCGGTGGGGATAAGTCCGGATCGAGCCGCGCAGTTTGGGCAAGAAAGAACTGCCGCCCTGAAGGGCGCCTCTACAAGAACTGCAATGCGCTTTGTTCCTAGCGCCCGGGTGGAATCGTAATTCCAGGTGCGATCGCAGGCTGTTCCACGATGACCTGCGGTGGCTTCAAAAGGTAATTGTGAATGGACCCGCCCACGCCCACGCCGATGTGGACAATGGAAACCCAGCGCTCCAAACTATGGTGGCCGGTGCGATGGAAGAGATAGGAAACACCGATGGAAGCCGCTGTCCCGGCCAGTTCAATTCCCACAAAAAGCGGCCGGTTATCGACAATAGAGTTGGAAAGCAGCCATTCGTAATTCCCCTGATCGCGCAAGTACCGAGTGGAGGCATAGTCCAACATGCGGGCGGCGCCGACCCCGGTAAAGAGATAGATATTCTCAGTGTCCCAGAATTTGTGCGGCTGCGACGGGGCATTCGAGTTGGCTGACGGCTTGGCTATTGGCGTCGCCGGGATCTCCTGCGCCAAAAGTCCTGCGCAGCAGGACGGGAGTAAAGCCAACACGAAGACGCAGTGAATTCTTGCCATGCACGGAATTCTAAATGCAATTGCGCCCACGTGCCATGATTTTCCGCAATATCGGCACTACCTTTCCGGCAGCGGCGGGCAGCCGGGGAACTCCGCCAGGTAGGTGTTCCCGATATACTCCAAATACTTGATACCGATTTCGCTGGTGAAAAATCCATCCGTGGTGAGGTCACGCAGGAGGGAGAAAAACTTGACGCCGGGGCCGAGCGTGGGATCCTTATGCGCATTTTCACGATAAGCGATCTGGTCGAGCGCTTCTTTCTGCTGAGCCTCGGTGCATTCAAGGAAAACCTTTCCGTAACGGTCGTGGCAAGTGGAGTCAAGCCAGGCGATGCCCCCGCCCAGGGTAAGCTGGTATTCCTGGTTCTCGCTGGTCAGCAAGTCAATGAACTCCGGCGCGCCTGCTTCCAGTGCGCCTCCGGCTTTCTCATCAGGGGGGATTATCGCCTGGCAGAGTGACCGCAGCGTCTGGTACGAGTGCGCGGTGAAAAACTTGGGGGTGTAGGCGCCGGCGGAGGCTTGGGCGCGCTCCTCCTTCACCATCCGGTGCAGGTGCTCCGCCGCTTGCAGGGGGATGCTCCGAAGGACCGATCCCGCCGAAACCCCCAGCGCAAGGTTTCTCAATACATCACGGCGTGATATTTTACTGGGCATTGCTGTTCCTCCCGGAAAAGTCATCAGTTGCCAGTCGTAGTGAAAGCCAAGGGGATTGCTCTTTTCGTCTTTTCTGGAGACTGCGGGCCGACCAGGCCATAGCCCCGTCCGGGGCGCAAGATCGTAGCCCAGGGCGCCAACTCTGGAAGAGAACCCTCACCCACACGGCTCGCTCCGTGGGCTACATTATTTCGCCCGCTCCGCGGACTGACACCATCAACGGACATCTGAGGTGCTGGTCGTCATTCATCAGTGAATGCTCAGGCGAATCGTCTTTTACTGAAAACCGGCAACTGACAACTGACCATGGACAACTGACAACGGACAAGGTTTTCCACCTTTAAACATTCCCTTTCCTCGCCTCGTCCAGCAGGTATTCGGACGCTCGCCAGGAAAGCGCCAGAATCGAAAGCGTCGGATTCTTATCGGGATTGGTCACAAAGCACGCGCCGTCGGTTACGAACAGGTTTTTCACGTCGTGGGCCTGGCAGAAGGAATTGAGGGCTGAGGTTTTGGGATCCTTCCCCATGCGCACGGTCCCGGTTTCGTGGATGATTTCGCCTCCGGTGGGAAGGCCGTAGGGAAATTTCCAGGTAGTTTGGGTTTCCGTCAGATACGTGCCACCTACCGCTTCGACGATGGCGCGAAAGGTTTCCTGCATATCGCGCGCCATCTTGATTTCGTTCTCTCCCCATTGGAAGTGGAAGCGCAGGACGGGAATTCCCCACTGATCGACGACGTTGGGATCAATTTCGCAGTAAGAGTTTTCGTTGGGAATCATCTCCCCGCGGCCCGACAGGCCGATGAACGCCCCATATTTTTCCTTGCACCGCTGTTTCAGGCCCAGTCCATAACCTTCGTACTGGTGGCAGACGCCATGAAACTCGCCGGCTGCCGGCAGGTCCCGGCCGCCGCCGAACTCGATGTGGTAGCCGCGCAGAAACTCGTTCTTCCGGTCGAATTTCCACCAGGGAACGTAAAGGTGCAGTCCCCCGGTGCCGTCGTGATTGTGCGGAGGCATCTTTTCCAGCACCGGGACGTATCCCGCGCCGTCGCTGCCTACGGAATCCATCAGGTAGCGCCCCACAACGCCGGAGGAATTGGCCAGGCCCTGGGGGAACCGGCGCGACCGGGAATTCAGCAGCAAGCGCGCGGATTCACACGAACTCCCCGCCACCACTACGGCTTTGGCGCGCACTTGCTGGTCCCGGCGTGTGGTCTTGTCAATGTAGGCAACGCCGGTGGCCTTTCCTTCGTCACTCACCAGGATTTCCCGCGCCATGGCGTCGGTCACCAGCGTCAGGCGTCCCGTGGCCATGGCCGGCGGAATCAGAACCTGGCTGGAGCTGAAGTTCGAGGCCGTCTTGCACCCGCGTCCGCACTGCCCACAGTAGTGGCACGGGGCGCGGCCGTTCACCGACTGCGTCAAGATGGCTTCGCGCGCCGGCACGCAAAGAATCCCCAGCTTGTCGCATCCGCGCTTGACCAGCAGGTCGGAGCAGCGAGGCTTGGGGGGCGGCAGGAAAATCCCGTCCGGGGCGCTGGGGATGTTCTCCTTGGATCCGTAAACGCCAATGTACCGATCTACTTTGTCGTAATAGGGTGCGAGGTCCTGGTAAGTGATGGGCCAATCGTCGCCGCGCCCGTCGCGGGAGCGCGAGCGGAAATCCGCCTCGGCGAAGCGGAGGGCGATGCGGCCCCAATGATTCGTCCGCCCGCCCACAATGCGCGAGCGGAACCACGAGAACTGGGAGCCCGGCGCTTTGGTGTATGGTTCGCCCTCGATGTTCCAGAAGCCGTTGGGGGCCAGGAATTCCGTTTGGCTGAAGTCATGGATGCCCGCGCCGCCAATACCCGCCCCGCGATGCGCCAACTCGTAGGGCCAGACGTGCTCCTTAAAGTCCGTCTCGGGGTGCAACATGGGCCCCGCTTCCAGCATCACCACATTCAGCCCGCCTTCCGTCAGCACCTTGGCAGCAGCGCCGCCCGCAGCCCCTGAGCCGATGATGCACACGTCATACACTTTTCCCGTGCGGATAATTTCCATGATGGATAGCAGCCCCCCTGGCAGAATCCCTGTAAAAACGCCGGACCGCGATGGCTTTCGTAGACGCGCACCTCGGGCCGGCGGTTCTTTCTTCCCCAAGCTGCCCGCTATCGCCAAGAAGTTCGCGTGTCGTGCGCGCAAGAAATGAAACTACAAACTCTTCCTGAGCCCGTCAATGCTTTTTTGCGCGCCGGCCTCAGGGCGGAAGTTGGGATTTAGCCCGGACTTCTCACCACGACTCTGGAAGGGCGGGGCTTTAGCCCCGCCGTTGCAGGGCCGTCCCGATTATTTCCAAGTCCCGCACCCCGCGCAGCTTGCAGCCGCAAACTGCGCGGGGTACGGGACGAAGAGAGGGCGGGAGCCGCGATTTCGGCGGGGCTGAAGCCCCGCCCTTCCAGCATCGTCCAAACGTGGGGAGAAGTCCGGGTTAGGCACTCTGCGCCTGTTCATTATAGTAGACGGGGCGGGGGCAGGCCCCGAGCGCCATTAAAGCTCCTGCGGGTATGCGAAGCTTTGCTCAGGCTACCAGCAGGGAGGTGGTTTTCCGCAACTGCTGCAGCCTCAAATTGTTTTGCCGACGCTTAGAAGGCGAAGTAACCGTTGGGGGCACTCACGTTGTTAGGAATGGTGGTACCCGCGATCCCCACGAACACGCTGCGGCCGAAGAAGAACGGCAATCCCAGGTCAAAATAATCCGTCGAGGATCCCGTACCGGTTGCACCTCCCAAGTTGTCGAAGGCGGAGTATCCGGAATTAGTGCCAAACAACGTATCAGCGTTGGCGATGCTCAGGGTGACGTTACCCGAGGTGCCGTTGGCGCCATAAGCGGTGAGGGAAAGAGGAAAGGTCGCGCTGGGGCAGTAATAAGGGTTGTCCGTGCAATCCTGAATGCCGAGGGTAAGAGCATCCAAAACATAGAGGGCATTCAATCCTGTATCGACGAAGCCTCCCGAAGTGTAGGTATTACCATTGTAGACGACTTGGGCAAAGTTGCCGTTTGTATCCGCGGCATAGAGGGTGGCGCTTCCCAACGCGTTATTGGATTCGGTTCCGACCCCGAGAATCAACTGCCCGGCAGGGACCAGGCCCGTTCCCCCCTCATTCGTGTAAGGGAGCAAGGGCGCTCCCGCGGAAGGAATTGACGGCAGGATAATTTCCACGCCGTTATTATCTTTGGCAAAGTAGGCGACGGGATTGGAAACTTGCTTGATCACCGGAACCGCCGCCGCGGTGCAAACGTCTTTCGGGCAGACGTAATAGGGGTAGGCGGAGAAGGTTTGGCCCCCCGCGCAGTTCAAGCCGCAATCCTGAATGGAAGTGCCCACACCCAGGATGCCGTTGGCGCCCAGCGCCGCCACGGTGTCGTCACTGGGGCCGGGGCTCAGGCTCAGGCAACTGGTTGCCGGCACGGTGTACGTGGTATCGCCAATTACCTGGATGGGAACGGAGGAGGCAGTTTCGCCGCCGATCACTACATCCGCGATCAGCACCGGTCCCCAAGCATAGGAAGTATCGGGGAATTGGGTGCATTCCTCCACTTGATTCCCCGCGGTGTCAGTCACCGTCGAGAGTTCAGTGGATGGAACCGTGGTGAGCACGGAATTAAGAACTCGCAAGCCCACGGAACCCGTATCCACCAAAACGTCAGGGATAATCTGGCATTGTTCGGTGCCCGGCAGGCAGACGGAGACCGTCGTGAATAGCCCATTGTAGTGAGTGGTGTTGGGATTCCCGGTGTTTCCATTGGGCCCAAAGTTGACAAAGAGGGGTGCGCTGTTACTGGCCGTCAGCGTTAGGGTGGTGGAGGCAGATTGGGTGGAATCAGCCTGGCTCGTGGCGGTAACTACCACCGTAGGAGGGCTCGGCATGGCCGTGGGCGCCACATAAAGTCCGGGAGTGGACGCGTTATTGATGGTACCCACTGTGGAATTGCCCCCCGTCACGCCATTCACGGACCAAGTGACGGCCGTGTTGGTGGTTCCGGTGACGGTGGCCGCATACTGCACCATGGTTCCCGTAGGAGTCGAGGAGTCGGTGGGCGCAACGCTCACCGTGGCATTCGCCGCCGGAGCCGTAATCGTTACGATCGCCGAACCAGAAGGAAAGGACTCCGCCGAACTGGTGGCGGTAACGGTTACCGTGGCTGGATTGGGAACGGAAGCCGGAGCCGCGTATAATCCCGAAGAATTAACCGTACCGAGCGTAGAATTGCCGCCGGCGATTTCATTGACCGACCAAGTAATCGTGGTGCTGGTCGAGCTGACAACGGTGGCGGTAAACTGCACCATGGCTCCCGCCTGAACCGAAGCGGTAGCGGGCGAAAGAGTGACGACGGGCAAAGGGATGTCGTTGCCGGTGCCGCCCGAGCCGCAGTTGGTGAGGAACATCCCTCCGGCGATTACCACCAGGAGGCATGCCAGGGTGGCCGCGGAGATATTCTTAAGCCTCATTGCACCACCTCCGGGGAAAGGTTGGTGGGCAAGAGGCTGGGCACGTAAGCGCGGCCGTGGTACCACCGCATGTGCCCGCCGCTGGTAAAAACGAAATTGTCCTTCTGAATAATCAGGGGGCCGCCGTGGCGTCCCGTCTGGGCCTTCGCGTATTGCTGGAGGTTAGGGAAGTAAGATCCCAATAACTGCTGCATGTTGGGCACGAAAGGTCCCTGCCAGGAAACTCCAAAAACTTTGCCCGCCGGCGAGACGTACTCGCGCACCACGGAGCCGCTGGCGTCAGTAATCTGGTGGAGTCGATAGCCCGGATGGACTTCCTCGCGAATTTGACCCCGCAGGACTTGCAGGTCCGCGCTTACGGAGGATTCCGGCTCGCCGAGCGCCGCCCACCCTGGGGCTGCCCCCACGATCAGGATGAGCAAAACTCCTCCCAAAATTCTCATGGACTTCCACCCGTGCCGGTCAACCATTTACCCGCGCCGCCTTTCTCCAACCACCCTTCCCTAGGAGGGTTCCGTGCGTGATGCTGAACTCCACCAAAATACCACAGACTGTCGCCAACCATCCAGTCCTGAGAGTAGCGGGTGGCGGGTCAACATGCTGTAGAGGCGGCTTTACGCCGCCATTTGGTCCCCCGGCTCGCCACCAAAGATGAAAATGCTCCGGGTAATTCCCCTCCTGATTCAGGAGGGGTGGCGCGCTGAGCGCCGGGGTGGTTATCTCCTGATGCCAAAACCATAAAGTCGCGATCAACACCAGCCCCTACCCCCATCCTCATCTGAGGATGGGAGCATTTGCTTAACAGCTTGTGGCCGCAAGTTATAGGAACGGCGGGGCTAAACAAGCGGCGGAAAAACCTTCCAAGACTGTCATTCTGAGGAGACACAGGCGACGAAGAATCTCGCATTGCTATGAAAATACTCAGAGCGAGATTCTTCGCTGCGCTCAGAATGACAGCGAATGGACTCAGGATGACAGCACGGGAGGGTTTTTCCGCAGCCTGTAAAGCCCCCGCCCTTCCAGGCCTGTGATGAGAAATCCGTGCTCGCTGCCTACTGCTTACTGCTTTCTGCCTACTGTCTTTCGCCGGGTCATCACATTACTCGCATTCCGCCGGCAAAGAAACTTTGCCATTTGATGCCTGGGGCACACCCGTGGTTGTAGCAGGGAAATCTAGAAGTGCATGAAGGTCAGTAGGAGCGCAGGACCGATTGGCCTGCGCCCCTACTCGAAAGGCAGACTAAAACGCCCAGTAGCCGTTCGTTAAGTTCGGGCTTCCTGAAGTTGCACCCGCGATCCCCACGAAAATCGGGCGGCCAAAGAAGAATGGCAGTCCGAGGTCCCAAGAATCAGTTGAAGTGTTGCAGGTAGTGGTTGAGGTGGCGATGCAGCTAGGCGCCGCCAAGTCGTCGAACGCGGCAAACGTAGTGTTGGAAAACAGCGTTTGGGCATTGGCAATGGGCAGTGAGACCGTTCCTGAGGTGCTATTCGTACCCGTAAGGCCGAGCGAGAGATTCAGGGTCAAGCTGGGACAGTAATATCCGGTATCCGTAGTACACAAGGAGGTGCCGAGCGTAGTGGCATCGGAAACGAAAAAGCCGCTCGATCCGCTGTCGATAAAGGTCCCGCCACTGGCCTCATTAGTGGGACAGGTCGCAGCCCCGCTCGTGCAAAAGGTGACCCCATCGAAGGTAGCGGAATTGAAGTTACCGTAATCGTCGAGCTCATATACGGTCTGGTTGGCTATCGCATTATTGCTCTCGGTCCCGATGCCGAACGTAAGGGTGCCTGTGTCCGAGACTGCTCCGCCCGCAGGTATGGACGGTAGTGAGAGCAGCACACCGTTCGTATCCGACGAAGAAAATGCCGCGACGGGATTCCAGACCTGAGTTGCAATACTAACGGCTTCTTGTTCGCAGAGTCCGGTAGTGGTGCAGATCCAATAGGGATCTTGGGCCTGCGGGGTTGTATCCGTGCAGTATTCGCCACAATCCTGGGGGAAATTACCGACACCCAGGATGCCGTTGGCCCCGAGACTGGTGACCGTGTATTCATCAGCGGATGCGGGCGTGCATTGACCGGACTCCGTCACGGCGGCAGGCACAGCGTCATTGCTGATGATCTGAATGGGAATGCCGGAATTGGCCGATCCCCCCGCCGCGAGCGGCACTTGTGAGGCCGTTTCCCCACCAATCTGAACAGTCGCTAGCGACACCGGACCCCAGTTGAAGGAGCCGTCACCGTACTCCGTGCACTCGTTCAGATAATCCCCGCTGCCGTCATTGAGCTGGGACAGAGTCACACCCGTAAGCGCCGACGACAGCACACGCAGCCCTACGGACCCCGTGTCCACCAGGACGTTGTTGACAGTCACGCAGGGTGTGCCGGCCGGCTCACAAACGGTGACCGTGGTATATATCCCGTCAGGGTACGCGCCGGTGAAGCCAAGGCCGACGGTGACAGGCACCGTGTTCGAAACGGTGGTCGATCCCGTCAAGCTCACGCTCTCGTTCACGCCCCCAACAACGAAAGCCAGCGTACCGGTCCACGGACCGCTCCCCACAGGGCTAAAGGTGACGCTGATCGCGCAATTCGCGCTGGCTGCGACGCTTGTGCCACACGAGTTGCTGCTTATAGCGAAGTCGCCGCTTATCGTGGGGGTGGAAATAGCCACTGCGCTAGCGCTGGCATTACTAACCGTCACGGACTCAGGTGTGCTGGTAGTGCCAACCGCCACGCCCGAAAACTGAAGTGTGTTAGTGGAGACAGATACACTGGTGGCCGTTCCGCTCAAAGTCACGGTCTGTGGGCTATCGCTGGCGTTGTCGGCAATGGACAGTGTGCCGCTCGCCGCCCCGGTGGCCGTCGGAGTGAACACGACGCTTATGGTGCAAGCGCTACCCGCGCCAAGGGAGGTTCCACAGGTGTTGCTAGGGGCTTGGAAGACAGTGCTACCCGTCGTGATCGTGATGCTGGTGAAGGTGAGTGTGGCGGTTCCAGAGTTGGTGACGGTTTCCGACTGGGGAGCGCTTGCAACGCCCACGCCGCTCGAGAAGGTAAGCGGGCCGGATAGTGTCACTGCCGGGCTGCCGGTGGTCGTGGTGGGAGTGCTGTTGCTCCCACCGCAACCCGCCAATACCACCAATCCCACCAGGACTGCAAACAGACCGCTCAGAGTTGCTACGGAAAGAGTTTTACGGCTCATTGTACCACCTCCGGAGTGAGGTTGGCGGGAACCAGGCCTGGCACATAGGCGCGTCCTCGGAAGGATCGCATGTGCCCCATACTGGAAAACACAAAGTTGTCCCCCTGTATGGCTACCGCGCGGCGCCGCACCGCTTGCGTTCGCTGACCCTGTTGAAGGTTGGTCATGTAGGTTCCCAACAACTGTTGGAGGTTGGGCATGAAATGACCTTGCCAGGAAACTCCGAAGACCGTTCCGGCCGGCGAGGCGAATTCGTTCACCACACTGCCGTCCGCCATGGTGATCTGGTGCAAATTGTAGCCCACTTTGGCCACGATCTGATGCTTGCCCCCTAAAACTTGGGCATCGGAATTCACCGACGCTATATTGTCACCAAGCGCCGCCCAGGCTGGAACACTTCCCATCAGCATGAGCAGAACTGCAAAAATACTCTTCATCTTTTGGCACCCTGCCTTTCCCGAAGTTTTTCCTTAATGGCTCTTGCTTTGACGGTCTTATGCTGGCAAAAGGTTTCCAATGACATGTTAAATAATTGCAAAAAAATCCATTTAGCGAATGGGTACGCGTTCATCAGATGGTTGCAAGCTCTTGTGGATTTTTGCCATTACGCCCTCTAGGAAAACCCCAGACCGCCGGTTTTCCGTGCCAAGTCACACATAAAAAAGGACTTCGACTTGGCGCGAACGGGCGCCATCGCAACGGATGAAAAGTAGGGGCGGTTCGCGAACCGCCCCTACGCCTCCCACGTCTAACGCGGTTGTGAGAAAATCCCGTTTTAGCGGCGGTCTCTGACCGCCGGCTTTGACAACCAGCCGCTTCGGCGGTCAGAGACCGCCGCTACAGCAATCTGCATCGCTGCCCCCTTCGGGGAACAAGGCCGGGGGGCCAGGGACTGCGAATCGTGAGATAATACCGTGGGCTGAATGAACATGCTCCAGACCGATTCAGCGCTTAAGGAGGAGTGAATGTCCACAATTTCGCGACGAGAGTTTTTCAAGAGATCGGTGACGAATGCCGCCGTGGCCGGATCCCTAGCTGCGGGTGCAGGGGTGCTTCGTGCCAATCCGCTGGGCCTGCCCATTGGGTGTCAGACGTGGCCGGTCAGGACAATGATCGCCCAGGATTTTCCGGGTACCATCAAGATGCTTGCCCAGGCCGGATTTCAACGGGTTGAGTTGTGCTCGCCGGTGGGTTATGCCGATTCGGGCTTCGCCGGCCTCGCCAAGTACTCCGGAGCGGAGCTCCGGAGAGTTTTGGGCGATGCGGGCGTAAAATGCATAAGTTCTCACTTCGGCATCAAGGAACTGCGGGAAAATCAGGCGGGCAGAATTGCCTGGGCCAAGGACGTCGGCCTGACGCAAATGCTGGTGCCCAGCCTCGACGGGCCGCAGAACCCGACGATGGATGATGTGAAGCGCGCGGCCGATGAGTACAACAAAATGGGCGAGCAGGCAGCCAAGGCCGGCATCCAGCAGGGCCTTCACAACGAGGACTTTGAGCTGACGAAGGTCGATGGCCAGCGGACCTATGACTTGTTGTTTAAACTTCTCGATCCCAAGCTGGTCAAGTTTCAGTTCCAGGTCTCCACGATCAGCGCAGGCTATGACGCCGCCGAGTACTTTACCAAGTACCCGGGCCGCTTCATTTCCATGCACGTACAGGGTTGGTCCGTGCAAACCAGGAAAGAGACGGCAGTGGGCCAGGGCAGCCTTGACTGGAAAAGAATCTTTACCGCAGCCAGAACCGGCGGCATCAAGAATTACTTCGTCGAAATGGACCTGGAGCTGATGAAGGCCAGCGTTCCCTACCTGCGCAAGCTTCAGGTCTGAGGCTGCTTTTCTGTCCCATCGAATTGCTTGCGCGTGTCGGCGGGCGACACCCTAGCTTGTGCGCCCATGCGAAGCTTTGGAGCGCGGCAGCTTGCCGCCCAACCAACTCGGATTTCTCACGACGGGCCTGGAAGGGCGTGGCCATACAGGCTGCGGAAAAACTCTGTGGCGCTTGGCGCTAGCACTCTCAGCACCACCCCGGCGTTACAAGACCTTTCTGGATAATCTTGTGTCCCGCGTCCGCGTGGGAAGGCGGAGAAGGCAGGCAGGGCCGGCGGCCAACCTCCCGCGTGACACACTTCCCCAACTCGGCTATCGGCAGCGTCCGGTGAGAAGATGAATCAATTTGCTGACTTCCCAAATCGCCAATCAGCCAATTACGCAATGATGCGACCGCCCGATCGGCCGGTTTTTCCCGCGTCGCGATGTTGCTCAATAGGGGCAATGCGATACAATGATATTGAACATGGCCACTAAACCCGACCTTTTTGGCACGGACGGCATTCGCGGTGTTGCTGGGAAATTTCCCCTGGATCACGCCACAGTTGTCAAGATAGGAAGCGCGTTGGGAACCGTCCTCAAGAATTCTCCCACCCCCGCGCGGGTGGTGTTGGGAAAGGACACGCGCGAATCCAACGAGTGGATTTCCCGCGCCCTTGCGAGCGGCCTCGCCCGGACCGGCGCCCAGGTTGTGGACGCGGGGATCATCACCACGCCGGGGGTAGCCTTCCTGACGCGCCAGCATGAATTCTCCGCCGGCGTGATGGTTTCTGCCTCCCACAATCCCTACCAGGACAATGGCATCAAGATTTTCTCGCCCGCCGGAGCCAAACTCGCGGAGGCCCAGGAATTGGAGATTGAGAGACTGATCAAGGTTCTTCCGGAATTGCCGGACGTCGCCGAGGACGCCGTGCAAAATGCATCCGGCTGGGTGGAAGGATATGTTGAACACCTGGTGAGTCTGATTCCGGCGGGGCTCGATTTCTCCCATTATCGCCTGGTGGTGGACTGCGCGAATGGCGCGGCGTGCCGGGTGGCGCCATTGCTGCTGGCGCGGTTGGGGATAACGGCGTACACGCTGAATGTCGAACCGAACGGACGGAACATCAACTGGCAATGCGGCTCGCTCCATCCGGAAACGATGGCGGATTCCACGCGCGCCCTGGGCGCGGATTTAGGAGTGGCCTTCGACGGGGATGCCGATCGCGCCATTTTTGCCACCCGCGAGGGGCGCTTGGCGGACGGCGACCACGTGCTCTCCGCCATCGCCCCATTCCTCGACCGTCAGGGCAACCTGAAGGGCCGCGCTGTGGTCGGCACGCTGATGACCAACCTCGCGTTGGAACAGGCCTTGGCCCGCCAGGGCATCGGGCTGAAGCGCACTGACGTGGGCGACAAGTATGTCCTGGAGGAAATGCTGCGCTCTGGAATTTCGTTGGGGGGAGAGCCCTCCGGGCACATTATCTTTTCGGACCTCTCGCTGGCGGGCGACGGCATGATCACGCTGCTGGAAGTCCTGCGCCTGCTGGCCGAGACCGGGCAGCCTTTCGGCGAACTGCTGCGCGGCTATCAACCCTTTCCCCAATTGATTCGCAACGTGCGCGTGCGCGAAAAACCGCCCCTGGAATCAATTCCCAGCGTCGCCCAGGCCATCACCGAATGCTGCACGGAGTTGGGGGAACGCGGACGCGTGGTCGTGCGCTACTCCGGCACTGAACCCGTGGCGCGCGTTATGGTGGAAGGCGCGGAGGCGCAAGCCGTGAAGGACCACACCGCGCGCATCGCTGCGGCCATCGAGTCGGCGCTAGGAATCTTAAAAGAAGGGTAGCGCGGACCTGCTTTTTAGGTCCGCGGCTTTTCCTTGTCCATCGGGGACGTGCCGCGGACCTAAAAAACAGGTCCGCGCTACACCCGCTGAATTCTAAGGACTTACGTGTCGAGCTTCTGCTGAGGAGCCGCCGGCGGTCCTGTGCATCGCGAAGGAAGAATCTCGCACTGCCTTGAAAATGCTCAGAGCGCGATCCTTCGCGTAGTTCATCCTGAGAGGCAGAGCGCGATTCTTCGCTACGCTCAGAATGACAGTCTTGAAGGGTTTTTCCGCGGCCTCTTTAGCCCTGCCGTTGCATGGCCGTCCTGCCCGAAGGCTCAAATCTTACACCCCACTCAGAACTTCCCGAATTTTCTTGCGTAACGCCGCGGGTGAGAAGGGTTTCTGGATGAACGGCATTTCGTGGCTCAGCACACCGTGGTGCACAACGGCATCGTCTGTATACCCGGACAT
>Ga0182030_10018504_pt1 | contig 13352 bp, 12 predicted proteins | sample 812S3MmetaG_FD_121299 | JGI IMG/M metagenome (GOLD analysis project Ga0182030, IMG submission 121299) | Permafrost microbial communities from Stordalen Mire, Sweden - 812S3M metaG (Illumina Assembly) | ecosystem: Environmental > Terrestrial > Soil > Wetlands > Permafrost | place: Sweden... | reverse complement strand
GGCGTTTTGTTGCGGTGAAGACGGATTCGTTCGGCCATTAGTAGCACCTGGCGCTGCGGGAGGTGCCATGGGTCGTTGCTGTGGAGTTCCCTGTCCTACATTTTGTTGTGGTGCTCCTTGATTTGGCCCAGGAATCATGTTCCCATTTGGTCCAGCTTGCCAATTCCCATTTGCAAGTTGCCGCTGTGCTTGTTGTTGTTGTTGGTGGGCCATCTGCAGCTGGTTCGGGGTCATACCCGTGGTATTGAAACCACTCGTTGGATGCGAGCTTGGTGGTCGCATACCATTCATACCAACCATTGAAGAATCCATGCCATTGTTCTTCATGAAGTATTGTGGGTTCATATTTGGATCCATCTGACCACCCGGCATATTGAAGCTTATGCCACTAGGTGATCCGCGAGATTGGCCATCGGCTGGACCGGGAGATGGCATTCCAGGAGGATTCATGTGCGGAGTACCTCGTTTCATCTGCTCACTGGGGTTTGGTGAATTCACGGACCGAGGACCTTGAGGCGAGGTCCCTTGGAAGGGCTGCCCATTGGGACCCATAGGACCGCCTCCCTCACGTTGTCCCGGCATCGTCGCCATGCTATCTTGCTCCTGGCGCGCCATCATGAGCCTCTTCTTATTCTGCTGCTCAAGGAGCATGAGCTGCATCTGATAATCTTGCAGCGCATGGTTACCACCACCACCAGCGGCAGGCTGCCCAGCTGGGCCTCCTGCTCTAGGTATGTTTGCACTCATATCATTCGCATTATAGAAACCTTGAATGGCAGTACCATCCTGTGGTTGTGGATTCATCATAGGCGATCCTTGATTCGCGGGTCCGGGTTGTGGTATTTTCCCTTGATTTGCTTGTTGCTGGGCTAATCCAGATTGGTAATTGGTGAGGGATTGTGCTCGCTGTGCACCCGCGCCTCCTGGCATATTCTGGAACTGCTGAGCTGTCAGATTATTTGGTTCGATGCCATTGGGAAGCTGCATATGAGCCGCTTGAATAGCATTGCTGGGGCCAGAATCTCCCACCTGTTGTGGCATTTGTTGTCCCCTTCCATTTGGCATTTGCTGTGGGTTATATCCAGTGCCGTCAATACGGGGTCGCTTCGATGGTGACGGCGCATTTTCGGCCGATCCGGGAGACCCCGATCTTTGTTGCTGGTCCCCACCTGATGGATCTCGTTGCATTGCCTGTTGCTTTTGCTGCTGCATCATCATTGGTGTTCTATGCGCAAGCATTAGAAAAAGTGTTTATCTTGCATGCCGAGTACTTACGCGTTTCTGTTATTCAAGGCCGCCTTATGTCGAAGGTCGGAATTGTTTAGGTTCATGCCGCCATTTGCCTGGTTCAACCTCAGCATTTGCTGGTATTGTGTGGAATTCATCTCTCCCATCCCGGGCCTCACCCCACGAAGCATATTTTGCTGTTGTTCTTGCTTCATCCGGTTGTGGGCCTGATGAAATAGTGAGCTTGCGAATGAACTTAAGGAGGAATCACCTACGGTTGTATGATTGACATATTGGAGCACATTGCGGCTCTCTCCTTTCCCGCGTTGTGCGTTGAACATGTCCCAAAATAGACACCACCATTCGTATAGAAAACAACTTTCCGGACATTCTCTTGGCACATCTGATCTTGGAAGATCGTCGGGTCGTTTCGAATCGAGACCATCCTTCGAATCACCATCTTCGCCGTCCTCCCCGTTTCCATTATCGTCGCGACGCCGTCCCGGACTCTCCTTGATAAGTTTCATAGTCGGGTCGCTCTGATATAGTGACCTCGCGCAATCATACATACCGTGCCGCAAGAAGTAATCGTAGATGTAAGTATTTAATTGCGACCTTTGACTGTCGTTCACGGGCATCTGCGGTCGTAAACCTCCAGGTGCGCCATTATTCATCATAGGCATTCCACCGCCCACCGGACCTCCCATGGCATTGACGCCCCCCATATTGACGTTGTTCATGATTGCGATTTATGTATGTGTTTCGCAGAGGATTCCAGAGGTCGATCATGTATCTTGCAGACGTCGATTGTGCAAGTTCAGCCACCGCACCTCTGACGCGGAGCGGTTAAGGCCGAAGCGCAACGGCAGATCGTCTTCGCGTTCAACGAACTCGTAAAAGTATAGATATCGGAGATGCCAGCCAATATTGATGAAGTCGGGATGGTATGCAGGTCCGAGGGGGGAAATTGGTAATCGGTGATCGTGGACCCGACAGTCTGTCTCGTACCCTTTTTGCGAAGAACAAAAAACTGGCAATTACCGCGTGATGGCGGACAAGCGAGGGTGTCAGAGCAGAGGCAAACGACGAAGGCCGGGCGGCGGCGATAACGTCTGTTTGCTCTCGCAGGAGATATTCCGGGCCCTGCGAATGTATTCGAGCTTTGGTGATGCTGTTGATGCCGGACTGAGTCGAGGTTGCGATTATTTTGGTAGGGAATGGCCCTTTCCGCCAAACAAGTTGATGGGGGTCGTCCACTAGTGCAACTTTCTGTGGCTCCTGCCGATATCACAAAGGCAAGGCTGGTATCCCAAACATCTGACGGCGGTATGGAAATGCGCCACCACAAGTCTGCGAGGAATCCGACGAGCCAGCAATTCTTGCAAAGAGATTGAATCTAGGTATTTGGATCATTTACAGTCAGAAAAGATGTGAAATATGGGAAAGTCACATCCGGGTGAAGCTCTTGTCATGATTGTGAGAATGCATCCCGCTAGATATAGATATAGATTAGTGCGGAGAGCTGCTTTAAGCTGCCCTCCAAAGCTTTTACTCTACCTATATATGCAGTATCTCAAGATGAGGATTGACTTGAAAACCCGTTTACAAAATTATTGCGCCATATAAGTTTCAGCCATGCCCATAAGAGGGACCCTTTTCTTGGCTTGAGGGCTCAGAAAGGGGCGAAAAGTCTTCACTCTATATAAATGCTTTATCATTCATCTTTAAGTGGCAAGTGCGGCCGTCATACTGTCGTGATCCTCACTGCTCGTGCTTCCAAATTGTCGGATAATGTTTAAACGAAAAAAATTGTTTCCCTTGAAGAGGAACACCCTGACATGAACTAGAAGTGGAACATCGAAGTGAGAATACGATGTTTTGATATCCGTGGATCATTTCTAAACATTTTTTGAAATAAATCACGTGAAGCATACTTCAGGGGTTGCGATCTAGCTCATGGAACTCCTTTGGGAAATAGCCGAGGGGTAAAGACAGAAGGATGAAGAATTTTCTGTATATCGTCTGCAAAGGTGTTGCGAGCCAGTGAACGAGCAGTTGCCCCTTAAGCGCGGGCATCTAGGGGGGTTAAAGGGGAATTGGTGCTACCCAACATGTAATGTGGCTAATTATTTCGGATCTTTGGGACGACTGAAGAAACATCCCAGATAATGCGCAAAACCACTCAGGTATGCAGTGGAATGTAGCAAGAGAGCTGGCCGTATTTGACAGACTTTCGACTTGACATACTGAAATCAATATGATGATGAGATTGTGTGATTGGGCAGGAACTGATTTCGCAACGGTTACCCAGAGCAGCTATATTTTCGAAGTACTGCTAGGTATGACGCCGCACTTTTAAGCGAGCGTCTACGAAATGCAAAATGAACTTGAAATTCGGAAAAGTCAATAGAAAAGTCACGTGATGTGTCCAGCCTCATGGAGCGAGGGTGTCAGCCTTGCATAATGCAGGCGATCTACGGGGTTACAGTTACATTGTGAGGGACAGGAGAAGTAGGCTATTTACTACATCATAGGGTTGGGGAAATTGAGGAAGGGAATGTGTATGTTTTCGTTATCTTGGGCTACTAGTATTCTTTCCTGATTACCAGATCTTCCTTCGGAATCCGAAACTTGATAAGACGCGTTCAACCCAACAAAGGCTTGAACTACAGAACAAATACCTCTAGCCAAGGCCGACCACGGAGCTGGACTTGGGCCTGAGACGATTGGGACTAGAATTGGGATGCCGTGCAATGCCAACGATGGGCCAATTGACCCGCGTTCTGTTCAGGTCGTTCTACCTTTGGCGTCCCAATTTGCAGGCTCAATGGCCTGCGAGAGCGGATCCTGGATATGAATAGCACGCACATTAGCTGGCATGGCAAAGAGCTCGTCTTCATACCACTCCTGATATTTACTTCCTTTCCTAGACAACTGTAGGTAGATGGTTGCAGGCGATTGTCCTATCGATAGAACTCTGAAACATTAGGAATGTTCAGCTCTATTGATGGATGTCCCTCCGAAATACAATAAAGAGTCGGGACCTCAGAACCGCACTTGATCACCGAAACAAACCACCGCCTGCTGCAGAAGAAATAGCAAAATATGATGCTAATAAGAGAGATTAAGTCAAACAACAACACTTCTCCACTAGGAGACACTCTAGAGACCACTCACGACCCACATGTGACATCAACTGATACCTCTAGTATTCTTTATTCCAATCTATTTCCGTGTGGATTTGAAAATGGCTCTTATTCTCATTTCCCAATATCAAAACGCCTCCAACTCCCAAATCATCACTCCCCCTAATCATCATCTACCGGCATCTCATCATCAATATACCGTATCAAGCTTATCCTCATCTCCGTCGAGTCATTTCCCCTCAGCACATCACTAATAAAATGTGCCTCAACCTGCATCTGCACCATTTCCAGCGCCCCTCTCAGAACCCCACAAAAAATATTCGAATACCACAACTCATCCTGTGCCCTCCCATCATCCGGTAACTCTACGAAGTCCGCTAATGGATTCTCTTCGAAGATCAATGAGAATTGTTTACTGTCGCTCGTCCAATTGGTGATCGTAGGTGTGATGTTAAGGAAGATTTTGAATCCAACCTAAACTCAGAGTGTCAGCCTGCTTAAAGTGTAAGTGGAGAATGAGCACGTACTTTCGCAATCATCTCCGCGGTCTCCCTGAAATTTGAACACCGCCGCATGGTATTTGACTTTGCGAGGTAGTCTTCGATGAGTCGCAGACCGATGTTGTATCCCATCTTGTCAAGCTGCTTGTTGACTTCCACGTAATCGCTCTCGTAGTCTTTGCATAGTTGAGCTACTATTGTGCCGTAGGTGAGAGTTACTAGCTCGGCGTTTACTTTATCGACTCGACTCCTGAGAGATTATCAGTTCTGATTGAACATTGACGTCGAGCGTTTGAGCAATACTTACTTCCAGACTCTGGATTATGTCAGTTGGTAGTTTGGATGGATGTTGAGAATGAGCTTACTCTTCGCCCAAACGGGCAGCTTTTGCAGAAGCCATCCCTCAAAGAAGACTTTGAAGATACTGCGATTAAAATCCTCTTCTTGTAATATTATCGCGGTCTTGTCATGCTACAATTCTATGTGTTGATGCTAAAGGAAGTTATTCGCGGGGAAGGGTTCGGGCGGCCGCCTCTTAGCGCATCGCGGATACGAAATTTAGGTAGATTTCGACGAAAGCTCCAACACGAGTTGTACAATCATTACGCCGTAACCCTTCGCATCTTCCCGACCGAGCGCGGTCCAAATCTGCAATCATGTCTGCAGAAAAGCGTCCCGCGTCTGACGACTCCGGCTCCTCTCAGATAGTGGTGAAAAGACAGAATGTTGGCAATAGTAAAGCTGTAGCTGTGGTCAATGGATCAGGAGCGAATGGAGCGCTCATTCAAGCTGTAAGTATTACTATGAATTTGGCATGATCTTGATGCTGAACGTGTCCAAGAAGTGTTGCTGATCGATATGGCGTAGGTTCCGAGAACCTCAGGGCTGCAGGCTCCTGTTATGGAGCTTTCTGGTCATTCTGGAGAGGTTTTCTGTGCAAAGTTCGACCCAAATGGGAATTATATTGCTTCTGGCTCGATGGATAGGTCCATTAGTTAGTCAAATACGCCCACACGTGGCTCATGTTTACTGATGGGAGTAGTGCTCTGGAGAACCTATGGCAATTGCGAAAACTACGGCACTTTGACTGGTCATAAAGGTGCAATATTAGACTTACATTGGTCGCGAGACTCGAGAGTATTGTTCTCTGCCTCCGCAGACATGCATTTGGCCAGTTGGGATTTGGAAACTGGAACAAGGATACGTAGGCATATTGGACACGAAGAAGTGATCAACACGATGGACATCAGCAAACGAGGAGAAGAATTGCTCATTAGCGGATCTGATGACGGATATATTGGAATATGGGATCCTCGCACGAAATCTGCGGTGGATTTCATACCAACCGAATTTCCAGTAACCGCGGTGGCATTGGCCGAGGCGGGTAACGAACTATACTCTGGAGGAATCGACAATGATATCAAGGTCTGGGATATGAGGAGAAAGGCCGTCGTTTACTCCATGCTGGGTCACACAGATACTATTTCATCTCTCAGAGTCTCACCAGATTCCCAATCACTGCTGTCAAATTCCATGGACTCAACAGTACGGACGTGGGATATTCGACCATTCGCGCCTGCAGAACGTCAAATTAAAACCTTTGATGGAGCTCCCGCGGGCTTTGAAAAGAATCTCATCAAGGCCAGTTGGGGCTCGGACGGAAAGAGGATTGCTGCAGGCGCCGGGGATGGCACCGTTGTGGTTTGGAATACCGAGACGGGGAAGCTGATTTATAAATTGCCTGGGCATAAGGGGACGGTCAATTGTGCTGAGCTGTCTCCATCTAAAGATCCTATCAGTAAGCTATTCTCTAAAACATCTATGTTCGTGGAGCCAGCTAATGTTCACGTAGTTCTTTCCGGATCGTCGGATAGGAATTTACTCCTGGGTGAACTGAAGTGAGATATGTATGAGTAGGGATCCTTGATGCCAAACTCCTGGATAGGGACTGAGCAAAAGTTTATGGAATGCATGCTGGCCTAAATAGCATGAGCCGAGGGTAATCGGAGTCGTGGCGTTTATATTGTGGCACCCACCTCAGCGCCCCTTGTTTGATAGTTGTGGGAGCATGAACCGCATCACGAACCAACTCATGCATTCAGTACCAAACGCAAGATTGGCTGGATCCTGCAAACTTATTGAAGATAGGCTAGAAAATCATGATCATTAAGAGGTCATTCTATTGGCAGCTTTAACTGGCCTCAATGGCACTATGCATGTTCAATGCAGGTACAAGTACAATAAGAGTGAAAGTCGTCCTGTCAATCTGCATCACTTCTCTTGTAAGGCTGGATTTGCCATACCCGCTACCGCATTCCGTTAATTCTACATAATTGTGCCACCCCATTGCATGTGGTTAGAGTTCTTGGTTGTTCGTAGCTTGTACACAGTGCATGATTGGCTGGGAAGCTACATATCAATTCGAGATGAAACAATCGCTTAGCCCTCACAAGCTTCCCCCCCCCCCAAACGGCTTCAAACCACATTCGTCCCAGATGTTACTCCTTAACGAGGTATCACTGGAGAATCCTTGATGTTAATTCGTGACGGGAGTACCCATACCCTAGCCATGTCGCAGATTCCCCATCTGGCTGCCACTCCTGTGAGACAAGGTCGGTTGGTTGTTCTTTCCTCGAGTCAAATCCTTTCTTTCATGTGTTTGTTGTTCTGTGAGTCCATTTCCAATCTTCTGCAACAGAAGTCTACCTTCTTTTTTGGTTTGCTTTCAAATCCAGACACTCCTCGTCCGTGTGCGAGCCACTCGGACGTTTCGTATCCTTCTTGCATCTGTCCCTCTCTTGGCTCAGACTCGTTGCCTACTTACTTTACTTGTACTACTTTCTCTGGCTTCCTCTCCTATTCGATTGTTCAATTCTAGCAGACACATTGGCTACAGTTCATGACAAGTTCGAGAGCGGTTGGCCTCTAGACACTTACACAACCTCGACATACATTCTCGATAATACCCCAAACTCGACTCTCATTCGACCCCGATGCAGCAGACCAACAATCGCATTCGGTCGTGTTGACTGGTCAAATATCGCACGCGAGGGGGAAAATTGAGGGGAACGCGTTGGCAAAGTGTTCTTGAATAATACAAGGTCGTCCCTCTGGAGGCTGTATTGAAGGACTTGGGATTTGGAAAGTGGTCATTGTTTGAGAGATCAAGCATCAAGAACAATGCCTCCTGTAAGGCAGGGCACTTCGAGGCGATCGCCTTCAACTCGATCCTCCAGATCTGTTCCATCATCAAGACTTGATAATATGCGGACGAGTATACAACAATTGTTCTCCGGGAGATCCAGTGTTGGGAGGCCACAGTCCCCGGAGAGTCCTAAGACTCCGCGCCCAGCCCTCGGCCTCCAGGATTTACCTTCGACAAGGTTGGTGATTCCATACCTCACTCGATCGGCCTCGGATTCTTCTCGATCTGCGCATTCGCCAACATCCTCCTCTCCACGAAGTCCAGATACACCTATAAGCTCAAGGGCGATTACACCTAATGCTTTGCGACAGCAAACGGAATATAATATTTCAGCTATTCCACCTCAAGTACGGCGTAATTCAACACGACGTTTTGTTGGCGTAGATCCTGCAGAACAACATCTGGCTCAGTTGGCACAAGATGGCCGGCGGCGGAGACAAAAGTCTCGAAAACAAAGCAGGAAATGTGGACCCAAGGTCAAGAATCCTAAGATTCGATCCAAGATTATAAGTTGTTTAATCTCAGGAATGGTAAGATATCTAAGCAAGTTCTATCCTTATGTATGCTAACCAATACTCAGCTTCTTACAATCATTCTCACTATATATCTTGCGCTAGCACTGTCAAATCGGGACGAAAGCCAAGAATTCCACGTCTTGTTGATCCTGGTGATCTTGATAACCACGATATTTTTCTGTCACTCTTTGATCCGCGTCTGCATGATGTTAATCCATCCTCCATCAGAGCCGGATCTAGAACAGCAGCTACCTGCAATGACCGGACCTGGAGGTTACGCAAACCCAGAAATGCCAATTCGAGTTGCTCTCGCACGTGATGAAGAAGCTGCTGGGATTGAGAGCGAAGCTACAAAGTTCCCACCTCCTGCTTATGGACTCTGGAGGGAGAGCGTGGTACGTATCATATCCCTGTTCACGGCTTGACCGAATACTGATGGTATGCAGCGAGTTGACCCCAATCGCATATTCTGGCAACGCAATGAAGCCGCGGCATTGGAACGTCAAAACTCTGTGGCTCGGGCAGAACGTCCCCAAACTGCCAACCGCCCTCCGTCCTATATTTCCGAAGATGGTGTCGATTATATCATCGAGGCACAACCGAGATCTATTGCCCCTACAACGGAAGTCCCTCTACTACCACATCCCTCCGAACGACGAGGAGGACGATGGCCTGGACGTTAAAGCTCTTTTCCTATTATGCGCCTGTATTTGTATATAATTTCGCGGTCATGAGCGCTTTAGCACTATATCCCTTTGGCGATTCCAAAATTATTGAGTTATCTGGAGTTGGGGAGTTATGGGCATATCTAGCGGAGGTCAGGTCACAAACACCCAGGATGAGGGAGGGTGTTATTAATGCGTCGAATATACTTCGAGCTTACGGGATGTACATGAGTCCGGATTGCCCGGGCTATTGTGTATACAATAGTTTTCAACGCACATGAAAAACGCTCGCGGGATATCTAAAGATTAGCTGAAATATCAGACATGGCTATTATCAATTCGAGTTGTCTCAGCAAACGTGAAGTTAGCAAAGGTACAGAAAATATCCCCTATTACATGCCCATGAGCCTTATTACTGTATGATATAGCGGCTGTGATACCGCTTTGACATCTGTGCGATCACGGCTGTCAAATAGGAAATCAGTGGCGTACCTACCCCTATTGAAGAACAGCAGCTTAAAGCTGGAAAAGCAAAAATTATATACAAAAGAAACAATTATGAGGATGACAAAGTAGTTTATATTTGTTAAAACAAAGATCATTGCACTTTTGCCACTATACGTTTCCACTATACGGTTGTTGCATCCAAAGCTTGGCCCCTATCTGGACCAGATCAGGGGAACGCGAGCCGTATCTTGTCATTGCTGGTAGCAGATCCAAGCCTGATCCGTTCACCACCACTATTGGGCTGTTTTCGCCACCAACTTCCTCCGTTTTCAGAATTAAACCCTCGCTAAACTGAAATCAGTCAGGATTCACTTCAAGCTAGCTAGCGTCAGATCCGCGAGGAATAGAGATTTTTCTCTTTGCCTTGAGACTCCCCTCCAAAACATCTCACAAATTTGCAAGCCCAAATTCGCGACGTAGTACACGGGAGGAAGAAGGAAGTCGGAAGACGTTGCAGTGTTGAAGGAAGTTGGATTGACGGATTTTCAGAAAGGAAAAGATATTGTAAGTTCCAACTAGAGCTCCTGTCGTCCCGCTTCTCGCGCTGGAACCCGTTCCACCGGTGAATCTTCTGATCCTCTCGTCGAAAAGAGGTGGCACATCTGCTCTTCGATCTCGCGGGTACGACATCACAGCCGGTACCAACGACGACATCTAGAAACAATTTTCCATCTGGACTGACCGACATATTCGAGTCGCACAACACTTATGCATCCTGCAGCCTGACGAATGCTGATGCTGGTCATGCAACGCACGCAATCTTGATAATCTTCCGTCGCCGACAAAAACAACAACGTCTCGTTAGTTATCGTTGCAAACAAACATGCCGGCCACAACCGTCGAGGAATGGTTACAATCCGAACGAGCAGATGAGCCGCCTCACCGATGCAGAAAGATTGTCCGGGAATGGACGACAGAAGATGGCGCATTTGTTACATGTTGTGCTGATGATGGAAAGGAACAAACTCATAAATTGGTAGCCATGTCGTCCCTATCGCGCCGTGCATGCTACAAGTGTGGTAACGTTGGCCACTATGCCGAGGTCTGCTCCTCTGCTGAGCGCCTTTGCTACAACTGTAAGTACATGCCTGGGTATTGCATACGTGACCTCAGCTGACATTCGAACTTCAGGCAAGCAACCTGGTAAGCCTCAGCGTTGTGCGACCCACATCTTCGATCTCCTTCTAACATAACCTCAGGCCATGAGTCGAACGGATGCCCATTGCCAAGAACAACTGAGGCCAAGCAATGCTACCATTGCCAGGGTCTAGGACACGTCCAGGCTGATTGCCCAACTTTGCGTCTCAGTGGAGCTGGTACCAGTGGCCGTTGCTACAACTGTGGTCAACCAGGACATTTGGCTGTATGTTATAATGGTATTATGATAAAGGATTCAAACTGATGGATTGCAGCGTTCTTGCCCAAGTCCAGCTGGAGCCGGTCCCATTCCAGGAGCTGGCCGTGGTGCGGGTGTTGCTCGAGGTGGCTTTGGAGGTGGTTTTACCCCTCGTGGTGGGTTTGCTGGTGGACCTCGCCCTGCTACTTGCTACAAGTGTGGTGGTCCAAACCACTTTGCTAGAGATTGCCAGGCTCAGGCCATGAAGTGCTATGCTTGCGGAAAGCTCGGGCACATTTCTAGAGGTACTGAATCTTTCGCTCTGTAGCCAATCCGTTCGCTAACTCTTAATAGACTGCACTGCGCCTAACGGAGGTCCCCTCAACACTGCTGGCAAAACTTGCTACCAGTGTGGTGAGGCCGGTCACATCAGCAGAGACTGCCCACAAAAGGCTACTAATGGTGAACTTGTTGGTGATGGTGTTGACCTTGGTGCTCCAGTTGTTGCGCCAGTCGCTCCAGTTGCATAGATTCTCTCCAGGATCCCCGCACTCGATAGGCCGCGATGAACTATCGTTGAAGGTGTGGACCTGGTTCATCGGATCTCCTTTTCTGTATTTGGACATAGTCATCATGATCATGCGCTCGTTTCTGCATAACGGCTCGGCATACGAAACAAAAGTCGACTCATTTTCAACATTTTTTCACGGATTGCTTCTCGGCGCCTGGTCTTCCCATGTTTTCTCGACATGAACCCCCCTAAAAGCTTTTTGCACGATATTCATTTTCCTATCTTACGAATTGGCAACCCGAGATACCTGACGACGTTGGCGTGGACCCGTAATTCTGTGATATAAGATAGAGATGCCACTACGTTCTGCAACTTGATGGGCATGGCAATCTTGGAATTATAATCACATGGAGAGGCCGTAGACGGATGGGGTAGAGAGAAAGTGGACGGGCGATGAGAAAGGATAGTTGGATGAGGGTAGTGGGGGAGAGACCGTCGATAGCAGCGTGACATAAAAATCGATGCGAAGTTAATTATCAATATCTCGAAACTTTCTTACCATATTCCTTTTGTTTGTGGGTGTGAGGAATACCTTCAACAGGGAGGTTGGTGGAAGTTCCACAAATGCCACGTGACCTTTATTGACTTTTCACAGGTTGAAACACTGACAGCCTATATCACCTCATTCTCAAGGTGATAGCGGTTCATATTTTACTCTTTCAATGAGAAGCATTATTCGATGATGTTGGTTTTGATTTAAAGTTGCACTGCCCTGATGCTCAAAACGTGACGAGTGAGCCAACCCAAATCTGGTTGGCGTCATCCTTTCCCACACTTCATACAAAATTCCTCATCCCTTCTCCTTTGCATCTTCTTTCCTGCATCCATCTTCGTCTTCAGACTGAGACCCTTGTCTTCATACCACCACTGACTTGCCAATGCAACTTCTCCCTCGTTCAACTGACTTTCAGGACTGGACTTTAAGCCAAATCATCCTCACTGGCGCGGCAGTAGGTATTCTTACCGGTCTAGGGTTTGCCTACGTGACTGCGTGCTTTCTGCCATCAGTCATTGGAGATCCTGAACACTGGGAGTAATCAAGTTCCTTATTTCATTTGTAAACCGTCAAGCTTCACCATACTCTCCTTCGAATTCATCACTTCCTTCGCTTTGTCAGCTTCGAGAGTCTCGGGCTCCGCAGTGACCAAGCTTTACTATCATCACTAACCATCCATCAATAATCTCCACGGCTTCCTTTGTGGAAGCTTTCTTTCCTCAGGTCACCGCTATCGCAAGCATGGGTGGAGGATCAGTTTACGAGGGTGACGATGACGACAACGTGAGTAACAGCTTTAAACCTCTGCTTCCCTCACTGACCTTCGGTAGAATGGTATTATTGACATCGACGAAATCCAAGCTCATGGTATGGCGCCCCTTCCTCGCAATCGACATCACTGACTCGGCTAGGTATCGGAGCTTCTGAAATCGCTAAGCTCAAGGCCAATAGCATTCATACCGTCGCCGTAAGCTCTACTTCCTCTTGAATGTCCTCAGATTTATATTGACTGAAGTATTTTGCAGAGTCTTCTAGCTTGCACTACGAAGCGACTCCTCAAGATCAAAGGCTTCTCCGACGTCAAGGTTGAGAAGATTAGGACAGCTGGAAAGCTTCTATGCGTAAGACCCATATTTCCTCTTCGTCTTGGGACTTCATTAACACTATAAAGCCAAGTGCTTGTG
>Ga0182030_10018503_pt1 | contig 13352 bp, 9 predicted proteins | sample 812S3MmetaG_FD_121299 | JGI IMG/M metagenome (GOLD analysis project Ga0182030, IMG submission 121299) | Permafrost microbial communities from Stordalen Mire, Sweden - 812S3M metaG (Illumina Assembly) | ecosystem: Environmental > Terrestrial > Soil > Wetlands > Permafrost | place: Sweden... | reverse complement strand
CTCGCGGCGATGATCGAACTCCTCGTGCTCGGCCATGATGGCTTCCTGGTTGGGCGAATTATCGACCAGCCAGTCCTGCCATTCGCCGGCCTCGCCGTCGTCGCGGATCGGCGCGTTGAGCGACGCATCGCCGCCGAGGCGGCGGTTCATGTCGACGACGTCCTGGGCCGTGACGCCGAGCCGCTTGGCGATCAGCTTGACCTGGTCGGGGTGCAGGTCACCCTCGTCCAGCGCCGAGATCTTGCTCTTGGCCTTGCGTAGGTTGAAGAACAGCTTCTTCTGGTTCGCGGTGGTGCCCATCTTCACGAGCGACCACGAACGCAGAATATACTCTTGAATCGAGGCCTTGATCCACCACATGGCGTAAGTGGCGAGCCGGAACCCCTTTTCGGGTTCGAACCGCTTCACCGCCTGCATCAGGCCGACATTGCCTTCCGAGACGACCTCGGAGATCGGCAATCCGTAGCCGCGATAGCCCATGGCGATCTTGGCCACGAGCCGCAGATGGCTGGTGACAAGGTGATGTGCCGCGTCGCGATCGTCGTGCTCGCGCCAGCGCTTGGCGAGCATGTATTCCTGCTGGGGTTCCAGCATCGGAAATTTACGGATCTCGGCGAGGTACCGGGAAAGGCCGGATTCTCCATTGAGAATCGGCAGGGTAGCTGTACGGGCCATTCGAGCGCCCTCCAGTGGTTCAGGCCCCCGATAGCGGCGGGCCAGGCAGACGGCCGCTGTGTTAAAGCCAGTCGCGCTGCGATGTTCCGCGTTGGATATTCAACGCAGCTGCAGCATACACCAAATCCGGAGGCTTTTGGAAGGATCGCGGGGGTCACGTCCCCGTGTGGCTGATATAACCTATTGGCATAACAGCATTTTCTCGAAGGACCTGCGTCATTGCGTCGCTCGCAGCAGCTCCCGAAGCCGGGTCAGGTCATCGGGCAAATCCGAAATCCACTCCAAAATCGCCCCGGTTCGGGGGTGTTCCAGGGTCAGGAGGTATGCGTGCAGCGCTTGGCGTCCGAGGGCGGCGAGCGCCGCCTGGCTCCGGGGACCGAGATGGCTGGCCTTGGTCTTGAAGTGCGGGCCATAGACCGCATCGCCCAGCAATGGGTGGCCGATATGGGCAAGATGCACCCGGATCTGATGGGTACGGCCGGTCTCGAGCTGGCAGGCGAGCTGGGCCGCGATCGGCTTGCCATCGCGCCCGACGAAGGATTCCTGGATTTCCCAGTGGGTGACGGCCTCGCGGCCGGACTGGCGTACCGCCATTTTCTCCCGCGCAAAGGGATGGCGGTCGATCGGCGCATCGACGGTGCCGCGCTGGCGGTTCGGCAGGTCCCAGGCGAAGGCCATGTAGCCGCGCCGCATCGCGCCGGTGCGGCCGTGGTCGGCGAACTGCGCGGTCAGCGACGCATGCGCCCGGTCGTTCTTCGCCGCCACCATCAACCCGGTGGTGTCCTTGTCGAGCCGATGCACGATGCCCGGCCTTCGGACGCCGCCGATCCCGGAAAGACTGGCGCCGCAATGGGCGATCAGCGCATTGACCAGGGTACCGGTTTCGTGCCCGGCGGCCGGATGCACCACGAGGCCCCTGGGCTTGTCGATGACGATGATGTCGTCATCCTCATAGACGATATCGAGCGCGATATCCTCGGCCGCCGGCTCGGCGGCGATCGCCTCCGGCACGTCGATTGTGATCGTATCGCCTGAAGTGACGTGATAAGCGGGGTCGCGGATGACGGCGTTTTTCAGCGTGACGGAGCCTGAGAGGATCAGCGCTTTCAGCCGCGAGCGCGACAGCTCGCTCAGCCGCGCCGCGAGCACGCGGTCGAGCCGGGCCGATCCCTCGTCGCCGGCGACGGTGACCTCGAGCCGTTGACCGCCATTCGAAGCCGAACCCTGTTGCAAAGAAGCGCCTTTCAAAATTAGCCTTGCAAAAAAGAGCCTTGCATGACCGAAACTGTTGCGCCGGAACCGACCCTGGAACAGGCCGCGCTGTTCGCGCGGGTACGGCGAATGATGCTGATTGCGGGCCTCACCACGGCGCTGGCGGTCGCGGCCGTCCTCATCGCCATCGGCTATCGTCTTTTCCGCGCCGAGGGAAGCACCGTGGTGACCGACATCACGGCCACGCTGCCGAAAGGCGCCCGCATCCTCGCCACCGCCGTCGCCGCCGACCGGCTGGTGGTGACGCTGGATATCGGCGGCGCCACCGAAATCCGCACCTTCGACGCGCATTCGCTGAAGCCCATGGGCCGGCTGAGATTCGTCGGCGAACCCTGATGCGGCGGCCGCGGCGGTCGGCCGGTGGGCCTGACCGTGGCGCTCGGGCGACGGTACCCGCCGCCTTGTGATCGGCCCGCCAAACCCGGCTTGCGGCCGGCGGATTTCAAGGCTATTCCCTTTTCGTCCGCTCCCTTCGTCTAGCGGTTAGGACGTCGCCCTCTCACGGCGAAAACAGGAGTTCGATTCTCCTAGGGAGCGCCAGTCCTATAAGGTCGCGGCTGTTTTCGGCTGCTGCACCTCCGATTCGCGCAAAGCGGTGTTGCCGGTTTTGGAGCAGCACAAAGGTATGCTCCACTACCCGAGTTTTTACGAAGGGATGGAGCAGTCGAAGAACGTCATCTACACGGGCAGGAGGCAACGCAGCAGATCCTCGTCGGCCTCGATTGGCTCATGAAAGAGAAGGGCGCCAAGAGCTTCTTCCTGGTCGGCTCTGACTACGTATGGCCGCGCACCTCCAATAGAATCGCACGCACCCACATCGAAAAAGCCGGCTGTCGCGTCGTCGGCGAAGAATATGCCGAACTTGGCCACACCCAATTCCAGTCATGATCGGCCGGATCAAGAAGGCCAAGCCGGACGTCATCTATGTTCTGATAGCCGGGGGATCGAACGTCGCCTTCTAAAAGCAGCTCAAGGCGGAGGGCGTCGACCTGAACACCCAGCTCCTCATGACCAACTCGGTGTCAGAGGAGGGAAACGGCTGCTATCTCCGTCGCCGCGGTGGGCGGAACCTCGGTGTTCGGATCGTCGCCCACAAATCCCGGCCTGTCGGCGACGGGCTTGCAGAACGGCGAGAATGTCAGCGTGCTGACGGGCCTCTCGAACTCATTCGGTATTACCAGCACATCCAACGTGGCCGGCGGTTCGTATACGCTGAGCGTCGTCGGCGTGTTGAGCAATCCGAACTACACCGTCACCGCGCGCATCCCCGGCAGCTGGATTGTGACGCCATCTCCGAGTGTCGATTCTGCCCTGCTGGCGAGCACGGTTGTGAGCGACAGTTTTCAAATGCAGGATTTGCCGAAGAATGCCAAGCCCGTCTTTGCGGCGGTGGACGTCGGCATCGGGGTGTTCTACGCCGACCCGGGCCTCGACCAGTTTTTCGTATGTTTAGGAGGCGGCGGCGGAACGGCTCAATCCTGCGTCGCAGCGGGAAATGGCGCGCATTGATCTGTAAGATCCTCCGTGTCGCGCATACGCTCAAGGAGGATGTGGCAATGGTTTCCTCGTTGCCGCTCTTTCGACCCGGCTATTCGAATGCTCACTGCGATGCAAGAACGCATCAACGGCGGGAAGGCTCCAGCCTTCAGAGCGTGAATATCCAGTTTGCAATCAGCACCGTCAGGATCCCTCCAACGAGCGTGAGGTACGGCAGATAACCTGCATTCTTCGCGCTCACGTCCGACGCGCCGCCGACGTGAATATCCGCCTCGGCTTCGTGCGGGAAGCGGCCACCGTCCTGAACGTAGTGGCGGAACAGGAAGACCGGCACAATCAGTGCGGCGGCAATAATACCCGCCCACAACGCGAGCGGATGCCAGACCTTCGCGCCCGCCCCCATGAAAAATGCGTTTGCAAAAGCGAAGGCGGTACCAAGTGCCAGGATGAGCGTTGGCGTCTTGTAGGGACGCGCTACATGCGCCGAGTCGAGTCGATGAATCCAACCCGCATTCAAGTTAAGGAAGTTGAAAATGATGTAGCCACAGTTCGATACGGCGAGGACGAAGTAAAAGCCGGTCGAGTCCGCAGTGGCGATCGCCAGGATGACAAGATTGAAGATGAGATCGGTCCACATTGCCCGAGCCGGCGCGCCATGTTCGTTCGTGTGGCCCAGGTACCGAGGTAGCCATCCGTCAACGCTGCCTTGGTAGAGGGTGCGCGACGAGCCGGCCATCGCGGTCATGATGCACAGAATGAGCGCAAGGATCATCAGCATTACAAATATCGAATGAATAATGACGCCACCACCGACCATCCCGGCGAGAGCATCGGCTACGCCGGAGCCATCGGCGATCGGCGCCGCGAGCATACCCTTCAGCCCCAAGACACCCTGAAAGGTAAACGGGACGATCGTGAACAGCAGGATGCACAGCAAACCGGAATAGAAGATCGCCTTGAACGTATCCCTCGCGGGATCCCGAAACTCGCTCGTGTAGCAGATGGCAGTCTCGAAAGCATAGGTTGACCAAGCAGCGATGAACAAGCTCCCGAGAATAAGCGTCCATCCCGCGATATTCCAGCTACCCGGCTCCGGAGCGTTGGCGGCAGCGAGCGGCGCGAAAGGATGGAAATTCGCGCCTTGCACCTGCCCGGTCAGGATCGGTATGATGCCCACGATTGCCAGCGGAATGATCACGATCAGGCCGATGACCTTCTGTACATTGGCCGTTCCAAGGATTCCGCGATGCTGAACGGCAAAAACCATCAGCATGAAAATTGCCCCAATGAAGAATGCCGCGTTCAGTGAAAAGCTGACGGGTCCCAGACGGTGGGCGAACAGCGTCCAGCTGCGGATCGCCGGCGAAACCGCCGCGACCGCCGCCGCAATCTTATCCGCATCCGTACCGCTCAATGAACTCGCATGCTCCGCGATCCACCGATGCACGGCGGCGGAATCGGCATCAGGAGCCGGCACGAATGCGTTGAGAACATAGCTGGCAGCGATCGAGCAACCCAATGAAAGCACCGGTGTCCACGCAAGCCAGTTGCACCAGACCGAAAGCGGAGCAATCAGTTTGCTGTATTTGACCCAGGCCGCCGCCCCGTAGATCGAAGCACCGCCCGATTTGTTCGGAAAGAGGCCTGCAATCTCCGCGTAGATGAAGGACTGTACAAAGCCCATGGCCATCGAAACCACCCAAATCACGGACGCCAGTGTTCCTGCAGTTCCCGCGACGCCGCCGATCGAGAACAGCACAAGGGCCGGCACCCCGCTCGCCACCCAGAAGGCGCCTCGCCAATTGATGGCCCGGTGGAGTTCGCCTGCAGGCTCGACACTGTGTCCAACGCTCGAAACGACCGTCATGGCTAGCCACTTCCCTGCTAAAATAACTTTCTCATAAAGAAACAACCATTCTTTGCATTGTCCAGCTGCTCGGCGGTCGATCTGGGAGCAATTGCGGCCTTTATTTGAGCGAGTTTTGGTCAATGCGCCCAGCGTGTGAGCAACCTTGGAAGACGCGGTCGCCAACCGCGCACAGGCCAACGCGCCGAACGCCTCCGCTTTCAGGAAGGGCGCCATCGCCAAGTCACCGGTGCGACAGCGATCGGTCAGGGAGGCTCCGGTTTTGAACAGCACAGCTCTTGGCTTCGGTGCTGTTGCGTCGGAACAAGTTGGTTGCCGATGCATCCTCCAGCGAGACCGCCGCCGAAAGTTTCTCAAGTTGGATTCCGTTCATCCTGGTTCTGCGGCGGATCCTCGATACTCGCGCGCGAAGTCCGGCGGGCCGTTGTGTTTTTAGGCGCCTTTGGCTGTATGGCTATCCTGGCGGAGGCCACCGATTTGGAATCGGCGCTCGGGGATGTGTCACCAGGTTCGCGACGACGAAATCTTGGAACACAGACAGGGCACCAAATTCTCGATGGTTATCGCCGGTAGCACGATACATGAGGCGCTCGGGTCTCGTTGGTCTGCATTCCGGGTTCGGCTCGTACACGCTGAGCCCGCGCTGTAGCACGACCATGCGGCCGCTTTCGAGGCGGATACTGTTCGGGCAGACGTGCAACGCAATCGTATTTGAGACGGATGATCTTGCTTCGCCGGTGCTTTGCGCTGATCCGGTGTTATTGAAGATGGTCAAGAACCGGTTTCGGCGGGCCGTCGATTGGTCGGGCTCAAGGAAGAAGACATCTTGAACAAGAATCGAGACCGGCGCGACATTGGATCAGGGCGAACGAGAACAAAGCGGAGTCGGTACCGGGGCAGATAAGGCGAGGATTGCGCACTGTCGCGGTTAGCTCCTTGGCAAATGCGCCACGACGATGCTGCCGATATCGTCTGGAGCCGCCGATCTTTCAGCATGCATGATTGGCGTATCGGTCGCATCCGCATTGGCTACCTGTCGCATCAGATGAGTGATGCGGCCAAAAATGTTACCAGTAGTGCATAACTTTTACTCTTGAGAAAATCTTGACCTAGCGTACCCTTACGAAAATGGATTTCTTGCTAGGAAAGGTCACCAGAATGCCAGGCGAGGTCCGGTCGTCGATCCCTTCACGGGACGCAATACTACGCCGCCGATCCAGCTAGGAGCATCGTCAGAGCGGAGACGTCAACGCAGTCGAGGCCAACTCCGCGCAACAAAACAGAGCTTTCACTGACAGTTGCTCAATGGGAGGGCGGGGCGCAGCCGTGCATTTGGTGGGCGTTGCGATGCCGGGCGGGAAAGGCACTTAAGTCGAGCGAATTAGATCGAGGCAACCTAACGTGGAGGACGGATTGAATGATAAAGGCAGTCGGAAAGTCTCTAACCAAAGATCAATCGGGTGGACGAAATTGGAAAACAACATCGGCGCTAGTCACGCTACTCGTGTCCCTCTTCATGGCCGGCACGGCTCTGGCTGAAGGCCTCGACGAGATACCCCAGAGCATCCGGGACAAGGCATATAATCCAAAATTCATGGATCCGGCGCAGCCACTCGGCCCGAGTGTCTATCGCGAGTGGAAGGCGCCCAAGCCGCCGCCGTGGACCATCGGTTACGCAAGCCTTTACGCCGGCAACACGTGGCGCAAGAACGCCATGGATCGGCTCATGAATGAGGTCGTTCCGAAGTGGCAGAAGCTCGGCTTGATCAAGGAAGTCGTCGTCACCCAGGCCAATCTCAAGGACTCGGTCCAAATCCAGCAGATGCGGCAATTGGTCGATCAGGGGGTCGACGCCATCATCGTGTGCTGTTCCAATCCAACGGCGATCAATCAGACCGTGAAATATGCCTACGACAAGGGTGTTCCGGTATTTTCCTTTACCGGGTACGTGACCTCGCCCTATGCCGTCAATTCATCCGTTAACTACCAGCTTGCCGGTTATGACATCGGCCGCTGGATGGCAAAGGAGATCAACGAAAAGGGCAACGTGCTCGTCGTTGAGGGTATTCCGGGGGCGTCATCGTCGGATTCTCAGAATCGGGGAATATTGGCGGGGCTTGCAGAATCGAAGGACATCAAGGTCGTCGGCCAGATATCCCACATGTGGACATCTCAAGTCGGCCAGGCCGAAGTGCAGAAGTGGCTGTCGACGCATCCGGGACAACTCGACGGTGTCGCTGTTCAATCTTCAGGCGAAACCGGTGTTCTGCAGGCTCTCCTTCAGTCCGGCCGGCCGGTGCCGCCGATGTCCATCGGTGGTGAACTGGGTGCACTATGTTACTGGCGAAACAATCCCAAATTCATCAGCGCCGCGATCCAGACCTGGCCTCCAGGCGACGACATTGAACTCGGGTTCAATATCATGATGCGCACCATGGAAGGGCAGGGCCCCAAGATGCAATCGGTCCTGGTTGCTCCCGTCGTCAAGACGTTCGACGACATCAAAGTGGCGCTGGACGAGAATTGTGATCGCAACTCAACCGGCTGGCTTCATCCGGGAATCGAGGTCTGGGGCGGCAAGGAATATCTGGACAATTTCTTTCTGAGACCTGCCGATCCGGAGAAATACAAGCCTTGATTTACGTGATTTCCGCAGGGATCTAGTGTCGAATGGCTGACGTTGTCACCTCTGTAGCTCAGCGTCAGATCGGAACCTCTTCAGGTGTTAAATCACCTGAAGAGGTTCCTCTCTTTGCCGGCGAGCTTTATGTCAAAGACGCTCACAAGGCGTTTGGCGTGACCAAGGCGCTGAATGGCGTATCCTTTCGCGCTCACTTCGGAGAGATACACGCCATCGTCGGCGGCAACGGGTGCGGAAAGAGCACGCTGGCGAAAGTCATGTCCGGTGTTACCTCGGTTGATTCCGGAAAGGTTTCTGTGCTGGGGCATGCGCCGAAGTCGCCGTCCGAAGCGCGTGCGCTGGGAGTTGCGACTGTTTTCCAGGAAGTCATGATCGCTGACGAAGCGACCATCGTGGAGAACCTTTTTGCAGGCTCGGATGGCCTGTGGTCGACATCGATCTCTGCGCGTGAGAAGCTGGCCCAGGCCCGCGTTCTCATGAAAGATCTGACGGGGGTCGATATCGATCCGAGGAGACTGGCGGCGGGGCTCTCGTTGGGCACCAAGGCATGGATTACCATTGGCCGCGCGCTGCTTTGCAGGCCGAGGGTCCTTATCCTCGACGAGTCGTCGGCTGCGCTGGATTTCGATTCGACGGAAAGGCTGTTCGGCAAGATGAGGGAACTGCGCGACCGGGGCGCCGCGGTCCTGATCGTCACTCATCGAATCGCCGAGCTTGTCCGGATAAGCGACCGGGCTACCGTGATGCGCGACGGGCGAAATGTCGGCGTGCTGCAAAAAAGCGAAATTACGGAAAAGAATCTGCTGAGCCTTATGACCGGCAGGGCCGAAGCCCCTAAATCCAGTGAAACCAAGGCGGTTGTGGTCTCCGGTTCCCAGGTGGTGCTGCGCGCGAACAATTTGCGCGTCTGGCCTGGCGCCGAAGACATCAACTTCGAACTCAGGAAAGGCGAGATCGTCGGCGTTGCCGGCCTCGATGGCCACGGCCAGGATGCGTTTGTCCGCATTCTGGCCGGTGTTGCTTCGGCCGACCGCGGCTATCCGACCGTCAGCGATGCCGGCTCGTCGAGGCAGATCGAGATCCGAAGTCTGGAGGATGCGAAAAAGAAGGGCATTGCTTTCGTCTCAGGCGATCGCAAACGAGAGGGTATTCTGCCCAATATGAGCATCATGGAGAACCTGCTCATCTCGATTTATGGCGAGTATTCCCGTGGCGGCAAGGTCGGGTTGATCAACTGGAGCGAGCTCACTGCGATATTCGATTGGGAAGTGGAGCGGCTTTCGATCAAGACCGGCCCGAAAACCAACCTGATCACCTCACTGAGCGGCGGCAATCAGCAAAAGGTGCTGATTGGACGCGCATTTGCCACCCAGCCGAAAATACTGATTCTGAACGACCCGGCGCGGGGCATCGATGCCGGCGCCAAGCAGGAGCTCTACCATCACCTCCGGGAGTTCGTGGCCGAGGGCGAGGGTAACTCCGTCGTCTACATGTCCAGCGAACTCGAGGAGTTCATCGGGCTTTGTCCGCGCGTGATCGTTTTCCGGCATGGAAGCATCTTTGATACCTTCGCCGATGACGATGTCGAGCCGGTCGGAATACTCGAGGGAATGTTTGGTCAGCACCGGAGCGCGCGACACGCCGGTCCGCGAGAAAAAGCCGAGGATCGAACCGGGCATGGCCGTGCTCGGGACGGGCTTGCGGGCGCGCCGACCCCGGCAGCAACGACGCCATCGCAGGCGGCAGCAAAATCCGATGCGGCTGAAATATCGAGGCCGGCGCAGGTAGAAAGCCAGGCTGTATTGGCGCCGTTGATACGTCGGAGGAACCGGTTTTGATTTCGCGCAAGCCCTACCGGTCGCCGTTTTGGAAGCCCGAACACGCCGGTGAGTCGCACGACCATGACCAGTCGAAGCCGCCGGCGAGTACAGATCAGCCTTCAGGCCATCCGAGTCCGCCAAGGCGTTCCGCAATGGCCTTCAAGAGGTCGGGGCCGGAGCATTCGCCGGAGTATACGCCTGCGGATATCGAATTGTTTGCCAGCTTGATGGACTTCGGCGGTCGCTCTCGGAGTGGGGAGCCGGTCGACGCCGCACCGAAGCATCATCCGCAGCGTCATGAGGAGCAACAGCGGCCGCAGGGATCGAAGACTGCTGTTCGGGGCGGGTGGTCGGCTTCGTACAAGGAGCGCGACGCTGAGCTGTTCGATGCCATACAGGCCGCTTTCACCGACGTTCCGGCTGAACGGTCTGAAAAGCCCGGCCGCGTCGCTCGTCCTGAGCCGGTGAGCCGGCCCCGAGATTATTCGCAGCGGGATCAGGAAGCGTTCGAAAAGCTGATGAAATTCCGTCCGTGACGGCCCGGATGGCGAATTGAGATCGAGGATAGGTTAGCGTGGCGGACCAATATAACAGCGTTCCCAGTCCAAGTACCCGCCTGATGGTGCCGGGCGCGATCTTGTTCGCATTGCTGAGCGTCGCCGCAGTCAGGGCGCCAAGCCTGATTTCCGGCGGCGGCATCGGCAGCGCGGTCATTGTTGTTGCTCCTCTCATTCTCGCGACATACGCGCTCACGGTCATCGTGATGGCGGGCCGTGCGGGCGTCGATCTGTCGATCGGGCCCCTGATCGGCTTCATAAACGTCGGGCTGATAAAGCTGCTCGAAGCGGGCTTGATTGAATCGCCGATCGCCGTCTTCCTGTACGCGATGGCCGTCGGCGTCGCGTACCAGCTGCTGATGGGCCTGATCATCGTCTATGTGCGTGTGCAGCCGATCATTGTGTCGCTCAGCGGATATCTGGCGCTGGTCGGGCTGAATCTTCTCATCATGCCGCGACCCGGGGGCGTTGCCCCGGATTGGATGCTGAGCTGGGGCAGTGGAACGACAGTGTTTTCGCCGATCCTGATCATCATCGTCATTGCGACGGTCGCCTGGTATATCATCGCGAGATCGGCGTTTTTTGGTCACCTCCGCTTGATGGGCTCCGATGAGCGTGCGGCCTACACCAGCGGAGTAAGGATCAATATCGTCCGGCTGGGAGCGCACTGTATTGCCGGCGTCTACGCCGGCCTTGCAGCTATCTGTTTCACATCTCTGATCAGTTCCGGCGATCCCACGCAGGGGACGACGTTCACGCTTATGGCGGTGACCGCATTGGTCCTCGGCGGCGCGAATCTGGCGGGAGGTCGCGGTGGCGCCATGGGTTCTTTGCTCGGCGCCCTGAATATCTATTTGATCACCTTTCTGCTCGCGACTTTCAATTTGGGCACCATCCAGAGCTATGTAACGGACCTCGCCTACGGAGCCATTCTCGTGGCGTCGCTTCTGATAAGCTCTGCGTTGCCGCAGATTCAGAGGGCTGCGCGCTATTTGTCTCCGGCGCTGTTCTTTGCAATACTCGTCAGCGTCGGAGCCGGCATCATCCTGCACGCAACGATCGATGGCGGATATAAGGCCGCGATCACGAACGCGGCGCGACAGCCCGACGCGCTGGCCGCAGGCGGCGCCGGGAGTGTGCTGCAGGCCGGCTCCGTGATCATGTTCGTCGTCATCGGGCTCGTCGCGCTCGGTTATCTGCTCAGGCTCCTGATCGGCTATCCGCGAGCCCCGATGGTCTCCCTGGTCGTGGTGGTTGCCATTGTCGGCCTCGGCCTCATCTTCCATTCCCGCGGCGCCGGAGGGATTTCGGCGCCGAACCGCATCGCCGCTCCCTTGAACGACTATGCGCTCGACTATTTTTCGCTGGAAGGGGCCAGGCCAGGGCCGGTGGCGGGCAACGATTCCAGTCCGGTGGTTGGTGTCGCATACGCCGTCATGTTCGTTCTCGGCGTCATCCTTCTGGTCTCGATGATCATCCCGCTCAATCTGTTCGACGCCAACCGGCTGGAGCCGGCAACGCTGCGGTTGTTGCTGTTGGCCCTGCTGGGACTCGGCGTGATGGCGCTGATCGCGGTGCTGTCACGCCGCAACGCCGGCGCGAGCAGCCTGTTTGGGGTAGAGGGGCTTAGCGTGGTATCGGTCGGGGTCATATTGTTCGTGCTGATGTGGTCACCCCTCCAGACCAAGGTACGAAGCATAGCGAATGTCTATATTGTCGCTCTCGGCATTGTAGCGTTCGGATCGCTGTATTTTTCAGCCGGGGCGAATACGGATCATCCCGTGGAGGGAGCCGTCCAAACCAGCTATCTACGGACAATTCTCAAGGCGCCCGTCATCAATACCGCGGCGATTGCTGCTCGTCCCGGCCATGTCGCCCCCGACAGGGGCTCCGCCGCGGGATCGATGCTGGCCCTGTTGTCTTATTCTATCCTGATTATCATCGCCTTGCATTTCGCTCTCTGGCTCGCAATGCGCGGACGCAAGCGAGCCGCCGATGCGCTTCCGTTCGGCTGTATCGTCATCAGCGCCGCTTTGGCCTGGGCTGCGCTGTTCCACACCGAGAATATTTCATTGGCGAATATTGCGGTGGTGGTGGTTGTCGCCATCGTCACGGCTCCGTTGTCATGGCGGGTGATTGAGAGTTACGCAAGACCGATCGATCGTTCCGTAGAGCTGGTTGAAGCGGCGATCGCCAGCAACGGGCGCAGTCGCGAGTTGCGTAAATGACGAGAGCTCCAGATCTGCTCTACAAGTCAGTCGGCTTCATTGTCGCCGCGGTCATCTCGATTGCAGGTGCCATTCTCGGATGGAACGAGCAGCTGGCAACACAGCTCATCATCCTCTATGCGGCGGCGACCTTTGCGCTTATCCTCTGGGGTTGGCATCAATTGCTCGCAGACCTGGTCTACGGACAGGCGCCTGCGTGTGGCCTGCCCAACGCCGAAATCACTGTGGCAAATCCGGCCAGCGAGCCTGAAAATGAATCAGGCTATTTCGCCGACCTGATCCGCGCCAACAGAAGTGGACGTATCATCCTGTTGTTGATCGCTGTGGCCTTCGCGATCTGTTCATTTGCGGTCGACGGCTTCTTCACCCTGCAACATGTCGCGATGACGGTGGTCGTGATTATCTACGGTGTCGGCGCCTACTCGATCAGCCGGATGGTCCGGATCAACAAGAGCGCGTTCATCGGAGTTTCGGTTCTCCTGGGATTGTTTATTGTCGGCGTTGCGGTGATCGATGGCTTCGCGTCGGTGACCAATCTCAAATCGATGCTGCTGTTCGCATCGTTTCTCGGGTTGGCATGCGTCGGTCAGACCCTCGTTGCGCTGTTGGGAGGGCTCGACCTGTCGATACCGTTCGTGATCGGCTCGGCAAATATAGGGCTATTATATCTGATTTCCCTGGGCATATACCCCTGGGTAGCCTTTATCGCCGTGCTCGGTCTTGGTGTCGCGGTCGGCTTCATCAACGGTATTCTCAGCTTTCGTCTGCAGGGCCAGGCGCTCATCGTGACCCTCG
>Ga0182030_10018502_pt1 | contig 13353 bp, 12 predicted proteins | sample 812S3MmetaG_FD_121299 | JGI IMG/M metagenome (GOLD analysis project Ga0182030, IMG submission 121299) | Permafrost microbial communities from Stordalen Mire, Sweden - 812S3M metaG (Illumina Assembly) | ecosystem: Environmental > Terrestrial > Soil > Wetlands > Permafrost | place: Sweden... | reverse complement strand
TAGTATAGTATTAGTAATATTAGAAACCTTTAGACATTTCTAAACAGCAAAGTCACATAACTTTGCTACTATTATAAAAGCTTTTAAATATATTATAATTAATATATATAAAGGACTCTTGTTTCTCTTTAGATAGTCTTCAAGTTCTTTACAATATATTATATTATTATATTACTATAGTTCATTCGACCATAGGCCTGTTGGCTGAGGGGGCTCGTCTAGATCACCTGACTTTCCCCCCCTTTTTCAACCACACGCTGCAAGCACACAACCTAGCCTTCAACTTTCTTACTGCTTCTGGTGGGTATTTAGACACTAATATAGGTATTTAGGTACTACTAGAGCGGGGAGCCTCTGGCCTCCACCCGCCGCCGAACCAAAGGCCCTCAAGGTAAATAGCAAAATCTATTCAGGTCAAAGTAGAAGGTGGTATATCATATAATGCTCTAGCCAATTAGCATCAACTTTGACCAGTGATGGCTTTTCTCCTCGCATAACCCTTCAATCTAAGCAAGCTTAGAGTCGAAGGCACCCTAGAGGGCTGCAGAGTCAGCCAAAGCAAAGCATTCAAAGAGGGTTATTTTGGCTCACTTGAAGCCCAATTACACTTTCCTCGTCTTGTCTCTAAGCGCAGATCACATTTTGACACCGACTGGGATTACTCTAAAGTTATTTTGAGGTCTACATTCACCAAAACCAGCGTGATAAGAGTCGCAGCCTCATAGTTCCATCAAAGCATCTTGCCCACACTTATTAATTCAATTACCCCGCGTTTTTGTTTTAATAGTACTCATAAACTTCGTCAAATCGTCAAGTTAGCTCTCGGTCAGCATGATGCACCACTTGTTATGAAATTGATTACTGCTTCAATTGAAGAGTTGAACAAGAAATGGCAGGGTGGCATAGCTTAGCGATTGCTCAAATTTTGGTGGAGTGTCATGAACGGGCCAGATGCATTTCTTACTTTCGTTGATCAAGCAATTTATTTGGTTTCAATAGCCTAGTTTACAAAAACTTCAAATTTGTCTCCGACCATTCCTCTATAGTTGTTAAATACGCTTGATACCAGGCGAGTGCTAAAATACAGGTAGTTTAGACGCTGAATTAGGGGGGGATCGCATTCTGGTGAAAAACTGTGTTGAGGTATAAAAAAACATGAATTATTCATTTCCTAAAACAAAAACCGAAGGAGCAAAATAAAAAGAGAGAAGGCAAAGATAAGTAATGAAAACAGAACCTCCTAAAAATGAACCTCCCCTCCCCCTCTAGATTTATATTCGAGATCTGCATTTCCTGATGGATCTTCGATCCTTAGTCGAATCATTCTTCACTAGCTCCTTCATTCTGCGTTTTCTTTTGGATGTCCGATTCCCAGCCGAACCGTTCTCTACCCGCTCCTCTGCTACAAAGCCTGGTATATGAGTCGGTCGCTGCCTCGCCTCGCCTCCGGGAGGAAGGCTCGTCATTTTCCGCCCCGTAAGATGATGCTCGTAGGAGACTGCGCCCGCCTCGTCCCGGTCTTTCCACCAGACGTTTAGTGGTAACGTCTCACTCCGATCCATCACTGGACGATGGCCTTCGTTGAGCGCGAAAATTGCCAGCGCCCAAATAGCCAGGTTCATAGTCAACTCGTTGGGAGCTCCAGCTTCCCAAGGTATTGACTTGAACTCAACTCTATTAGCATTTCCGTCTTCCTTATCGGTATAAAAACGCGCAGCAACCAGCTCCTCTGGTGTGATGATAAAAGCGTAGCGAGTTTTACCATATTTACAATACGAACCGACTTGTCGCATCGGCCAAAGCCACGCTCTTCCCTTGGCCGGGCTCTTCGCAATATTGCTACACCATTTACTGCTGCACTTGCTGTCTCCAACTACAATAGTTGTCTCTGGCTTTGTGTGTTGGTATATCCACCAATCCGGGTTTAATCTTGAGTCCTCAACAGGATTATTGAGCTCCACCCCTTTCAACCGAAATGACACGTTAGTTTCCTCCACTCCAAGCTGTTTTAATGTCTGAACTGTTCCATACTTCAAAGGCTCATATACAACCTCGGTAAACCAATGGTCGCCGAGCCTGTCGATGTCTTCTTCTTTATTAATTTGTGTCTGGCTGTCTTTCACGTCATCCGTAGCCATGCTGTTCACGGCCCCGTAGTCGAGGAGGTGACCGAGAGCAGCGACGACGTTTTCATAGTTGAAGTCATCCCAAGTGCTCGTTGAGACTCCATCGCGGTCTAGGTTGATATATTTGGTGTTTTGAGTGACGCCGCCTGGTTTCTGCAAAGTCAAATTAAGACGTGGATTCCGCTGCGTCAAAACTTCAAGAATGGTGCCCTCCATGATAGCGGAGTACAAAGCAAGGTGTAGTGGTGTCTTTGAAATAGAAAATAAAGAGTAGTGCTGCTACTGTCGATATGTCTAATAAGAATAGGACGCAGCTTGGTTCTTATGAACATTTCGGCGCCTAGTAGAAGGTTAATGGCTTTGAGGCTATGGCAGGGGCGGCTCTCCTCATCCAATCATTTGCTAAATCCACGGCTCCTGTTAGTTTTCGTTAATTCAGGGCAGTGCCAGAGCTGAAACTGCGCTATAAAACTAACTTCTTAACGCCCAAATTCTGCTGCATGGCTAAAATTTTGGCGTTCGCTAGTGTGTTCTGTTCGAATGAAATAGGTATTGGCTGTTTGTGCTTAACAACTCCCAACGCGATGGGGCTGGCTCCAAAATATTCTCATGGGATATGACGGGCTGCCCCTACTTGACAGCGCATGGTGCAAGATTGCAGCATGGGTGCGGGATCCGGGAATTTACGGTAGCTAACAACGCCGCGCTGAATTATAGGGGAAAGAGGCTATTGTGCTTTCGTATTAAAGAAGATAACAGGACAAGGCCAAAACTGGATGACCCCAAGATATGTAGGCCAGGGCCCCAGTCTGCCTGCGACGGGTCAATTTCTAGAACTTCCCGCAGCTAATAGAACTAAGCCTCGAAACCTTCAACAAGCCCAAAATTTTTATGGTAAAACCAATAACCAACTTCAACCATAAGCTTATAGTTAAAATTGCTACCGTACATAAGCAATGCCAGTTAAATTGCTGCTCGTCGCGCGTAAGTGATCAGGCTGCGGCGTTGGTGGCGTCAGATGAAACGAAAGAGAAAAAAGCCTAAGCGGCTAATCAGTACTCGGTGATCAAAATACGCCGCCAGATAACGAAAGGAAGAAAAATGCCTCGCGCGGGCGATTTTATCTCGGCGATCAGAGTACAGCGTTAAATGAAAGGAAAGATATCTAGCGCATGAATTGCGGTGCGGCCCGAGGTGTCACGTGTGCGTCTAAACGAAAAGCGCAATTTTGCCCAGGTCAATCCGGCCAACGTTATAACAGCACCACAAAACCATCATGTATCATGGCTAGCAGGCCAGGCCGAGACCTCCCATGGTGCAACGGGCCGAAGCTTGCGCCTTTCAATTTCCAGGGCCATGACCAGAAAATCATTTTCAAGAAGCACATAGGTAGTGCTGTTCACTCTCACGTCTTCGAAGTAGTCATTAATGATACGACGTACGCGCTGAAGATGGTGAGTCTTCTCGTACATTTAGTCTAACAGAAACTCGAGACTCATATTCATGCAGTTCAAGTTTTTAGACCCGCGCATCTACTGGCCATATGCTGGTACCGGTATCGAGTCAGCGCCATTAAATCCGAAAGAATTGGTTCATCACAAAGACCCGTTTTATAGCGAATGCCGTGCATTTGGCCGTTTGAAAGAGGCCAGGAGGGAGGATCTGGCTGTCCATTGCTACGGGTACATCGTGGTTGATAGCAAACACGAAGAGGACGTCCTCCGCCGGTTTCAAATTGCTAGTTGGAACCGAAGCAAGGGGGATGAAGGGAAGCCTATCCGCGCCATTGTAAAGGAGCTCGTCCGGTCTGATCAGCCCTTTGTACCAAAGATGATCCCAAAGATGATGCGAGATCTTCGAGCCATAAATAGCCTCGGGATTCAGGTTTGGGATGTGAAGGACGACATGTATCTCGGTGGGATCCTTCTGGACTTGAGCCAAGCACGGACTGTGCCCCATATTGAACTCGATCTTCAATCGGGAATATGGGAAAGGAGCTTTATCATATCCGAAGGAACTTCGGACTACGAGAATTTCGATGGAAACGTAATCGATCACTGGAATCGAGATCATGATGAGCAGATATGGGATCGTTTTGAACCGAGTAGGTGGTATCGCAAACGACTCAGAACCTTTACCCGAAGGTACCTCGACCCGAGCGATATCCCTATAGCGGCTCTGTACGACTGGAAGAAAGTATCGAAGAAACGAACAGAAAAGAAGGATTCGACTATGATACATAAGAGAGTTTTCAAAAAGATAAGACGAAAGAAAAATAAATAGAAACGTTTTATACCTTTACTGTATTTTTGCTCTGTAACGCATGCGACTTTGAGCCACGTAAGCAGCCTCTTTTTCAGGCTACTGTATAACCTAAACCTTAATTTGAATGAAATCTATTTTCATTCGGAAGAATAAAAAAAAAATTATTAATAGTAATGAGGAAAGGGTAATTGTGAATATCCCCTATTCGATGATTCGCCAACTGGTTCATATCCTAGCGCCGAAAGTCCAAACCTGTTCTGCATTCAGCACTGCTAGATTTGGAAACCTCGATGGTTCCTTCCGAACATGGGATGAATAGCTATCGATCTGTGCGGAACTCTTCATCGAGGTACCATTACCGCTGTTTGTAGTAATCAACGGAATCGAGCAAGTTGGCCTCGGGACTAGCAGGAAATAATTGAGAGCCTGTTAAGTGTGCTAAATAAGCTCATTCCCCGAGCGGACAAGCATGACGAGAGTTCAAAGATCTTCAAAATGCTATTTACCACTGCTAAGAATTGTGCATCTCTAAATAGGCTGAGCAATAAGGATTTAAAGATAGTTAAGGCAAGTGCGAGGAGTGCTAAACAGAGTCCTGGAAAGTTTCAGCCTGGGATGACGGAACTGCTGCTGTTTAATAGAGTAGGATAATAAGATTTTAGGTGCCAAGTTAATTTTAATATGCTCGAAAGACCAACCCGATCACTCAATGGCGATTTCCGATATGCAATAAGCTTCCTTGTAAACGTGTGATCGGGCGTCTATAATTACTACAACCGGATCAAACATAGATGTAGCAAAAGTCCCCGTCGACCACACTCATCAACTGCCCAATCTCTTTTATTTCTCCTCCTGCAAATCCCAGCTGTACCGTATCATTGAGAGTCGTATTTGCGCTTGGCGGTGAGTTCAAATACGTATTGGTCTGTGCCAGCGCATACGTGCGGTTCACAGGATCTAACCATTGCCAAATTGTCCATACGCGATCCACCTGTCCATGATGGACGAAGAATGAAGGGTCATTTGGACTGGAAAACAAATCTGACATGTCATTACCAACCGTGTAATGGCCACCTCCATGCGCACCGATCCCGATTCCTGGGATGCCTTGCAGGTTCATCTGGAAGTCGTAGATATCGGTCTTCGACATTATGAAAAGGACGTCAGACCATGTGAGAAAGCGGGCTGCAGTATAGGGGTTTATATCGCGTGAGAGACAGCGCGGATTATAGCCCAGGCCTCCGTCGACGCCCGTGGTGCCGGACGAGACAGGCCCCAGATTCACGGTGTGGTTTTTAAATGGACCGTTGTAAATGCAGCCGCCCCCTAGTCCAGGCTTGAGGTAGAGCGAGGCAACGCCTGGGGAACTAAGAACGACGTCGCTGCGGTTGGGAATAAAGACTCCATTGCCTGAGAGGGAAGTTGATGAGCCATCAAGCATTGGGTTATCTTGTGGGGCTGCTACATATTTGGACCATTCCCAGTAGGGCTGGTAACCAGTATAGCCACACTCTTCTCGAAGGGCCCTTTCATAAATCCAAACATAATAGCGGTGCCAGGAGAGGAAGTTTCCAGTGTAATGGATATGGAGAGTTTGATTGATGTGGGTAGCTAAAGGGAAATTAGAGGATGCGAGGGATTAGTTGAGTGCTTGATTGGAAGCATACCAACAAAATCATCATACTGCAACAAGTTTCAGAAAGTGGGTAGAATTTTGGGAGCGGAAGTGTTTAAACTAACTCGAGTTCTAACTCCTGGAGCATCTGAGAGCGGTGTCTGCGGCGACTTCTGCTGAAGACATTTTACTGCATTAATATAGTTGATCTTCTCTACCGATGTGAGTGTCCCGCTAGGTGCCCAAGTAGTTAGCCTGTGCGCGCCCAGAACTAGGTAGGGCCAGCGTACTATTCCTTTCGGATTGCTACTGTGTTTCTATTGCACGGGCTTGGCTCGCCACGACTGGTCAGCTCTTCGTGTCTCTTGTCGAGAATTGCTAGGATATTAGCATTGGCTTGCGACTGAAGTTCGTCGAGCGTGATGCCGCTCCCAGTTGACGTCGAATTTGGCTCATCTGATGAAGAAGTTACCGGGGCGCAGGTTGCTAACGAGGCTGTGGCCCATATGAAAGCCAATACACTGAGACGCATGATGAAGTGCTGCTATATGAGGAGGTTTGAGGCATTTATGATGTCTACGAAAGTGGGGGAGGGATGGTGGACGTTCTTATATTTAAGAGCAAATCAGCTTTTTGAATAGTCGCGGATGTGTAACACGGCAGATATACAAGTTGATTTAGCAGTAGATAGGTAGACCCAGCCAGGACAACAACCAAATTTACGTTCCCGCTGCGCCTCCGCATGCAACTTGACTCGAAATTAGCGGGGAAGCTGCGCTCCCTGCACGCACAGCTTGCATTACTTGGGTTGGCGATAACGACCCGCAACCGATAATCCTGGATCCTTAGTGGACACTGCCCTACAAATCCCAGCGCTCACAAGCGTTTATAGGCTAGGCTATCGATTAAGGACCACTATCGCTTGACCGGGGACAAGTAGTTCCTCCTTAACCGACCCTCTTTAAGCATTTCGAGAAGCCCAGGAACCCCCAATCAAGGCAGTGCTGAGACTATCTATAGGAGCCCTAGTCCCTGGATTAGACTCAAGGGGGAGAGCCACCTCTCTCCTCGGGTATTGGGCTTTTTTAGCCTCATGCAAGTTACTACATATGTTACAATACTTCAACGCAATGACTTTGAGGTGCAGTCTCATAAATCACCATACTTGCGGCACCGTTGGCTATCTACAAAAAGTATAGATGGCCGATTGAATCTTTAGAAAGCAGCTGGACATAAGATTTTCACTTAAACTTTCCTGGTTATCAATGCAATGCCTTAATATTATAGCCAATTTTCCTAGATTTCTAAAGGTTTTATAAAATTAAAGCTATTCAGGTCACTTTTTAAATCAGTACCACCAGATTTACTATATAAAAACCTTTGTTCTTACCTATAAAAATAAAAGTAGTGGAGCGGGTACCCGAGTCTATCAGAACCCGACCCACAAGTCTGCATGCATTACATTATTCGATAGCCTACCGATTGAGCCCAGCTGAACTGTCCCGAAAACATGGTCTGACATAAAGCGGGACACTAGAGGAAGAACTTCCATGTCCCGTTCCATTTCTGTCGGATCGCAGAATAGTTTGGCGGATGCCCCATTATTTGAGTCTGCATTCTTCGAGTAAGGGAGTTGAAGCAGAAGAAGGCGCTGATGACAAAAACTTATTTCTGCCTCGTGCGATTTCATCTCAGACATGTTCCCTGCAGCCACACCCAGAATTTTCATCAGCTTGCATGTCCCAGGGAAACGTTTGTACTGCTTTCAGGAGTGAAACTCCGGATGCCATAATCCACTCTATTGCCTCCAGATTGTTGCCCAAATCCGATTACTCTACGTCCTTGCTGCTTGAAACAATCACGATCCGCAGCCTGACCCAAAATGGCATCCTTTCCCTCCTTCATATATCGATATACGATACACGACATATTAACAAGCAAGTATACAAAACGTAGAGAAAAGACAATAAAGGCGAGTAAATATGCTGCTATATCGTTAATGTTGAGTGTGATGCCTAATACGATAGATATCGCGATATTGAAAGCAAGGCTTATAATAGAAGGGCTCGATTGAGGTTTCCCTCATCTGCTCGAAGTCTGACAGGAGCTTCATTTTGCCCTGGACGATACGGGTATGTTCTAGCCGTGTATTCGCCGCAGTGTCTTCTTTTCGTATGTCCTCGATTTTCCTGTATAGGAATTTCTTCATAGCAGGAAGCTTTTCCTGGTATTTCTGGAGTTCTTTTGTTAACTCTGAGGTTGTAAGAGTACCTATATGTTGACTAGATGGTATAATGGGCGGTGCTTTCAGTTCAATCTTTGTAGAGTACTCATAATGTGATGCTAAAGTTTTCTCATTATCTCGGGATTCTTTGGATCATTAGCCCACTATCTTTCCCTATCTGCCCTTGGAGTTGTATCATAATAAATCTCTGCAGCAGCGGGAATTGGTAGCACAAGTAGAAAAAACGTCGTGATCTGGCCAAAGTCTACAACCGATGCCTTGCCACTCGAACCACTTCCGTAGATCCACCGATACGCAATGACTTGACTAATTCCGTACGAAAAGCTAAAAGCTATGCCTGATATAGGTGAAATGAAAGAATCGTCGTATTAGTAGGAGCTGCTGAGTATTTTGGATCTCCATGTGAATTTTGTCGAATCTTCGATGATTTGTGTGGGATCCTCAAGGCGTACTGTGGACTGAACTTTGGCCGTTACTTCGGCAAAGTTTAGTTGGATTTAACTCTTAGGATTAAGCAGTCTCGTGGACCTCCAAGCAAGATGGCCTACGAAACTTACCAATGTCTCGGTCCTGTAATTCCTGCCGTTCAAAGCCCGAATCCGAACTACATAGCCAGACGACAGGAGGCAGAGGGTAATTGTGGTTAAGCTTATTGACATTACGACGACAGGGCCGAGATTATGCTAATTTTTTATAGAAGTTGGCTGTAGGTAGCACTGGACAGGAACCGGGCGATCCAGCGTCGCTCCGGCAAGCATCGCTATGAAGAGACAATAAGTCAGTATAGCCAAGAGGCTCAGCATACCACTGACCCGCAAAAAAATTGACTACTGAATGTTCCAGAAAGTATTCTCTTAAGGCATCCAGCTTTGCGAGATGCGTTGTAGAAGCTGAGCTCACCACGACGGAGAACTCGTACATAGAAAGAATTCGTTGATTTGCTACTGCGCCAATTAACATTGCCAGGCCTGTCACTAGTTGCTAGTCACTCGGAGTGAGAATGAATCGAGACAGCGCTTCTTGCCGTGCTTCTAGGGGCAGACTGGGAGGAGTAGTTGCGACTTTCAATTTCAAAAATGATTTCCATCCATCATTAAGGATACACCACACACAAGAGATCTAAGATATGGCTCGAGAAACCTTCGATTTTCTTTATGTTGTACTTGCACATCGATCCAAATCATTAAAGTATGATTCGGGGGATGACTCGGAGAGGTATCAGAAGATGATTGCGCCAATTGTAGCTGCCGCCGTAACAAAGAAGGCCATAAGAACCTGGTACAGCGTCCTTGAATCAGCTTCTACTTGAATCTTTCATACTTTCCGAGGCGAGCTTACACCAATCCCAACGATGTCCCCATTAGGTTCGAAGTCTTCGCCACGCGCTGTACAATTTAGCCCACCTTCGGAACTTCCCAATGGTCTTCAATCTCTTTCTGTGGTGCCTATAGCTGCTTATCGCTTTATACTATAGATGCATCCTCTTCCGCTAGAAATGTCACTAGCCAAAAGCCCACACCGCTCAACCGTTCAAAACCAAATTTGGCCACAGCACCACAATATAAGGAAATTGGCATTAGATTAGGGCTATTTAGAGTATTCTTTAATTAGAAAGTTTTTGGAAATTTCTAAGCACTTTGAAAATTTTGTGTGTTTTTTTTGGTGTTTGGACAAGCGTATAAGTAGGCGTTTGGCTGGTAACATTAGGCGGAAAACTATAGTGTGACAGGTACTTTGGCTATAGATCGCTCGATACTCAAAGAAGCGATTTAATATGTGCTTTGAAGGGCTGCGAGGTTCCAACCCTTCTGCGGCGGGAAGGGGTGGGTTTTACCTTTGTCGGAACATGCGTAGTCCAAGGTTTCTTAGATTAAGGGTTCCTAGGAAAAGTGCTTGATGACGCTATATCTCTTCAATAGCATAATCTCTATTGAGAAACAAAACATTCTGAACATGTTTTCAATTCAGCCAAGCTGTTCTCTGTCCAGCGCCAAACATCTACAACAAACAGTCAAAGAAGAAAGTCAATTGCTATGTAATCAAGATGTCAAATGAGCCAGTGTGTGAATGTTCATAGTGATATCTATACATTCTGAACCTTCTAGAGGCTTATTCAATTTGCGGTAAGTCGGCTCGAGATTCTTAAGATATCCAGTCGATAGGTGGACTCTCCCAATGATGCGATAAAGGGACTCCGGTTGCCTGGCTTCGGACAGCGTATGGCCAGACTCCGTATCCCAAAGCTCTGTAACCTCAGACTCAGATTTTGTAGGTTCATCTACAGTATTGTTGACTAATGGCTTCTCAGGAGCTTCTCCTCCAGTTTTGTTTCCTTCGGGTCTTTCATCAATAACCACAGCATCATTGACTAAAGAGCAAGATGAAGGCTCTTTCCGTAACACTGCAGTTACATCAGTGCCCCAGAATTGGCATATGATGTCACCTAGTTCAGCTTCTGGTGGAGCCAGACCAATTATCCCCTTGTCGCCGAGGAATAATCGAGGTTCACACGGTGTTCTCAGAGCTTCAGGAAACGATATCAACGACAAATCATTGGGCGGACACCGGCCATATATACTTGAGGGAGATGAGCCACGAACCCTCCCACGCTGTTGCGATCGCGTCCTGGCGGTCCTCAAGCGAGCCTTTCGAACCTCTGCATGACCAAATCTGCTCCAATCGAATTCTGAAAATATACTTTGCAATTCTGCTGTTGCATAAGGAGAAGGAGACCTAGAACGAGAAACTGAGCTCGAAGTTGGGCCAAACTTCGAACGTGAAGTCGATCGAGATCTCGAACGAGAGTAGGAGGAATCTCTCGAGATGGGACGAGATTTTGAAAGAGACCAATCACTCGGAAAATTAATATTTTCCAATTCCATCCATGCTGTCATGGCTCGCTTAAATACTCTTTCGAAATCTTTCGCGAACTCTGTTTGAATTTCTCTTTGCCGTATCGCTATGGGGACTGCAAGATGAGCCCATATCCGCTCATTATTCGTCCAAGAGCACGCAGCTGGGGTGCCTCGAGAGTACATCTGATGTGGGTTGAGAGCTCGATATTTTCGCCTTGCTTCACGACCCATTCCTTTAATCACCGGGAAATACGCTTCGTTAGATTCTAGCAGTGACTGGACCTCTTGCGGCAAGCTGAAATATGTCGTAAAGCTATCCCTCCATTGCTTATCTGCTGCACTGGAAGCTACAATGCGATTACGCGGCGGTCCCAAATGTATAATTCGGTGAGTTATTGCTCCCCGAGCCCTGATGCAATGTAACTGGTAGTCCGTTGACCTGGCGGATGAAGGGCCATGAGGGATCTCTGGGGATAAGAGTCTTTGAACAAGCTGACTGTATCCGACCACTCTCATCATTCTATCCACTGTGTTCTTTCGACCATCTGGTAGAGTTCGAAGTCGAGAAAATGCGTTGAGAACTCCCGCATAAATATCGAAAAGTGACTTCGAGTAATCGGCTCGCAGCTCCGGTGGACAATCATGGCAGAAATCCATATATCTTGTCTTTTGTTTCACGGCATTTCGTATGTTGAAAGTCTACTAACAGCTGCTCCAATCTGTTTGAAGGACCATGTCGACCCTTTCTCTTTTCGTCGAGCTTTCGTATCTTATCTCCTAGGTGTTTGAACGAAATGTGTCTCTGTAAAGTAGCAAGGTACCTGGCCCATGACATATCATGTTTTCCAATACAAACTGTGAGCTTCCTTGCAAGAGCAATTTCTTGGACTATCCATACTCTGCTCCAGTACGTGTGATTCCAGCTCCAGGCGCAGAACATTTCGAGATCCTTTCCGTTGGGTACCAAACGTTTATTGTCGTCTTCTATGATCAGATCAGGCATTGGTAGACCAAGCCACACAAGAACACGCTCAGCGCGATGATAAATGAAGCCCATAGGACCCACTTGATACTGCTTCTCGGCAGGATCGTCTTGATTGATACAAATGGCATCAATCCAAAGAGTGCAATCCTCTGTCAGGCGTAGATGAACTAAAGCTTCGTAAAGGTTTTCGCCGATCGGAAGTTGAGCTCCCTCGACTTGCATTGGTTTGGTGAAAGCTGGACTTCCCCATTCGTAGGATAAGGCTTCGTAATGCGGACTCTCAGCAAAGCTGGTATGGAATAATGAGCATGAGAGCGCAGAGTCTTGGGATGGTGCCCCCTTCAATATAAGGAGACGAATGCTGTCAACCGAGGTATCAAGTGGCCTATATTTGAACCTCTTTGCCTCCGAGCCATGTCTGCGGGGTGCCCCGCGCAGCGCCGAACCTCTTCGACTTAAAATCATCATACCAATATCTGAAATAAAATTGAAACTTGAAAAGGTATTCAGCCTGGGCCACACGCCTTGTCATCAAGATGCTCAACACTTTGGAGGTTAACAAGCAAGTCGATGGTGAGGATCTTTTCCGCAACAATGCCTATATGCGAAATCTTGGCGAAGTGATAAGGGCAACAAAAAGCTGGTAACAGTTGAAAAGAAGTGGGAAAGGAGGGAAGGAGTGGGCAGATTTTAAGTTCGGGTTTGTTGTGGCTTGCGGTTGATAGTCAGCTGTCACCACGCCGGCGCTTCCCCCGTGGAAAAAGAAAGCACAGCGGCCACCACATCAAGATAGGCATCTTGCAGCGAAGGCCACATGAAAATGAGCAGCTTTCTGTGAAACGAACCCCTAAATGCTAGAACACGGAACGGCTCTATCAGATCCCTGAACGAAATAATGTTAGGTAGCCTTAGATATGCGGATATGATTTTCATAAAGCAAATGTAATGGTTGGTGATCCTCAAGGCTGGTCGAACGCAATCCCGAGTTGCAGAAGACGCCGTGGGCGAGAATGTAGTGCTTACATAGAAGTGCTAGAAGTGCTAGAGCGAGCCCCTTGACATCAAGCCTTCAGCTTCAGGGAGTAGACTTTGCATTGCACCTCTGATGCAGGAGGAGAAGAACTTGGAAATGATCCGTGGGGTAAGCTATTGTGTATTATCTGGTTAGCCATCGACGAAGAAGGCGTCGACCGTGGCGCCAGGGCCATTGTGCCACACTCGGACTCTATCCCGGAACGACAGAACGTCCTTATAAGTTACAG
>Ga0182030_10018501_pt1 | contig 13353 bp, 8 predicted proteins | sample 812S3MmetaG_FD_121299 | JGI IMG/M metagenome (GOLD analysis project Ga0182030, IMG submission 121299) | Permafrost microbial communities from Stordalen Mire, Sweden - 812S3M metaG (Illumina Assembly) | ecosystem: Environmental > Terrestrial > Soil > Wetlands > Permafrost | place: Sweden... | reverse complement strand
TTCACCAACCCACCTCCTCGGGGCGGAAGCGATTTCTTCGGTCAGGTGAGCCAGGACCTCGTGGTCGATGTCATGTTCGAACGGGACGAAGCGGTGGAGCTGATCGTCGAATTCGTCCGAACAAAGGAAGGTCTCTCCGGGTTCCGGGTCGGATTCCGGACGGCGGACCAGGACGCGCTGCTCGAACGTGCTGTGGCGGCGGCGTCAAGAGCCGACGTGGCGATCGTGTGCATCGGGACGACGGGTGAGACGGAGAGCGAAGGCCACGACCGTAAGGACCTGAATCTGCCGGGCCGCCAGGTTGAGCTGATCCGCCGCGTGGCCGCGGTCAACGACCGGACCGTCGTCGTGGTCAACGCAGGGGCCCCGATCGAAATGTCGTGGGCCAGTGACGTCGCGTCCGTGCTGCAGTGCTGGTTCGGCGGACAGGAGATGGGCGAGGCCTTGGCGGACGTCCTGGTGGGTGTGGCCGAGCCTGGCGGCCGCTTGCCGACCACCATTCCCTTTCGCCTCGAGCACAGTCCCTCGCACGCCAACTTCCCGGGGGAGAACGGGGAGCTTCGCTACGGCGAGGGCGTGTTCATGGGCTACCGGGGGTATGAGCACGGCGACCGGTTGCCCCGGTTCCCGTTCGGTCACGGTCTGAGCTACACCACGTGTGAGATCGGGGAGCCGACGCTTTCGGCCGCCGCCCTTGTGCCCGGTGCGCCGATTACCGTATCCGTGCCGGTCGTCAATACCGGGGCCCGGGGGGGGAGTGAAGTGGTGCAGGCCTATGTGGCTCCTGAATCGACTCGACTGGCCCGCCCCCCCAAGGAGCTCAAGGCCTTCGCCAAAGTCTGGCTGGAGCCGGGGGAGACGAAGACGGTGGACCTGGTGCTCGACGCTCGGTCCTTCGCCTACTGGGATCCCGGTCAGGACGATTGGGAAGAGATCACGTCGATGTCGCCGGACATGTTCAACGTGTTGACGCCGGGCGCGGAGCGCAGGACGCGGGGCTGGCAGGTCGATGCCGGATACTACGACGTCCTCATCGGCCGCTCGTCCCGCGACATCGTGGCCCGTTGCCGTGTCGACGTGCCCGCCGAAGCAAATGGGCGATTGTGAAGATGAAGCACAGCGGACATGACCCCGAGGTGGGGGTCGACAGGGAGCATCCAAAAGGGCGCCGTGCGCCCAGGGGAGGAACCATGGGAATCAAAAGGGCACTACCGGCTGCAGCGGCACTGGTCACGGTGCTGGGAACGATGCTCGTCACCGGTCCCGCTCCGGCGGGTGCGGCCAGCAGCCCAGCGGACCAGGGGGTAACGGCGACGACCATTCAGGCCGGCAACCCCTACGTCAACTTCACCGCGCTGAAGGCCGTCGGGGTCGACATCAACGAGGGCAGTTTTCCCGACGCGTACAGCGCCATCGCCGCCTACATGAATGCGCACGGCGGCTTCGACGGCCGCAAGTTGGTCATGAACTACGCCGAGATGAACCCGGCGGTGGCTGCGGATGCCACGTCGTCGTGCACCACGCTGACCGAGGACGACCACGATTTCGTCGTCTTCGCACCGGTGTTCCCGGCTTGCTACCAGACGACGCACGACACGCTCGTCGAGGGTGGATCCCTCCCCGGCGCCGTGACCGCCAGCTCCGCGCCTGACTTCAGTCTGGCCGCGCCGGATGCCCCGTTCGACGCCATCATGCTGGCCAACTTCCAAAAGCGGGGAGTCTTCAAGGGCAAGAAAGTCGCCATTTTCTACGGCGCCGACTCGGACAAGCCCGAGGTGACCGCCGTACAGGCGGACCTGAAGAAGCTCCATATCCCCCTGGCACTCACCGCGGAGGACAGCGCGGTGGCGACCGATGTCGTGGCCTCCGATCAGGAGACCGGCAGCATCGCCGAACGATTCCAGTCGGCCGGCGTCAACGTCGTCATCGGCGTCGGCGGTTCGGGGTCGACCACATGGCCCCGGGCCCAGTTGGACAACCAGAGCACGTACAAGCCGCTGTACATCCCCACCAGTGAGTCGTCCCTCCTGTCGTACGTCGAGACAGCCAAGGGCGGCAATCCGTACCTGGAAGAGGTGCTGACGGCTACCCCGACCCCCTTCACCTACGTGCAGTGGAAGGATCCGGGAATCCAAAAGTGCGTCGCCATCGTAAAGAAGGCATACCCGTCGGATACGATCAATGCACCGCTGAATCCCACCAATCCTGCCGCAGCCTCGGTGCCGGCCACGGCCACATCGGTGATCCAAGCCTGTCAATTCCTCACCCTCTTCCAGAAGATCGCCGACGCGGCCGGGAAGAAGTTGACGGTGGCCAGCTTCACCAAGGCGGGCTACGCCTTGAAGAACGCCTCCCTCCCGGGAACCGGGGGCGGCCTTGTCTCATTCGCAAACAACCAGCCGTACGCCATCGGCCCCATAACCGTGGTGACCTACAGCCCGACGTCGAAGACGCTGGTGCCTGCTTCGGCCACGGCGAAGTGACCCGGGCACGCTTCGCCAGGCCCAACTACGTTGACGATGACAGGAACCCGACGCGGAGATGGGGGCCGGATTGAACGAAGCTACGGCGCCCGGGACCCCTCGGGCGGGTCCCGACGACACCCTCCTCTCGGCCGACCTGGCCCATCTGGTCGCTGATCCGGCGGCCGAGCGAGAGCAGGCCGTCGGATCAGCGGCCGATGTCCTGCTCCCTCAGGACATGCTGCCCGGATCCCAGGAGGAGGCGATGTCGCTGCGCGAGGGGTTGCGCAAGGCGGGCGCGCGGACGTTCATCGTTCTGGCCATCATCACCAGCCTGGATTACTTGCAGAGTGGCGGACTGGCTGTCCTGGCGCCCAATATCCAGTCGTCGTTCCACGTGAGTACCGGTGCCATTACCTTCGTAGCGGGGATTTCCGGTGGATTCTTGGTGTTGGGCATCGTGCCCATGGGTTGGCTGGCCGACCGGTATCGACGACCGCCCATCGTGGCCTGGGCCACGTTCGTCTTCGGCCTGATGGTGGCATGCACGGGATTCGCTATCAACATCTTCGTCTTCTTCCTCGCCCGCCTCGGCGCTGGTGTGTCCCAAGCCAGCACCACGGTGGTGCACGGCTCGCTCCTGGCCGACACCTACCCCATCACCCTGCGCGGACGCATCGGGGCCGCCGTGGGCATGTGTACCGGCGCAGCCACCGCGCTCAGCCCTGTTCTCGCCGGTGTCATCGCCGACCAGGTGGGCGGGCCGAACGGCTGGCGTTGGGCCTTTTACATCCTTGCCATCCCCGTCGTCCTCGTGGCCTTCGTCGCCTTCCGCTTGAAGGAGCCCCCCCGCGGCCAGTTCGAGAAGAAGGGCGTGTTGGGTGAGATCATCACCGACACCCCGCCGGCCGCGCCGTCAATGGAGGCGGCCTTCGAGCGGATCATGCGCATTCGCACCATCAAGACCGTGCTCATCGCGTTTTCGGCCATCGGCTTCGGGCTGTTCACCGTGCCGGTCCTCGGCAATCTCTACCTGAAGCAACGGTTCGGTCTCGACGCCTTCGAGCGCGGACTCATCTACTCCATCGGGAGTGCTGGCGTCCTGGTGTCCCTGCCGTTTGTCGGGCGGTACTACGACAAGCTCTTCCGTCGAGACCCGCAAAAGGCGCTGTCCCTCATCGGCAAGGTCGTCCTGCCGGTGGCGTTCCTGGTCCCGATCCAATATGCCATGCCCAACGTCGCCTTGTGGACGCTCTTCAGCGTGCCGACCGGGGTCCTCCTATTGACCGCATTCTCAATGATTGGCCCCATCCTGTATTCGGTCGCTCCCTACCGGCTGCGGGGAATGGTCACCGCGGTGGGAGGCCTCTACGTCTTCTTCGTCGGGGCGTTCGGCGGAGCCGTGCTGGCCGCCATTCTCGACAGCTTGTTCGATGTGCGTACGGCCGTCCTGATCATCATGATCCCCTCCACGCTGATCGGGGCCCTCTTGATCGTCCGCAGCGCCCACTTCATCAAGAACGACCTCTCCTTGGTGGTGGTGGAGCTCCAAGAGGAGATGGAGGAGCACCAGCGCCAGCAGGCCAATCCGGACGACATCCCCGTCTTGCAGCTGAGCGGGATCGAATTCAGCTACGGTCACGTCCAAATCCTCTTCGGGGTCACCTTCGAGGTGCAACGCGGCGAGGTACTGGCCCTGCTCGGGACCAACGGAGCCGGCAAGTCGACCGCACTCCGGGTGGCCGCCGGCCTGGAGACTCCCAGTCGCGGCGTGGTGCGGCTCAATGGCCACGACATCACCTACACGACACCCGAGCAGCGTTCACGGTTGGGCATCCACCTGCTCCCCGGCGGCAAGGGCGTCTTCGGAGAGATGACCATCGCCGAGAACCTGGAGATGGGGGGATTCGTCTACCGTTCCGACAAGGCCGAGCTCCGCCGCCGCACCGAGCGCGTCTATACGTTGTTCCCGGCCCTGGCGATGCGCCGCAAGCAACGGGCGGACTCGTTGTCCGGCGGGACTCAGCAGATGCTGGCGCTGGCGATCGCCATGCTCCACGATCCCCAGGTGCTCATCATCGACGAGCTCTCCCTGGGCCTGGCTCCCATCGTGGTCCAGGAGCTGATCGGGGTGGTGGAGCGTTTGAAAGCAGAAGGGGTGACGCTGATCATTGTCGAGCAGTCGCTCAACGTGGCGGCGGCCATCGCCGACAGGGCGGTGTTCCTGGAAAAGGGCAGGGTGCGTTTCGAAGGCCCGATTCGCGACCTGATCGAACGAGACGATCTGGCCCGTGCCGTCTTCCTCGGCGGCAGCGAGGGCCAATGATGCTCGGCGTCACCTGGATCAACAGCCAGGTCGTGTTCGACGGGCTCGTTCAGGGACTGGCCCTCTCCGTGATCACGGTCGGGATCATTCTGATCTACCGTGCTTCGCGGATCATCAATTTCGCTGTCGGCAACATGGGCGTCATCGGCGCCACGCTCCTCTCATTGCTGGTGGTGCAGTATCACGTCCCCTTCTGGGTGGCCCTACCGGTGGCGTTGGTGACCGGCCTCGTGCTCGGCGCCATTGTCGACGCCACGGTGATCCGCCGGTTGCGCAAGTCGCCGCGTGTGGTCGTCCTGGTGGCCACCATCGGCATCGCGCAGATTGCTGAAGCGATCGCCTACAAGCTCCCCCAGCCCACGAATCTCAGCCTGCACTACCCCAGCGCCATCAACGGGACCTGGACGGTGGCCGGGGTGCAGGTGCGAGGATCGGACCTTTCGATCCTGATCATCGTCCCCGTGGCCCTCGTCGCCCTGACCTGGTTCCTCGACCGGACCACCATCGGTCGGACCGTCAAGGCCTGCGCCAGCAATCCCCAGCTGGCCCGGCTGTCCGGCATCAGCCCGAAAACCGTCTCGACCCTGGTCTGGGCGCTGGCCGCCGCGCTCTCCACCCTTTCGATCGTCCTGATCGCGGGCCAGTCAGGTTCGGCCGGGGACGTGACCACACTGGGCGATCAGACACTGTCACTGGCGCTTGTCGCGGCCGTCATCGGAGGCATGACCTCGTTCCGGCGGGCCATCATCGCCAGCATCGTCATCGGGCTGGCGCAGAGCCTGATCTCGTTCAACTTCATCAACACGCCCGGGCTCATCAATCTGTTGCTGCTCGTCGCCGTCCTGGTGGCGGTGGGATTCAACCGGGAGCGGGGCGACGATCACGAGGTCTTCGCCTTCACGCCGAGAGCGCGTCCCGTTCCGGCCCGCCTCCAGAACTTCCGGTGGGCGCGCAACGCGAACAAGAGCGGGCTGATCCTCCTCGGAGTGATCGCCATCGTCCTCCCCCTGATCTTCACCCAGCCCTCGACGCAGCAGACCTTCACCGAAGTTGTCGCGTTCGCCATCTGCGCCACGTCGCTCACGGTGCTCACGGGATGGCTCGGGCAGCTGTCCCTGGGCCAGATGGCGATCGCCGGCCTCGGCGCGCTGTTCGCGGCCCGGCTGGTGGAAGTGGGGGTGCCGTTCTGGGTGGCCATCGCGGTCACCACGGTGGCATCCGCGCTGCTGGCTGCAGTCCTCGGTCTGGGCTCGCTGCGCGTCAGGGGCCTCTACCTGGCCGTCGTCACCTTCGTGTTCGCGTTGGCCGCGCAGCAGTACTTCTTCAACCTGCCCATTCTGAGCGGTCAATCGACGGACGGGGCCAACCTGCCGTTCGTTCCGGGGAAGCTGTTCTCCCTGTCGTTCCCGGGCCAGCGGACCTACTACTACGTGGTGCTCGTGGTCCTCGGCGGAGTGCTTCTGGTGATCAGCCGGTTCCGGGACAGCGGCGTGGGCCGGTCCATCATGGCCGTGCGCGACAACGAGAACGCCGCGTCCGCCTTCATGGTGCGACCAGCGTGGGAGAAGATCCGGGCCTTCTCCATCGCCGGTGCGCTGGCCGGCTTGGGTGGCGCGTTGCTCGCCGGCGCCTACGCCAATGTCGAATTCTCGGGTCCGGGGAGCTTCTTCCTGGTCGACGGGTCCCTGGGCCTGGTGGCCATGGTGGTCATCGGAGGGATGGGCTCGGTCACCGCGGCCGTCATCGGGGCCATCTGGGTCATCGGGATTCCTGCCCTGGCGCCGAACAACGAGGTGCTCGGACTCCTGTCCTCGAGCATCGGCCTATTGGCTATTCTCCTCTACTTCCCCCGTGGGCTCAATCAGATCAGCTACGACGTGCGTGATGCGGTCCTGGCCTGGGCCGACCGGCGATTCGGCAAGGATGCACCGGCCCAAAAAGCGCGGCGGCCGGCGGTGGCGATCCGACCGGAGCCCGAGCTCCACGACGCGGGCACGACCTCCCTGGCGGTGTCGGACCTGCGAGTCGCCTTCGGGGGGAACACCGCCGTGAACGACGTCTCCTTGACGGTGCGTCAGGGAGAGATCGTCGGGTTGATCGGCAGCAACGGGGCCGGCAAGTCGACGCTCATGAACGCTGTGGGTGGCTTCGTCGCGGCCTCGGGATCGGTTCGCCTGGGCAACGAGGAGGTGGGGGACAAGGCGCCGGCCCGCCGGGCCGCGTTGGGCCTCGGTCGCACGTTCCAGTCGGCCACCCTCTTTCCCGAGTTGACAGTGACCGAAACTCTTCTGGTGGCTCTCGGGGCGCAGGGTACGGGCGCGTTGTCCACCGCCCTGGCGCTGCCCCGGGCCACCCGGCGCAGCCGCCGTGAGCGGGCGGAGGTAGGCGATCTGGTCGAGTTGCTGGGGCTGGAGCACTGGCGGGACCACCACATCGGCGATCTCTCGACCGGTACCCGTCGCGTGGTGGAGCTGGCCGGGCTGCTGGCGCTCAAGGCCAAGGTCCTGTGCCTGGACGAGCCCACGGCCGGCCTGGCGCAGCGCGAGACGGAGGCCTTCGCGCCCCTCATCGTGCACGTCCAGCGCCAACTCGGTGCCTCGGTCCTGCTGATCGAGCACGACATGCCGCTCATCATGCGCATCAGTGATCGGGTGTACTGCCTCGAAGCAGGCGCGGTGATCGCCGAAGGAGCACCAAATGACGTGAGGGACAATCCTCGCGTGATCGCCAGCTACCTGGGCACGGACGAGCGTGCGATCAACCGGAGCGGCGCCACCGCATCGGAGGGTACGGGGGGGGAACAGGTAAAGAGTGCCGGCCCTGCAGTTTTGCTGTAACTGGTTCGCTGAGCGGTGGCGCACGAAGACTCGGTCTCCGTGGGTGACGTGCGGGGTTCTCTACAAGTAAGGGGCACAGATGGAACGAACTGCGATCATCTCGGTCGATGGCCATGTCAGGGCCTCGCGGGCCACGTATAGGGACTACGTAGAGAGTCGCTACCTCGACGTCTTCGACGCGTGGGTCAGATCCCAAGAGGAGCTGGGTGCACCGGACCAGGGTGGGGTCCAGCCTGGCCTCGACGCGGCGTCGCAGTGGGACTCCGAGCTCCGCATGAAGGACATGGAGAGCCAAGGTGTCGTGGCCGAAGTGCTCTTTCCCAATGGCGTTCCCTTCGAGGGTTCGCCGGGCCAGGACGCCGCGGCGTTCTCGAGCCCCGAGCTCGACCGGACAGCCCGCATGGCCTACAACCGTTGGCTGGCCGACTTCTGTGCGCTCGCGTCGGGCCGCCGGGCCGGCCAGGCGCTGATCTCGTTCGATGATGTCGAGCAGGCCGTGCGCGACGTCCACTGGGCCCGCGAGCAAGGGCTCGGTGGCATCATGATGCCGGCTCTTCGGCCTGGCGGAACCTTCTTCTTTGATCCAGCGCTGGACCCGGTCTGGGCGGCCTGCGTCGACGTCGATCTGCCGGTCAGCCAACATGGCGGGTCTGGGGCCCCGACCTATGGCCCGCCTGGTTTCGCGGCCATCATGACGCTGGCGCTGGAGCACTCGTTCTATTCGGGACGTTCCCTGTGGCAGCTGATCCTCGGCGGCGTCTTCGAGCGTTTTCCCGGCCTGAGGGTTGCCTTCGTCGAGACGGAGGCCGATTGGATCGCCCCGGCCATCCGCAAGCTGGACCGTCGCCTGGCCTGGGGCGACGACTGGACCGGGTGGGCCAAGGTCCTTCAGCGCCAGCGAACCTTCAGTCGCCCGGCGCGCGAGTACTGGGCCGCCAACTGTTCCTCTGGTATTTCGCCTTTTACGATCGACCAGGTTCCGTTGCAGGAGTTGGCCCGTCCGAGCGCCGAGTATGACGACTTCGCCATCGGCTGCGACAACGCGATGTTCGGCGTCGACTACCCGCATTTCGAGTCCATCTTCCCCGGGACCGCTGAACATGTCGACAACCTCATCGGGCATCCGCACATCACGACTGAGGTGGCCCGGAAGATCCTCTGCGAGAACGCGGCACGGATCTACGGGTTCGACCTGGAGGGCCTGCGACCCGACATCGACCGGGTCGGTTTCGAGCTCGTGCCCGGAGCCCTGGCCCCGCGCCGCTAGCGGGTTCGTACGTGATTCGTTGGGGTGTGGTTGGTCCGGGGGCGATCGCAACCGGGTTCGCCGACGCCATGGCGCAGACCGGTGGCGGGACGATCGTGGCGGTGGCCTCACGTTCGGCCGAACGGGCAGCGGCGTTCGGCGACCGGTTCGCCATCCCGACCCGGTACGGCGACTACGAAGCGCTCGCCGCCGATCCGGACGTCGATGTCGTGTACGTCGCCACTCCCCAGTCGCGCCATGAACCGGACACGCTGACCATGCTCGGGGCGGGGAAGCACGTCCTGTGCGAAAAGCCCTTCGCGCTCACGGCGCGCCAAGGGGCCCGAATGGTCGCGGAAGCTCGGGCCCGCGGGTTGTTCCTCATGGAGGCGATCTGGAGCCGATATCTGCCGGCCTACCGATCGTTGGTCGACGTGATCGGCGAGGGTCGGATCGGTGAGCCACTGCTCGTCGAAGCCGACTTCGGATTCCGGCGGCCGGTGGAGCCGGACCATCGGCTGTTCGATCTGGCACTCGGCGGCGGCGCCTTGCTGGACCTGGGGATCTATCCCATCCAGTTGTGCGCGCTCGTGCTGGGCTCGCCCGAGCACGTGGTGGCAGACGGCGTGGTCGGTGTGACGGGCGTCGACGAGGTGAACGCCGCGGTCCTGCGCTATGCAGGCGGGAGGCTGGGTGTCGTCAAGTCGGCCATCTCGGTAGGGATGTCGTGCACGGCCCGCATCTCGGGCACCGACGGGTGGATCGACCTTCCGGCGTTCATGCACTGCCCCAGCTTCTTGACCGTGACGTCCAGCGGCGGATCTGAGCGGATTGAGGCGTCGTACGAAGGTAACGGCCTCCGCTTCGAGATCGAGGAGGTCCACCGCTGCCTGTCCGAAGGACTACTCGAGAGCCCGACCATGCCGTTGGACGAGACGCTGGACCTCGCCGCCACCCTTGATGACATACGCGGCCGACTCGGCGTCGTGTACCCCGGGGAGTAGCCCTTGTCGTCTGCGAAGTCCTACTTGCCGAGCGGCGTAGTGGACGCGAGCTCGGCTGCGGCCGCCATGGTGTCGAGGACGACCGGCCCGAAGGCAGCCGTGGACGGGTTGTCCGCCTCGCCCGACACGACGCGGGCGTAGCCGCCCTCAAGCACGATGGCCAGCTTGAACCGGGCCAAAATGATGTAGTAGTCGATTTCGTCGACATTCCGGCCGCTCACCGTGGCGTAGTGCGCCAACATCTCGTCGCGGCTGGGCATGCCCGTGCAGTCGACGTAGCCCGAGGTCCGGTCCTCACCCGGGTCGGTCCATCCGTTCATGACCCAGGCTAGGTCGAGCAGGGGGTCGCCCACGGTGGACATCTCCCAGTCGACCATGGCGGCCAGCCGGGCCGGCGCGCCGTGGGAGAACATCACGTTGGCGAATTGGTAATCGCCGTGGATGATGCCCGGCTCCCAGTGGCTGGGCTTGTGGGCGCGCAGCCACGCCGCCGCCTCGTCCAGTCCGGGGAGCTCGCGGAACTGGAAGGCGGCCAGGTGCGCCAGCCACCGGTCCACCTGGCGGTCGTGGAAGCCGTCGGGCTTCCCGAAACCCTCGAGACCCCGGGCCTTCCAGTCGACCCGGGCCAGGCGGGCAATGCCGCCGACGAGCTGGATACCCAGCTCGTAACGGGCGTCGAGGTCGGTGTCGAACGGTGCCGGCCATGTGTCCCCCATGTTCATGGGCGACCACCCGTCGACGAGACTCATCAGGTAGAAGGAGGCCCCGATGACGTCGTGGTCGTTGCAGGCCGCGTAGGCCTCGGGGTGGGGAACGTCGGTGCCGTTCAACGCCTCGAGTACCCGGAACTCGCGCAGCATCGTCTCGTTGCGGCCCTTGGGCACGGCCCGGGGCGGCCGGCGGAGCACGGCGTGGAAGTCGCTTCGGGTGATCTCGAAGATCTCGTTCGACGCCCCGCCGCTGATGAAGCGCGACGTCACCGGCTCGCCCCGGCCGGGCAGGTCCTGGCTGTCCATCCAGCGGCCCAGCCGCTCCTCGTCCACCAGTCCCGCGGTGCGGGCGGCATCCGTCTCCTCGCCGGCCGACGTCGTCTTGGCCACGGTCAGACTCCTTTGTCAGGTGGTGCCGGAGCTGGCTGCGCAGCCGGCCGGTGACGTGTAGCGCGTCACCGGCATACATTATGTATGTTGGATACACCATGAATCAAACGCCACAGGAGACGACGACGCCAGAGCCGGTCGCCCGGCGCACCGGCCGGCGCGACGCCCATGTGAGGGACACCCGCCGCGCCCTGCTCGACACGGCCCGCCGTATCTTCACCCGGGACGGGTTCCAGGCCACCCGGACCGAGGAGATCGTCGAGGAGTCCGGACTGACCCGGGGCGCCCTCTACCATCACTTCCGGGACAAAGAGGATTTGTTCCGGGCCGTGCACGAGGAGGTCCTCGGGGAGGTGGCGCCCTTGCTCTGGCGTCGCTCGGCCGACCCGACCGCGAGCGCCTGGACACTCTTTCGGGCCAACAGCGAGATCTACCTCGAAGCCGCCTCCACCAATGAGGCCTATCGGCAGATCGTGCTCGTCGACGGCCCCGCCGTGCTCGGGTGGCAGTACCTCTCCGATCGCCACAACGGCCCCACCCACACGATTGCCGAGTACCTGCGCGGTGCCGTCGACGAGGGTGTGCTCGAGCCCCAACCGATCGATCCGCTGGCCCACCTGCTCGCCGCGCTCGGTGCCGGGTCGGCCATGTACGTGGCGCACGCCGAGGATCGTGAGGAGGCCCGCCGACAGATCACGGCGTGCTACGAGCGGTTCCTCTCTGGTCTCGGGACCACTGACGCACCGGCGGCTCCCGTCGTCGAGACTGTGGCATCGACCGGCCAGCGGACCACGGCGTTCTAGGCACACCTCCGTATCACTCCGTCCGCCGTGTGGCGGAACTCCATCAGCAGAAGGGAAGACAATGGCCTGGGATTTCTCCACCGAACCGGAGTTTCAAGAGAAGCTGGACTGGGCGCGCCAGTTTGTCTCGGACAAGGTCGAGCCCCTCGACATCCTCTACGCCCGCCGCGAGTTCCATCCACTCGATGACGAGCTGCGGCCGATCGTCGATCCCATGAAGCAGGAAGTGCGGGACCACGACCTGTGGGCCGCGCACCTCGGGCCGGAACTGGGCGGCAAGGGGTACGGGCAGGTGAAGCTGGCCCTGCTCAACGAGATTCTCGGGGCATCGAGCTGGGCCCCGATCGTCTTCGGGACCCAGGCACCCGACACGGGCAACGCCGAGATCATCGCCCACTACGGGACCGAGGAGCAGAAGGAGAAGTACCTCCAGCCGTTGCTCAACGGGGAGGTCTTCTCGTGTTACTCCATGACCGAGCCTCAAGCGGGCTCGGACCCTCAGCAGTTCACCACCGCGGCGGTGCGGGACGGGGAGGAGTGGGTCATCAACGGGTGGAAGTTCTTCTCGTCCAATGCCCGCACCTCGGCGTTCCTCATCGTCATGGCCATCACCGATCCCGACGTCAGCATCTACAAGGGGGCATCGATGTTCCTGGTGCCCACCGACACGCCCGGTGTCAACATGACCCGGCAAGTGGGCCTGGCCGGCGAGTCCGAGGAAGATGGCATGCACGCGCTCATCCACTACGAGGACGTGAGGGTCCCGGCCGAGAGCCTGCTCGGTGGCGAGGGCCAGGCGTTCGCCATCGCCCAGACCCGGCTGGGCGGGGGCCGGGTGCACCATGCCATGCGGACGGTGGCCGCCTGCCAGCGCGCCCTGGACCTGTTGTGTGAACGAGTCCTCAGCCGCGAGACGCAGGGCAGCGTCCTGGCCCAGAAGCAGTTCATCCAAGGGGACATCGCCGACTCCTACGCCGAGCTGGCGCAGTTCCGGCTTCTGGTCCTCTACACGGCGTGGGAGATCGACCAGTACAAGGACTACCGGCGCACCCGGAAGAACATCGCGGCGATCAAGGCCCTGACTCCCAAGGTCGTGCACGACGCCGTGTGGCGGTCCATGCACGCCCATGGCGCGTTGGGTGTGTCCAACGAAATGCCGTTCGGCGGCATGTGGATGATGGCGCCGATCATGAGCGTGGTGGACGGACCGACCGAGGTCCACAAGGTGACCGTGGCCCGCGAGGTCCTGAAGGGCTACCAACCCTCCCCCGGGTTGTGGCCCACGGCCCACCTCCCGGCCAAGCGCGAGGAGGCGCGCCAGAAATTGGCCCGCCACCTCGAGCACGTCGTCGGCAACTCCTAGGTCCGACGGTGCGCGCCGCCCGCTGCCTCGAGTACGGCCCGCCGTCATCCGTGGTCGTGGTGGACGTGCCCGACCCGGTGGCGTCGGAGGGACAGGTGGTGGTGGAGGTGGCGGCCGCCGCCGTCAACTTCCCCGACGTCTTGCTGGTGGCCGATCAGTACCAGATCCACATCCCCGTGCCGTTCACGGTGGGCAGTGAGTTCGCCGGCATC
>Ga0182030_10018500_pt1 | contig 13355 bp, 15 predicted proteins | sample 812S3MmetaG_FD_121299 | JGI IMG/M metagenome (GOLD analysis project Ga0182030, IMG submission 121299) | Permafrost microbial communities from Stordalen Mire, Sweden - 812S3M metaG (Illumina Assembly) | ecosystem: Environmental > Terrestrial > Soil > Wetlands > Permafrost | place: Sweden... | reverse complement strand
CTCAACCACCGAAACCGACAATCACTTTGTGCGGCCATCTGAACCTAAATGCCGATGGCCGGAATGGGGGGGGAGTCCAGGGCACATAGACATTCTTCGTCCCAAATTGCGGCCCGGCAACCGGCTGACAATTGAGACCGTCGAACAGGCGAGCCGGAAAGGCACTGAACTCTACAAAGCGATCGAAACAATTTTAAAGGGTGTTGAAGTCACTCTGCCGGCGGGCGTTTCATTTGCCGAGCTCCCTGCCCTCCATCCCGGCAAACGGAGACAAGTTAGCGTTGGACTGACACCACCTTAACCTGTCAGTTCCGCCGCGGACACCGCAATCACATTTATGGTATATGACGCCATATGAAGGCGGTACGCATATTCTTCGACCGGATGGATTATCCCGACGGGAGCATTCTTGAAATGACCATCTGGGAGGTTCCAGAACCGGTCGAGGGAAGTGAGCACCTGTTGAAATACAGCCTGTTTTATGGGGCATCGGGACCGCGATTAGTTGGCTACGACAATGAACGCGGGAACGGCGACCATCGGCATATCGAGGGCCGAGAGGAGCCCTACAGCTTCACTACGCCGGAAGTTCTAATCGCCGATTTTCTGGTAGACGTGCAAAAGTTGAGAGGTGAGTTATGAACGATAATATCCAGGTCCATGTCGGCACTGCCGAGGACATGGGCAAGCGGTTCATTGACGCATGGCACCGTGCCAAACGAAGCGACGTTGTCAACGAGACCAACATCACCTTTCCCGATTTGGAGACCCTCTTGGCTGCACTAACACCGAAGCGGCTGCACCTATTGCGGTACGTCCGGCGCCATCAGGTCCCGAACATCAAAGCATTGGCGACCGATTTGCACCGGGACTATAAAAACGTCCACAAGGATGTCGAAGTGCTAACCAAGCTGGGGTTATTGTCGCGCACTTCTGGATGCGTCGTGGCCCCCTATGCCGAGGTGGACGCGCGATTCGTGCTGTAAAGACGGTTTTTTCAGGATAACAACCATTTCGTCGAGGAGCCATCGGCCCGTCGGCGGTGACCTTCGTCGGCGCAAGTTGGCCGCGAACAGCGAGCCGAGCTTGTTCACCCAGCACCGCCTCGCGACTGGCCTCGATACTGCGCTGCGCCAGCAGTTCCTCGAGGTCCGAATGCTGAGCGTAAACCGAAAATACAACTAAACTGCGTAGCGGATCCCATCTGGCGGGAACCGATGACGCTTGAACGAAATCAATTTCATGGCCCCTCCCCGCATCGGGCCCTAATACGCCCGAAATCAGAGAGAAGTTAGCGTTAGACTGCCAGCACCCCCGCTGCCGTTGCCGGCGGCAAACCGCGAAGATGCTGATCGACACACGCCAAGGCAAAATTGTAGCCTGATGAGCCGGCTTTGAGCGCGGGAACGACGTTGGGGCTATCCGCTGTGTGAACGCCTTTTTTTTGCGGTCCATTCCGGTCAAGGAGCAGCGGACGACACTACATTACCACGACGTGATGCCCACCTATCTCCAAGCAATGCAGCAGGGTATCGGCGCCGACCTCGCGCTCAAACGTCCCCTTTTCCTCGAATCTTGGGAGCACTATCTCGACTGGAAGGTCGAGGATATCGCCCCGCACCTGGGATTCACCCGTGGCCCGGGCGAAGCTTGGGACTGGACCACCGAGGCTGCAAGCGGGTGACGGTGAAATCTTGACAAGCGCTCAGGGGCTGGGTCGCCAAGAGCAATTCGCACGGGCGAACGTTCCGAAATGACCGATTTAGAGAAATCGAAACCTCAGTCGCTATGACTGCCAAGGGCGCGAAGCTGCTCATTGCGGTTCGTCCTTAAGAATAGTCTCGACTGAAATGATCGACTCCGCATTGGCAAGATTCATGAAGGCCTGCGCATCTTCGATGCCCCTCATTGTCTCCACCGGTGCCACTTGCATGCGGGTCTTCAGGGCCTCGGGGTCGCGGTAGTGCATTTCGACGATGCCGTCGACATCCGGCGATGCTCCATCCGAACGCGCGATCACCACATTCTGCACGTAGCGCCACATCCTGACCGGATTGGCCAGCGCGATATCGGCGTGAACACCCGACCAATGGGATTTGAACGCCGCGAGGGTCAGACCCGGCTTGCGTGACACGGTCGCGATCAACTTTACGCCCGGCGACGCCTCGCACGTTCCCCATGTCCGCTCATAATTCCGCTGCACCTGTTCCCGGACAGTATAAATCTCGCAGCGGCAGGGGACTTCGAACACGGCCGCTATCTCGCCCGCCAACCTGACCGAGGCGTCCGCCGCGGCGACAACCTCCAACACCGCATGGAAAGGTGAGCCCGGTTCGGCGGCTCCGCCCAGCGGGCGGTTCACGACCAGCCGGGCCACCGCGCGATCGGCCAGCAGCTTCGCAACAGCCGCATCTAGCCGCGAATCCACGGCCGAAACATCGCCCCCCAGGGACCTGACTAAGGCGATCAGCTTGGCAGTTTCCGTCATATCAGCGGAGATAGCCGGTACATCGTCGCCCGACGCTCCAGTTCCTGCATTTTCTCGGCAGTCGTCGCGCCGAGAAGTGGCGGCAGCATCAATCCGGTTAGCCCGATCCTTTCGATCGCGGCGCAGTCTTCGAGTCCGACTTTGCCCAGGATTGCTGTAATCGCTTGAAATGTACGCCCCAGTGTCCCGGCCTTACGCCGCGCTGCGACGAGTTCCGCGAGGATGCTGGCGACCCTGTCCTGCTCATAGGCGACGCCGATCCAGCCATCCATGCGGGCCGCGCGGGCAAGTGCAGCCGGGCTGTCTCCGCCAACAAGGAACGACGGCATTACGGAAGGTGCTGGGGTCATCGTGACCATAGGAAAATCGTAAAACGCACCATGATGCTCGACCGGTTCGCCGGTCATCAGCTTTTTGATGACCTCTACCATCTCGTCTGTTCGTTTGCCGCGATTGAAAAAGGATTGCCCGGTCATGGCGAACTCTTCAGCCATCCAGCCGACCCCGATGCCCATCATCACGCGGTTCCGCGACAGCACGCAGGCAGTCGCAAGGGATTTCGCGACAGAAAACGGATCGCGCGCCGGCAGCACAAACACGCTCGGCATGAATCGTAGCCGGGTCGTCAGCGCCGCCAGATAGGCGATCAGCCCCCACGGGTCCGCATAGGGCGTTTCCGTCGTGCTGACCGGCTTGCCGTCCGGGCTGTAGGGGTATGGGCTGCGAATTTCCACCGGCCGCACCAGGTGATCGCTGACCGCGACGCCGGTGAAGCCGAGCGCCTCCGCCCGCAACGCAAGTTCCGGCAATTCCTCGATGCCGGTCCGCGCCAATGACTGCCAGATCTCCATTCCGTCCTCTCCCCGAACCGGTTCAGCCGTCGGCCAGCCGGAACACCCTGACGGACGGCACCGGATAGCTGTCCGCCTTGATCCAGCGGAACGTCATAGTCCCCTGACGGTGCCCTGCCGTCTGGATCCAGTTCGGCATGCCCGGATCGCGCTCCGAGACCACTATCTTGATCGACCCGTCAGGCCCGTATGCGGCGGAGTGTTTGTTGAGCTGAACCCGGTATTTACGGAACTCAAGCGATTCCAACCAGATATTGTTGAGCTGGAAGCTCCAATATTCGCAGTTGGGCGGCATCACCTCAACGGCCAGCGCCTCCCCGGGCTCCAGCGTCCAATAGCCGTTGTAATAGGCCAGATTGGGGTCGGTATGGGCCGCCGCCCGCATATGGTCCGGCAGCTCGGCCAGCAAGTTCGGATGCTGCATGAAATGCTCCGTCCACCGGGCATAGACCTTCATGCATCCCGTCAGATACTTCGCTGCGTCCGCTAGATTCGCATTGAGAGTCGGCAGGCTAAGGATTTCGTTGTCCTCCATTGCCGAGATCCGAACGAGCTCCAGATCCGCGAGCTTTTCTGTCGACCGGTCGAGATAGGTTTGCCGAACGATCAGTTGATAGGTGTCCGGGTCCATCGCCAGCCAGTTTCCTGGACGCGGTTCGACCGAGATGGCGATCTCGAACGTCCCGTCTTCGTTTATCTGAAGCTGGCTGCCCTCCAAATTGCCGCCGCAGCCGGACCGGCCGGTCCGGCCGTAATCCTTGCCGTAATATGTGCCCATGCTCAGATATTTGACGGTATTGCGTCGACCGCGAATGCGATATTCGTACTTCCCGTCCAACGCCGCCAGGAAGGCACAGGTATCGGGATTGTCTGTGCCGAGCTTGATGTTCTCACGGCACCCGCGCCACAGAAAGGGCGTGATCGGGTCGTAATTCTCGACAAACTGTTCGAGCGCAAGGCGGGTGACGCGCGTCACGTAACGCAGGCCTTCGGCGCGGTCCAGGCCGTTATCCGCGGCCCCCTGGGCGAGAATGAAGGCGCCGTTTTCCTTCAGTGTGTCGCAGAATGCCGCCCAGGCGCGCCCTTCTTCGGTATCACCAAGATTAGTTTCGCTCATCCCTTTCCCCTTCTCCCAGGTCGATCCTTTTACCAGCCAAAGCGCAGCGCCAGTTCCGGTACCGCAGCCTTGTAACGCCGGCTGTCCTCGTCCGAAGCTTTTTCATAGTGGTGCTTGCTTGAGAAAGCGCGAGCCTTGTCGGATTCGGTCTGCAGGAACGCCGCATAGTCCGAATACACGGTCAGCCCGAAACGGTCATAGATCTGCTCGACGACCTTGCGCGGGTCGGCCACCAGATCGGGGAACTGGACGATGCACTGCTGGTTCTCCGGAATGGTCTTAAGCGCCTCGAACACATTGCGATATTGCAAAAGCTGGATTTCGGACAGTTCACCAGCCGCCTTCTGCGACAGCGCCTCGCTACAGCCCTGTTTGCGCCAGTACCACTGCATCAGATGTTCCAGGCTGGGTAGCGTTTCTGCGGGGTTGCGCACCATCACGACAAAGCGCGCATCCGGAAAAACCTGCAGCAGCGACAGCACCTTGAGGGTGAATTGCGGACTTTTGCAGCAGTGGATCTTGTCCGTCCCTAGCGCGTAAATCTGCCGTTGAAGAGCGGCCTTGTAGAACCCGATGATCTTCCGCCGCAGCCGGGCGGGTCGCCGATCCGTCCAAAAAAGATCGAGGTAGTCGGTATTGTAGGGAAAGAAGGTGGTGATCGTGCAGGCGCTGAAATTGTGCAGCATGATGAAATCGTCTTCTTCGGCGCCGTCCATCTGCCAATCGTGCATCTCGCGCACCTCCGACAAGCCGGTATCGTGCTTGCGGCGGATGGCGCGTTGAACCCAGCCGCCGAGCAGAACCCGGTCGATCCAGGCTAGGCCGCTCAGCGCGCGCTTCTGCGTCAGCGACGGTAATAGCAATTCATAGGTCTTGAAGAAGGACATCTGCTGCGCATCGCCGGTCAGCAGGCGATGCATCTGGGTAGTCCCGCTGCGCCCGTTTCCGACGATGAAAATCGGCGCGCGTACGGGCACGCGGCGCACGCGCGGGAAGAACACATAATCAAGACACATGAAGAACACATAATCAAGACACATACAGAAATAGGAAAACACCGCCTGAACGACGAGCCCGGCCCAAACGAACAATGCTACGGCGATGCGCTTCAATCCTGTCTCGTTACGCAAAATCAGGAATGGCGTCCTGATCAGTGTCGCACCGTCGAAATAGAGCATGCTTTCCCCTGTGGTTTTCCCCAAACGGCCAATTCTCTTCGGAGCTGAACCACACTCGGAAGTAATTGGAAGCAGAGGACGTCTCCCAAGGGCCGGTGGCAGCGCTTATTTTTTGGCACGCTGTTGGTCGCCGACCTTCCGCAAAATACCTCATTGGCCCGTGAGCACAACGCATCATCCCAGAACTCTGAAGAAATCAGGAACACCGGTCTGGCACTGGTCTGCCCCCCTAACGCCCATTCATGTAGGCACTTGGCGCAGTGCAGGCCGACAGTCGTTTTGAAGAAAGTCTAGATCAAGGGCACGCAACTACCGGGACCGACACTCGCTTCAGGCAACGATCTAGTACCAATGCCCTGGACTTTGGCGTCTGCCTAGCATATGTTGTGGCATATGCCATCGGAGCCCGTCATGAACGTCGAACGCCACGTAAAGCTATTTAAGAACGGACGGAATCAGGCCGTTCGCATCCCGCGTGAGTTCGAGCTTCCGGGTGAAGACGCCATCATGCGCAAGGAAGGCGGAAAACTCATCATCGAGCTTGCCCCACCCAAATCGCTGCTGGCCATTCTGGCAACATTGTCGCCGCTTGACGAGGATTTTCCGCCGATTGAGGATCTCGTTCCCGACCCGGTCGATCTATGATTCGCTATCTACTCGACACCAACATCGTCTCGGACCTGATCCGCAATCCGCAGGGCAAGGTTACCGACCACGTCACGAAGGTCGGCGAGGACATGGTTTGCACAAGCATCATCGTCGCAGCCGAGCTTCGCTATGGCGTCGCCAAACGGGCCTCCGCGCGTTTGGCGGCGCAGTTGGAAAGCGTGCTTCGCGGGCTGGAGGTTCTCCCCTTCGAGGTGCCGGCTGAGATCGCCTATGCCGATTTGCGGTGCCGGCTCGAAGCCGCCGGCCAGCCGATCGGCGGCAACGATATGTTGATCGCCGCCCACGCCATATCGCTTGGCTACACCGTCGTCACTGACAACGAGCGGGAATTTTCCCGCATCGGTGGCCTTGCGCTCGAAAACTGGCTTTAGCGAGACTGAGAAGGAATAACTATGACCAGGGTTGCTCTTTACGCCCGCTATTCAGCCGACAACCAAAGCGCCGCCGCGAGCGAGGATCAATTCCGAATCTGCCATGAGCATGCCGCATGAGAAAAATGGGATGTTGTCGCCAGGGGTACAGTGCGCCAACTCGTCGCCTATAGGTTCGATGGGGAGCCAACTCTGTCAGCGGCCAATTTCGTTGGCACCTAACGGGATGTTCGCGGCTAAGCCGCCGCCCTAGAGCGGGGATTCGGGTGAGCCCTCGAAACGGCAACCAGGCTGTCTACCGAGATTGCAAAAATGGCGCCCACATCAGCAGCCTTTTCACATCGGTGGTTGCAGGGGCAGGATGCCACCTATACCGAACACATCCCCGATGGAGCCGTTAAGCTCAAATCAGGGGTCTGCAACTACCGACATTCACTTCAGACAGTCATCTACTCTGAAGCGAGAAATGCGGTACCAGGGTAAGACAGGCTGGCAGCAGCCCATCACCACGCAGAGCCATTCTTTGGCCCCTCACGAGACCTTGTGAGGATTGCTTCATTAGCCTCATTTGGTAGAATGCTATCTATATCGCGGTAGAAAGGTTTATACATGAGTCTAAATATCAAGAACAACGAGGCTCACCAGTTGGCACAAGAACTTTCGTCGCTGACCGGGGAGAGCATGGCAACAGCCGTTACGGTGGCGGTTCGCGAGCGTCTCGCCCGAGTGCGCCGCGAAAGGGAGGGGCATCTTTCCGACCGCCTGATAGCCATTGGCAAGGACTGTGCGGCCCGATTGAAAGAGCCGTTCCGCTCTGCCAATCACGGGGACCTGCTTTATGGCGACGATGGGTTACCGCTTTGATCGTCGACACGTCGGCCTTGATCGCCATTCTTCGCGATGAACCGGAAGCACAATTTTGCGCGATCGCAATCGAGAGCACCAACCAACGACGCATTTCCGCTGCCAACTTTTTAGAGGCAGCCGTCGTCATCGATGGAAGCCACGACCCGGTGGCAAGCCGCCGGTTTGACGATCTCATCCGAGAAGCAGGTCTCGTCATCGAGCCAGTGACAGAGGCCCAAGCGAGAATTGCTCGGGAAGCCTATCGAGATTTCGGCAAAGGAAGCGGCCACCCCGCCCAACTCAATTTCGGCGATTGCTTCGCCTATGCCCTCGCCAAGGCTATGGGCGACTCCCTGCTGTTCAAAGGAAACGATTTCACACACACCGACATAACATCGGTAAAGGCGTCGATCCCATCTTGATCAGGGGACCAGAATTGAACCGGCCATATCATGTGCCAGTGTCGCGCAGAAAATCGCACACCCGGGTGGTATGGCATACAAAAGAGTTTGGTTGCGGGGGGGCACGATCTGACTTAAACGGAACACACCCCCGATGGAGACCATTACATCCGGCGGAAAGCGGTGACGCTTAAACGAGTTTGAATTCATGAACTCTCCCCGAACTAGGCACCAAAAACCCCGATATCAGAGAGAAATTAGCGTTAGACTGCCAGCACCCTGGGTGAAACCGCCAGGCCCAGGAACACCAGCGCCGCCTGATTGAGCCGCAGGATATCCTCATGCATCGGTGGACCTTGCGCTCGAAAACTGGCTTTAGCGAGACTGAGAAGGAATAACTATGACCAGGGTTGCTCTTTACGCCCGCTATTCAGCCGACAACCAAAGCGCCGCCGCGAGCGAGGACCAATTCCGAATCTGTCATGAGCATGCCGCATGAGAAAAATGGGACGTTGTCGCCAGGGGTACAGTGCGCCAACTGTCTGATGGCGGCTGGTCGAGGCGCGGCTGTGTTAATTGGCTGACGCTTAAGGCGGATCGGCAGAATACCGACCGAAGATGCCGCGACAGTAGGCGCGGAAATTACCTACTGACCATTCGCCACACGGCCGTGGCGGGAGAGTCATGTTGAGTGAGCGGCGCGTCGGCGCCACTCCAGGTGGCGACAAGCGCCAATCGGGATAACGCCGGAAGAGACTTCGAGCCGGTTTTCTTCATGATCGAGGCGCGATGGTTCTCGACGGTACGTTGGCTGATGCCGAGATCCGCGGCAATATTCTTGCTTGGTTCGCCGGCGATAACCTTTTCCATGATCTGGCGCTGCCGCGGCGTGAGGTCAGCGATGTGGTTGGCCGCGGTCTCCCGCCAGGCGCAGAGCTTGCTCCAGTCCCGCGACTGTTCGAGAACCCGCTCGACGCCGGCGAGCAGTTCGTTGCGGCGGACCGGCTTCTCGATGAAATCCAAAGCACCCGCCTTCATGGCTTGAACCGCCGTCGGAACGTCGCTATTGCCGGTGACCCTCGTCGCGCAGCCGCTGCAGTAATTCGATCCCTTTCATTCCGGGCAGGTAGGCATCGATCAAGAGGCACGCGTCGCGGCCGGGACGATAGGCTTCGAGGAATGCTTCGCAGAGGCATAATCCTCGACGGTCCGGCCATCTTCCTCGAGCACGTTCCGCATTCCTGCACGTACGTAGCTGTCGTCGTCGTCGACGAAGATAACCGGCGGGTCCGGACTGTGGGGGGCTTTGGCAGAAGGTGGAGCGAGCGTCGTCGGCGCGGAACGCGGTATTGCGAGGAGCCGCTGGATGGCTTGCTGCAGCTCTTCCAATTTCGCCGGCTTACTGAGTTTTGCACAATTTTGGAGCGCGATATTGCGCACATTATCGCTCGAAATGTCACCAGTGAGGATGAGCACGGGTAAATCATCGCCGCACATCTCGCGCAGCCGCGCTATGAGTTGCAGGCCGGTTGCGCCTCTCGGCAAATTATAGTCGACGATGACCATGTCCGGCTGAACGTTGTTGCGGGCGACAGTTGCTATCGCCTCCTCGCCATCGGCGGCTGCCGTCGTGTGATGACCGTCCATATTCAAGAGAACTTCAAGAGAATGACGCACACTGGGATCGTCCTCGACGATCAGGATCGCCGCACCGGTGCGGCCAGCTCCTTCAGCTATCTTGTCATCCGTTCCATGCTGATGACGTACACGCTCACGCTGCGGTCCCGCCTCGCTCGGCGGGAGCATGACCTCGGCGGCGAAGACCGTCCTCTTGCCCGGGTGGGAATGCCCCCCTCCCAGAGCGGTGTGGCGAGGAAGCGAAATCCGAAAGCCCGTCCCTGCCTCATCGCTCGAGTCGAGCTCGATCGTCCCTCCATGCGCCATGACGACCTGCTTGCAGATGAAGAGGCCGAGGCCGAGGCCACGCGAGCGCTCGCGACCGCGGAATGGCTCGAAGAGGACATCGCGGAGCTCGCTCGGCACGCCTGGTCCTGCGTTGCGCACTTCGACCTCGAGCACGTCATCGCGCCTCGCGTCTATTCGCATTAGCACCGGAGTGCCCGGCGGACTGTGCTCCACGGCGTTCCCGGCAAGGTTCGAGAGGACCTGTGAAATACGATCGACATCCCATGAGCCATGGGTGTTGCCAACGACTTCGAAACTGAAGCGATTCTTGTGCTCCACCAACTCCTCTATGACCTGCTCAGCGATGCTGCGAAGATCCGCAGGCACCGAAGACAGCGATAGACCGCCACCGACTCGGATCCGTGTCAGATCCAGAATCTGGTTGATCATCCGCGCCATGCGGTCGCTGCACTGACGGATCCCTTGGAGCGGTTTGCGTATGGCATCGTCTTTCGAACGGCCCAGGAGGAGCTCGACCGACATCACGATCCCTTGCAGCGGATTCCGAAGATCATGACCAAGAATGCCGACGAACATCTCTCGCAGCCGATCAGCCTGCAGGAGCTGCTGTCGCTGTTTCTCGAGCGTAACGAAGACGTCAACCTTGCTCCGAAGGACGTGAGAGTCGACAGGCTTGAACAAGTAGTCGACGGCACCGACCTCATATCCCTTGAACATGCGAGATTGCTCTCTCGAACCCGCCGTGACGAATACGATTGGCACGTAGCGCGTTTTTTCGACGCCTCGCATGAGCGCCGCAAGCTCAAACCCATCCATTTCAGGCATCTGAACGTCGAGGATAGCGAGGGCGACATCCCGCTCGAGAAGAATATCGAGCGCGGCGCTTCCAGAGAGTGCGGTCACGATCTCGACATCATCTCGTCTAAGCAACCCTTCGAGCGCGAGGAGGTTGGCCGCGACGTCATCGACGATGAGCACAACCGGGCGATCTCCCGCCGTGCTTCGGTTGTCATGCTCCCTCCCCTGCGAAGAGGACTTCGCGGGAGGACGCCGATGGCTCAGTTCAGCTAATGTGTTCTCGATGGCTTCCATCATTTCATCCGATAGATTCGTTCGTCGTCTGAGAGCAGTGCGAAGGCAGCCACATGATCAGAGAACGCCAGCGTCTCCTTCGGGCCGAGACCCAAGAAGCCGCGTGGGCACAGAGAGTCGCGAAATAGGCCGATGGTTCGGGCCTGTAGCTCACTGTCAAAATAGATAAGGACGTTTCGGCACGACACTAGTTGCATTTCAGCAAACGCGGCGTCCGTTGCAAGGCTGTGATCAGAAAACGAGACATGCTTCCGCAGCATCGGGCTGAAAGTGACGCTTGATCGCGCAGTGGCATAGTAGTCCGAGAGCGACGCTCGACCGCCCGCTCGAAAGTAGTTCTCGCTGAATCCACGCACGCGCTCGATCTTGTAGATGCCGGTTTCGGCGATCCGCAGGCTATCCACATCAATGTCCGTGGCGTAGATGTGCGACCGCTCGAGCAAGCCCTCCTCATGGAGGATTATAGCGATCGAATAGGCCTCCTCACCGGTTCCGCAGCCCGCAACCCAGAATCTCAGTGAAGGATAGGTGGCCAGATGCGGCATGACCTTTTCCCGCAGGAGGCGGAAGTATCCAGGGTCTCTGAAAAGATCACTCACCTGAATCGTCAAATATCGAAGCAGCTCGGTGAATGCGCCCGATTCGTGAACGACGCGATCGAGGAGATGCGTGATCGTTGGGCTCCCGAGCGAGGATTGCGCCCTGGCCACGCCCCGGTGCAACGACGATCGTGCATAGCGTCGAAAGTCGTAGTGGTACGTCAGGTAGATGGCTTCGAGAAGCAGATCCAGTTCGACTTCGTTCTCGTCCATGGCCATCATTTCGGCATCCACACGCGGACAAGCGAGAGGAGCTTCTCGACGTCGATCGGCTTGGCGATATAGTCATTTGCGCCGGCCGCGAGGCACTCCTGTCTGTCGTCGGCCATCGCCTTCGCGGTCAGAGCGATGATTGGAAGCGATGTCGATCCATTCCTCTTGCGGATTTCTCGCGTTGCCTCGAGCCCATCCATCTCGGGCATCATGATGTCCATCAGGACCAAGTCGACGGGGGCTTCCTGATCCATCCGCGCGAGAGCCTCCTTTCCGTTTCTTGCGATGTCCACAACCGCGCCCTCTTGCTCGAGCACGGCGGTCAGCGAGAAAATGTTGCGCGCATCGTCCTCGACCAGCAAGATGCGACGACCGTCAAGAATGGTTTCGCGGGTGCGCGCAGCCCTGAGCATCCGTTGCTTTTCGGACGGCATCTCGGACTCGACCTGGTGCAGGAACAGCGTTACTTCCTCAATGAGACGTTCCGGCGAGCGCACACCCTTGATGATGATGGACCTCGACAGGCGTCGGAGCTCATGCTCTTCATCGATGGTTAGCGAACGCGCCGTGTAAACAATCACGGGCGGGAACGAACAGTCCTCATCCTTGCTCATCCGGTTCAAGAGCTCTAAGCCACTCACGTCTGGCAGCATAAGGTCCAGAACAACGCAGTCGAAGGAGGCGCCGCGAAGCTGCCGGAGCGCCTCCTCAGCCGTCGCCACCGCGACGATATTGACGTCGTCGGAAGCGAGGAGCTGGGTCAGCGCGCCGCGCTGGACGCTTTCGTCCTCGACGATGAGGAGTGCCTTCACATCGCGCGAGAACTGCTCTTCCAGAAGACGGAAAACGGACACGAGTTGCTCGCGCTTGACGGGCTTCAGCTGGTAGCCGACAGCCCCCATCTCCCGAGCGACCTGTTGGTAGTCGTGGAGTGAGACCACGTCGATCGGCACGTGTCGGGTCGAAGGGTCTCGCTTGAGAAGCTCGATGACGGTCAGACCCGAGTGGTCGGGAAGTCCGATGTCGAGTACTATGGCCACCGGTCGACACTCGCGAGCGAGCCGCAACCCCTCGTTAGCAGTCCCGGCGACGATGCATCGGAACCCGAGCTCGCGTGCGAGGTCGCGAAGGATCTGGGCGAAAGCCGGATCGTCCTCGATCACGAGGATCGCTCGGCGCGGGTCCGTGATCGAGTCACGATCGTCTTCGACGAAATGTGTCGCGACTTCCCCTGACTCCCGGTGTCCCACTTCGATCCTTGGACCTGATGTCGGATGCGCCACAACCATGGCTTCCGCTCGAAGCGGAATGAGTAGGGTAAAGGCGCTTCCTTCTCCCGGCGCGCTGCGGACACGGATCTCGCCACCCAAAAGCGTTGCGAGCTCACGGGAGATCGACAAGCCGAGACCCGTGCCGCCGAACTTCCGATTCGTCGTGCCATCTGCCTGTCGGAACGCTTCGAAGATGGACTCGTGTTGCTCGGCTGGGATCCCAATGCCCGTGTCCTCCACCGTGAACGCGATGCACCGCGTGTCCCTCGGTGCGGTCACAAGCAGCCGGACAGCCCCCTTCTCTGTGAACTTCACGGCGTTGGAGAGGAGGTT
>Ga0182030_10018499_pt1 | contig 13355 bp, 13 predicted proteins | sample 812S3MmetaG_FD_121299 | JGI IMG/M metagenome (GOLD analysis project Ga0182030, IMG submission 121299) | Permafrost microbial communities from Stordalen Mire, Sweden - 812S3M metaG (Illumina Assembly) | ecosystem: Environmental > Terrestrial > Soil > Wetlands > Permafrost | place: Sweden... | reverse complement strand
GGGTGCCTAAAGGGAATCGGACCCTTATAGCCGCTGCCACAGAGCGGAGCTTTACCATTAAGCTATAGGCACCATCACTTTTGCGGGCGCATTCGCCTAGCCAACACCCATCTAATCTACACGTATTTGGGGGATTTTTCAAATCGCCGAAAAGGCGTATGATAAAAGCCATGGATAAAACAATACAAAATCTCATTAAAAAAGAGGAAAAGCGCCAGCACGAAACGCTCGACCTGATCCCGTCGGAGAATATGGTCTCGAATGATGTGCTCACGGCGCTCGGCTCGGTGTTGGTAAATAAATATGCCGAAGGGTATCCCGGTGCGCGCTATTATGGCGGCAATGAATATATCGACCAGGTCGAGAATCTTTGCCGCGAGCGCGCGCTCAAGGTGTTCGGGCTTTCGGCGAAAAAATGGAGCGTGAACGTTCAGCCATACTCCGGTTCGCCGGCGAATCTCGCGGTGTATCTTGCGCTCGTCCCGCCAGGCGAGAAGATCATGGGTATGGAACTCCGCATGGGCGGCCACTTGACCCACGGCCACAGCGTGAGCGCGACGGGAAAATTCTGGACGCCGATCCGCTACGCCGTGAACCAAAAAACGGAGTTGCTTGACTACGACGCCATCGCCGCAATCGCGCGCGTCGAGAAACCGCGGCTCATCGTCGCCGGCTACACGGCGTATCCGCGCGTCATTGATTTCAAAAAGTTCCGGAAGATCGCCGATGAAGTTAATGCTTATTTAATGATCGACATGTCGCACTTCGCGGGACTGGTCGCCGGCGGCGTCTATCCCACGCCGTTCGCGTACGCCGATATCGTGACGACCACCACGCACAAGACGTTGCGCGGACCGCGCGGCGCCATGATCTTTGCCAATCGCGCTTCGCGCATTGCGACCACGCGCGCGACCGTGGACAAAGATGGCAACAAAAAGGAATTCGACATCGCGCGCGCCATCGATCGCGCGGTCTTCCCGGGCTTGCAGGGCGGTCCCCACGTGAACCAGATCGCGGCGACGGCGACGGCGCTCGAAGAAGCATCGCGTCCGGCATTCAAGAAGTATGCGGCGCAGATCGTTAAAAATGCCCGCGCGCTTGCGGAGGAATTGGAGCGCCTCGGTTGGAGAACGGTTTCGGGCGGCACGAACACCCATCTTATTTTAATGGACGTTGCGTCGCGTGGAATTTCCGGCAAGGATGCGAGTATCCGTCTGGAAGAAAATAATATCGTTGCGAACTACAACACCATCCCTTACGATCCGCGTCCGCCGATGGACCCGTCGGGAGTTCGTCTTGGCACGCCGACCCTCACCACGCGCGGCATGAAAGAAAAGGAGATGAGGCAAGTGGCGGGTTTTATCAATGCGGTCCTTGCGGAAAAGAAAAACGTAAAAAAAGAGGTGCTGGCCTTGTGCAAAAAATTCAAATAGTTTGAGCGTGGTGCGAATATGGAGAAGGACCCGAACGTTGTGCTCGGGTCCTTTCTGAATTTGGGCGGGGGAGCTTTACTCTCGCGCCTGGGTGGTGTTGACCGGTTGCGCCCGCGCGGCGAACCACAGCGGTCCGCCGAGGACAATGACGTAAACCGCCGCGAGCGCGACGGCTTCGAGAGCGTGCTTGAGCATTCTTTCCTCCAAGGTTCAACGGACGTATTATAACACACGAAACGTTTTTATCAAAGATCTGTATAATTATGGATATGCGTATTTCCCACGCGAAGAAAATCGAATACATTAAAAAAAGAGATCCCGCGCTTGCCGCAGCAATCGCGAAAATAAAACTTCGCGCATTACAAAAGCGCAGCGATTATTTCCGTTCGCTCGTGGGGGCGATCGTGAACCAGCAGCTTTCCGGGAAGGCCGCCGACACGATCCTGGGGCGTTTCGTCGCCCTCTTCCCGCGCAAGGAATTTCCGACGCCAAAAGACATTTTAAAACTGCCATCGGCAAAGATGCGAAAGGCGGGGCTTTCGAAAATGAAAGTGAGTTTTATTAAGGACCTTGCGAAAAAAGTCTTGGATAAGACGGTGAATTTGAAGGAGATCGATTCGTGGCCGGATGAAAAAGTGATCGAGCACCTTACGCAAGTGAAGGGCATCGGGCCGTGGACCGCGGAAATGTTCCTGATGTTTTCTTTGGGTAGGGATGACATCTTTTCATATGGCGACCTTGGCCTGAAGAACGCCATTCGAAAAATTTATAAGCTTAAAAAACATCCGACGCCGGCGCAGGCTAAAAAGATCACCGACAAATGGCGGCCATACCGCACTTTGGGAGCCCGCTATTTATGGGCATCGTTGGATAAATCGTCGGCGAAGTGATAGGCTTTTAAAATATGATCATCGACGGCAACGCAATAGCGGGCGAAATGAAAGAACGATTAAAAGCGGCGGCACGGCCGGAAGGTTTTTTCGGCGCGGTTTTGGTGGGGGACGATCCGGCGTCGATAAATTTTTTAAAGCAGAAAGAGAAGGTTGCGAAAGAATTAGGCATCGAATTCCGCCTCTACCAACTTCCACTGAGCATGAGCACTGATGAACTTCGCGCGGAGATCGGCCGCCTCGCGCAACCGAAACCGTGCGGGGCGTTCATCGTCCAACTTCCACTGCCGGCGGGCGTCAGTCGTTATTATGTGCTCAATGCGATACCGAAAGAAAAAGATGTCGATTGTTTGACGGAGACTGCGCTTGGCGCTTTTTATACCGAGCGCGGGCTGATCGCTCCGCCGTCGGTCGGCACCGTCGAAGAAATTTTGAAACGTGAGCATCGGAATCTGCGCGAGCTGAAAGTGGTGATGGTGGGTGCGGGATTTCTCATCGGTAAGCCGGTGGGATTCTGGCTGCAGAACAAAGTTGCAGAGCTCGTGGTGTTGGACATCACCGTGAAAGACATCCATGCGAAACTTGCGGACGCGGACATCGTTGTAAGCGGCGCCGGGCAGGCGAATCTTTTCGGCGCGCAACATTTGAAAAATGGCGCGACCGTGATCGACTTTGGTTTCAATAAAATGGACGAGAAAATAACCGGCGATTTCGATCCGTCGGGTGCCGAAGAAAAAAATATCCACTACACAAAAACCCCGGGCGGGACCGGGCCGATTCTTGTGGCAAAGTTGTTTGAGAATTTCTATAAGCTGGGCGGGAGATAGTGCTTGGCTTCTCGGATTGATTGATGACACAAAAAAGAATACCGCTCTTTCTGGCGAATTATTCTTATCACGAGCCAGAAAGAGCGGTATTCTTTTTTGTGCGCGCTGGGGGGATCGAACCCTCGGCCTACTCGGTGTAAACGAGTCGCTCTACCACTGAGCTAAGCGCGCGGCAAAACTATCCCCGTTATCGTAGCGGAATAGCGCTCGATTTGCAACGCTCAAAGGAGATTGTCCCGTCGGCAAAACCAATTTATTTGTTCTATAATAGTGCTATGAGAAAAGCAGAATGGTTTTTGTTCATCATGGTCGCGGCATCGTTCGTCATCGGCGCAGCATTTTATCCCTATATGCCGGCGCTCGTGGTTTCCCACTGGAACGCGGCCGGGCAACCGAATGGATATATGTCACGTCTATGGGGCGTCCTTGTGCTGCCAATAGTCTTTCTTTTGGTCGCCATTGTTTTGTTCATTTTGCCGCGCATCGACCCCAAACGGAAAAATATCGAAAAATTCAGGAAATATTTTGATTACTTTATTATCGCTTTCGCCATTTTCTTTTATTATCTCTATCTTTTGACGCTCGTTTGGAATGTGAGCGATAACTTTAACCTCACCTCCGCGCTCATTCCCGCGCTCGCGGCGCTCTTTTATCTTCTCGGATTTTTCCTGCCGCACACGGAGCCGAATTGGACGATCGGCATCCGCACGCCATGGACACTTTCGAGTGAACATGTTTGGAAGAAAACGCATCAGGCCAGCGGCCCCGCGTTCAAGATCTGCGCCGTCTTCATATTGTTCGGCGTCATCTTCCCGTCGGCCGCCATTTGGCTGATCATTGTCCCCATTCTCGTTGTCGCCATAGGGCTGGTGGTCTACTCATATCTCCTCTATAGAAAAGAAGGGAAAACAAAACACTCCTCTTGAGAGGCTTCACGGAGTGAGGCTGTTACCTCTCAAGAGGAGTGTTTTGTTTTCCGGTGTCGGGCCGTAGGGAATTGAACCCTATCTACCTGTACCCAAAACAGGCGTACTACCGGTATACGACGGCCCGCAGCGCGAGAATCAAATGCCTCTTTAAAGTATCCTACTTTTGGTTTAGAATCAATGCGTCGAAAGCATTTGTGCGATTTGCCCTGGTAGTTCAATGGATAGAACAAATCTCTTCTAAGGATTTGATGCAGGTTCGATTCCTGCCCGGGGCACAAACAAAGCTGGGCCCCGACACAGTGCGTCGGGGCCGTTGATGAGGACAGCGAATGATGGATGGGTTATGGGGCAGGGCTGCGGAGTCTCTCGCTTCGGCGGGATAGCCGTTCCAGACGCCTCGGGCAGCGACGCCCAGGTCTCTTTGCGATAGCAAGCTTACATATCCCGTACTGCGTGACTTCAAGCGAGGCTGAGTCGATCCTTTGAGCCAACCCGCGGTTGATGAGATTTTTATCGTTTCCGTAACTCATGGGGTCTCCTTACGATAAAGCCGGAATTGTACGCCCTCTACCTTTACTATATCTCAACTAGAGAATTTGTATATTGTGGAAAACTTTTGTTACTGTGCCGCGAGAGAGAATCGAACTCACTTAGCTCGCTCTTCAGGCGAGTGCTCTACCATTGAGCTATCGCGGCAGACTTTTCCTCCCCGATGGAGGCTTTCATCATATCTAAATACGGTTTTCATCTTATCGCATTTTCTTCTTAAGAACAAGACGTCGGCTGTATAATACATTATTCGAAAAAGTTTCCGGGTGTCAGTCTTTGTATATTCCAAATTAAATACACCAGCCCCTTTGTGGACATATCCATTGGTTCCGTAGAGGTTGTTGAGTCTACGTTTCAGCCAATGTATAAAAACTATACTTGCGGATGCGAACGATATTTTAAAAACAAGACTAGTGGGCCACCTCGTGTCTCGTGACGAGTAGAACGTCCCATCGCCGTCAAAGAGCCCCCTTAAGAAGTCGGGCATAAAAATGTCTGGAATTTTTACCGATTCTATTGTCTTGGATTTCTTTGGCGTGATTCCGACGGAGAGGAGATAGTTATACAACATCACGTTTCGGAAATTGATTTGAAAGTATCTCTTTTCCCTTTCCCCGCCCCTCGCATGCTTGCCTATTTTATTTTTCAAAGCAAAAGACTTCTTGAAGTTTTCCATCATTTCCGGTTCTTTTGAACCGAATCCGATACGCCCAATGTCTTTCGAGAGCCAGCCGTCAGATGTAATCAGGCCAACGCCGTAAGCAAAATTCGAAGTCCATCCTTTCGAATATTTATTTTGTGATATATTTTCCATCGAGATCATTATCTCAAAAAATCATTAAATTTAGATTAAAAAATACTCACTTTGTCTGTCTGCGGTAAATTAAAAACCCGCGCAAGCGGGTTTTTAATGGCTGGCCGAAGTCGTTTTCTTATTTCTTTACCTTCAGTGTGATTCGTTTTTCTTCCGTCTTGATCGCGTCGATGATGAATGGATAGGTCTGGCCAACGGCGAGCGCTTTCTTCATCTCGTCCTGGCCGCCGAACTCGGAGATATGAACCATGCCTTGGAGGTCGCCATCAAGCGCAACGACCGCGCCGAACGGATTGAACTTGTAAACCTTGCCCTGCACGGTATCGCCAGACTTGAAGAGGCTGCTTACCTTGTCCCACGGATCCTCCTTGAGCGCCTTGAGCGAAAGGAATACGCGGCCTTCTTTTATATCAATGATCTTTGCTTTGAGTTGGTCATTTATCGCAACGAGCTCCTTTGGGTTTTCGATAAGTTTGTAATCGAGCTCGGAGATGTGGATCATTCCTTCGATCTGCGGGTTATCGGTGAAGCGGACGAAGACGCCGAAGTCGGCCACGCCGGAGACGATGCAGTCAACGACTTGCCCGATCGTGTAAGCGCCGAGCAACTCTTTCACGTTGGCGGAAAGCACTTCGCGCTCGGAGACAATAACTTTATTCGTGCGCGGGTTCGCGTCGATGATCTTCACGTTGAGTTCCTGGCCGATGAACTTCTTCAACTCGTCGGTGATCTTTTGGCGATCGCCGTCCGGAACTTTCGGATAGTGCTCGAGTGAGAGTTGGGAAACGGGAAGGAATGCTTTAAGGTCTTCCGCAACGATGGTCATAAGGCCGCCTGCGTTCGCGCCGACGATCTTCGCCTTGATCACTTCACCCGATTCCGTGAGTTCTTTCGCCAATTGCCAAAGCTTCTGTTTCCCAGCCTCGGAGAGCGAGAGCTCGATGTGCCCTTCTTCGCCATCAAGCGCGACGATCTTCGCTTGGAGTTTGTCGCCGGGCTTCATGTTGCGGATGGCTTCGCGGGCGTTGCCGATCTCGGCGCCGTAAACGATTCCAGTCCCAAAACGACCCATGTCAAAATAGGCCTTCCTTGGAAGCTTTTTAATGAGGGAAACTTCAACGACGGTGCCTTCCTTCGGCCATGCGGCGGCGGAAAGCTCGGTCTTGAGGGCCTGCGCGAGCGCGGTTGCTTTGGTATCTTCAGATTGTGGCATACGGCTGATTATAGGGGGAGATTGCGGGTTTTGCAAGGGGCTTTGATATTCCGCACGCTGCAATTTAATTATCGTGGCATTTATTAAAAGAAATAGGGGAGCGCGGCGGTCGGTCGCGCTCCCCTGGCGTTTTCACTCCACCACTTGGCTGCGAGCTACCCCATTGGAACCTCGCAGACGACCGTGGTATCAAACATATAGTTGGGGTGTGGGCCGTGCGCGGATTGGTCAACAAGGAAATATTTGCCTCGTGTCGTGTCCTTCATAATCTCGAGACAGTGGTCGTTTGCCGCATGTTGATCTCCACAGATCCAGTTTCCGAGGCAGCCGATGTAGCACCACCCCGATATTCTGAGTGGAATTTTACCGTGGCGCAATTTGTCGCGCCGCTTCCCGTCTTCTCTTTCGCCACGGATGAGCCTTCGGGCTTCCTCAAAAAGACCTGCGCCCCCGCCCGTGACAAGCCATTTTTGGGTGAAGATCTGCTGGTGTGGCATATTGAAAAGTCCAAGTTCAGGGATCTGTTCTACTGCGGTTTTGTAAGCGAGCCCCATCGTATTTCCGCCTTTCTTTCCCAATCCACCTCCCCAGTTTTTCGAGGTGCGCATATCGTTTGTGGCCATGCCTGGCCGAATAGGTGCTGTTTGGATGACGGCGGTGCTATAAATTACTTACGGGAGATAGCTGGCGTATCGCGGCGTAGGTTATAATAATGGTATGAAGACATCAACGCTTTGCTTTCTTTTGAAAGATGATCAAATACTCCTTGCGATGAAGAAGCGTGGTTTTGGTGAGGGAAAGTGGAATGGGGTCGGCGGGAAGGTGCAGTTGGGCGAGAGCATCGAACATGCCGCATTGCGTGAGACGGAAGAGGAGATTGGGGTTACGGCGGAAGAAAGCAACATGGAACCAATGGGCGAACTCCACTTTCGGTCGTCGTTCAACGAGAAGCTTAACTGGGACGTCCATGTGTTCTTTTTGCACGCGTGGCAGGGCGACCCTCGGGAATCGGAGGAGATGCGTCCGCAATGGTATTCTACGAACCAACTTCCGTTCGATCACATGTGGCCCGACGACAAACATTGGTTTCCGCACGTGCTTGCAGGGGAAAAGATCGTGGGCGATTTCGAATTTGACCTTACCGGTGATGATTTTCTGGCCATCTCAATAAAAACTTTGTGATTAAAAAATCATTAAGCCGCTCTGGAATTCTTGTTCGATTTCTGTTAAAATCTATCCATATATGGTCATCAATTATTTTGGCAACGGCTGTTTTCGGTTGCAAAGCGGGGAGACTTCGATTCTCGTAAACCCCGAAAATAACCGCTTAAAGGCGGATGTCGTCCTTAAAACGCTCACGGGAACGCAGGCTGCCGATATAGCTGACGCAACCGATTCTTCCGATGGGATAGCTATCTCGTTCCCGGGGGAATACGAGGCAAAGGATATCGAAATTTTGGGGTTCCCCGTTCCCGCGGAATCGACGGAGAAGTTTCTAAAAACCACGTACGCTATTTTATGGGAAGATATGAAATTTGTTTTCTTGGGGCATCTTTCGACCCCTCTCGATGCGGCGTCGATGGAGGAATTTTCCGAGCCGGACGTGCTTTTTCTCCCGGTTGGCGGTGGGCACTTTTTGGAGCCGGAGGTTGCAGCAAAAATAGTGAAGCAGCTTGAAGCGAAAGTCGTTATCCCGAGTTTTTATAAAGATCCCGCTGTGTTCTTGAAGGCACTTGGCACGAAAGGCGAGCAAATGGACAAATTTGTTTTCAAGCAGAAGGACATTGCGAGCGATAAAGGCCGTGCGATCATTTTGAAAGCGGCGTAGCATCACTTCATCATCGCCTAATCTATTTTTAATCTATGTCCGACATTGAACCACGCGAAATAACCAAAGAGCTCGGCGAATCGTACCTCGACTACGCGATGTCCGTCATTGTGGCGCGTGCGCTGCCCGATGTGCGCGACGGTATGAAGCCGGTGCATCGCCGCGTGCTGTGGGCGATGTGGGACATGGGCGTGGTGAGTACGGCGAAGTTCAGGAAGTCCGCGTACGTGGTCGGCGAGACGATGGCGAAATACCATCCGCACGGCGACTCCTCTATATACGACACAATGGTGCGCATGGCGCAGGATTTTTCGCTGCGCTATCCGCTTGTAAAAGGGCAAGGTAACTTCGGCTCGGTGGACGGTGATCCGCCGGCCGCCATGCGTTACACGGAGGCCAAGCTTGCCATGATCGCGAACGAGATGATGGCGGACATCGAGAAGGAGACGGTTGATTGGACACCGAACTACGACGGCACGCGCAACGAGCCGTCGGTTTTACCCGCGCGTCTGCCGAATTTGTTATTGAACGGCACGCTCGGCATCGCCGTCGGTATGGCAACGAGCATTCCGCCGCATAACTTGAACGAGGTCGCCGACGCCATTTTGCATTTGGCAGACAATGGCGACGCGACAAGCGAGGATCTTTTGCAGTTCGTGAAAGGCCCCGACTTTCCGACCGGTGGCATCATCTATGACGTGAACGCGATCAAGACGGCCTATGTCACCGGCCGCGGCGCCATCATGGCGCGCGCGAAGGCAGAGATCGTCGAGAAAAAGAACAGCCGCCAGTTCGATATTGTCATTACCGAGATCCCGTATCAGGTCAACAAATCCGAGCTTATCAAGACCATTGCCGAGCTTGCGCAGGACAAGAAGATCGAGGGCATCCGCGACTTGCGTGACGAATCCGACCGCGAAGGCATGCGCATCGTCGTCGAGCTCAAGAACGACGTCGCGCCGCAAAAGGTTTTGAACTGGCTCTACAAACACACCGATCTCGAGAAGAATTTCAACTTCAATATGATCGCGCTCGTGAACGGCATCGAGCCGCGCTTGCTCACACTCAAGGATATTTTGGCCGAGTACATCGAGCACCGGAAGATCATCGTCACGCGGCGCACGAAGTTCGATCTGCGCAAGGCGGAAGAGCGCGCGCATATTTTAGAAGGCCTCGCTATCGCGCTCGACGCAATCGATAAAGTGATCGCGACCATTCGCAAATCGGAGAACAAGGAAGTGGCGCACGCGAACCTGATGAAGAACTTCAAGCTGAGCGCTTTGCAGGCGACGGCGATCTTGGAAATGCGCTTGCAGACGCTCGCGGCACTTGAGCGGTTGAAAATAGAAACGGAGCTTAAAGAGAAAAAGGCGCTCATCGAAGAGCTTAAGTTGATATTAAAGAGCACGGCGCGTGTTTTGAAGATCATTAAGGACGAAGTGAAGGAGTTGAAAGATAAATATGGCGACGAGCGGCGGACGAGGGTCGTTTCGCGCGCGGTGGAATCGGTGAGCGACGAGGACCTGATCCCGGAGGAAGAGGCGATGGTCACGGTCTCTGGCGGCGGCTACATAAAGCGACTCCCGCCCGACACCTTTAAGGTGCAGCGCCGCGGCGGGAAGGGCTTGATCGGTTCGGATGTTGGCGACGAAGATTTCCTGCTGCATTTTTTCAACGCGCATACGCACGACAATGTTCTCTTCTTCACCGATCGTGGCCGCGTGTTCCAAACGAAAGTTTATGAGATCCCTCAAGCTACGCGCACTTCCAAGGGTAAGGCGATCCAAAATTTCCTGGAACTCCCCGCGGACGAGAACGTGAATGCGATCGTCAATTATTCCGCGGCGGGCGCAAAGAGCGAAGGAAAGCTCAGCAAGAAATATTTGATGATGGTAACGAAACACGGCGTCATCAAGAAAACGCCGCTCGAAGATTTCGAGAACATCCGGCGCACCGGCATCATCGCGATCTCGCTCAAAAAAGGTGACCAGCTGAAGTGGGCGCGGCTTACGTCCGGCTCCGACCAGGCGATCCTCGTGACGCGACAGGGCCAGTCCATCCGCTTCGACGAGAAGCAGGCGCGTCCGATGGGCCGCACCGCTGCCGGCGTGCGCGCGATCAAGTTAAAGAAAAAGAACGACGAAGTGGCCGGATTTGATATAATAAAAGGAGACGATGCGATGCTCGTGGTGGTGATGGAAAACGGATATGCGAAGCAGACATCGCTCAAGGAATATAAAAAGCAGAGCCGTGGCGGATCGGGGATCAAGACGGCCGAAGTGACGGCGAAGACAGGCCTCGTGGTCTCCGCTCACGTCGTTACCGAGGAGAAAGAGATCTTCGCGCTTTCGGCGAAGGGCCAGATGATCCGCACGGAGCTTAACACGGTCCGCAAGACCGGCCGGTCCGCGCAGGGCGTCCGCATCATGGACCTCCGTAGCGGCGATCGCCTCGCGGGAACGGTCGTTATCTAATGCCAAAAAATCTTAGCCAAAGGCAGATCATTATCATGGGCGCAGTGGCGGTCGTGATTATTGGTATCGGCGTCATTTTCTTTTTGAATGCGCGCAGTAAAAGCACTTCGACGGCGACGCTCAACCTCACCATCTGGGGAACCGACAACGCCAAGGCATTCGACGATTTGATCGGCGCGTACACCGGCCCGGGAGCTGGCAATAATATGGAAGTGAAATATACGCAGATGGATCCGGCGACCTATCAGAGCAAATTATTGAACGCGCTTGCTGCCGGCAACGGCCCGGATATTTTCGAGATCGGCAACCGCGACCTGCCGCAATGGGATAATTTGGTCACGCCCGTGCCGGTAAGTATGGCGTCCATATTCAACGCCGTGACGGTGCAAAATGATTTTCCAACGGTCGTCAGCCAGGATTTCGTTTCGAATAATTATGTTTACGCGCTCCCGCTTTCCATCGACACGCTCGCGATGATCTACAACAAGGACATCTTGGATTCGGCGAGCATCGCGATCCCGCCGAAGACGTGGACCGATTTTGATAATGACGTTCCGGCGCTCCGTGTCATCAACTCGCAGGGCCAGCTTACGCAAGCCGCCGTCGCGCTCGGCGGTTCGGAGGCGAGCATCGCGAATGCTCCCGATATAGTATTTTTACTGATGCTTCAAAACGGGACACAGATGACGGGGAGCGATAATTCTACGGTGAGCCTCACGGGAAACGGCGGCACCGCCACGCCGGGTCCTGCGGCGTTCGATTTCTACCTCCGGTTCTCGAATGCCGGATCGCCATATTACACGTGGAGCGACAGCATGGGGAACTCCGAAGATAGCTTCGCCCAGGGCAAGACGGCGATCATTTTTGACTACGCTTCGTCACTCGCCGCCATCAAGGCAAAGTCGCCGTTCCTGAACATCGGCATCGCGCCGATGCCGCAACCGGACAACGCGACGATCGCCGTCAATTATCCAAAATACTCCGGCCTCGCCGTGAACAAGAACAGCGCGTCCGTCGCCGGCGCGTGGTCGTTCCTCGTCAGTTTGACGACATCGCCAGCGAATGAGAACATCTATATAGCGGATACGGGCGAGCCGCCGGCGCTTCGCACCGCCATCCAGGCGCACCTCACCGACCCGAATTTTTCCGTCTTCGCCGCGCAGGCGCTCACCGCCCGCTCCTGGCACGAAAATGACAGCGCGAAGTTCGACGGCATTATGAACACCGCCATCAAGGACGTTTTGAACGGCTCATCGGATTCCACGGACGCGCTCACTGAGGCGCAGTCGGAAATGAATACTACAGGCAACTAAGTTCACTTCACCACCCACTACTAGCCATAACTACTCCAAAAAAATTCTATGTTCAAGCGCAACCTTTTCATAAAAATCTTCATCGTACTGTTGGTGCTTGCGCCGACCGCCGCCGCGCTTGCGCAGACGTACCAAACGCCGAACATTTGGCCGCTCGGATGGTGGGCGCCGAATGGGCTCGTCTCGTGCACGGGCAATTATCTTAGCGCCAATACCACAGGCAATGCTGCGGGCACGTGCCAGAATTTGTGCGACCTCATCGACACCGCCATCAACATCGTTTACTTCGCTATGTCCGCCGCGATATTCATCATCGCGCCGATCCTCTTCGTTGTCGGCGGCATCATTCTTATGATCTCGGGCGCGAACCCCGAAATGTTGACCATGGGGAAAAAGACGCTCACCGACACGCTTATAGGATTGGTCATCGTGCTGTGTTCATACTTGATCGTGAATACTATTATCACCACACTTCACATCGGCGGCATCGGGGGATTCGGTGGTGCTATGTGCTCGACGCCCGCCGCGGGAACGACAACGACGAATTCGACGTCAGTAGCAGCGCCGGCAGTAACAACGCCTACCACACAGGCGCCAACTCCAACTCAAGGGTTCACCGGTTATGGTGGCGGTGGATTTGGTGGAGCGGGAGCGGGTGGAACATATTAACGTGGCAAAATTTTCAAAATAATATTGTGAAACGTTGTATTTATATTTTCATTGCGGTCACCGCTGCTTTCCTGCCGCTCGTCGCGTTCGCCCAAGTTCCCATCTCTGTTTCCATCCCCGGCTCCAACTCGAACGTGGGTCCCGCAGGGGCATCAGGCCCCGGTGATTACATCGGTAATTTCTATCAGTTTGCATTGTTAATTGGTGGTGTCCTTGCTTTGGCCGTGGTCGTCTATGGAGGAATTCTCTATATGACCTCTATTGGTAATCCTTCAGGACAAAGCGAAGCAAAAGCATGGTTATGGGCTGCTGTCTGGGGCATCCTTCTTCTTGGAGGAGCCTATCTTATCTTGAACATCATCAACCCCCAGCTTACGAACCTCACCCTGCCAACCCTGCAGAACACGGGGAAGACG
>Ga0182030_10018498_pt1 | contig 13355 bp, 9 predicted proteins | sample 812S3MmetaG_FD_121299 | JGI IMG/M metagenome (GOLD analysis project Ga0182030, IMG submission 121299) | Permafrost microbial communities from Stordalen Mire, Sweden - 812S3M metaG (Illumina Assembly) | ecosystem: Environmental > Terrestrial > Soil > Wetlands > Permafrost | place: Sweden... | reverse complement strand
CGTCTATCCCCAGTACATCGAGCAGGTTAAGCCGGAGTTGAACGGGCTCTTCCGGGAGGAAGACTACCCGACTGTGGAAAAGTTGAGGAAAAAATTCGGGGTCAAGCTTGAGGTTCTGCCCATCCCGTCTGGCGCCGACTTCCGCGTTCAGATGTCGGCTGAGGAGCAGGCGCGAGTTTCGCGCGAGATCGACGCCAAGGTCCGCGAATCGCTGATGCGCGGAACGGAAGACCTCTGGAAGCGACTGCGGGAGGTGGTCGCTCACATGGTCGATCGGCTCAATGAGCCGGAGTCGCGCTTCCACGGTTCCTTGGTCACCAATGTCCTGGACCTGGTGGAGATATTGCCGCGGCTCAACGTCAATGGCGACACGGACCTCAACCGCTTTGCGGAGCAGGTCAAAGGGCGGCTGTGCAACTACTCGGCTCAGGACCTCAAGAAGCATGATCTGCTGCGCGTTACAACGGCCGCCGACGCCGCCAACATCGTCGCCGAAATGGATGGCCTGTTGCGCAGCCGCGAAGCGGCAGAACCAAGTGACGGACCAAGCGCCGACGAAATCTTTAACCGCATGTCCGCGTATATGGAGGCGCCAACGGCGGCATGAAACATGAAACGCCAACCTCACTGCGTATTCAGAAGGCGCGCACCACTCTCATCCTGGACCATCCATTCTTCGGCTCGCTCCTGTTCCGGTTGAAGGGGCGCGAGAGCCGGTCGATTCCAACGATGGCCACCGATGGTGTGTCACTCTTCTACAATCCTGACTTTGTTGAAACCCTGAACGCGGCGACACTGGCCGGAACCTTGGCTCACGAGGTCATGCACCCGGCCCTGCACCATCATGTGCGCCGTTCCGGTCGCGATCCGAAACTGTGGAATGTAGCCTGTGACTTCGCCATCAATCCCTTGCTTGTTGACGCCGGACTCAGCCTGCCCGATGGGGTTCTGATCGACAACCGCTTCCGTGGAATGAGTGCGGAGCAAATTTACAACCTCCTTGAATCGGAATCAGAGTCGGAAACAGAGTCGGAAACAGAGAAGGACTCGAGCCATGAGGATGGGGCCGATGAGTCCGGAGGAGAGGAATCGAAGGACGAGACCTCCCCTGGCGGCGATTCAGACGAACCTTCAGCTCCCGTTACCGAAGGCGGAATTGGCCAGGTCCTCGATGCGCCAGCGCCGGACGAGGAGACCCCAACCATTGAAGAACAGGCGAGGGAGTGGGACGTGGCGGTCAACCAGGCCACAACGGTTGCTCGGCAGGCGGGCAAGGTTCCGGCTGGCCTCAACCGGACCTTGGAAGGGGCGGCAGAGGCTTCGGTCGACTGGCGGGAAATGCTACGACGGCTCTGGTCGGATACGATCCCGGCCGACTATAGCTGGATGCGCCCTAACCGTCGCCATGTCTGGGCGGGTCTTTACTTGCCGGGAGTGATACGCGAGGGCGTCGGGGAGATCGCGATCGCAGTAGATTGCTCAGGCTCTGTGAATGCGCGGCAACTGAGGCTCTTCGAAGCCGAGGTGCGTTCGATTCTCGAAGGCCAGCGGCCGGAGCGTGTCCATGTTCTCTACTTCGATTCAGAGGTGCAGAAGGTGGAGACCTACGCGTCCGGCCAACCGGTTCACCTTAACCCGGTGGGAGGCGGCGGGACCGAATTTGGCCCATGTTTTGATTGGCTCGATGAGCACGGGATTCTGCCTCAGACCCTGGTCTTTCTGACAGATCTGTATGGTTCATTCCCTCCGTCGGCTCCCGCCTATCCCGTCCTATGGGCTTCGACCGGAAGCCAGAACGCCCCCTTCGGCGCGGTCATTCCGATGCGGGCTGCCTAGTCCGAAGGGCCTAGACCTTGCCCTGGGTTCCAGCGGCAAAACGCAAATCTCGATCTCACCCCAGTCTTTCGATGAACGTCCCAAATGGTTTTCCGGAAGGAGGCTCTCTGTGGATCAGACTTATTGCATTTTCACGGACGGCTCCGCGATTGGCAATCCGGGCCCAGGCGGATGGGGTGTGGTCATAATTCAGGGAAAGGAACGTTGGGAGATGTCGGGCGCCGATTCCTGGACGACCATCTCCGAGATGGAACTTGTCGCGGCGGTTCAGGCGCTTCGGTCTGTGCGGGGCAGAGCCCGTATCGAGTTGCACTCAGACTCCGAATACCTGATCTATGGAATGCGCGCGTTCGTTTTTCGCTGGCAGCGGCAGGGTTGGCGAAACCGGCGCGGAACCCAGTTGCGGCACCATGAGCTGTGGGCGGAGCTGATTGAATTGAACTCACGGCTTTCTATCCGATGGAAGTGGCTCAAAGGACACAACGGGCATCCTGTGCAGAGCCGCGCCGACGAGCTGGCATATCAGGCGGCGCGTACGCTCTGGGCTCGACAGAGGGCCGCCGCTTAATGTCGGTCAACAACCAACATTCTGTTTGGAGAGGGAATTCGATGGCTTCGATTGCGGAAGGGAAGTCTCTGTTTGAAATCGACACCGAACTTGACTTGCTCCTGGAAGAGATTCAGGAGCAAGCCGAGTGTGAAGGTCAGGTCTCTGAGGAACTGACGGCCCGGTTCCAACAGTTCTGTGCAGCCCACGGTGAGAAAGTGGACAGGATCGGCCGGTTTGTACGGATGATGGAAGCTCGCGAACAGTTTTGTCGGGGTGAGGCCGCACGGCTGACTGATCGGGCTCGCGCTGCGGCCGGCAAGGTGGATCGCACGAAGTCCATGGTTCTCTTCTACCTGGTGAGCCGCGATGTCAAGAAGATTGAGGGGCTGGAGTTTACATTGCGCGCCCAGAAGAATAGCCAGGACTCGGTGCGAATCAACGACGAGTCGGCGCTGCCAAAATCATACTGCAAGATTGACGCCCGGATCGACGGGGTTCTGTGGGAAACAGTCCTTTCCTTGCTGCCCGAAGAGCTTTCGAAGAGCTTGGAGTCGTCGGTTCAGGAGACCAAGCCCGACACCGATGCAATCAAGGCGGCAGCGCTGCGCCAAGAACAGGTGCCCGGCACGGAAGTGCGGCGGGGATGGCACCTGCGGGTTGTATGAGTCCTCAACGTCGTCTCCCTGGCGCCCGCGGTAAGGGTTCTCCGGACCCTGGAGCATTTGTCGGGAACTATAACTCTCAATGTCTAGATCGTCCCACACTTAGGACGGCTCAGCCACCGGCTCGCTGCGATTGCAGCTGTACCAATTAATTCCACGACAGCATAAAAGGCCTCAGAGCAAGGAGTTCTTGTTCAACTGGATCATCTGGAAGCGTATGCTTCTTGCATGACTTCGAGGCCCTAATGAAATACACCTCTGCCCAGAAAAGAGCGATCAAGACTCTAAATCAGAACCTTCAGATCATTGCGTGTGCAGGATCAGGGAAGACCCAAGTTATCTCACAGCGCATCGTTGAAGCCTTAAAGGGGGCGGGTGTACGAAAGGCAAGCCCAGGAGATATTGTTGCCTTCACGTTCACAGACAAGGCCGCGGGCGAATTGAAGGAGAGAATCCGAAGAACCGCGCTAAACGATGGGCTCGCGGACACGGGATTCGCCGACATGTTTGTGGGCACAATACACGCCTACTGCCTTCGCCTCCTTCAACAGGCACCTCTTTACAGATTCCTTAAGTTCGGAGTCTTGACGGAAATCCAGCAACGGCTATTGATCGACAGAAACAGTAGGAAGAGCGGGCTGACAGAGGTTCCTCTGCTTGCTGGTGGGAATCTTAAAGCATTTCAAGATTCTTCTCTCTATCAGGTTCTTCTTAGTATGGTCGAGGAAGGTTCCATACCGTCCGCTGCCATCCCCAGTGCAGTTTCGGCCTGCGTAGCGAAATATGAACAGCTCTTGGAGGATAAGCGTTACCTCGACTACAGCGGAATGTTGCGCCATGCTGTTTCCGAAATCCGGGGAAATCGCGAGTTGAGGTTTCATCTCGCTAAGACCGTGAAGTTTCTCACGGTCGACGAGTATCAAGACGTCAATTCTCTTCAAGAGGAACTCATAAGCGAGTTAGTAAAACTGGGCGCCAATATCTGTGTCGTCGGTGATGACGATCAAACCATTTATCAATGGCGTGGAAGCGATGTCCGGAATATCATTTCATTCGCGAAAAGGTACCCAAACGTAGCGACCGTCAGACTCAACGAGAACTTCCGAAGCAGCCACGGCATCGTCGAAACGGCACGGTGTGTCATCGAAGTCAATGCTAATCGACTGACGAAGAAGATGATCAGCACCGACGCTCAGCCCTTTCAGAAGGGCGACGTTCTCGCTTTGCAGTTCCTCGATCAACTCAAGGAAGCATCGTGGATTGCCGGGAAGGTGGCACAACTTCGCGGGGTAAGCTATCAAGATAGACTTGGCGGCTCCTCGCGGGGCTTAGCTTATTCCGACATGGCCGTCCTCGTCCGCGCCTGGAAGGATGCAAAGGATCTAGTAGAGGCATTCGATGCCATGGGAATTCCCTCCCTCGGCGGGGGCATCAATTCCATTTTCGACACGCCCGAAGTCAGATGCATGCGAGAAGCCTTCTATTTTCTGGCTGGCCATACGGCTCGTGGCAAGGCTCCAAGTTCCGAGCAAGCCTTTGCTTCGCTCGCTAGGAGCGCTTTCCCCGGACTAACAACTAAAGATATCAATGCGGGGCGTCGGTTTCTCAAGGGTATACAGAAGCGGATTCCTCAAGGCGCAGATAACCAGCTTTTTCTTCAGCGTGTATTCCTTGATCTCCTAGAAGCGATGGAACTCCGAGAAGACCGAATTGGAGCGCCTTCACGAACCGGAGAAGTGGTCTTTTTCAATCTCGGCAAGTTCAGCCAAGTGATCACAGATTTTGAACAAATAAACTTCCATTCCGAGCCCACTCAACTTTATGCCCGTTTTGCAGGGTTCCTCGAGCATCAGGCGCCCGGTTACTACCCAGAGGAGGTTGAAGAGACGGCGCACGCGAAACCTGATGCGGTCCGGATCATGACCGTCCATCAAGCAAAGGGAATGCAGTGGCCGGTCGTCTTTGTGCCCTGCTTAAGAGCGAACAAATTCCCATCTCGAAGAATGGGGGGGCGGTCGGTCTGGCATATCATTGATGATGCCAAAGTGCCAAGAGCATCGCAATACAAGGGTACCGTCGAGGACGAGAGACGCCTGTTTTATGTGGCCATGACCCGAGCTGAGCGATTCCTCTTTTGCTCTTGGGGGCCAGTTCTTGCCAATCAGCAGCAACGCCGCGCCTCGGAGTTCCTGACGGAATTCTCCGTTTCGAACTTTGTGCTGAGCAAGGATATACAAAAGAAGCTGCCTAAGCTCCCTGTTCAAGCTCGCAAAGAAGAGGAGATTCTCTCCCTAACTTTTAGTGAGTTGAAATACTACTTCGACTGTCCATATCAGTTTAAGCTCCGATTCCTATATGGTTTTGATTCACCGATCAACCGTGCAATCGGCTACGGCAAGTCCCTTCACGATGCACTGTGCGAGATTCATTCAAAAGCCATGGCCGGCACAATTTTGCAAGCGACAGACGCAGAGCGCCTGGTCGATGATCATCTCCACCTCCCATTTGCTAATGCGGGCGTGAAAGAGAACACAAGGAAGGCCGCCATCAAGGCGGTGAAGAAGTATCTGGCGACGCATGGAGCTAACCTTCACAACCTGCGGCATGCCGAACGAGTCATCGAACTCGACCTCGGCAAGAACATCTCTGTGACTGGGAGAATTGATCTTATTCGACGGGCTGACACTGGAGATACGATCATCGTCGACTTCAAATCTGGAGAAGATACTCAGCCGAAAGAAATGAGCCAGTTGCAATTGCAGGTATATGCGGCTGGCTTTGAGAAGGCAGCTGGCGAAAAAGCAGACTTGCTAGAAATTCATAACCTGGAAGTCGGGCATATTCATCGAGAGCCAGTTGATGGGACCCTCATCGCTTCCGCGCTCACAAGAATAGTTGATGCTGGCGAAGCGATGCGCAGGTCCGTATTGCCCAAGCACTCGAAATGGATGCCTGCCTGTTCCCAGTGTGATATGGCTGGCATCTGCAGAACGAAGGAAGCAACCTGAAGCATGGACTGCAAAAGAAACTTGCTCACACGCGTCAATCACTAAGGGGCTTCTTCCGTAATGAAAGATGAGGTCCTCCCTCGTAGCCAGGAGGTCGATCTTTGAATACGAAATCTGTCCTTCGGAGTCCCGGCACTTTTTTCTCCCTTACGTCCGATTGTGCTCGGATCAAACCCTGCACAGGAAGGTTCACTACCTGCGCGGTAAACAGCTTAGCTCCATCGTGTGAATATAACACTCGTTCAGCCGCTTCATAGTGAGGTGAAACAGCTAAGGAGCCCCCGTGGTGCCCAGTGTTGCAAACAATGACATTGCAGAAGACGGTTCGAGAAAGAGATTCTGCAAGTGCCCGAAACATGTTCAGGTCCCTGTTATACGCCAGAACTACAAGATGTTGGATCTGTCCTCGATACATGAGAGCCCGTTCAATGTCCATAAAGTCGTAGCATATGCTGACCCCTACGCACCCGTAGCGTTCGCAGTCAAAAACGTAGACTGTCGAATCTGGTTCAAACGTCCAAGACGGTGCGAGTTGCCATAATTTTGCCCTTTCTGCAGGAGCAGCGTGAGTCTTCCCAAAGACAACGCGAGTGCAGTATCGAGAAGGTTTAGATTGAAAAAAGCCCTTCGGCACAAACACAATCCCTTCGTTCTTCGCAGTGTGAGCAGTCGGGTCAAGTCGATAATCCACGCCCGCAATGACGATGGCATTCAGTGCGGAGACCAGTTGTTCAAAATCACTCAACCGCGTCCGCGGAAGCGACAACTCAGGTAATACAATTAAACGCGGCCGCGATTCGTTATCCTGAAAGGATCTCATAGCCTTAGAGATCTCTTGCCAAGCGTGCTCGTCCTGCTCGGCAGACATTGTTGGGGAGGTGGCATCCAGTGCCCACGCCTTATTGGCGTCGACTGTAGTTTGTACAATTCCGACGGGGAGAATATCGTAAAACTCTGCGTCATCCATGAAGCGTGTCCTCGCCGTTCACCGCAGCTTCAAAGACCTTGCGCCAATCCGGCTGTGTGAGCTGTCGAATACTGACCGGTGTTAGCTGCCGTGCCCTATCGCCCATTGTCGAGAGCTGATACTTTCTTAGGTTCTGCTGGGCAATCGTTATTGCCCCTTTAACGCTCTCAATATCGTCGAACGCGATTGGATCCTGCAAAGTGTCATCTTCTGCGGTATACCCCTCCTGCGGGTATCTCTTCTGCATGAGATTCTCCGAAGCTCTCGGCCAAAGACACCCAGCTAAGATTCCAAGGGTCCACGACGAGCAAGTCATTTCTTCAAGCAGAAGTTTCGGCAGACTATTCAGAACATCGGCATGGCGGGGACCATTCCAAATCGCAGGCAGATCAAAACTCCTCCTTAGCAACCCGTACAAGAGCAGTCCTACCCCCCGAACCGGATTAAGCTCAAAAAGCAGACCGTGGGCAACAATTGGCGTGTACCGGTGGTCCTGAACGCGATTGCTCGCAACGACGTAGACAACAGTATCTTGATCCACTCGTTCTCGCCACTCGTCCCAGGACAGCTCTGCTCTTCCCCCTTTTGGTGCCGACAACCATCCTGCGGGAATTCGAAAATTTGCCGGATGAATATAGGGGAGGTTCTCGGTCTCCTTGATTGCCTCTCTGATATATGCAGGGCCGAACGTGGACATTGGAGCAACACGCTCAGCGATTTGGCGCGCAATATCGAGCGCAGTCCATTCGCCACGTCTCGGATCAGTGCATGGTAGATCTCGTACTCGGTCGCACCACTCATATAGAGACACTGTTCGCTCCTCACGAGACTTCAGCACACGACGCACTGTTCCAGGAATTCTCGCTGATTCGACGGGAGAAAATGACTGTAGCAATTCTTGTCTTTCCCGCAAAGCGTCAACCCACCATCCTGCTTGAATCCTAAAGTGTTGCGTGGTGCTCTTGTCCTGCAACATCCTCGTGAGGATACCAACTGGAACATTCAAAGGAAAGAAACGCCAAAATGCGGCCGTCTCTCGTGATGGAGGGAGCTGTTCGCCCAGTAGTTTGGCCAAGCCTACAGCATTGGGTCCTGGGTTTCTGAAGAGGGATGCTCTTACAGCCCACCAAGCCCACCGTGCGGGTCTACCTTCGGCGCTCGTTTCTTCCAGGCAGGTCCGTCCTATGGCGAGTTCTTCTTCTGAAAACGATATGGCGCTTGGCATCTGACTTGGCATAGTGTTGTCTTTGAGCAGTAGATTGGCACAATACAAACCGAAGCAGTATTGAAGCCAACTCCTGAGTAAGAACCAATGAGGCGCTGCCTCTGGTCTGAGCTTGAGTGCAGCTTTGAGATCGTTCACAAGAAACTCTCTTGCCGCTCGCTTACGCCAATACGCCGACTCGTCATCCCGCAGAATACTGGCCGCGACCAGTGCTTGATTGCCCGCAATGGCAAGGAGATTTGCTGAGAGGTATTCCGCAGCTAGCCGGTTGCTCTCGCCGCCCTCTCTGAAGCGACAGATGTCCTCGACAAGGTCTGAAATGCCGCAGGCACCCGTTGAACGGCACATATGAACTGCGCGTGTCCACAGCCGAACACTGTCGGGTCTTTCGCGTAGAACTTTGCGCAGAAGTTGAAACGCCCTATGCACTTCACTCCGTGGGCCGTCTAGTCCTTTCGGAAGTGGAAGTTCTGCCTGGAGGCTATTCCTGCGTTCGTGCGAGGCAGCCTCCGGGGTCGAACTGGCCAGTCTTGCCTCCACCAAGCGTGATAATCGGGTCGCTGCAAAGGAGACCCGTGTCTTCTGCGGAATCTCCTCCTCTGGAATGTCTACCAGTAGTAAGTGCTCTAATTGGTCAGTAATAGCTCCGAGCTCAGCGGACTCAAGAAGCATGAAGTTGGTTCGAGCGATGGCCGATACAAGAGCCAGGGTCTTTGTCATGAGGGGAGACGGAAACTGAGGGTCAAGACGGCACGCAGATTCGGCTCGTTTCTGGGCGTCGCTGAATTTGCTAGCTGCAACATCTGGCGCTTTCTCATCTAAGACCGAGCACAGCTCCTCTGGCTGAACCTTATCCATGTTGATTCTTGTCCCGGCGCACAAATCTCCAAGTACTTGCCTGTACTCTCGAACCCACGCCACCAAATCAGTAAGACTGTAAGCAAGAACAACATGGTCGTCAACAAAACGAAAGTGTGCGATGTTACGTTCGCTCAGCCGCTTTGAAACCTCTAGATCCACTCTAAGAAGTCCGGCGTTGGCTAAGAAGCCGGCCACATGCAGGCCTGTTGGAATATGGCGAAAGGTTCGGCGGTATCGGCCCACCATCTGCTTTAAATCGGAGGGATTCCAGCCCGTCACGTTCAACCGAAACTCTAACATCGAGGCCAATAGGCGATCCGCCTCTGACCTCCACTCAATTGGCAACTGTTCCACAATGTTGTTCCGTACGGTTTCTAGGTTCAGACTTGGGTAGAATGACTTAAGATCCAAACTGCACCAATAGAGGGCCTGAACAGGCCCCGGAGGTTGTCTATTCCTCCAGTACTCCGGAATCACAAACGGGCAGCGATGTTGTTCGGAAAGCAGAGCCTGCAGGGATTGCTCCTCTTGCGTCTGGTCGTCCAGCGTCATCAGGTGTGCTTTCTCATTGGTTGCCATTGCACGCGTTGCAAGGTACACATGGCGGCGAAATATGGGCCAGCTTTGTCCGAATGGTAGATAGAGATGGCCACTTGCGTGTCGATAGTGACCAACCATCCGCCGCTTAGTGCCATTTTTGTCTTCCTCAACCCATATAGATCGGAATAGCCGGTTCCCGTAGCTCCACGAAGGCATCTTGCTATCAACATACGGACCGAGGATATTAACGACCGCCGTCCACGCAACCTGATCGCGGACCGTGACGTAAAACATCTGGCGGATACGCGCCTTTCCGGTCTTGTCCTTCTGCTTTGGATAGGGCAACGGGCGCAGCTGCTTTAGAAAGAATGTGCCCCTTCGAAACTCCGATGCGATACTCTCCAAACACTGCTCCAAATCCAATTCAAAACCAGATAGTTCGAGCTCATCGAACCACACATCTCCAGGAGAAGCCTGCCTGCGGACTTTTTCCCAAGCCCAGCGCAGGTTCAATTGACTTGTCAGTCTGTCGATAAAGACACTCACGCAGGCCTCCGTTTGCTGTCAATGTGTCCAGCCACTTCTGCTACGTCCTTACCTTCGGGAAGTGAAACGATAAGGGTTGATTTCCCCCGCGCACGAAAGAGCTTCCTAATTTGCTGGCAAAATGCTCTTCCTCCGCTGTCTCCGTCAGGCATAAGAGCAATTTCGTATGGCATAAATGCGTCGACCCACTGTTCCCTAAATGAGCCAGCCCCAAGGACCGCCACCGCCGGCAGGCCGTTTTCCTCCAGTGCGAGTGCGTCTGGTACGCCTTCACAAATGTGAATCCTTTTCCCGGCAGACAATGACCGCAAACGATCTGCGTTGTATAGTGGTTTGGCAATTCCCTTTGGGTTGAGATACTTCTTCCTTCCGTCAAAGAGCCGCCCTTGAAGGTAAATAGGCATCTGATTCTCATAAAATGGAAATAGAAGTGCATATGAACTCCAAATTAGCCTGGTAGCTTGTCCGTGCCGTTCCCATGCCAAACCGCTCCTAATAACCCGCGCCGCCCCCCACTCTTTAACAACGGAGTGTAATGCTCGCTCGGGGTTGCGAAGTTCGCGAACGCCAAAATTCGTAGCTAGGGAAAGCGATATGCCATGGCTCGTGAGGTAACTAAGACCAAGAGGCTGCGACACCGGGCCGCATTTGCTTAGAATCCAAGAGTAGAGTGTGGGGTCAGACGCAAACTCATCTGGTGTCCCTACTTCGACTCCCCGTTGTGGAGGGGTTACTCGACGGTTGGCTATGGGCCGTATGACTCCACTATGTGACCCCAGTTGACCTTTGCTCACACTTATTCCGAACTCGGTTTCGAACCAGTTCAAAGCCGACCGAAAGTCACAGTTCAGAACCAACATCGCCAATTCGATGGCATCTCCACCTCGGTTGCAACCGAAGCATTTCCAGAAGTTCTTCTTGACGTGAAACGACAAGCTCGGAGTCTTCTTGTCATGGCCGTAAAAGCACATTGCCTTGTTTCCGCGAAGAACCTTGATGCCCAAACGGGCGGCCACGTTCTTTATCGATAGACGTCTTATCTCGATTGTGTCGTTAGCGTTCATCTCGGATCTTCGTACCACTGGCCACGATTGCGACAGCCGGCTCGTCTACCGACGGTCAAATCCACAGCAAGTATCGGACTTTAAATGCTGTTTGGCAACGATCAAATCCCACCAATCGGCAAGAACGATGACAGTCGTAATTGCGGGAAGGGGAGTCGCTCATTGAGATGGTGACCGATTCCGACTCACATTCTTGGTCCAGATTCAGGGACTTCCGTCCCACGCGCATAACCGCACACGGAGTCCATCTCTTCGACCACCTGATAGAATAGCGCCTTGTTGGGGCTGTGGGGCTGGACGTTCTTCAGCGTTGGCAGCGGCAGCTTTGTTGGGCTAGCCTTTTGGATGTAAGCAAGAGGCCGGATTGCCAAATGAAACCTAAGTATGTTGCGTTTGACATTGAAACTGCGAAAGAGATTCCAGGTGAAGATTTCAACTGGCGCTCGCATCGCCCGCTCGGCATAACCTGTGCAGCGACGCTAGCCAGCGACTCGACTGAACCGTTGTTGTGGCATGGCAAGGCAAGAGATGGGCATCCTACAGGACAGATGAGCCGAGGAGAAGCTTCGAAACTGGCCGAGTACTTGTCGAAGATGACAGCCGACGGCTACAGAATGCTGACATGGAATGGCCTGGCATTTGATTTTGACATCCTCGCGGAGGAATCCGGTACTCCCGCAATCTGTAAGGAAATCGCCCTCGGCCATGTGGACATGATGTTTCACGCTTTTTGCGTTCTGGGTTACCCCATTGCACTGGACAAGGCTGCGCACGGCATGGGCCTACAAGGTAAGCCGGCAGGTATCAGCGGCTCAAGAGCCCCAAGACTTTGGGCTGAGGGTTGCTTCAAAGAAGTTCTCGCATATGTGGCTCAGGATGCCCGAATTGCATTGACTGTCGCAGAGGCTGGCGAGCAACGCAAAAGGCTTGACTGGATAACTCGCAAGGGCACGGGGAGTTCGATTCCTTTGAGAAACGGCTGGCTCACTGTGCGAGAAGCTTTGCAACTCCCAGAGCCGGACACCTCATGGATGTCTTCCCCAATCCCACGCCGCAATTTTACTGCGTGGCTGCTGGCCAAATGATTCACCGTGCTTCGTGTCGGTTAAGAGCCGCAAGCTTGTTCCGATCTCTCACTTGGCGATGTGTGCGAGAATCGGGAACCGAAAGTCGCCATCGTTTCATGATTCGAGGGCCGGCCGCGCCAGAGACTTTGGCGCATGAACAGCGGCTCTCCCGCGTCATTTGCGCCTGAGCCACGAAAGTTCTGGGGCTAGGACAGCAGATTCGGGGGCTGACTTTTCTGACGCAGTGGGCCGGCAAGCTCCGAGCCTACGTTTGCGGGATACGACAGACAGCCTTGATCTTGAGTCGTAAGCGGTGAGCGCAGAGACCAAGCCGAGAACTTCTAAGCGGAAAGACACCGAGGTCTACCTGAACCGACTCCCGCCCCAATTCTCATAACCTCCAGCTATCGAGCGGTTCGTGCCAGACCATTTTGTCGAGGATCTGTTGGCCATCCCGCTCGATCCATTGTTCGGTGATCCAGCAGGCGGACACCAGAATGACCGCCATGAGGCACCCGCCAACGGTCGTCACGATAGCCTCCCATATCGATGGCCGAGGCGACGTTACTCTTGCGCCGCAGGACGGGCAGACGTCATTCACACTCGATCCTTGAGTCTTCCCTGGTCCCGTTAGAACCTTCCATATCGCCACGATAGCTTTCTTCGTCGTCCTCATCTTGTCCCTCCTCTTCTTCGTCTTCGTCATCGCCACTAAGTTCCTTGGATTCCGCAGCCGCGTAGGCCGCCCGCTCACGCTTATCACGTCGGACATCCAGCAACTGTTCTCCAACCGTGTGTTTAGGAGAAAAGCAGTACTGGACATACGCCTCGAAGAGAGCCTGATTCGGAATGCCGCGCTTCAAGACATCGGCATGATGCTGCTTGTAAAGGCTCATCAGTGCTTCGGGCGTGATGGTGTAGGATCTCCGCTTGCCGCGGCAGGCGATGGATGCCTGGAGCCATCCCTGTTCAATCCAGAAGACGATCTCCGCTTTTCGAACGCGGAGGGCGATTGCTAGGCTCTCCACT
>Ga0182030_10018497_pt1 | contig 13355 bp, 12 predicted proteins | sample 812S3MmetaG_FD_121299 | JGI IMG/M metagenome (GOLD analysis project Ga0182030, IMG submission 121299) | Permafrost microbial communities from Stordalen Mire, Sweden - 812S3M metaG (Illumina Assembly) | ecosystem: Environmental > Terrestrial > Soil > Wetlands > Permafrost | place: Sweden... | reverse complement strand
GCCATGCTCGTGCTTCATCTCAGCCGCTGGGCAGAAGAGATGATCCTGTTCTCGACCTCCGCTTATGGGTTCGTCGAGTTGCCCGAAGCTTACTCGACTGGCAGCAGTGCGATGCCACAGAAGAAAAATCCGGATCTGCTTGAATTAGTTCGCGGCAAAGCCGCCCGCGTGATGGGCTGCGCGACCACGCTGCAAACCTTGGTCAAGGGCCTTCCGCTCGCTTACAACAAAGACATGCAGGAAACGCAGGAGCCGCTCTTCAACGCGGCCGACACCGTCGTCAGCCTGCTACCGCTCGTCACCGGATTCATGAACACCGTCGAGTTCAACGACCACGAGATGAACCAGGCGGCGCAACTCGGATTCATGAACGCATGGGCCGCCGCAGCCTATCTGGTCGAGCGCGGAGTTCCTTCGCGGCAGGCTCACGAGGCGGTTGGCAAAGCCGTGGCCCTTGCTATCGAACGCGGGTGCGATCTGCAAAAGCTGCCTCTCGCCGATTTGCAGGCCATCCATCAGAGCTTCGACGCAGCCTTCCACTCCAGCCTTGGACTCGCCGAGGTGCTGGCGCTCCACGACGTCCCCGGAGGCACGGCGCCTCGCCACGTGAAGCGCGCCTTGCAGAACGCTCGTGAGCGCGTTGCGGCTCTGCGGTCGGGGGGACAGACGACGAAGGGCGCGGGGAAAGCCACGGAACAGCCGGCGGCGCGGTAGCTCGCTCACCATAGTGCCGCGAATGAAACTAAGTCCTTATCCCAGATTGTTTTAGCTGTAAGTGTTTTAGAGTCGAATGCGCTTTAAAGGGCAGAACGCGTTGGCTGGGGTCTGAATTCCGGAAGCCTAAAAGAAAAGCGGCCCTTGCGGGCCGCCTGTCTTCTCCGAATTGTAAGTGGTGTTAGACGCCTTTGACGTTCTCCGCCTGCCAGCCCTTGGGGCCTTTGACTACGTCGAACTGAACTTGTTGACCTTCCTGCAGGCTGCGAAAGCCGTTGGCCTGGATGGCGGAGAAGTGCACGAATACATCTTCACCGTTCTGGCGGCTGATAAAACCATAGCCCTTGGCATCGTTAAACCACTTTACTGTTCCTGTTTCCATGATGTTGCAGCGTTCCTTTTGTTGAGGTATGCGCTGGAAATCGCGCGTGTTGCAGCTCAAGCTCGGGCAGGTCACGCTGGGGGGCAGGTCACGCTGGAGAGCAGGGTACTGCTGACAACCGCAAAGCCAAACGCACCTAAATTGTACATATTCCGGACAGGATGGCTAGAAATTTTTGGCTTACGCAAGTAACCCCCGGAAGCCGAGCCCCCGGTACGCAACTCGCGAATCTACAGCCCAGTCCCTATGAATACTTTCCCAAGAATCGAGTCGAAAATTCTAAGGTTCGGGCCTTAGATGCGTCCGTATATAGTTGAAAAAACAGCGCATAACCATTGGCCGCCGTCGTGCCTCCTAATAATGTAAGAACGCGGGAGGTTGAGGTTATGTTGGCTACACACGTAGAAAAACTCGGCGACTTGGCTCTAATCGATTGCAAAGGCCGCCTCGTCAAGAGCGACTCCGTCTTCGAACTGCGGGACGTGGTCATGGCGCAAAAAGACGCCCGCATCATCGCGCTCGATCTTTACGACGTGGAGGCCATGGGCGGCGGCGGCTTGGGCATGCTTGCTTTCCTCCAGCAATGGGCCACCGACCACGACATTCAGCTGAAGCTCTTCACCCCCTCTCAACCCGTAATGGAGGAATTGCAGCGCACCCGCGAAACTCTGGGCCTAGAGATCGCAAACTTGAACGAAATGATGAGCATCCTATCCCGCAGCCGTCGTGCGACGGCAACTCCGCATCGCCAATCGTACGTTTTCTAGAAGCGGGCCGCCGCGAGAAGCTCGAATCGACTTGTAGCAATTTGGGATCGCTCTGCCAGTAGATTTGCAACTTCTACGAGCCTCCTTCATCATCAACTGATGCGCAATTCATTGTCGGCCCGGATGGTCGTCTGCGGCTTACTCCTCGGCCTCTCAATAAGTGTCCCACTCTCATCGCAGACCGACTTGATCGGCGATGTTCGCGCCCAACTGGCGCAGAGCTCCTTCTCCGCAGCCGAGTCGGAACTCAATAGCTACAAGACCGAGCATGGCGTCACGCCGGAATACCTCGAAGCTCTATCCTGGATGGCGCGCGCCGCAGCCGCGCAGAAAAAGTGGGAGCAGGCCGATCACTACGCCACCGAGACGCGCACGCTTTCCCAGCAGCAACTCGCCAAGCGCCAGTTAGACGCCGAGCCTCATTTGCCCATCGCTCTCGGCGCCGCTTACGAGGTTCTTGCGCAAGAGAAAGAAGCCAACGGACAGCATGCCGCCGCCCTCCAAGTGTTGCGTTCGGCTCTAGCGCGGTACGGGAAGACGTCCATCGGGCCGCGTCTGCAGAAGAACCTCAACTTGCTGACTCTCGTTGGCCAGCCCGCGCCGCCCTTGCAGGAGACTCAGTTTCTCGGTCCCAAACCCGCAACCTTACAGGCGCTCAAAGGATCGCCCGTTCTCCTATTTTTTTGGGCGCACTGGTGTGGGGACTGCAAAGCCGAGGTTCCGGTCATCGCCAGATTGCGTCAGGAGTTTGCCGGCGACGGGCTGGTCGTCATCGGACCCACTAAGCTCTACGGTTACGCCGCCCAGGGAGCCGATGCCTCGCCAGAACAAGAGCGCACTTACATCGAGTCCGTACGCACGCGCTATTACGCAAGTTTGCTCGACATGCCAGTTCCCGTGAGCAAGCAAAACTTCAACGCCTACGGAGCGAGTACCACACCCACATTAGTCGTCCTGAATCGTGCTGGGCAGGTGGAGATGTACCATCCCGGCGCGCTCTCCTATGACGACTTGCGGTCTGCCATCCAGAAAGCCGCAGCGCGCTAGCGGGTGTGGATGAAAGACTGAGCATTTGGTGAATATGAACCGAAGCACATTGCTCGGAATGACCATCGGCGCGGCAGTGATGTTCGGTTTCGGCATCGTCTGGCTGCTGATCGGATTGCTTCGCGGCCGCACGTCGCCGGCGTGGCTGCGGCTGGTGCTTCTTTTCGTGGGCGTCGTTCTGGGGACGGCCCTCGTGAACCTAGGCCTGCGCGTCTCTCATATGCCACAGGAGACCGCTTCCGTATCTACCCAACAAGCGGCGACGAACCGCGAAATCGGGCGCCATTTCTATGTCATTTTCGGCGCCGAGCTGGCGGCGATTTTCCTGGCGGTGGTCGTGCTGAAGGTTTTGCGTTATCCCGATTCCATTTTGTCTGGAATCGCGTTCATCGTGGGAGCTCACTTCATTCCCCTGGCCGCGTTGTTCAAGGCTCCGGTCTATTACGCGACCGGAATTATTGGATGTTTGATCGGCTTGGCTGGATTTCTTGTGCCCGATGCCGCGCTTCGCCAAAAAATAGTTGGACTATCGTTCGGCCTGCTGCTTTGGGCGACCTCCGCCTGGATTGTCTGGCTTGGTCTTTCCGCGCTGCCAGTGTGAGGAGCGCGGCTACAGAGCCGCTGCCTGATCGCGCTGCCGCGACTGAATCTCGATGAAGACATTGATCAGCGAAACTGCTGCGGGCGTTACTCCGGGAATCCGCGAAGCTTGGCCGAGCGTCTGCGGAATTACTTTTCCCAGCTTCTCTTGCATCTCACGCGACAATCCGCTGACTGCGCCGTAGTTGAACCAATCCGGGATGCGGCGATGCTCGGCCTTCTTCAGGCGATCGATGGAGCGCTGCTGTTGGTCCAGATATCCGGCATATTTGATTTCCGTTTCGACCGACTTGAGCTCGTTGCGGATTTCGGACGAAAGATGAGGCAAAGAATTCACCGCAGAGGGCGCCGAGTTCGCTGAGGAATCTCTGGCAAAGAAACTGGGGAAGGCATTCCGTAGAACGGGCGCCAACTGCTCGATGACAATTTCGGGGCGCTTGAGCAACTGCGCCAGGCTTTGGCCGACGGCGGAGGAAAGATCGAGTACAGCGGCTTCGGGGCCGGCGACGGCGGTTGAGTCTTGCTCGAGCTTTTCTTGGTCGAGCTTGTTGCGCTCGAGCTTTTCTTGCAAAATCTGGGCGGCCATTTCCCGGGTGAACTTCGTCTTCTCCAGCAACTGCTTCACATCTTCCAGTCGCTGCTGCTTGGCTTCGAAATCGGCCCATGACTGGTCAGAGATCAGGCCCACGCGGCGGCCGTGCGGCGTCAGGCGGCGGTCGGCGTTATCGATGCGCAGATGCAGACGAAACTCGGCGCGCGAAGTAAACATGCGATACGGTTCGTTGGTGCCCTTTGAAATCAGGTCGTCAATCAGAATCGCGGTGTAAGCCTCGGTGCGATCGAGGATGAGCGGCGCTTCTTTTTTTACTTTGAGGGCGGCATTGATTCCGGCCATCAATCCCTGGCAGGCTGCTTCTTCATAGCCGGAGGTTCCATTGATCTGGCCGGCGAGAAAAAGGCCTGCAATCTTTTTGAGTTCCAATGTGCGATTGAGCTCCGTGGGATCGATCGAGTCATACTCAATCGCGTAACCCGGCCTCATCATCTCGGCTTTTTCCAAGCCGGGTATCGACTTCAGAATCGCCAGCTGGACGTCGATCGGCAACGAGGTGCTCATCCCGTTGACGTAAATCTCGTGCGTATTCAGGCCTTCGGGTTCGAGGAAGAGCTGATGCGTCAGCTTGTCGGGAAACTTGACGATCTTGTCTTCAATGGATGGACAATACCGCGGTCCAGTCGACTGAATCTGGCCGCTGTACATGGGAGAGCGGTGGACATTCTCGCGAATAATGCGGTGCGTCTCTGCCGTGGTGAAGGCGATATAGCAAGGCACCTGCGAATCGTGGTGGGCGACACGCCGTGTGCGAAAGCTGAATGGCGTCGGATCGACATCGCCTGGCTGGCGCTCGAAGCGCGACCAGTCGATGCTGCGTCCGTCGAGACGAGGAGGAGTTCCCGTCTTGAGCCGGCATCCGCGCAGGCCAAGCTTCTTCAGCGACTCGCCCAGCAAGACCGCTGCGGGTTCTCCGGAACGTCCCGCAGGATACTGCTGCTCGCCGCAGTGAATCAGTCCGTTGAGAAACGTACCGGTCGTGATGATGACAGCGTCGGCCGAGACGCGGCGCCCATCGCGGAGGAGGATGCCGGTAATTCGGTCGTTGGTCGTTAGTCGTTGGTCGTTGGGAGTTGATTCAGCGTCTTCGGCGGGATCCGCGAACGACGAATGAGCCTCGATGAACGAGTCCAAGATCACATCGGAAACTTCGGCTTGCTTGATGCTCAGATTCGGTTGCGACTCGAGGACTTCGCGCATCTTCAGGCGATAGGCTTGCTTGTCGCACTGCGCTCGAGGCGACCAAACGGCGGGTCCGCGAGAAGTATTGAGGAGGCGAAATTGAATTCCGACAGCGTCGGTGATTTCGCCCATGATGCCACCGAGAGCGTCGACCTCGCGCACGAGATGACCCTTGGCGATTCCGCCGATCGCGGGATTGCATGACATCTGCGCGATCAGATCGACGTTGAGCGTGAACAGGGCCGTCTTGAGGCCCATGCGAGCGGCAGCCATCGCGGCTTCGCATCCGGCATGGCCAGCGCCAACCACGACTACCTCGAAATGTTCGTCAAACGGCTGCATGTGCGTTTAGTCGAGACCCACCACGGCGGAGGAGAAGCGATTGCTTCATTGTAACAACGTTGATGGTTCGAGTTGTGCGCAGGAATGGTCTCACACGAAACCCGCCCAAGCAGAGCTTGGACGGGGCACCCTACGGAGCGGAGACGGCTTCATCGGTACGACGGGGGCAGCGGATTGAGAAACTGGAACTGCCGCTGGTGCCAATACGGATAGGCCACCTGCGGGGCGCTCGCTTCATCGAGTTTGGCAACTTGTTCGGGCGTCAGCGTGAAGCTGGCCGCGGCGAGGTTGTCGCGCAACTGCTTTTCGTCGCGAGCGCCGATGATGAGGCTGGCAATGGTCGGTTTTCGCAGCAGCCAGTTCAAAGCCACTTGCGGTACCGTTTTACCCGTCTCGGCGGCGACCGCATCGAGCGCGTCCACAACCTTGTAAAGGTAGTCGTCGGCCACAATCGGGCCGCCATCGGCTGCTTTGTGCAAACGGCTCACCTCCGGCAGTTTCTGGCCGCGGCGGATTTTGCCCGTCAGACGCCCCCACCCCAGCGGACTCCAAACCAGGGCGCCCAGACCCTCCGCATATGCCTGCGGCATCAATTCCCATTCATAGTCGCGGCCAACGAGCGAGTAATAAACCTGGTGAGCAACGTAGCGCGCCCATCCGTACTGCTCGCTGATGCCGAGGGACTTCTGCATGTGCCAGCCGGAGAAATTCGAAGCGGCGATGTAGCGAACTTTGCCTTCCCGAACGAACTGATCGAGCGTATTCAACGTCTCTTCCATCGGCGTCAGCGCGTCGAAGCCGTGCATATGGTAGACATCAATGTAGTCGGTCTTGAGCCGCTTCAGGCTGCCTTCGATCTGCTGCGTCAGGTGAAAACGGGACGATCCGGCGTTGTTGGGACCTTCGCCGAAAGGGAAAGTGGCTTTGGTCGAGATCAGAACTTTCTCGCGCGGCAGGTGCTGGATCGCTTGCCCCAATATCTGTTCAGAAAGCCCATCCGAATAGACGTCGGCCGTATCGAAAAAATTGACTTCCGCTTCCATACACTGATCGATCAGACGGGTGGCTTCCGCTACGTCCGTCGCACCCCACGCGCGGAAAAACTCGTTCCCGCCACCAAAGGTCGCTGTGCCGAAGCACAGTACCGGAACTTTCAATCCACTTTTACCAAGTTGTCGGAATTCCATAGGCTAATTGGACGAGCCGCCTTTCCCTGAGGTCGCAACGTTTTTATGAGGATAGCGCATTTGAAACCGACAATAACGGAGGTCTGAGGACCTTAGCGGCTTGTGCGGGCGAACTCCGTAGCGCGGAGGCTGACCAAAGTAATCCGTTGCATTAGTTTTTTCTAAGGTCACGACGAATCTTCAATTAAATTTTCAATCAGGCGTGGGGTTGAATTACCGGCCCGTCCCCTCGGGCTGCGATCACCTGAAGAAGTTCTACGGGTGGCAAGGCATTACGAAAATCTAGTTCAGACCGGAATTTGTCGGTGTGGACGTGTGGGTTGGGGTGTCTGCCCCGCCGTGCGCCGAGAAGCTGATTTGCGCAGTTCATCACGAGTTTCATCCAGGAGAAAGACGATCATGAAGAAGCTACTCACACTGGCCGCCGCGTTCGCCATCGCAACGCTGGTAGTCGCAACGACAGGCTGCGGAAGCGATTCTACCCCGAACCCGTTGATCACGTATGTTGCTCGCTCGAACAGCGACGGTTATGCGCCTCATCTTTTCACATTGAGTACGACGACGGCGACGCCAAACGCAGTGGCGATTTCCATCCCATCCAGTAGCTTTTTTGTCGTTCCAAACAGCACCGCTACGGCTGTTACCTACAGTCGCTCCGACAATGGGGGCGAAGGCATAGATGTGTTTCTCATGGGTACGGACAGCGAGGAGAAGCCGCTGACTACGGACGGCGAAAGTCTGGATTCAGTTTTTTCCCCGGACGCGAAAACCATAGCCTATGTGGATGAGACCAACGACGGCGATCAGATATTCACAATGAATGCAGACGGCAGCAACCAGAAAGCGTTATATGCGCCCGCGCCTGATGTGGCGTACGCGTATTATCCGGAGTTTTCGCCGGACGGCAAGTCGATTGCTTTTTATGTCGAGGTAGCTGGTTCCGGAACCCCAGCGCAGACGCGCGGGCCCGGCCTCTCTGGAATGTCTCCCCAACGGTACTTCCATAGCCGGCACGTTGGCGCTCATGTGCGCCGGTCGGGCAATCCCCAGGTCACTGACCCAACCGTCAGCGGCTGGTACACGATGGCGCTTACCGACCAGACGCCGACACTGGTTTACGCAACCACCGACGCTTGGGGACCGGCGATCTTCGCTGCGAATGGAAAGGCGCTGTTGTTTACCGTTTGCGGCGACACTGCTTGTAACATTACTAGCACGGACTTCAATGGAACTCTGACGCAGCTTACGACGAGCACCGACACGTATGACTATGCCGCCGTGCCGTATATGAATCTAATTCTGTTTAGCCGCTACGACAGCACCAGCTCGTCCTATGACATATATGTGATGGGCCAGACTGGAGCAAACCAGACCTTAGTAAACAGCACTCCGAATACCGAAGAATTTCTCGTTGATGCTTACGCTGACTAGGCGTTCAGAACGACGGCGGGCGGCACACCAAGTGCCGCCCCTTTTTTGTTGTTCGCGAGAACTGCCTATAACCAGTTAGAACGGCAAGACCGTCCTGCGTGTCATCGCTACCAATACAAACCTATGAGCACCCAAGATTGGACTTAGACCAAAGTAATCTCTTTCAAGAGTTTTCTCCTTAGGTGTAGTCCATCTTCGAGTAAGGTTTGCATCAGTGTGAACTGGATGTCCCACCCTGACTGATGATCTGCTGATTTCCTGAAGTTCCCCGATGCAACCACATCGTGCGATTTCTGTACAGATTGAGAGTTTGGCGTCAGCCCTGAAGGGCTCGACTGTCCATTTTTTATACGCAACAGGCTTATGCAGTTCACTCGATATCGATCTTACAGAAGGAATAAAAACATGAAGAAGCTGATCTTTACGTTGGCCGCCGCGATAATGGCAGTTGCCTTAACCGGTTGCGGAGACGACTCCACGCCGTCCCCCATCGTCACCTACGTTTCTCGCGCATCAAACAACAACAGCGCGCCCCAGCTGTTCACCCTGAACGTATCAACCAAGAAGTCCACCGCGGTAAGCATTCCGATTCCCGCAACTGCCTATTACGTGGCCTCTAACAGCACGGCGACTGCGGTGACCTATTACCGCGAGGACGCCACTAGCTATGACATTTTCATGATGGGTACAAACGGTACGGAGACACAGCTGACTACGGGCGCTGATGCCTGGTCGTCAACTTTCTCGCCAGACGGCAAAACCATTGCCTATGTCGCCAGCAACGAAGAAATATTCACGGTGAACATCGCCACTGATACTCAGACCGCGCTGTACGCGGCAGGGCTAGGGGTTGTTTACCAGTACGCTCCAAGCTTTTCGCCGGACGGTAAGTCGCTGGTGTTTTACATCGAGACGGGTGACTGTTGCTTGTCGCAGTCGGGGCGGAAAATCAGCCACCGCGCCGTCACGCCGCCAGTAATGAAGGGCTTTACGCCGGCTGGGATCCACAAATCGAGCCACCCGCAGGTTGGAACTCCGACTCAAAGCGGCTGGTACACGATGGCTCTCACGGACTCGACCCCAACCTTGGTGTATGCAACCGATAACTGGTGGGGCCCCGCGGTGTACTCGGGTGACGGTACTAAACTGTTGATCTCGAATTCAAATGGCGAAAGCACCTACAACATTTTGAGCGTTAACCTGGACGGCACGAACGTAGTTCAACTTACGGCCAGCACCAGCGATGCAACTATATCGCCAGTTCCCTATAAGAACCTGATTCTCTACAACGTTGTCAACAATCCCAACTCGTCCTGGGATATTTATGTTATGAGCCTGACTGGGACGAATCAGACGTTGGTCAGCAGCACGACGGATACGTACGCGAATTTGATGGACTCCTACTGGGGGGACTAATCAGGCAAGCGGTTGTCGCACGTCTTGGGCGGTGCTTACGCACCGCCCTTTTTTATTGGCGCGGGGAGACTGCGATTCGTAAACGACTGGCAACCGGCCGACCGTCTTTGAATGCCGGGACGAACTTCCACGTGAATGCGACTTTCATGCGATCCGGATCGTCGCTCGGACTTTCCCTGGGGCGGCAGAAAATCTTCGTCCGCTTTTTCTCCCCTTAGGCCGGGCACGCGTCCTTGTGATCCTCCGGCGGCGACCGTATAGTTGAGACTCCGAGGTAATCCTCTCTGAGGTAAATATGACGACCCGTCAGCAAGAAGCAAATCCATTCTTATCGCAGCTGGAAGAACGCATTCATCCGTACGATCTGCTCTGTCATCCTTTTTATCAAGCCTGGTCGGCAGGCAAGCTGACCGGCGAGGATCTACGTACCTATGCCGAGGATTATTTTCCTCATGTCGAAGCGTTTCCGGGCTATCTGGCGCAATTTGGGGTTCGGCTGGAAGAAGGCGAATTGCGGCGCGCCGTACTGGCGAACATGACGGATGAAAAGGGCGGTGAAGATTCTTTTGGCGAGCCGGAGCGGTCGCACTCCGAGTTGTGGCTCGATTTTGTGGAAGGAGTGGGCGGAAGCCGGATTCCGAAGCGGCGGCCGATTGCCGAAGTACGGAAGATGATTTCCTGGTTCCAGCGCATGGCTAGCGAAGGAATGCCGGAAGAAGCGCTGGCAGCTTTTTATGCCTACGAATCCCAAGTGCCGCGCATCGCGCACGAAAAGGATCGCATCCTGCGCGAGCTTTACCACGCGGATGCAAAGACACGCGGCTATTTCACTTTGCATTCCGAAGCGGACGTGCATCACGCGAATGTGTGGCGCGCTCAGTTAGAGAAGCGAGTTCAGGCGAATCCTGCGAGCGCGAAGAAAGCCTTGGCCGCCGCCGAGACTGCGGCCAAAGCTCTGTGGCAAGTGTTGGACGGTTTCGAGACTCGCCGGTTGGAACGTGCGGGGGCTCTCGCCGTCAGCCAGAATTAAGCGATCAGAGATCAGAGATCAGACTGTGTCGTCGATTTGAGACTGGGTGCCCGCGTCTTGAAAGGCAGCCTCGTCTACTATTTTTTTCGAGAGAGAGTTTTCTAGAGAAGCTTTTACAGAGAACATGGCTCGACCGATTCCGATCCGCGCCCAAGGTGAGGCGTCTGAAACCGTTGAACTGAAGCACACGCTTTCCGCGCATCATCCCGAGTTGCCGCCCGTGTATTCCACTCCGGATATGATCCGGCTGATGGAGACGGCGTGCTTCCACGCGCTGCAACCATTCTGTGAAGAGGGTGAAATCACGGTGGGGGTGTCGATCCACGTCGAACATCGCGCCGCGACGGGAATTGGGATGAAGGTGCGGGCCGAGGCAGAACTGGAATCGTTTGACGGCCGCTTCTACATCATGCGCGTTCGCGCAGACGACGGGGCGCAGGAGATTGGCCGGGGCACGGTCGGCCGCGCGGTCGTGCACGTGCCGAGTTTCATGCAGCGTATGCGGGAAAAGGCGCGCGGCGGGTAAAACCCCGGCAAGAAATTATGAATTCGCAGATTGATCAAGCGACGCAGTTTCGGCAGCTCCATCGCGGGCCGAGCATACTGATCCTGCCGAATGCCTGGGATGTAGCCAGCGCACGGGTCTTTGAGGAAGCAGGCTTTCCCGCGCTGGCGACCACTTCTGCGGGGATCGCGTTTTCACTCGGGTATCCGGACGGCCAAAAGATTCCGCGGGAAGAAATGCTGGCTCGCATCGGCCGCATCGCTCGCGCGGTGCACGTGCCGCTTACTGCCGATGTCGAGTCGGGATATGGGTCGACTCCTGAAGATGCGGCCCGGACGTCACGCGAACTGGTGCAGGCCGGTGTGGTGGGGATGAATATCGAGGATGCCAGCGCCCGCCGCGATCAACCTTTGATCGACTTGCAACTGGCCGTCGAAAAAATCAGGGCCGTCCGCGAAGCGGCCATGCAACTGGGATCGCAAATCGTGGTGAATGCGCGCACCGATGTGTATTTGCTGCCGGGAGGGAATCCGGATGCGGATTACTCGGAGGCGTTGCGGCGGCTGATTGCGTTTCGCGATGCGGGCGCCGATTGCGTCTTTGCCCCCGGACTTAAAGACCCAGAGACGATCGCGAGGCTGGTCAAGGCGGTGGGGTGTCCGGTGAATATTCTCGCAGTGCCGGGAGCGCCGTCGGTTCCGGAGCTAGCGAAATTGGGAGTGGCACGGGTGAGTGTTGGGTCGGGCCCGATGCGTGCGACGCTTGGACTGCTGCGGCGCGTGGCAGAAGAACTGAAGACTACGGGCACTTACGATTCGATGAACGACGCGATGCCGTATGCCGACGCCAACAAGCTGTTGGGCGGATGAGCTGTGAAGAGCCCAGGTTCGCGCCCAAAGAACGGCGCGAACCTGGGGCACCAACGAAGCGTTAGCCGTTGACCAGACTCATCATGTGTTCGGGATAGCGCAGGCCTGCTGCCGCGCCCGAGGGGAATATTCCGTTCAGGCGGCGCAGGTCGTCGGCTGTAAGTTGCAGATCGACGGACGCGACATTTTCTTCCAGATATTTGCGCCGCTTGGTGCCAGGGATGGGAACAATGTCGTCGCCCTGAGCCAGCACCCAGGCGAGAGCCAGTTGCGATGGCTCACATTTCTTTTCCCTAGCGATCGATTCCACTTCGTTCACGAGGTCGAGATTCTTCTGAAAATTTTCGCCCTGGAAGCGTGGCGAGAAGCGGCGATAGTCGTCAGCGGCGAGATCTTCGAATGTCTTGATCTGTCCGGTAAGAAATCCTCGTCCTAGAGGACTGTAGGCGACGAAGCCGATGCCGAGCTCGCGGCAGGTGGCGAGAAGCTCGTGCTCGGGATCGCGGGTCCACAGCGAATACTCGGTTTGCAGCGCCGTGACGGGATGCACTTTCACGGCGCGACGCAGGGTGCTCGTACTGGCCTCCGACAATCCGATGTGCCGAATTTTGCCTTCGGTGACGAGGTCGGCCAAAGCGCCCATCGTGTCTTCAATCGGCGTGTTTGGATCGACACGGTGCTGATAGTAGAGATCGATATATTCCACACCGAGGCGCTTCAAGCTTGCCTCACAGGATTTCTTCACGTACTCGGGACGGCCGCTCACTCCCCGGAGGTTGGGATTGGAAGGGTCGCGGACGATGCCGAACTTTGTGGCGAGGATGACCTGATCGCGTTTGCCTTGAATCGCGCGGCCGACTAGCTCTTCGTTCTTGTAGGGTCCGTAAACGTCTGCGGTGTCCAGAAAATTGATGCCGAGGTCGAGCGCCCGATCGATAGTCGCAATCGATTCCTCATCGTTGCGTCCGGAGTAGAACTCCGACATGCCCATGCAGCCCAGGCCGAGAGCGGAAACTTTGAGACCGGATTGTCCGAGGGTACGCGTTTTCATGCAAAGATCCTTTCGCACAAACAACTAAGATGACTGGAGATTTCGTTTATAGATGCGCTGGTTGCGGAGAAGGGTGCGGCGCTAAGTGCACAGGAAGTGCATCACATCTGGTGGTTTTGGCATCTGTTGAGAGATCGAGTTTGATCCGACTTCAGCTTTTAATCGAATATGAACCGACCACCGCTTTGGTTTGAACGGAAGTTCGACTTCACCTTTCCT
>Ga0182030_10018494_pt1 | contig 13357 bp, 11 predicted proteins | sample 812S3MmetaG_FD_121299 | JGI IMG/M metagenome (GOLD analysis project Ga0182030, IMG submission 121299) | Permafrost microbial communities from Stordalen Mire, Sweden - 812S3M metaG (Illumina Assembly) | ecosystem: Environmental > Terrestrial > Soil > Wetlands > Permafrost | place: Sweden... | reverse complement strand
TGTGCGGCTACGGAGAGGATGGAGGAGGATTTGACGAGGGGGGCTGCTCCTAGGTACCTGTGGACGAAGGAGTATTAGTGAAGATTGAGAGAGGGTGGGGTGGGAGATCAGAACTTACGCTGAGACTCCGATGTTCTCGAGTTGGGAGGCGGTGGCGATCATTGCTTCAGCGCTGGTAAATCCGAATTTGTAGTCGCATGCTTGGACGGGTTGAGACCCGGCTGCGGAAACGGCGCTGGTGAGAGTGGTAACGTGGATTGCTTCCGTTTGGCCAACAGCTTGAAGGTTGGTAACATCTGCAGGGGAAAGACCAGCTGCGAGAAATTCCTCTTCCGTAAATTTCGCCAAACCTTGCTGATAAAATGCGGTTTCCAGATGCTCGGCTGTGAGGGCACTGGGGAAATGTCAGTGACCCAATTACTGATAGGGAGCTAATACATTCTTACAATTGGAGAATGTCTACATCCGTTAAATTAGATGCTTGAGCTGCTGGCGCTTGTCTCTTTGCAAGGTCGTAGAGTCTTATGGCCCGTTCGTTCAACTTCGGCTGAGCCGGTAAAGCGTAGGTTAGACTTGCAAGTGCAGCCGTGGCCGCGATCAGTTGATTGATGCTGGGCATTTCAACGTAGTGACTGGTTTGTATACACGTTGAAAGATGAAGCTGGGGGGAATGATAGGTTTTGAGTTGTACTGCTGTCAAGAGATGGACCAGCCTGAAAGCTACGAATGAGAAAGATATCAAAAGTATTAATAAAGTATTAAAAGAGAAGTAGATTAAGCAACGAAAATGATAGAAGAGAAAAGCAAACCAGCGCTTGGGATATCAGAACTCGAAGCAGAGGAGTACTAATGAGAGGAAGTAGGAGCATGTCTGTATTTAAAGAATCTTGGCCAAACCTCTTGGCAGTATCCGGAAACAAGCTTCACCGGACCCTCAGATCATGGCCCAAGTGAAAGCTTGGCATAGGGAAATCCGGGGTTGAATAGAAAATTGGTAATTGTATTGGTAGAAATGAGGGGCATTATTCGCATGGGATATATAAATAACGCTACATTCGCTAGTGGTCCGGCCCTGGGTTTTGCATGTTGGTAGATCTTAGTAGATCCCTATAAATTATTCGCAAGATCTATTCTCTGCTTCTTTGATTTGAGAGGGGATGAAGCTTCTCTACGTGCCATTGGTGCTCGATCGGGGGCCACGATATCCGGTGTTTCGTTTGAGGCTCTTACTGTTTCAACCTCCTCCCCACCACCCAATCAAAAAATCGCCAGAGCACAGTTTGTTTTTCCCAAAATATCTTCCCGAAGTCAAATCTTTACTGAATTTGAAGTTTTCCTCTCAGCAGCTAGATATTTTGCTCGCGTGGCGGCATGTGCCTACCTGCAGTATGATCGGAGTGAGTCAAATGCCTTTGGACTCTCCCACCCCGAACATCTTTACAGTATTGTTCCAAGCCGCCTCTGTCAATTCATCGACACTGATTCCCTTGATGCCCGCGACCGCCCACGCAACCCGGCCAATCATACACGACTCATTCCTTCCCTTCACCATCGCACCCTCAACCCATTTCTCCTTCTTCACACTCTTCCACTCCACCTCCCCCATATCCCTTGTAAACTTCGCACTCGCATGACTCGGTCGCATCTCACACCATGGCCCATCAGTCTCCAATTGTATTCTCTCAAGCGGGACCTTCTTCACCACCTCCACATTCTCCTCCGTCTTCATCGAACATCCATTAATACCAATATCAAACCCCATCTCAACCAACTCCAGCATCTCCGCTTCCGTGCCCGTAAAACTATGTACCACGCCCCTCTTAGGCAGCTTATCTAGTCGTTCTCTTAATATCCGTGAAAAATCCTCATGTGCAGCCCTCGAATGTAGAAATAATGGCAATCCAACTTCGATCGCTATGTCGAGTTGTTTGGCGAAATATTCCAGTTGTACATCCTTCGGACAGAGTGTGAGGCGATCGTAATCGAGTCCAATTTCCCCAAATGCGACACATAGCCCATCTTCTTTTGCCGCGAGTGCAAGGGTCTTCAATTGTGGGAGATGGTTCTCGGCGGATGAGGGGTGTTTCGTGAATTGGAGGCAGGAGCATGGATGGACGCCAACAGTATTGTAGATCAGGCCCGCTGTTGACTGCAATTAGCTTCCATTCAATGTATCAAGCATCTAGAGAAACATACGATGAGCTTTAGACAATTCCACAGCTTTCCGTGACTCTGCCAGGTCGGAGCCAGTCACAATCAGCTTCTGACATCCGGCTTCTTTCGCGCGTTGCAGAACCCCCGCGAGGTCATCAGGGTGCCGTTGAGTGCCGTGGTAGAGGCCAGTATAGATGGGATCGGTGAGGTTGATGCCTATCTACTGTGTATGGGCTTGATTAGTATTGATATCGTGGAGAAACGCGCAGAAGGTAGATTCACATCAATGTATCTGTGTTTGCGAATGCCATTCATGGCTTCTGGCGCATTGTTTGTAGACATTGCGAGGGTGCGAATAGGAGGCGGAAGCTGAAGAAAGACTTTGAAGGGAGAAGAGGAGGTCCGCAGAGTTCTTAATGTGGGAGGAAGTCGAATCATGGAGGAAGTTGAAAGTTTTCAACTCTCGCGCAGAATATTCTGAGGTCATTGGTAGCTCCCAAAAGCGGCTAGTCAGGCACATCTCAACTTCCTAATCGATGTCTCCTCTTTTACAACACCAACATAGAAATAAGAGCAGCTTCAATGTGTAATATTACTCTTCAATATCCTAAGAGTGTGCCTAGCAAGTGATCCGGTACATCCTCGCGTTCCTTTTACTATTTGCATGGCCCTGCTCGAATTTTCTTTGAAGTTTCTACAGACTTAGTACTCGAGGCTTCTTATTCACAGCATTTTCCAGAGAACAATCTAGCGCCACAAATAATAAATCAAAGTTGTCCACAGATTGAGATCAGCTTTGGATGGCCGCCTAAGATAAGTGACGGTGAAGCCTCGACGAATAGTGCCATCCCTTGCCACTCTCCGAACAAGAACCAAAAACATTGAGCGATGCAAGTCAAGTGGGAGTGATGAGTAATTCAGACTCGAGGGACTAGGGAGTCTACTATCTAGTAGGTCTTACCCATATAATCTGCGCCGAATCTTACCCCACCAAAGTCCAATCCGTCTTTGGACCTGAGAAGTGGCTGCTCTAATCTGAGCTGAGCCCTGAGCACACTGGTGAGTCACCTGGATTATGCTCAGGGGTTCCTCTTCTGGCCCCGACTGGAAGTTACCCATTTTTCTCAGTGGTATTAATTCCTATACCCATGGGGTCCAATTATTCTCCACTGCTTTATAAACATTAGTGCCTGTTTCAGTGAGGAAATGAATAGAATAGAAGCAATTTCGACTCCAAATATAAAGCTCTTGCTGCCGGAACGAAAGCTTATTGACCCTTACTCCTCAGGAAGCTGAGATATTCGTTGATACTCCTCCTCAATCATCCCCCATACCTTCTCCACCAACCCTTCTTTCTTGAATCTCTCCAAGAGCTCCTCCACCGCAGGCCCCGCGCTCTCATTAACTTGGTCAGCCGAATAAACCCCACTCCCCTCCACCCCATCAATCCCTCTCGCAACCCCCACCCCTTCACCTAGCGGTACTCCTTCTTCCACCCCCTCCTTTGCTGGAAACCGAGCACTTGTCGCAAAAAACAAATGCCTTTCTCCACTCTCCTGCTCGGGAATGTATATCCACTGCCCTAACAATTCAAGCACGGCCAGCACCCCCCAAACCAACCCAGTAGTCCCTCTCGCAATACCTGACTTTACATTGCCAGGGAAACCATGAATAAACGAGACGGTGGGTGCTTGTTGGGCAAAATGCGCATGTATCAACGTAACGATTGAGCTACTGTGGCCGCGAAGCTTGATCCTGTCTCCGGTTTTGACTTTCCAGCCCTGTAGATCGTCTAAGTCGATAGGGCCTTCTTTGGTGCCCGAGAGCACGCTGACAACGCGGCGGATGCCCGTCGCGGCTTTGAGGAGCGGGAGGAGATTGAGGATGAAGCGTGCACGGGAGTAGTGTTTTAGAGATGCGATGAGGTGTAGACCTTCTTTGGTTTCTGGCACTTTCATTAGTCACGCAATTCTCCTTCAAAATAGGTATATCGTCACCAAATACATACTAACACCCGTAACCAATGTCCCGATGCTCAGAAAAAGTAAATTAACAGCCTTTTCTTTGGCTTGGATCTGCTCACACACAGCATCCACGTTCCGAATGAGGCTCACATCGGCTTGGATAAAAGTATACTGGGCGTCGGCGTTCAGATTCTTGCACTCAACGGCGATACGATCGGAAGCCTCTTGAGAGCGACCGATGTTGTAGATGCGAGGTTGGCGTGCGAAGCGGGCGAATTCTTTGAGGGTGTATTCGCCGATGCCGCTGGTGCCGCCGACGAAAATTGCGACGAGGCCAGAGGGGAGGGCGGCGGGGATGCAAGCGTTGGAGGCTTGGACGGCCGTTAGGGAGACCATTTGATGCCGATTTATTAGGCAGGATTGTATTTAGGAACGGGGTGTGTGAGATGGGTAGATAAAGGCTTAGAAGATACTTTCTCGCCAATTCGGGTGTTTAGGAAAAGGTAAGCAGGAGATATTTGGGTTTTTATACCCTCGCATTACGTGTTTTTAACAACAATGAGTGCAAATTATTAACACTATGTTCACTAGTTCTTGTTATGAATAGAGGGATATGAAATACAGTTCTTGCGATACCTGTCGATTGTGAATGTCACGGGACACGGTAGGCACCATATATACCTACCTACCATCCACGCCTCTATGGCACCATCATTCTTTAATGTATTCATGAACCACACCAAAGAGCTCTACGCTCCTCTGACAGTGAATCCCTAGGATTGGGCATTGCAGCGCAAGCTTACCTGGTTATCTTATCTTTTATTGTTATCCATGAGCCTGTTCGCCTGATACGAGCACAATGAATGTAGCACTTTCACAGTGGGCAGTCGGGCTACAGAATGTTTTTCCAGAACGGATGTCTATTTTCGAAAGCCACGCAAAACCCAACGATGAGTGATCCAGCCTGCAACCGCCAAGTAGACTATCGCCAACGGTTTATACAATTCTCTATCTCCTCTTCATCATAGACGAATAACCCACTGCCTGGTAGGCCGTTCTCCCGTGCCACCCTATCTCGCGCCAGCTCCCTGATCCACTCGGCGGCATCGATCTTTCCATCTCTAGTCTCCCTAACCAATCCCATTCTCTCCAGTTCCTCGAACTCGGCACTGATATAGTCATCCTTTACTCTATCTCCCCTCCCGCCACCCATCATTTCGAGCCATTCTCTTACAGTGAATATTGTCTTTGATTCATCGAGATGCTTGCGTTCGTTGTTATCGCTCATTGTGCTCTGGTCTCAATGTCTATATTCTGATGAGTGTTGTTTGTATCTTGGTTGAAGTTGCTTGAAGAGTATTGGTATAATGAGGAATAGAAAGAAAGATGTTTCCTTTGAGAAGAAATTGACATACATATACCCTCAAGGTGCGTGTTATTATTAATCATGATTAGATGTCATTGAATGCACTTTCTCAGAGTTCATTTTGTGAATGAAGAGGTTGTGAATCATTAGGTGTAGCCATCGTGGATTAAGCTCACTGCTGGTGGTACCTTCTTTACTGTTGTCTATAAGTTTGACATCCGGAAATTTCGCTCCCCCTAAATTTCTTCAATCTCTACTAAACAGACAATCTGCAAGTGCGGTGTACCCCCTCTCGTTTTTGTTGTCACGAAGTGACGAAAGAGGCGTTTTCCCGTGCAAGTTTTGCACATTAAGGTGGTGAGACTTCAATGCTCACTCACTATAATTTAGCGCAGCAATCCTGAGAACAGCGGAAGAAATGCCTAGATATAATCTAGCTTAGCGATTCTCATCACCGGATGTGTCTAAACTAGCAAAAATAGTCATGGTGGATATGCACTGGACAGGAATCAGAGCTCTATATAGAAGTTCTGGTTCTAGAGAAGAGATAAGTGTATTTTTATATGTTTTGAGAGAATCCCTCAAATAGTTAACGGCCGTCATTCAACCAAACTTTAGGTACTTGCAGGGTTACGAGAACTGATGCTAGCAAGGCATTGTCCTCTTAACTAAAACCTTCATTATGCGGTGTACTCGTACTCGTCAATTTATTTGTGCGTAGGATCTTGTGTATTTGTTTTCTGCGATTGTCCTAATACCCTATGCGATCATTTGAATGGGTAGTATAGCCGTCTCAAGCGCCATATGACTCTGTCTAATAAGATTCTGTTTATATCTATCTAGAACGAGTGGTTACTGCGAAAATTTACCCTTATACCATAAAGCTATGCAAAATTTACCAAATACCGTCCACGCATACCTCGAAGTAGTGAATAAGAGTTCTGGGGAAGCCCAAATCGTCGAGCGAAGTGATAGTAATCTGGAATTTTGTTTGGTGAAGGAAGGTAAGTTTTCTTGTTTTATGAGCTTTTTTCGGCCTCTCGTCCAGCTGCCAACTTACTCTATATAGTAAACTACTCAGACTGGTCCCAGTGTCAGACAGGAGACAGGGGTTCGGAGTTCTATCTAGGCTGATTTATAGAAACTGTTCTTTGAAATTGAGTTTTAGAGTCGTTCGAGAGTTTCGTAGCTAGTGTGAGGCTCGTGTCTGAACATCGGCTCATCATGGCGGCGGACCATTCGAGGCTCTACAGTATCTGTGAATAATACGCAAGCCGTTATCGAAGCATGAATACAGAACACCGCTAAGTGTAAGTCAAAATTATGATAATCGATCCTTATAAGCTTATATCAAAGTTCCCCCGAATACGCGTATTTGAGATCCCCTAGGAAGCCAAGCGAAGCTAGTCCAGGGGTTGTTTCTCGCTTCGAATACGCGTATCGAGCCCTTCCAAAATCTTCCAATCAGCCTCACCTCGTAAGATGAATCTATAAAGATTCCTCGAATGTACGCGTACGAAACTTACGGAGTGATGTAGGAATCCATGCATCAAAAACTAAGACCCGGCTTAGATAGGCATTTGACGGGAGGTACAGGTTAAGCACAGCCCTAGATCGGATGTCCTGGATACGCGTCTTTTCAGTTATCGGAAATCTCCTTCGCGAAGAAAGACCATATATATCTTCTACTCTCGCTCCTCCTCCAGAAACTCATGCGCAGAAGTCAATTATCTTGTCACGATTTCACACAGATTCGCAGGAAACCCCAACAACTTGCATCAAAGCTCACCAAACTGCTGGTAACGTCACGGAACCTCAAACCGCAAGATAACGAATCTTTCCCTCAATCCATAGGCCTCGGCTCTCTAATAATTCAGTCTTCAGTTAGGCAAAATGGCGGTCCTTGAGCCTTACCCGGGCATAAACCCGCCTTATTATCTGTGGAAGTATATTCCAAGTCTAGCTGCTAGTGTCGTGTTCATCACTCTTTTCTTCATTATGGGCTGCTTGATCAGTTTCAGAATGTACAAGACTAAGACATGGTTTTGCATTCCTTTTGTAATTGGATGCTTCTGTAAGCCATCTCGTTCTCCATGTTGACTCTGCTAACTTGTCAACTCACAGTTGAGGTCATCGGATACTGTGGGAGAGTCTCCGCCATAAACGCAACTGCGCAGCTGGGACCTCTCATTGTCCAAGCCGCGTTCATCCTTGTTCCGCCTGCCTTTTTCGCCGCGACAATATACATGTGCCTCGGACGGATCATTCGTCTCGTTGGGGGAGACCATCTCTCGATCATCAACCCAAGAATCGTCACGAAAGTCTTCGTCACCGGCGACTATCTCTCCATCCTCATCCAGGGCGGTGCAGCTGGTCTAACTAAACCAAAACTTCATACGATTTCGACAGCTCTGGTCCTCTTCGGACTAGGTATCCAGCTCATATCATTCATTTTCTTCGGTCTATGCGCCATTATCTTCCACAAGCGAATTCGCCGCACTCCAACGCCACGCTCTTGTGAAGTCGATCCGAATTGGATTCAGACTCTATACATGCTCTACGCTGTTTCGGTGCTCATTCTTGTCCGATCAATTTTCCGCATTATCGAATATGCTTTTGGCAATAATGGTTATCCTCTCAAACACGAATGGACGTTGTATTGCTTTGATAGCGTCCTGATGTTCTTGGTCACTGTAATCTTCTTATTCCGCTATCCAAGCAACTTGGTACCGAAGTCGACGGATGATCGTGATGCAATCCAGTTGGAAAGCCAAGCTACTGGTGACACAATCTCGACAAAGCGCTGGGGAAAGATCGCGCGATATTGCCGTATATAGTCCCACATTACCAAAAATAGTGGGAGTCGCAGGAATCGCTAATTGTTTACTTTATAGATGGACGCTAGTTTATAGGCAGATGTAGCGAAGAGAGAAGAAGGGGTCTGCGTGGATATATGGTTTGGAATTAGAATATGTTTGAGAACCGTGAAGACTTTTTAAATAGTGAAGAATATAGAAAGGGATGAGGCATTACACACACACTGCAAGTCCTTCGCCTCATTGACTCCATATTTCCTTGCTTCTATTCCATGCCATACTACCCTAGAATTAACATATCGAAGTGAAAGGTTCAGAACAAGACCTAAGGCTTTTCTTCTGAGGAGGGTGATTTTCAGAGTCTTAAACTAGCCTCAACACGAGACAATCAGGACTATACAGCTACTAGGAGGTCGAGTACATAATTTTCCAGTACTGACGAGATGAGTGGCCACGCGGAAGGTAGATAAGTTGAAATGACTGAGCCTGAACCTCTAAGTTATTCAATCGTCTTCGACAAACGATTTTGGCCACGACAATAATGTATGCCACGACTCTTCCAGATGTGCTTCGACGACCAATAACAGCTGTTTTGCAGCGTCTCCGATAGTCCAGCAAATTCTAAGTTTATGGAGCATTATTGCAAAATGACCTAGAACTACCAACGCTTCGGGCTTCTGCTGAGCAAGGAGTTCCGTATAGGCTGGTGGTACGAGTATGAACCACCGTATAGCGTGTCTGGCAGCGGCTTGATCGTTGGGTGCGCCATCCGACCCTGGCCCAAATGAGGTTTTATATACAAATATCAGCTGTTCTATTGCCTCATCGCATACTGTCGCCTGAGTCTGATCTAGCCTGGATGACTCCGAAATGCGGAGCCTAAAGGTTTCAAATTGGCAGATAACATCATCGCCCCACTCCAGATCTGGTTTTGGAGGTTCTAATATGTCCTTAATTTCTGAAATAAGCAGAACATCCCACCAGCCAATAACGATAGACCGAACGCCCTGCAAGAGTCTCACAGACTGTACGATCTTTTCAAAAAACATCCTGTCACCTGCCTCATAGTTCGGGTCGTGGAATGCCTCGAAGAAGGTTGCGATGCCCAGCATACCGGAGAAAAGGAAGGCTGGGATGATGTTCTGATGGTTCAGATCCCGTATAGTTTCGTTAAACAGTCGCATGGCTTGGGACTGTAAACGAGTCGCTTCCTCGCGATATAAGGTTTGTTGTGCTGGCCGACAAGTGCTGAGATGCAGTGCCGAGACAGCAAGAGCCTCATTCAGAAGGAATGGATGTGTGAAGGCGTATTTCAGCACATAGGGCCGAGTTCTTTTTTGGATGTCGTCGCCAAAGGCCCATTCGCCGCCTTCAATAATACAATAGAAGAGTTCCATATGTGTGGCGTTCACATATGGCTCGGCCGGCACTGAGGCCGGTTGAATGCTGGAGTTCGAGGAGGGTGAACTACTCCTTGAGGTGGTATTGGACGGAGTAACGGGAGTCGGTTTATTCGCCATTGGGGCGATTGTAGACCCAGCGGTTGAAGCAAATGAGCATTGCATACCGGCTGTTGAGCAATTGACGCATATGGGGCGGTTTTCATCGCACTGTAAGCTTGTAAGTGGGGGGTCGTAGAACCTCACGCCACACAAGACGAAGGCACTAACAAAAGGAGCTAGTATTACCTTTATATGACGCCCCTTACATTTTGAGCAACCCGCTCTAGACTTTTTATGACTTCGACGAAGCATAATCACTGTTTTGATAAAAGCTTCACTCAGGTCGAGCTTATATAACACGTGACCGTGAAAAGCCTGACGTTGAAATACTGGTTAGACAATACTATAGAAGAGAGTGTGTGCAACAAGATGAATAGATGAAGATCAAAATCTCGAGGTGTCTGCATGGCTTGTTGACTTTGACATCTTTGAGCAATATTAGGGGAGTCCTGATTGCGCGGCAGCTGAGATGCCAAGCCTCCAAGCCGTGTCGCCGCGTAGATCTTTGATTATCTAATACGCGTATTCGATTATCCCAAAAGACGTTAGTCCACGTTAGTTCGGCCCGTGACTTGAGTAGGATATATTTCTGGCCTTCTTCCCAGCGTATGTACATTTCACTTCGGAGCGGAACCATCCCTTCTATTAGGCCTCCCGAATCTCTAGTGCCAGTTTGTCCCTGTGCCTCGTCACTGTTATGTTCACCAGGTGGGCTGCTCGCACTATCTGTACATTTATTACCAATACCAGCAGGCTCACTCTTTCCAACGTCAGTACTTGAGTTGTTGTTCAACGCAGCTCCAGATTCACTTTGCCTACGGGCCTGAACTTGCGCCCCAATATCAATTTGTCCCTTTGTTGGCCAGCTAGGATCCGTCATACCACTTGGGCTATAATAGAAGACTAGGTGCGTAGCTTGGAAGAATGGCCGGCCTAGTATATCGTATTTCAAATTACCGCGGCCGTATCCTAAAGACGTCACAAGCGAATAGCATATATTCCCTTCAATTTTACGGCCAACAAGTGGTATAACGATAGTGTTTTGCACACGTCTATATAAGCCTCCTGAGCCGCGAGGAGCTTCGGGATTCGGCCGCGCTTTGCCCCTCCAAGACTCCATTTTTTGAGTTCCATGAACTTGATTGAAGCAGAAGGATATATTTTATAGCTAATTGTCCACATATCTTTGTTTTTCGGATGAGACACTCCGTTTGATATATAATTATGGTATTGTCTTCTGTAGTCACTATCCCCAGTACGTTACTACCTGTTGATAATGTTAGTTACATTGCCAGCCTAGATCATATTATATATATAGACCAATTTTAAATCGGACATGCTGATAGTCCGTATATTTGACCTCAAACCCCGCAAATGAATAATCTTTACCGATAACTACCCCCCAGTTCTCTTCGACAGATAGAATGTATAATAATAGCAAGTTGAACCTTACCTGGTCGGTTGTATATATCCCACTGTCGGAGCCTTCTTTCGGGTTCTCTACTTCTAGATCTGCAGTGAAGAAATCCTTTTGAGTCTTTGTGTTATCCTGCCGTCCAAAGACTGCTTTTTCAAGCCATCACATTTAAGGGTCTTGTTTTCCACGATTCGATTGAGGGAATAGTTCGATATATTGTACGTTGGTTGCGCCACGTTCCGACGGAGAAACAGGAGAGGCTGTACCTCTAGGTGTTGGAGCAGTCAATACTATGAAAGGAATCCTAGCATTGTCTTCTTAGCCTAAGTCAGCTTTTCCCCGGAATCCCACCAATTAGAGGTCCCCCTTACGCTTTTGGAACCATCACCTATGTAGGGAATCCCATCTTCTTGAATGAAACCCATGACACATTTTCTTTATTATCCGGTACAACTTTTTTTTTTACTATATACGGGTATTCAAATAGTAAAAACCATATGTCAAAGCCCCTTCTCACGATCTAAAGTAGCCTAAAAAGAAATCATTTTATCACATATAGGTTAAATTTACCCCATGACTCGTATTCCCGTGTACAGGTCTGTACCGTACCGTATCAAGTACTCTCAAGATTAACTCGCCGTCAGCTAAGCTATTGAATCTGGAGATATTCTAAATACTTTAGCCAAATACCTAGCTCGGGTTTCACTTTAGATGTCTGAGACTATTTGCGGTTTTGCTTAAGTTTTGTAGCCTTTCTTTGTATTTTAGAAGCCCGGCCGACGGAACGTTATACAGACTGCGGCTATTAGAGAACTGCCTAAATAGTACAGAATCCTTCCAAACGTTTTAAGCTAGGCCTCCCAGTAATATTATAGGCTGCGAATGGGTAAATTGCACAACTAGCAATCACGAGTAGAAGTAATATCTTCTGTTAGCGGCAATAAAAGATATAAAACCATTCTCTTCTGCTCATTTATAACAGAGTCTAATAGCTATTAACTATCATTATGGTCTCTTTCTCATTCCTCCTGCTTATTAGCATCTCTACGGTTGTCGGAGTGTTGGGCGCCCCTCAGAGAAGCAAGCTCTCTCTTCGACAGGCATTGACTACTTCACCTTCTTCCGGCATCAATAATGGGTACTATTATTACTTTTGGAGGGAAGGTAACCCTCAATTGCAGGAAGAAGTTACCCTCGGACCCGGTGGATCATATAGTGTAACTTGGTCTGATAATGATGATCAATTTTTTATTGGAAAGGGATGGAACCCGGGATCTGCACAGTAAGGTTCTAGATATAGTTTCTCTCCTCGCTGTATATTTTCTTTGAACGAGCTCACTGAAATTAATCTCTATTGTAGAACAATCAACTATACTGGCAGTTTTGCTCCCGAAAGTGGCACTGCTTACCTCTCAGTGTATGGTTGGACAACTAGCCCTCTTGTCGAATATTATATTGTAGAGTCCTATGGAAATTTCAACCCATCTTCCGATGACTCGTACGCGTACAAGGGCAATGTAACAAGTGATGGTGGAACATATGATATCTACCTCCATATTCCTCCAAATGAGGGCATGATTCCGGGACCTGAGCTAAAGCAATACTGGTCTGTCCGTACCAAGAGGCGTGTGGGTGGGACGGTCACTACTGCAAACCACTTCGATGCATGGAGTGCCGCCGGAATGGACCTCGGTACATTCAACTATCAAATCTTGTCCACTGAAGGCAACAACAGTAGCGGATTTGCTTCGATCACTGTTTTTTGAATGCGAGAAAGTACCTACTTAAGGATAGCGAAAATTTGATAGGTGGAAGTGGAAGTCGAAGTCGAAGTAGGAATGAAGGTGGAGGTGGAGGTGGACTGTTGAAGGAGTTGCCTTTCTTTTTTTTTCCTCTACGTTTTTCATACAGATCGTATTGAAGTGGAATGTCGTGTTTTCGCCATCTAGTAAAGAATACCAACCTCCGATTACCTTACAATAGGCTAATTCCTACCGCTAATTCCTACCATACATTATATCCGGGTAATTCTGGGGGGGAGGGGGAGAACATGAGGGGTCGTTGGCGGGGTACACGGTTGGTTAGAGGCCCGTGCGCCATCGCTACCACAAAGGCTATCAAGCCGGCGGCCATCTAGA
>Ga0182030_10018493_pt1 | contig 13357 bp, 12 predicted proteins | sample 812S3MmetaG_FD_121299 | JGI IMG/M metagenome (GOLD analysis project Ga0182030, IMG submission 121299) | Permafrost microbial communities from Stordalen Mire, Sweden - 812S3M metaG (Illumina Assembly) | ecosystem: Environmental > Terrestrial > Soil > Wetlands > Permafrost | place: Sweden... | reverse complement strand
GGCGGAGGACGCCAGAGCTCTGACCTACTCCGAAGACGATATGCGCGCCTGCGCCGTCAGTCGCACGGCGGCGAAGAACGAAGCGGCCCGCAAACGAAAACCTCCACGCCGGCCCACGGGCGAAAGTCCGGGCGCGGCCTGGCGAGGGTAAAAGGGCAGCCGATGGTAAGAAGAAAAAGACAAGAAGAATAAGATAAGAAGAATAAGAGACGATAGGTAAGAGACCATGGACAAGAGATTAGCAAAGCGTCACAAACGTCAAGTCGCGCGCGGAAGAGAGAAGATCACTCTTTCCGAACCCGATTTGCGAACAGCAGAACAAATCAAAGCCGCGCGCGAAGCCAGCCGGCCCACCGGCGGCCGCGGCGAAGGACCTCCCATGCTCAACTCCACGCAACCCAATCGGGAGAGAGCGTCCGTGGGCACCGGCAGTGCAGCCAAGACCGCAGTTTAGTCCCGCAGTTTAGAAAACGAGGCATCATCGTGTTTTCCAAGCAGTGTCCGCATTGCAGGTCCGTTGATTTTCGGGGCGTCGGCATGCGCAACTCGGTGGAGCGAGGGCTGAGCTGGCTCCTCTCGGCCTACCGCTGCTCGCTGTGCGGGCGCCATTTCTTTTTGTTTCGCTGGCTCGCTCCCCTCGAAGGCACGGCCTGATTCCGCGGCGCCGCCAGGCGCGCGGATTTACGTTAAATAACTGACGAACCGGCGCTGCGGATCATACTTCTTCCGCAAGCGTTCCAGTTTCTCCGCCGCTTCCTTCGACAGGTACGGCCCTTTATTCGCGGGCATATTTTCGTCGTTCATTTGCGAGCCGAAGCTGATCGGCTTCAGCTTGCGGATCACCTCGGCGGTCCAGTCCGCGCACTTCGCGTCGTCGTTTGCATCCCACGAAATGGCGCACGGCGACAGGTACGTGTCGCCTTGCACTGAGTAAGCCATATCCGGGAGCTTCTGCACCGGGCCCCAGTGCATCCACAGCATGTACGATTGCGGCGTGGGGAGGTTGATGAAATCCTCGCGCACGGCGGCGAGGATCGCCTCCGGCTTCGCGCTGCTCCACGCGCCGTCGAACCGGTAGCGCGCGCCGGTGGGATTATTGCCGTCGCCGTTGCCCACGGGCATGGGAACGTACTTCACACGGCGTGTGACCGCCTTCTTTACCGCCGGGCACTCTTCCAACATGTCGAGCGCGGCGTCCACTTCCTTTTCCGAATAGCCCAGGCACCGGCCATTCATCCGCAGGACCGGCTTGCCCTCGACGATGCCGCCGTTGGCCCCGCCTTCCATGAATTTGGGGAAAGAATTCTGCGTGTTTCCCAACCACGTCAGCACCGCATCGATCGCGTCGGGTGTGAACATGTAGTTGCTGGATTTCGCTACCGTCGGCAGAGGATGCAGGTTCAGATAAAAGCGAACCACGACGCCGAAGAATCCCGGGCCCGAGCCGCGCGCCGCCCACAGGAAATCGCTGTTCTTGTTTTCGTCGGCATGAATCAGTTCGCCGTCCGCGGTGACCACATCGATGGCTTGCAGATTCGCGCAGCCCGGCCCCCACAGGCGTGAATTAAAACCGTGTCCGCCGCTCATGACGAACCCACCCAGGCCGACGCGCGGGCAATGCGCCGAGGGGAACATCAGTTGATATTTTTCGGCCAAAACTTTGTTGAACGCATCCCCGAACCAGCCGGGACTCACGGTTGCGATCCGCGTTTTCGGATCGACGGAGAGCTCCTTCATTTTCGAAATGTTAATCAGCACGGAATTGTCACGCGTGTGCGAAGCCGTAAAGCTATGCCCGCCGGATCGCGTGCCCACTTGCCAGTTGCGCTGCTTGGCCAGCTTCACGGCGGCGATGACGTCTTTGTCGCTTTCCGCCAGCACGATGGCATTCGGAAAGCGATTGGGTTTGCGCGCATTCCACGTGGCGCCCTTGCGATAGATTTCGTATTGTTCGCCGTCTTTATCCTTGTAATAGATTTTTCCCGCAAGAGCGTCAGCAGGTGCTTTTACTTGCGCGGCGATGGGTCCCACGCGCGGCAGGCGCGCGGCGAACGCCTTGGCGGATGCACCAAGTGTTGCGCTCCACTGGAGCAATTTACGGCGGCTAATCATGACGGTCCTCCCAAAGATCTTCCTTAATAGAACGTGTAATGAGGCTCTTCAGGTTACCCGATTCGCACGCGCGTCTCCACCGGTTGCCTGCCAACCTGGTTGCCGGCAAACGGAAACTTCCGGTCAGCTGATTTGCACGGGCTCCGTCTGACAGGGCGCTCGGTTGTGGTTATTCGAGGGACCCTTGGAACCCGACATGCCCTACGCGATGGAGCTTGATCAAGTTGGCGCTGCCGGGCACGCCGAAAGGCGCACCGGCGACGATGATGACGCTATCGCCGATATTGGACCACGCTTCGGGCAATAAACGGAGATCGGTGATCTCCAGCATTTCTTCGGTGGATTTCACACGTACGGGAGAAATGGTATGCACGCCGTAAATCACGGCAAGCTCGCGCGCCACTTCCCGGTTTTCGCAGAAGGCAAAAATCGGAACACGCGGCCGAAAGCGCGCTATCAACTTGGCCGTCGCGCCGGATGCAGTGAACACCACAATCGCCTTCACGCTGGCGGATAGGGCGCAATGATAAGCCGCTTGGGCGATGATCTGCGGGTGGGGCGGTTGCGGCCCGAGCGGCGGCTCCGGAAGCGGATGATGCGCGGCGAAACTCTCCGCCTCCACCGCAATGGCCGCCATCATGCGCACGGCTTCCAGCGGATATTCCCCGCTGGCGGTCTCCGCCGAGAGCATCACGGCATCGGTGCCGTCGAGAATGGCATTGGCCACGTCGCTCACTTCGGCGCGCGTGGGCGTGGGTTTCTGAATCATTGACTCCAGCATCTGGGTGGCGGTAATGATGAATTTTCCGCGCATGCGGGCGTGTTCGATGATGGTCTTCTGCGCGCCCGGCACGCGCGCCAAATCGAGCTCCACGCCGAGGTCTCCGCGCGCCACCATCACGCCGTCGGTTTCCTCGAGGATGCCGTCGAGGTTGTCGAGCGCCTCCGGTTTTTCAATTTTGGCAACGATGGGAACTCGCTTACCGAGCCGATCCAGCCTCTGCCGCAGGCCGGTGATATCGGCCGGGCCGCGCACGAAGGATAGCGCCACGAGATCGACGTTCTGCTTCAAGCCGAACTCCAGATCGAGGATGTCCTTCTCCGTCATGGAAGGAATGCTGACACGCACACCCGGCAGATTGATGCCCTGGTGATTCTTTACCGTTCCGCCGTCGGTCACTTCGAACACGACGGAAACATGCGTGACTTCGAGAGCCCGCAAGGCCACGGCGCCATCGGCCAGCAGTACGCGATTGCCCGCGACAACATCCTGCGGTAGCAATGTGTACGTAGTACAGGCGATCTTTGCGTTGCCCAGGATCGGTTCCACCGTGATGGTGAAACGCGCGCCTTTTTCGAGCGTAGCGGCGCCGCCTTCGAAATCGCCGAGGCGAATCTTGGGGCCTTGCAGATCGAGCAGAATGCCGGGCGTGCGGCCGATTCGGGCCGCCAGTTCGCGAATCAAGCGGATGGCAGTGGCATGATCGCCGTGCGTGCCGTGGGATGCGTTAATGCGGAAGACGTCGACACCGGCATCGAGCAGTCCCTGCAGCATCTCCGGCGACCGCGAGGCCGGTCCAACAGTGGCGACGATCTTCGTGTTACGCATGCGCCTCCCGCATTCAGCTCTAGCAACTCGCTAAGAATCTCATCGGACAACCTGGTAGGGCCGTCCTTGCCAGACGTCTTCGTTTCCGAAGACCAAGCGGCTCGCCGCGGAGCGGGTAGGTATGCAGCGAAGAATACCTCGACACGTGGTTTCTTCATTATACAAGGCGGGCATTATACAGGGTGGCATTATACAAATCCGCGCGACGTACAGGAGTTCTCGCCAGATGAACGAAGTCTACGCGGAATTTTTCGGTTCCATGAAACCCGCGCGCACAACTGTCGAAGCGGCTTTCTTGCAGCCGGACATGCGCGTGATGATCGACTGCGTGGCCTATAGGCCTGAATAGCAGCTAGTGTCCTGAGTCGTTAATTCAACTAACGATTCGGATTGATTTTGGATGGTGCCCGTCAGCCCCGTGCGTCAGCGCGGTGCTAGTTCGGGTCCCGAAGTAGCCCCACCCTCATGGGATGGGGCTAGCCAATCTTGTGGCGAACATAACTCAGGACACTAGATGCCCGCGCCCGCCGTGTAGCTTGAAACGCGGTCCACGTGCAGCAGCATATTGCCCTCCGGATCGATTTCGAACGCGGGTTGGAAACGCGCCTGCCAGGTGAGTTCGTCGTAGCGATAGGAGTAGCGTGCATAGACGAATTGCGCGAACGTATCGTCGTAGGCTTTGATCGTGACCACAAACTCCGCTTGCAGGCGCTCCAGATCGCTTGCCGTTTTACCGAACAGAGGGCTGTCGTCTTCAAGGGGATGCACCACGGTCCAGCTCAGCGCGAGGAAATAGATCGCGTCGCGCTCCAGTTTCAGCCGCTGAAAGTTTCTGGTCTGTGCTCCGGGAGGTCCGTCCACGGTCATGAGGATTAAATTCGCCTCGATTTCCATGAGCACGTTGGGGCGCAGGTTGGCGATGCGGAACTGCAGGCTGGTTCGTTCCTGGTACGGCGCGATGAGCATGTGGTCACTGAAGGCGATGCGTGCCGACGGGCGCGAAAACCGTCCAAACAAAATACCGGTGCCGAGCGCGATGCCGAGCAGACCGACCAGAGCCTCCACCACGCTGAGCACGTTGGCGCTCACACTCGAAGGAGAAATATTTCCGTAACCCACCGTCGTGAGCGTATGCGAGCTGAAAAAGAAATCACTCCAGAAGCGGCGGGCTTCGCTGGAGAGATCGGCGCCTTGCAATCCTTCGGGGCCCATGAGGAAATAGCCGGCGGCGAACAACAGATTCGCCACGAAATAGGCGGCGAACACGACCACGAAGAAGGTGGACCAACCCATATTCAGAAGCGTCAGATAAGGATGGAGGTGGCGCCAACTCCCGCCCGTGCGCCGCACGTTGAAGCTGCCGTCCTTATTGATGCTGCGGCGCAAGACACCCGCATATTGCTGGGTCAAGCCGGGATCGAAAGTAGGCTTTCTCATATCCAACGATCTTAGTGCAAGCCCGTGACTCGGTGCGAGCCAAACGCGCTGGATGTTGAATATCGAGGGGCCAGGCGCGACGGCGGAGCCTTGACCGGTAGGCCTTCTAAGCAGGCCTTCTAGGCAGGAAGATAGTGGCGCAACGGGCCGTAAAACGCCTTCACGAAGTCCGCGGCCGTCTTCATGGCGGCGTCTTCGTCCCTGTCCACAATGGGGATCACCACGCGGACCAGGGCGGTATCCGTCCGGTTCAATCGCACCGCATCGGCCATCACCCACAATTTCGCTTTGTATTCGCTGGCGACGACGCGATCGCGAGATTGATACCAATAGAGCACCAGGCTGCGCTCTTCTCCGTGCGACACCACGTAACGATTCACGGTGATGGGGAAGCCGGCGCCGGAATCAATCGTCACCTCTCCCGAGTTCAGGGGCACCCAGCCGCTGCCCGGCAGACAATTCTTGGGCGAGTGCGGAGTTTTCCCGTTCCGTTGCGAGCGAAACGCAGCCACGAAGAGGAAAGCCGGCTTGCCCCCGTCCGCATAGACCCGGTTCAAGATATCGTCGGCTCTGAGGACGTCCAGCGACTCTTGATCGATGACGCCATCCTGCAGGAACTGCCACGGGCCCAGCGTCTTCGGCACTTCTGCCAGGGGATCGGCCGGCGGCACGGACTCCGGCCGGATGGCGCTATGGAGCAGCGCTCCTTGGACCAGCAAGACGACCGTAGCCGCGATCACAGTGTAAGAACGAAGGAATTTAAGCAACGGGCTGCTCCTTGGCACGGGAAACAAAGGGAAGGCGGCAGATCAAGAAGTGTGTCGCCAGCAACAATACCAGCGCGATCATGAAGATGATCCAGCCTTCCAGTTCATGGAAGAAGCCGCGGGCGAGTTCGGGATTGACTTCGCTGAGCATGCCGGTAATGGTCACGCGGCCCGCGTTCGCGATGATCGCAATGGGAATCGTCAGGATGAACAGCACCCAGCGCATCCAGACGCGGCCGTCGAAAAAGTAAGCGTAGACCAGGGAGAGGAACGTCAGCGACAGCAGACTGCGAATTCCGCTACACGCCTCCGCCACGGATAATTTCTGGCTGGCAAGTTCCAAGATATTGCCGTCGCGCAATACCGGTATTCCGAACCAACCGAGGACCGTCTCGGCCACCTGGCTGGCGAACATTTGCAGCGGGAAAGTGAGCTGATTATAGATCACCGCAGGGATGGGGATCATAAACGGCAACAGCAGAAGCGGAAACAGCAATTGACGGACCAGTGCGACGCCACCCATGACTAGGAGTAGCCCGACCAGCGATATCACGAAAGACGTGCGCTGGAGATACAATTCCGCGGCCAGCGTCCCGAGGTATGCTTGCAACCCACCCCAGGCCATAATCGCCAATCCCCACCACGCCGGTTCGTAGTGCAGCGCAAGAATCTTCTCGCGCCGCTGCCACGCAATAAATAAAGCGATGACCGGCACAAAAAATCCGTGGCTGACGTCCTCGTCGTTCATCCATTGACTGACCAGTGCGCGGAGAATCGGAAAAAATACGGCGATCAGCAGCGCGGTGAACCACGCCATGGCGGCCCACGGAATCTGGGCGGACGGCGGCGCAACCGGCGGCGTCGGGGGGCGCTCCGAAATATCTGCAACCTGCGTACTCATAGGTGCTCATTCCAGTATATTTGATTTAGAGTGCGGTAAGGAACTACTCATAGGATCTTCATATATGAAGCGCTTCTGGTGTGCCTTTTTTTTGCTTTTCCCCGCGGCCTGGGGCCAAATTCCCGCTGTTCAGTGGGAATCCCAGCGGGCGGAGATCCTGAAGCATTACCGGGACTTGATCCAGATCGATACCAGTTCCCCTCCGGGAAATGAAACCCGCGCGGTCGAATATCTGCAAAAGGTTTTTGCCACCGAAGGGATTCCCACGAAGACGTTTGCCGTGGATTCCGCGCGCGCCAATCTGGTCGCCCGCATCAGGGGCAACGGAAGCAAGCGGCCCGTGCTGTTGATGGCCCACACGGACGTGGTCAGCATCCAGCGCGAGAAATGGCCGGTCGATCCTTTTGGAGCGGTGATCAAGGACGGCTACGTTTGGGGACGCGGCAGCAATGACGACAAGGACAAGCTGGCCTCGAATCTGATGGTCATGCTGTTGTTGAAGCGCTCGGGCGTCCAACTGGATCGCGATGTCATCTTTCTGGCGGAGTCGGGGGAAGAAGGCGATAGCCAGTTCGGAGCGAAATTTATGGCGGATCAGCACTTCGACGAAATCGACGCCGAGTTCGCTCTGACGGAAGCAGGCAGCGCCCTCATCCGCAATGGCGAAGTTGTGAGCCTGGGCATAGAGACAGCGGAAAAAGTACCGCATCCTGTGCGGCTGGTGGCGACCGGAATATCCGGACACGCTTCGCGTCCGCGCGTCGATAACGCAGTGGTGCATCTGGCGGGCGCGGTCGCGAAATTGGCGGCCTGGCAAACTCCGATGCGTTTGAATGACACCACGCGCAGCTACTTCGAAAAACTCGCAACGGTGAGCACGCCAGAGGAAGCAGCCCGCTACAACGGCCTGACGCGTCCGGATCGCACAGCGGCCATCCAGCAATACCTCGCGCAGAACGAGCCCAATCACTATTCCATGTTGCGAACGTCGGTGGTGCCGACCATCCTCAAGGCGGGATTCCGCACCAACGTGATTCCTTCGGAAGCCGAGGCGACCATCGACATCCGCGCCCTGCCCGACGAGGATATGCCGAAGTTCTTCGCTGAGATGAAGAGGATCATCAACGATCCCGCAGTGAAGATAGAAGAAACCGATTTTGGCGCGCGGCCGGCGACACCGCCATCGCGCCTCGATACGGAAATGTATCTCGCGTTGGAGCGTGCTGCCAAACGCATCTACCCGCATGCCACAGTGATGCCATTAATGGGAACGGGAGCTACCGACATGGCGTTCCTTCGGCCCAAGGGCGTGCAGGCTTACGGAATTGGTCCGCCGGCAACTCAGGATGACGCCATTAACTTCGGAGCGCACAGCGACGTGGAACGGCTGCAGGAATCCTCGCTTTATTCGTTCGTCGAGTTCACCTGGGATGCCGTGGCCGATGTCGTCGTCCACAAGTGAGACCAGCGCGCATAGCAAGAATTAGGCGCAAGAGCTAGGCGGGAGAGCTAGGCGAGCGGCTCGACAGGTTCGATGTTTTCCGTGACACGATGGACCAGCCGGCGGGGATCCAGTAAATGTTGCGGCCGGAACTGCTTCTGCGACCAACGGTGCCCGGGCTCGAATTCCACGCCCAGAAAATAGCCGATCTCGCGAAACACGCAATATCTGACTTTGCCCATCAGAATCCCTGAGGGATAGGCGATGCGGAATGCAGTGCCTAGCGGTACAGGACGCTCCACTTGGAGGCACGCTCCCGAAAGAGAAATATCCTCCAGATTCGCCACACTGCGGCGGATGCGGCCGTTGGGATCCTTCCACTCAACGTCCACTAAATCAGCACACAGCAGTCTCGCCTCAATTCGCTTATTCATAATCTACTCGTGTATCGACTCGTACGGAGGTTTTGATTAGCTATGTAGCCTTAGACAAATTTCCCTTATATTCGGTGTAGGGCCGCGCCGTACCGTGCCCACTAGCCCGTACCAGAGGTAGCCCCTCTGCTTCGTTGGTAACATAATTCCACGTGGTTTTACACCTTTTTCTTGTGGTTATTTTCGGAGTGCTCATCCCCTACTGGAAGGGAGCGGACTTCTTTGACCCGGTCGTCACGGCGGCCTATATGTGTATGGGAGGCCTATTTTCGGGGCCGGCGGTGGCCCAGGCTTTTGCTGTGAGCCGGCCTCAATCCATGCGGGAAGCCTGTGGAAAGGCAGGGAAAGCGATCCTGTTTGGCGAAGGTCTGGTCATTCTGTTTCTGGTGCTGGGCATCGCCACAGTTTCTGTGGAGCATCGACGGCTGATGCTGCCGCAGCTCGACGTTGTGGCGGAAGCCGGGCTGCTGGGCTTGACGGCCGCGGTCGCCGTCGCCAGTCTTGCCGGATGGGCTGCGCTGCGCTTTTCACCGATGGGGGCAAGGTTGATGATGAGAATCGTGTTCCTTGGATTGCTGCTGGCGTTTTACTACAATGCACGACGGCTCACGGACGTGGCGGCGCAGGGAATCGTGCTTTGTGCGGTCGCTAGCGCTGTCGGCGTGTGGCTTCTACGAAAGGAAGTGTCTCCGCAGTGAATCCTGCCCCCTCCCCTGAATCCAGCGGCCTGAGCGCGGATACGATTCGCGTGATTGTCCGCATCACATTGTTCACCCTGGCGGGATGGCTCGTGTGGCGCTTGCTGCCGTTGGCGATGCCTCCGGAGATCAGCGGGCTGGTAGTGGCGGCGCTTTCGTCTTTCGCGGCCGGAGCTATCGCCAATGGATTGCTGGTGCGGATGTACGAGAACAGCCGGCTCTCCGCATTCGGGATGGCGTGGACCAAGCCTTCCGGCAAAGAACTGCTCATCGGCGTGGCGGGTGGAGCGGGCGCGGCCTTGGCGATTTTCCTGATCGCGCTGGGAACGCGAATGGCGGGCGAGGAACACGTGTCCGCATCGTCCATGTGGCCCGTGAATCTGTTGTTCGTGCTTCTCGTGCTGGCCTTTGGCGCCGTGGGTGAAGAGTTGCTATTCCGCGGTTATGCGTTTCAGCTGTTGGTCCGCACGATGGGCGAATTCGCGGCGGTGCTGCCGGTATCCGTTTTGTTCGGCATCGCGCACATGGGCAACCGCGGCGTAACACCGCTGGCGATTCTCAACACCATCGTGTGGGGCGTCCTGCTGGGCTATGCGTTTCTGCGTACGCGGGCGTTATGGCTCCCCATCGGCCTGCACTTTGGATGGAACGCCGCGATGCCGGTGCTAGGCGTCAACTTAAGCGGGTTTACAATGGGGGTGCCTGGATCTGCTCTCGTAAGCTATGAACTCCACTGGAACGCCAGTGAAATTTGGAGCGGCGGAGCCTACGGCTTTGAGGGTAGCGTGATGACGACGATGGCGGTGCTGGTTTTATTTTTCGTGATCCAGCGCGCGATCCCTCAGACCGACGACGATCCAGGGACGGCGGACGCGTTGTAGCTCTGTTTTAGAGGTGGACTGCGGGCGACGAACATGGCACGGTTTGGTGATCGAAAATCCGTGATGGCCGGGCTGCTGACAGCCGTGCTCATGCTCGCGGCGCTGTGCCCTCCGCTCGTCGCCGATTCCAAGAAACTCACCGAAGACCAGCGCGTGGAATTGCTGCGCGGTCTGGTGGCCGAGTATGCCACCATCAGGACGCTGCTGCCCATTTCGAGAAGGACTTTGGAAATCCGCACCGACGGCAGCTTTAACCAGGCTCTGTGGAAAAACACGGAAAAGGAATTCGGACCCGCGGGACGCGTGGGCGATTTGATCCAGGTGACGCACGTCACCATCGCCAAGGACCGCATCGTGCTGCAACTCAACAATGGTTCGCGTACCAAGTGGTATCAGCATGTGGAAGGCGGCATGGGCAATTCGACGACGCCGATCGATCCGGCGACGAATGCTCCGGGCGGCACGTCGGTCGCGCTCGTCTTTGACGGGCCCATCGGCCAGGTAACCTCGGCCGAAGTGAAGCAGATGCTCAAGCCGGTGCTCGATTTTGAGAAAGAGTCGGCCAGCGAAAGCCACCTCGAAAATCTGCCGGAGCCCATCAAAGAAGCGATCCGCCAGCAGAAGGCCATTGTGGGAATGACGCGCGATCAAGTCTTGATCGCCGTCGGTCGTCCTTTTCGAAAAAGCCGAGAGACCAAGGACGGCAAAGAAATCGAAGACTGGATTTACGGCGAACCGCCAGGCCGTGTGACCTTTGTCACGTTTATGGGAGACAAAGTCATTCGCGTGAAAGAAACCTACGCGGGACTGGGCGGTTCGGTAGCCGAAACCGCGCCCGTTCAATAAACTGCCGCTAGACCGCCGTCGCTTCTCTTGCCGTGGTACCAAACGCGGTACCGGTACGAATCAACCCAGGGTACCTTGTCCACCGGAGCGCCCCCCTCCACACTGGACCCTGAGGACCCGTCTCTCTGATGGATTGCCGCTGATGGATTGCCGCGATGGATTGCCGCTCATGGAACGCCCCTGATGGAACGCACAGACTTTGAACAATGGAAGGGCAAAGAGGTCGCCCGGCTGCTGGCGCTGGTGGAGACCGAACGGCGCTACTATCAGGAAATGGTCGCGACCTTGCCGGTGGCGATCGCGGTGCTCGCCAGCAACCGTTCGATCGTGCTGGCCAATCGCGCGTTCCGCCAAACGTTCGGCGTTACGGGCCAGGAAATCCGCCGCAAGTCTATCGACCAGATTCTTCCGTCCGATCAACTGATCGAAAGAATTGATTCCGCCTATACGGATTCGAGCGTGCAGATCGCCTCGCGCGGCGCGCTGACGCTGCATGTTTCCGGCAAGGTGCTGCGCGTCGAAGTGCGCACGATTCGCGGCTGGGACGAGGAGATGGAGCTGGAAACGCTCGTCGCGATTCAAGAGCTTTCGAGCCACGATCTTGCGGGCATCGCGAATGCCGAGGCAAGCGCCGCGCCGTTCAGCACCGTCACTTCTGCAATCTCGATTCCCCTCGAGCCCGTCGTTGAACATCGTGTTGATGATCGTGTTGAACATCCAGTCGCACCTCCCGCACCCATAGAGGTGGCAATACCGGTACAGGTCGCAGCGCCGGAATCTGAATCTCCGAAAGCGTTCCCCGCGGCCGATCTTCCCGCGATCGTGTGGCAGGCCGATGCCGCGACGTTGCAATTTACGGCAGTCAGCGGATTCCCGAACACCGCGCTCGCCGTTCCTCCAGCGGAATGGCCGCACACGGAAGGATTTTTCGAGCAGCGTATCTGCGTGGAAGATCGCGCGGCGACCATGGCGCTCTATCGATCGGTCATCGAACACGGCGGCGAAGCCAGCGCCGAGTTCCGCATCTTGAAATTATCCGGCGATCTGGAATGGTGCCGCGAAACCGTTATCGCGCCGTCACGCGGGCTGCACCCCGCTGATGCATCGCGCAACATTTATGGCGTGCTGACCTTCATCGGCGAACGCGTCCGGCTGCAGCAGCAAATGGAAGTGGCGGCCCGTCACACGGCTTTGACCGGTGTGAGCGCGCGCCTGGCGCACGATCTGAATAATCCGCTGATGTTGATTGCCGGTTACGCCGAAGAAATGCTGCAGGCGTTCCCGGAAGGCGATGTGCGCCGCGACGACGTGCAACAGATCGTCAAAGCGACGGAGCGCATTAACGAGATCACGTCCCACCTGACGCGTTTTACGCAGAAGAAACCGGTGCATCCGGAACCCGTGGATATCTCGGCTGCGGTGAATCGTCTGGACCCTATTTTTATCGGCATGTGCGGCGATGCTTCGTCGGTCCACTTGGAATCCGCCACGCCGGTTTGGGCGCTGGCCGAGGCCCGTCCCCTGGAGGAACTTCTCGTCACGCTGGCCGACGCGGCGCGCGATTGCCCCGGCTGCACCCAGCTCCGTGTTACTGCGGATTCGACGACGATTGCCGAGCAGATTCCCAACGCGACTCTCGCGCCGGGAACTTATGCGCGCATTACGCTCGAGGCGAACGGTACGGGCCTCGATGCATCCAGGAGCGTTTCGCTCTTCGAATCGATCCTGGCGAAGAGCGCCGACAGCGCCCGCGGAGAATCCTTGACGAACGCTTATACGCTGGCCAGGGAGTGGGGCGGCGATCTGGCGTACTCCGGCAGCGCGACGCATTCCACGTTCGTTCTGTATCTTCGTCCTGCCGCCGCTCCGGAACCCGTGACCGCGCACACGCAACAAATGGACGCGCACCCGCCAGTGGTGATCGTCGGCGAACCTGAGCCGACGCCTCCCCCGGAACCTCCGAAGCCGCTGATTCTTGTAGTCGACGATGAACCGGGGATTCGCGCATTGGTTGCTAAGATCCTGCGGCGCGAACACTACGAGGTCCTGGAGGCGGGCACCGCCGTGGAAGCGGGTACGTTGGCCGATGCGCAAACGCGACCCCTGCAGTTGCTGGTGACGGATATCGTGCTGCCCGATCATCCCGGCACAAGACTCGCCGAGCAGTTGAGCGCCGCTCTACCGGCGTTGAAGGTCCTCTACATGTCCGGATACACGGAAAATGAGCGAGC
>Ga0182030_10018492_pt1 | contig 13357 bp, 13 predicted proteins | sample 812S3MmetaG_FD_121299 | JGI IMG/M metagenome (GOLD analysis project Ga0182030, IMG submission 121299) | Permafrost microbial communities from Stordalen Mire, Sweden - 812S3M metaG (Illumina Assembly) | ecosystem: Environmental > Terrestrial > Soil > Wetlands > Permafrost | place: Sweden... | reverse complement strand
GCCGCATCGATCTCCGCCTCGGACACGCGGCCATCGGATTTGGCGACATACCCCATGATCTCGAAAGTGGTGCGGAAGAATTCGCTGGAGATGGATGTGGATCCATTGGGGCTCGCCACCCGGCCCCCTGCCTGCGGGTCGAGCATATAGCCGACGAGAGCGCCGACCGCGGCTCCCCAGGCGCTCCGGGTAAGCAGAAGGCCGATCAGAGCCCCGAAAAATACGCCTTTCCAACTCATTCGCGTTGACCTATACGCCCCGTGCCGCCACAATCGCCGACCTTCAATGGTAGCAGCCGCGAGCGTTTGGACATGGAACAGTATTCGCATTCGGCACCGCTTTTTGAGACGCGCTTACAAGGTCTCAAAAAAATTCACCAGGGCAAGGTGCGCGATATCTACGATGTGGATGATGAGCATTTGCTGATCGTCGCCACCGACCGGCTGTCCGCGTTCGACGTGGTTCTGCCGGATCCGATTCCGTTCAAGGGCCAAGTGCTGACCCAGATCTCGCTGTTCTGGTTTGCGAAAACAACCCACATCACGCCGAACCATCTTTCCGGCGTGCGCGTCGAGGACGTGATCAGCGACAACCAAGAACGAGCGCAACTTGCCGGGCGCGCCATGGTGGTAAAGAAACTAAGCGCATTGCCTATTGAAGCGGTAGTACGCGGCTATCTCATCGGCTCGGGGTACAAGGACTACAAGCTGCACGGCTCCGTTTGCGGCATCGCCCTGCCGGCCGGTCTGGCGATGGCGGAGCGCTTGCCCGAGCCGATATTTACCCCCGCATCGAAAGCGCCCGCGGGTTCGCACGACGAAAATATCGACTTCGACGCCATCGTCAAGCTGATCGGCAAGGACTGCGCCGCCGAGGTTCGCCGCATCGCACTCGAGGTCTATCGATTTGCGGCTGAACATGCCCGCTCGCGCAACATCATCATTGCCGACACCAAGTTCGAGTTCGGCGTCGACAAATCCGGGCGTCTCTATCTCATCGACGAGGCGCTGACGCCGGACTCCTCGCGATTCTGGCCTATGGCATCGTACAAACCCGGCATCAGTCCGCCGAGTTTCGACAAACAGTTCGTGCGCGACTATTTGGAATCCTTGCACTGGAACAAGAAGCCTCCCGCTCCGCACCTGCCGCCGGAGATTTTGGCCCGCACCAGCGATAACTACCGCGAGGCTCTGAGGCTGTTGACGGCCTGAGCCGCCGCCCATTTCGCGATTTGCGCCTGCAAAGCGGGCACGCCGCTGCGGCTGGGAAACATCTTAGGCGATCTTGCCATACCCCATGCGCCGTGTAAGGCTCGATACATGTTCAAGTGGTTCGAAGAACTCGAAGACGGACTGTTCACAGGATCGCGCAGCATGGCTCCCCCGTGGGGCCCCGTCTTGCGCGTGGTGCGCTATCCCGCAGCCCTGACTCGCGACTGGCTGCACGGCGAGATCAGCGTGCGGGCGATGAGTCTGGCGTATACGACTTTGCTGTCGATCGTGCCGTTGATGGCGTTCAGCTTTTCGATTTTGAAGGGTTTGGGCGCGCGCGGCGATTTGAAATTCATCCTCGATCAATTCTTTGCGCCGCTGGGAGCCGCGTCATCGCAGTTGACGGAAAGCGTCTTGCAATTCGTCAGGAACATGCGCGGCGATTTATTGGGTTCGATCGGCTTGGCCTTCCTGGTCTACACCGTCGTCACCACCATTCAAAAAGTCGAAATCAGCTTTAATTTCCTATGGCGCGTCGACCGGCCGAGAAGTTTTGCGCGCCGCTTTACCGAATATTTGAGCGTGATGGTCTTAGGTCCCATCCTGCTCGCGGTCGCGCTGGGCCTGTTGGCGAGCGCGGAGCACAGCCCCTTCGCCCAATGGCTGGACGGGATCAAGCCGCTGGCTTGGATTTTGGGCGGCACGGGGAAAATCCTGCCCTACGTAATCGTAACGGTCGTCTTCACCTTCATGTACGAGTTCATTCCGAATACCAAAGTGGAGATTCGAGCCGCACTCATCGGCGGCATCGCCTCCGGCGTCATTTGGGCGCTCGTCGGCAAGGTGTTTACGGCTTTCATCGTGTATTCGTCGTCTTTGGTGGCCGTGTACACGGGATTCGCGATCATCCTGACCACCCTCATTTGGGTCTACTTGAGTTGGCTCATATTGCTGATCGGTGCGCAGCTGGCGTTTTACCTGCAATTCCCGCAGTACCTGCGCCATGGACAGGAATCATTTGAACTGACCGGGCGGGATCGCGAACAAGTCGCGCTGTCCGTCATGTACCTCATCGGCCGCGACCATGCCGGCGGCAAGACTTCTTGGACGGCGCGTGCGCTTGCCGAGGAACTCGACATGCCGAGCATCGCGCTGGCTCCTGTGCTGCATTGCTTGGAAGAGAACGGGCTCATTTTGGCGACTGAAGGCGAGCAATTCGTTCCGGGCAAGGACATTGCCGCGATTCGGCTCGCGGAGATTTTTGAGGTTGTTCGCGCACTGCATAGAGGCCGGCTGGCCATTTCCATTCGCAGCGTAGGCGCAGCGGTCGAGCTATTGAACGAGGTGGAAAGTGCGATGGAAAAGCCCCTGAAGGATCGATCTCTCAAGGATTTCATCGCGGCCAAGGCTTAAGATCATTCGCCCCCGATGGTCATTTCCTGAACCAATATTGAGCCGACCCGCACGCCGCCTCTTGCGTCGATGTCGTCGCCGGCTGCGGCTAACCCACGGAACATCGAGCGCAGATTGCCGGCGATGGTGACTTCCGCGACGGGGTATTGAATCTCGCCATTCTCAACCCAGAATCCCGCCGCTCCGCGGGAGTAATCGCCCGTCACGATGTTCACGCCCTGTCCCATCAGTTCCGTCAGCAATAGGCCCGTGCCGAGGCGCGACAACATGGCGGCGATACCGCCCCGCAGAGTCGGCGCCACGATGAGATTGTGAGAGCCGCCGGCATTGCCGGTGGTCTGAAGCCCGAGCTTGCGGGCCGAGTAGCTGGACAGGACGTACCCGGTGAGTACGCCCTCCGCGACCAGTTCGCGATCACGGGTCGCCACTCCTTCGTCGTCAAACGGCGCACTGGCCATGGCTTTCGGCAAATGCGGCCGCTCGGCGATGGAAAAATTTGCGGGAAACACCTGCTGCCCCGCAGAATTCAGCAGAAATGAGGCTTGGCGGTATTGGCTGCTGCCGCGGATTGCGGCGACGAAATGACCGATGAGGCCGCGAGCCAGCTCCGGCACGAACAGCACTGCCGCACGCCGCGTGCTGATTTTACGCGGCCCGAGCCGCGCAATCGTACGTCGCGCACTCTCGCGGCCGACGGTCTCCGGCTCCTGCAGTTCGTGCCAGTCGCGCGAACTGGTGTACCAGTAGTCGCGCTGCATGTCTTCGCCCGTTCCGGCGAGGACCACGCAGCTCAACGTATGCGAGGTAGTCGGATAGCCGCCGACGAAACCATGCGTGTTGCCGTAGACATGCAGCCCCCGATGAGTGCCGACCGATGCGCCCTCGGAGTTATTGATGCGCGAGTCGAATCCGAGCGCCGCGGCCTCGCAGGTCTTGGCGATCTCGATGGCGCGGTCCGCCGTCAAATTCCACGGATGCGACAAGTCCAGATCCTGCGGGGCGCGGGCCATCAACGCGGCATCAGCAAGGCCGGAACTGGCGTCTTCCGCCGTAAATCGGGCAATGCTGCATGCCTTGGCAACGGTCGCGTCCACCGCCTGCAGCGAGAAATCCGCAGTGCTGGCGGAACCCTTGCGCTGCCCGAAGTACACCGTAATGCCCATACTGCGGTCCCGCTGGTGCTCCAGTGTCTCGACCTCGCCCAAACGCACCCCTACGGAAAGACCCGTATCCTGGCTGACGGCAGCTTCGGCCTGCGAGGCGCCGCGCGCACGCGCTTCCGCCAAAGCGTGCTCAATAATCGACTCAAGGTCTGTTTGCGCAAGGCGCACGGGGCTGCTGGTCACAGTACGACATCTCCGACCCTCCGGGTTTGGGGGAATCCGAGCGATGATTCTACCGGCGCCAGTGATAGCATGGGGAATATGACCATCGAGAATGAAACCCAGGATTCCGGCGAAACCGAGGAGCAGCGCCTGAGCAAGAGCGCCCGCAAGCGGGAAGCGGCGTCTTTGCAGGAACTGGGCGTGAAATTGTCCGCGCTTCCGGACCAGGAGATAAAGGCGCTGGATTTGCCCGAGAATCTATTTGTCGCGCTGCGCGATCTGCGCCGGTTGCCTTCTCACGGTGCGCAAATCCGGCAACGCCAGTACATCGGCAAATTGATGCGCACGATCGATCCGGAGCCGGTTCTCGCAAAGCTGGCCGAGCGCAAACAGCGCCACGATGTGGAAATTCGTCATTTTCAGCAAATTGAGCGATGGCGAGATCGGCTGTTGTCGGAACCTGCAGCGGCCCTCGATGAGTTGCTGGAGGAGTATCCTCATGCCGACCGGGCAACCTTGGCGAAACTGCTGGAAAAGGCTGAAAAAGAGCGCTTGGAACAGCGCTCTCCGGTGGGCGCCCGCGAACTTTTCGCGTTTCTGCGCCAGTTGCTCGGATAGATTGGTAAACTCGCCCCAATGAAAGCCTTGGTCGGAGTCATTATGGGGTCGTCTTCCGACTGGGAAACGATGCAGGCTGCGGCCGATACATTGACCCTCTTAGGGGTTGCGCACGAGGTTCGCGTGATCTCGGCGCACCGCACACCGGACTTGTTGTTCGAATATGCCGCTGCGGCGCGCGAGCGCGGCCTTAAAGCCATCATTGCCGGCGCCGGCGGTGCGGCGCACCTGCCGGGAATGACCGCGGCAAAGACTTCCTTGCCGGTACTCGGTGTTCCGATTCAATCCAAAGTATTGAACGGCATCGATTCATTGCTTTCGATTGCGCAAATGCCCAGCGGGGTGCCTGTCGCCACCTTCGCGATCGGCGCCGCCGGTGCGAAGAATGCCGCATTATTCGCCGCCGCAATGCTGGCCAACGAGTACGTCGAAGTACGCACGGCCCTGGACGCCTTTCGCGAGGCACAGACGGCGGCGGTACTCGCCAAGCCGGATCCCCGCACCTCTTGAAATTGATGCACGTCGGTATCGTGGGGGCAGGCCAACTGGGGCGCATGCTCGCCCTGGCCGGCTATCCCTTAGGGGTGCGCTGCCTGTTTCTCGATCGCAACGCAGAAACGCCCGGGGCGCAGGTAGCCCCCAGCCTCATCGGAGACCTCGAGGACGCCGGGCGGCTGGCTGAATTGGCGTCGCGCAGCGATGTGGTGACATTTGACTGGGAAAATATCTCCGGCGGCGCACTCAAACCGCTCGAAAAAATCACGCACGTTAGGCCGCCTCGGGCGGCGCTCGAGGTGTCGCAAGATCGTCTTGCGGAAAAGGCGCTATTTGCGAGGCTTAAAATTCCCGTGGCTGCGCATGCCGCAATCGACAGCAAACAGCAGCTGGTTGCGGCAACCCAAAAAATTGGGTTGCCCGGCGTTTTGAAAACCCGTCGCATGGGCTACGACGGCAAGGGACAATTTGTGCTGCGCGAAGCGGCCCATATTGACCGGGCATGGGACGCGATCGGCGGCACCGGTCTCATCTATGAGCGGTTTCAAGCATTCTCCCGTGAAGTTTCGCTGGTGGGCGCGCGATCAGCGGCCGGGAATACCGTGTTCTACCCACTGTCCGACAATACGCACGGCGAGGGCGTTCTGCGATTCAGCATTGCACCTTTTACAAATGTGCGGCTGCAACGCACCGCGAAGCTTTACGCGAAACGAGTCATGAACGTTCTCGAATACATCGGCGTGCTGGCCATCGAATTCTTTGTGGTGAACGGGCGATTGGTGGCCAATGAAATGGCGCCTCGGGTACACAATTCGGGTCACTGGACCATCGAGGGGTGCATCACCAGCCAGTTCGAGAATCATCTGCGTGCGATTTGCGATATGCCGCTGGGGAGCACCCGGCCGCTCGGGCACACGGCAATGATCAATTTTCTCGGGAAAATGCCCGATGCTAAGCGTTTGCTGGCGATCGAGGGATTGGCTTTCCACGATTACGGAAAAGAGCCGCGCCCGGGCCGCAAATTGGGCCACTGCACCATCCTCAAGCGCCGATCAAAGGACCGCAACCGGGCTCTCGCCGATGCACTAAAATTGATCGAATGGGCCTAGGAGGCTGTCTGCACGATTTCGTGCAAGCCGGCAATACCTTAGACTGACGCGAGATGTACTTAGAACTGTTCAAACTCCACGAATTGCCATTCCGCTTGAGCCCGGACCCGCAATTCCTGTACCTCAGCAAGCAGCATGCGCGCGCCAAAGCGTACATGGAATCGACCATCTGGTTTACCGACGGTTTCGTGGTGATCACCGGCGAAATCGGCGCCGGCAAGACCACGTTGATCGAGACATTCCTGCGGGAGCTGCAAAGCGATGTGATCGTGGCGCAGATCAACCAGACGCAATTGTCGCCTACGGCGTTTCTGCAGACGGTGCTCGTGCAGTTCGGATTCTCGCCGTTCAACATGAAGAAACCCGAAGTTCTGGCGACCTTGAATCAGTTTCTGATTGAGCAACACAGCAGCGGGCGCAAGGTTCTGCTGATCGTCGATGAAGCTCAGAACCTCACCAGCCGCGTACTCGAGGAAGTGCGCATGTTGTCGGGGGTCGAGACCACCAAGGAAAAGGTGCTGCGCATCATCCTCGCCGGCCAGCCGGAATTGAACGACAAGCTCAACTCCCGGGAACTGATCCAGCTCTCGCAGCGCGTGCGCCTGCGCTTTCATTTGACCGCGCTCACCAAGGCGGAGACGAACGCCTACATCGAGCATCGTCTCGAGGTGGCGGGGTCGCAGGGGCGGCGAATATTTGCGGAAGATACTTACGCGACGATTTACAAGTACACCGGCGGCGTGCCGCGCCTGATCAACACGCTTTGCGACACCTGTCTGATGGCGGCCTACAACAAGGACCACGACACGGTGACGACGGCGGAACTCGATGCCGCTATACGGGAACTGCAGTGGGTGGAATTCGCAAGCGGCACCAACCGGATGAGGGTGCCCAACATGGAGCAGACCCTTCCGCCGCATATCGAATCCGGACATGTGGTCGGCCGAATTCTTCTCGCCAGCGAGGGCAAGACCGTGGTGGAGCGGGAATTGAAGCCCGGGCGTCTGGTGATCGGCCGCACGCCCGACAATGATTTACAAATCGACAGCAAATTCATCAGCCGGCATCACTGCCAAATTGTTACCCAGCCGGAATCTTGTTTGATAGAAGATCTCAACAGCACCAACGGCATTTTTGTTCAGTCCAAACGGGTGCGCCGGCACAACTTGAATGACGGCGACGTCGTGCAAGTCGGTCAGCACGAGATCATGTTTATCGACGAGCGCTCGCCGCGCGTGAGGAATTCAGATCCGGCCGACACCGGAATCGTGACTGGTATAGCCACGGGTGTCCTCGAAAATCCCAAGACCGGCTAGCTGTTGGGATCGGCCGACTATTGGGATCGGCCGACTATTGGTTTAGATGGGAAGGCAGCTCAATCGTCTCGCCCGTGTACTCGCGGCTCAGTTCGCGAAAGTCGCGACGGCGTAAAAACAGCGTTAGCGCGGCCGTCTCGGCGAGCACGCCGATGAGGAATGCCGCTTTGCCGGCAAATCCCAGCGGATTGATATAGAAGAGAAATATCGCAGACGCGCCGATCAGCATATAAACGAGCGGCAGGCTTTCATAAACGGGACGAGACAGGCGCATGGGTGAAACACCTCCGTGCGCCATAGTATGCGGTCGCCGCAGAGGCGACAGCCGGATTTAACTTAAGATCGCATTTTCAGGGCGCCGCCTACCCCGAGGGTTAGGCTCTTCCCACGAAATCTTCAGTCCTTTCCGACTAGCATCTCGGCGATGCGCGAAAACCACGAGTTGCGCCACCCCTCGACGTGCAATTGATCGCTCTTCGGCTTCGAGGTGCGCTTCGCTTCGGACAAGAGATCCTTGGGGATCTGGAACGTGCCCGTCATTGTATTGTCGGCCATGGAAACTCCGTCATGTAGTAACGAAGTGCAGACTACAGAGTCCCGCGTGCTTTCGAATGCGACCTGGCGCACGCTCCGCCGGACTCGCCGAACTTAAGGCGTAGCCTCGTCGCCGGGAACAGACGCAATCGCCGATGCGCAGCTTATGACAGCGATGTTATGTCGCAGCATTACCAGCCTGCAGACAGGCTCCTAGTGTGCCGCTCCGTGCAGGCGCGTTGCCTCGAACTCATCGCCCGGCAGCCAGTTCACAGTGCCCTTCGCGAGCATCGCTTGCCAGCCCAGCGCGAAACCGAATTTGGCGACCGCCGCGTCGCTGGTGAAATCCATGTCCGCGGTAAATTCATCGCCGGGACGATGGTAACGCTTAGCCGTGTAGTCTTCGTGCTGTGCTTTCCCCCACTCCGGCGGATGACCCGCAAATTTCACGCCGGTATTGATGGAGAACGCCGGTACGCCGGCTCGCGCCATGCTGAAGTGATCCGACCGGTAGTAGTGGCCGGCACCGGGCTCGGCATCCGCTTGAATCTCGAATCCAAAGACCGCAGCGGTTTTTTCAACGGTGGGGTAAAACGAGGTTCGCTCGGCGCCCGTGACGTTGACGGATTGCGGTATCCCAACCGGCAGGATGGCGTCGTAATTCAAATCCAGCGCAATTTTGCCCGCTGGAATCGGCAGATGCTTGCCGAGGTAGTTGGATCCCAGCAATCCCTTTTCCTCCGCGGTAACCGCGGCAAACAGCACCGCGGACGGCGGACGCGCCGCGGAAGTCGTGAATGCATGCGCCATTTCCAACAGAATGCCGCAGCCCGTGCCATTGTCGACCGCACCGTTGTAGATATTGTCGCCGCTCATCGAGGGATCTATCCCTAAATGATCGTAGTGCGCCGAATACACCACGGCCTGGCCTGCGCTGCTGTTTTTGCCCGGCAGAAGCCCCAACACATTGTACGACTCGAACTTGCGTACCTTGCTCTCGATATGCGCCTTGAATCGCACGGGCAATTCTCTCGCCTGAAATTGCCGCGTTCCCGCGGCCGCCATCATCTCGTCCAAATTGAGGTTCGATGCGCCGAATAATTTTCGCGCGATCTCGAGCTGAATCCACGATGCGGCCTTGAGCTTCGGGTCCTTGTCGTTGCCCAAGTACACCTGTTCCCCGCTCCAGGAATTGCGCACCACTTCCCACCCATAACTCGCCAGATCGGTGCGGTGAATGATCAAGGCGCCGACCGCTCCCTTGCGTGCCGCCTCTTCAAACTTGTACGTCCACCGCCCGTAATAGGTCAGTGCCTCCGCGTTGAAGAATTTCGGATCCTTCGACGGCGGTTCGTTGACGATGACGAGCACCACCTTGCCCTTGACATCCACCCCTTTGAAGTCATTCCAATTGTATTCGGGCGCTTCGATGCCGTAGCCGACGAAGACAATCGGTGCGTCGATATCGACGCTGTCGGTCTGCGTTTGGTTGCCGGTGACGTAGTCCTCGGCAAGCTTCAAGTCCATCGCGGCGCCGTGCGCTGGCTGCAGCGCGGCCGACGTCGCGGGCAAGGTCTTTACGCCGACGAATTCGACTTTTTGCAGATAGCTGCCGTTGTCCCCGGCCGGCTTCAAGCCGTACAGCGCAAATTGAGCGGCGATGTAGTTCGCCGCGATGTCCCCACCGCGCGTGCCGGTACCGCGCCCCTCGAGCAGGTCATTGGCCAAGAATCGCACATGCTCAGCGATGCGATGCGCGTCGATCCCTTGCATCGACGCTGTGACGTTTTCCGGAAGCCCGAGCTGAAGCCCCATCTGCGGCCCAACATCGGCGGCGCCCGAAGCGGCGATGTGCAATCCGAAAATCAGTCCAAGCACCGGCATGGCCGGTCGGTAGATATTCATCGTCGGCTCCGAATCAAGAGAATGGCAACGGGGCGGGTCTGATCGCCTGCAAACGCGATCATGTCATATTTCGCGTGTCGCCAAGTACATCCGCAGGCGGCCATTGACGGGATCGGCAAAGCAGCGCGCCACAACGCCCGCCAGCAACCCCGATGCCGTAAGGAACAGCATCAATAGCGGCAGCTTGCATGCGTAGGGCAGCGTTGCCTTCGGCACCAGGTCGCGAATGCCGGCGAGCAAGATGATATGAAACAAGTACAGCTCGTAGCTGTGGCCGCCGAACCAGCCCACCACCCTGCCGAACCATCCCACCACCCTGCCGAACCAGCCAACGGTCCTGCCAAACCAGGGCACGATTCGGCCGCGCCAACTCGCGGTTCGGCGTAGGCCATGCCCGGCGGGTTCCGCCGAGCCGTCGAACGCGTTGGTCAGCAAGGCCGCCGAACACAACGCAACGAGGGTAAAGCCGAATATCTCGTGCCCATCGATACCCGCGAAATAGGTGATGCTCAAGCCAATGCCGGCGGCATAACGAATCGCCGTTCCCAAGCGCCGGCCAATCGCGATCCTTCGATGCAGCAACGCCGCCAGGCAACCGAACGCGACGGCATCAAAGCATGCCGGGTAGGCATACATGAAATAGATCTCGTTGTCGCTGTGAACGCTGCGATACGCCGGCCCGACGATGATCGCCGCCATGCACAGCGCCACGATGAGGCGGTCCCGCTTCAAAAGCACACAGGCGATCGGAAACGTCAAGTAGAAAACTTCCTCCACGGATAGCGACCAGTAAATGTTAAGGCAGTAATTGAAATATCCAACGGCCTGCATCAGCACGTTGTGCCAAAAGGTCAGTACGGAGAAGATCGCGACCAAGAAAAACGCGGGCGGCATCGATTGGCCCTGTCTGCTGTTCTCGAAGGAGGGAACATTGAGCAGCCCCAAGAACAGAATGATAGCCAGCGCCAGAACCAACGGCGGCACAATTCGCGCGAACCGGAAAGCATAGAACTGCCGCAGACGCACGTCCGCCAGGCGCCCATAGCGAAGTAAGTTATTCGAGGTAATCAGAAAGCCGGAAATCACGAAAAATATGGTGACGCCATAATTGCCGTTGATCACCGCGGCATGTATCCACTTCGCCGGAAGAATGCGCGACAGCGGGCTGTTTACCAGGTTATAAGTGAGCGAGAAATGCAGCAACAAGACCGCGAAAATCGACACGCCCCGAAGAAAGTCGATCCGCGCGCTTCTTCTTAGGGGTGGATTCGCCATTTTCGCATTATGAACACAACCGCGCCGTATGACGTAGCCATCAGGGTGCCGTCGGTACGCTCATTGCGGGTGAGGATGCCGGCAGCGCGGTCGTGGACGCCAATGGCGCGGTGTTCGGCGTCGAAGGGCTGCCATGTTGCCGACGGCAGCATTCTGCCGCGCTCCAGCCGTGTCAACCGCTCCTTATCGATCTACGCCTGGGGCTTGCGGGTAGCCGATCTACTGGCGCGCAGATTGCGGGGCGTGCAGGCATAAGACCTAACCGGGCAACAGAAGGGCGGAAGGACTAAGGCGCGGGCAAGACATTCTGGCGCTGATCATCCCGCCCGCGCCGCGGCCTTAGCATCCTGCAATCCGATGGTTCGGGATTTCCTCCTGGAAGCGCCGCGCGAAGATCTTTTCACGCGAGGCGCTTTCGCGGAACCGGCCATCGCTGCGGGAACGTGCAGAAATTGGCTTAAGCAGTTCCGCCGACCGTGAGCGCATCGATGCGTAGGGTGGGTTGGCCGACTCCCACGGGGATCGATTGTCCTTCCTTGCCGCACGTCCCTACCCCGCTGTCCAACTTCAGATCGTTGCCGACCATGCTGACTCGTGTGAGCACATCAGGTCCGTTGCCGATCAGCGTCGCGCCCTTGACGGGCGCGCCGATCTTGCCGTTCTCGATCAAATAAGCCTCGCTTGCGGAAAACACGAACTTGCCGGAGGTGATGTCCACTTGGCCGCCGCCGAAATTGACGGCATACAGACCCTTCTGCACCGACGCGATAATCTCCTCCGGCGCGCGCGAACCGGCGCGCATGTAGGTGTTGGTCATGCGCGGCAAGGTCATATGCGCGAATGACTCGCGCCGGCCGTTGCCGGTCGGCGCCATGCCCATGAGCTTCGCGTTCATCTTGTCTTGAATGTAGCCGCGCAGAATGCCATTTTCAATCAGTGTCGTGCACTGCGTCGGTGTGCCTTCATCATCGACATTCAACGAGCCGCGGCGCCGATTGAGCGTCCCGTCATCGACCACCGTCACGTCGTCGGCACCGACTTTCTGGCCGATGCGATTCGAGAATGCAGAGGTACCCTTGCGATTGAAATCGCCTTCCAGCCCATGACCGATCGCTTCGTGCAGCAGAATGCCGGGCCAGCCCGGACCCAACACCACGGTCATGGAGCCTGCAGGCGCCGCCACGGCTTCTAAATTGACCAACGCCTGGCGTACTGCCTCGCGTCCGTGCTCGAATGGGCCATCGCCATGCAGCAGTTCATCGAGGCCGAAGCGGCCGCCTCCGCCGCTGTAGCCCTGCTCGCGCCGGCCGTTCTGCTCGACGATGACGGATACGTTGAGCCGCACCAGCGGACGCACGTCCGCGGTCAAGGTGCCGTCGCTGGTGGCGATCAGCACGATCTCGTGAACCGCCGCCAGCGAGGCCATCACTTGCTTGACCCGAGGATCGAGCCGGCGCGTGTCGGCATCGATTCGCATCAGCCAAGCCACCTTGTCTTCGTCCTTGATGGCATCGAGCGGGTCTATCGGCAGATACAGCCGGTGCGTCAGCGGACGCTGCCAGGCCTTGAGCGCGTTCCTGCCTCCGCTTCGGGCGATCGCGCGCGCCGCATCGGAAGCCTCGAGCAGAGCCGGCAGCAAGACTTCATCGGTGTAGGCGAAACCGGTTTTCTCGCCGCTGATGGCGCGCACGCCGACGCCCTGCTCGATGCTGTGCGAGCCTTCCTTGACAATGCCATCCTCCAGCGACCAGGATTCCTCGCGCGACAGCTCGAAGTACAGATCCGCATAGTCCACGCCGCGGCTCATGAGCGTGTCCAGCACTTGGCTCAAGCGCCGCTCATCGAGGCCGGAAGGAGCCAGGATCATTTTCTCGGCCACCGCAAACGTCGGCAGACTCAATTCTGCGGCGCGTGCGTTCATGCCGGAACCGCGGCGGCGCCGGCCAACCCAAGCTGACGGTTATCCAGTGCCGGGAAACGAGCGCGCGATTCCGCTTGGCTCGCAAGATCGATGTCTGCTGTGATCACTCCGGTACCCTTTGCCAAGCGCGACAGCACCTGGCCCCAATAGTCAACGATCAGCGAATCGCCGTACGTCTCACGCCCGCTGGTGTGCAAGCCGGACTGCGCCGGTGCAACCACGTAGCACAAATTCT
>Ga0182030_10018491_pt1 | contig 13358 bp, 7 predicted proteins | sample 812S3MmetaG_FD_121299 | JGI IMG/M metagenome (GOLD analysis project Ga0182030, IMG submission 121299) | Permafrost microbial communities from Stordalen Mire, Sweden - 812S3M metaG (Illumina Assembly) | ecosystem: Environmental > Terrestrial > Soil > Wetlands > Permafrost | place: Sweden... | reverse complement strand
AGGTCCAGAATGTGCCTGGGACTGACGGCCGTGTCGGTGAGGTCCTCGGTGGGAGCGTCGTACGACCAGTAGATGATCAGCGGTTTGCCGATGATGTTGGCGCGCGGCACAAAACCCCAGTACCGGCTGTCGGACGACAGATCGCGATTGTCCCCCATGGCGAAATAAAAGCCCGGCGGGACTACCACCTCGTCGTTCACCACGTGATTGCGCAGCATGTCCGAGGCGGGCGAAGGGATGTGCACGCCGGAAAGCGGGAAATCGTCGCGGTACGGATCCATATATTCCGCCTTGTGAACCACGTACGGCTCCGCCACCTCCTTCCCATTGAGGATCAGGTTCTTGTCCATCAGCCGGATGCGGTCGCCGGGGACCCCGATGCAGCGTTTGACGAACGTCTGGCTGATGTCCACGGGATATCGAAACACGATGATGTCGCCGCGATGCGGTTCGGTATAGGGAAGCAGGTGGCTGCCGATGCCTCCCCCCGGCGGCGCGTAGGCGAGCTTATCCACCAGCAGATGGTCGCCCACCAACAGGGTATCCTCCATGGAACCCGTGGGGATGACGTACGCCTGGATCAGCGTCGTGGTGCCGAAAAGCAGCAGAATGACGGTGACTGCCCACTCCGCGATAAAGCTGCGTTGCGGTGCGGCGGCCGGTTGTTCGGGGGTTTGAGGCTGCGGTTGCGCTTCTGGCTGCGGCTCGGGCGTACCCTCAGCCTCGATTGCGTTGTCCTGATCCACTGATACTCATTTTAGCGGAAAGCCTGCTATCCTGTTTTGAGACCACCCAAAGGCCCATCATTGGTGAGCACGATTTCCGCTAACCCCGCCTCACATTCCGACGCCGCCTCCGCGCGGCGGCGCGCCGCCATCATCGTGGCGGCCTGTACCGTGCTGGGCGCCATCGCGCAACTCCTGATCAAAGTGGGGATGGGTCCGGCGCACCTCGATCCGGCGGGTAAGGGCATCGTTCCCCTGGTGCTGGCGCTGGTCACCGATGTCCCGCTGGTCGCCGGCTATTCCTGTTACGGCTTGTTCACCGTGGCCATGGTGCTGGCCCTGCGCGAGGGCGAACTTTCAAAGCTCTTCCCGATTATCGCGCTCACCTACGTCTGGGTGACGCTGCTCTCCTACTGGCTGCTGAAGGATACCCCGAATCTGTACAAGAACGTGGGCATCGTGACCATCGTGATCGGCGTGGCGATCCTGGGGCAGGGCGAGGAACGCAAATGACCCCGCTGCTCGTTCGGTCGATGCTGTTGGTCTTTCTGGCTTCGGTGGTCGGCTCTTTTGGAGCGGTCTTCCTCAAGATGGGGGCCTTGCGGCTGAACAAGAGCGTTCTGAGCTTCGTCAATTCGCGGCTTGTTTTGGGCGTGGGGCTTTATTTGGGCTCGTCGATCGTCTATGCCTTGGGTCTGCGCGGCGGCCAGCTTTCGGTCCTCTACCCGATTGTCTCGCTAGGGTACGTCTTCACTTTGGTCTGGGCGAAGCTGTTCTTCGGCGAACCTTTCACGCGCTTCAAGATCGCCGGGCTCGGCTTGATTCTGGTGGGCGTATTTCTGGTGGGGCTGGGCGGGCGGTAGCTCCGCGGGAGGCAGGTTATGAAAATGGCTATCAAAATCCTCAAGTGGGGGTTGCTCGCGGCCGTTTTGATACAATTCGTTCCTTTCGGCCACAACCATACAAATCCGCCGGACAATCACGAGCCTGCCTGGGATTCACCCACCACGAGGGCATTGTTCCACCGAGCCTGCTTTGACTGCCATAGCAACCAAACTCTGTGGCCCTGGTATTCTGACGTTGCCCCAATCTCCTGGCTGCTTCAGCGAGACGTCAATGGCGGCCGCAGCCATTTGAATTTCACCGGCTGGGACCTCCCCCAGCGGCATGCCAAAGACGTCGCCGCGCAGGTGAAACAAGGTAAGATGCCGCTCTGGTTCTATCTTCCGATGCACCCGGCAGCCAGGCTCACCGCGGCCGAAAAGCAGACGCTGATAGACGGCGCGGAAAAGTCCCTGGGGCCGCAGGCTACACCGGAAAGACGCTGAGGATCGGCCCATGAGCCGGAATCCGGCAGTTGAGCGGCCATAGTCTGCCGCTTCGCCGGCAGCGCAAACCCTTGCCGAAAGGCGTTTGTCACCCGGACGGCGATCTGCCGGGCAGCCGGAAGTTACTGCGAGCGAACGGCCAACCGGCGCCGGCGGCGCCTCAACTGCCGGGTCCGGCTTACGCGGCGGTTCGGGGTTGGACGGCGCGCTCGATGTCCTGCAACTTGGCTTGCCGGGCTACGCGAAGCTCGTAATGCACCTGGAGTTTCAGCCAGAATTCCGGCGTAGTTCCAAGGTATCGTGCGAGACGCAAGGCGGTGTCGGCCGTGATGCCGCGCCGGCCGCGCACGATTTCGTTCAGCCTGGCAGCGTCGACGGACAGATGCTTGGCCAATTGGTTGACGCTCATGCCAAGCGGAGTCAGGACCTCTTCCCGGATGATCTCTCCGGGATGGATGGGTTCCAGTCTCTTAGACATGCGGTTCTCTCGATCCCCCTAATGGTAATCCACGATTTCCACGTTCTCGGCGTTCCCGTTCTTCCAGTGGAAGCAAATGCGGAACTGGTCGTTGATGCGAATGCTGTGCTGCCCCTTGCGGTCCGCGCGAGAGCTTCCAGGTGCGTGCCCGGCAGCACCGCCAAGTCCTGAATGGTTTCCGCTTCATCGAGCATGGTAAGTTTCCTCCGCGCCGTGCGTTCCATGGCCCGATACTTTTTCGAGAATTCGTCGTCGAAGAGCTTCTGCGCCTCGGGGTCCCGAAACGAGCGAATCACGTTTCTAGTGTATAGCGACAAGCGCTAAATCGCAATCGAGGTTTGTCAAGGCTGGGCGCTGGGGAGGGGTTCGCGCCGGCGCGGGCGGCAAAGTCCGCGCCACTAAAGGTAAGAAACGCGGACGGGCCCCTGTCTGCCATTCCTGGGCCCGCCCGCCGCGTCTCCTAGAAATACAGCTTCAAGGCCAACTGCATCGTGCGGTTGCCGCTGGCGCTCGTAATGATGCCGAACGTCGAGGGGCTGGTCACGGTTGTGCCGGGCCCGTTCCAGGTCGGAGAGTTGGTGAAGTTAAACGCCTCCGCGCGGAACTGGATGCGCACTCCCTCCTTCGGCTGGAACGTCTTGAACAGCGAGAAATCCAGGTTGTGCTGGCCCGGACCGCGCACGTTCGGCAGGAAACGGCCGACGTCGCCGAACGCGAAGTTCGGGGTCTGCGAAAAGTCGGACTGGACGAAGTACTGGTTCAGCCGATTCCCGATGGGTCCGCTGCGGGCGGGATTCTGGCCGTTGTCGGTGGCCCAGATTCCCGGACTGTTCAGATAGGTGGAGTTGCCGCCGTTGCCGATGGAAATCGGGATACCTTTCTGGAAGGTCGCAATGCCGTTCATCTGCCAGCCGCCGATGACGAAATCCGCAGCCTTCGGGATGGTGTTCAAGAACCGGTGTCCCCTGCCGATGGGCCATTCGTAGGTACTGCTGATTACCAGGCGCTGCGGCACATCCTGCGAGGAAACCGACTTGTCGCACTTGCGGCAATAGGTATCCTGCTTGCCGCCCGCCTGTCCAATATAGTTCACCACCTGGGAAGCATCGTCGAGCAACTTGGCTACGGTGTAGCTGGCCAACATGGTTAACCCGCTCTTGTAGCGGTGTTCCACCGAGAAGATCGCCGATTGGAAATTCGAATTGGCGATCGGCTTGCGGTAGGCGCTCACGCCGGAGTACTGCGGATACGTGGACAGCAGGTAATTCGCCTGAATCGTGGGTTTGGCATAGATCGACGTCGGATTTTGGATAATCCCGTAGAAGGGGTTCGCGACCTGCGCCGTGAGGGCGCTGCCCAGTGCCAGATCGGACCCCGGCAACTGATCGTAGTTGATGCTGCTCTCGCCGTCCGGCAGGTGCTGGCCTTTGCTGCCCAGATAGCCGGCCTGCAGGAGCCAGGAACTCTTCACCTGCTGCTGCACCGTGAAATTCCATTGCTGCATCATCGGCGTGACGTAATCGACAAAGTAGCTGTCCTGTATGCCGCCGCCGATATCCGTGAGGGTACCGCTGATCGGGCCGTTCACCGCGCCTTTGGGCCGGATCAGGCCGCTGGGGAATGGATTGCTCAGGCTGGCGATAAACGTCTGGCCGTTGTCGATCGAGGTGTTCAGAGGGGTGCCACCCGTGAATCCTTCCATACCGGAGGTTCCCGAGGTGCCGGAGGCCTGCATCATGGAAGGAGCGTACAGGATGCCATAGGCCCCGCGGATGACGGTCTTCGGGAGGATGTTGTAAGCGAAGCCGAAGCGCGGGCCCCAGTCGTGCATATCCGTGGGCGTCTGGTGCCTTCCCCAGGGGTCGCTCGCTGCCCCGACAAATCCCATCGATCCCATCAGATTGCCGCAACTGGGGCAGATGGAACTGGACTGCACCATGCCCTGCAAAGGCGACGGGGCGGTGATATTGAAATAGCTCATCCGGTTATAGCGCTCGGTGCGCGGAATGTCCACGTCGTAGCGGATGCCGATATTGAGGGTAAGCTTGCTGCTGGCCCTCCAGTCGTCCTGAAAGTATGCGCCGGTGTAGGCGCTGGCGGTTGCGGCGTCGAAACTGTACTGGATGTCGTTGCCGTTGTTGCCGGGCAAGCCGAGGAGGAAAGTCGCGAAACCGTTACCCTGGGTAGTCGAGGTGCCCTGAGACGTATTCTGTTGCGTGTAGCTGCTGCCGAAGCTGTACTGGCCATCGGGGCTGCCATACTGCGTGAAATTCAGGAACATCTTCTCGAAAGTCGCGCCCATCTTGAGCGTATGTCTCGACAAGACCTTCGTCACGTCGCCGCGGAGGATGTGGTCATAGGGGCGGTCCTTCAGGGTCGTGTAGGAAGCTTGACCCAAGCTATAGCCCGAGCTGTTCCCGCTGGTGCTGATCTGCGGGAACTCGAAGTTATCCACCACACTGTTGATAGCTGCCGGAAAGCCGAGCGACGATGGGGTGGTCCCCTCCGAGAAGGGGGTATGTACCGAAACATCGCGGGCGAAGCCGTAGTTGATATTCAGAATCATCGTGGGGCTAAAGGTGTAGATGGCATTCACGGTGACGTTGCGGTTGTAGTAGTTCACCGGGCCGGAACCGGCCGAAGTGCCGGGGTTGCCATAACCGTTGAAGTCGGTGCTGACCCCGGTCTGATTGGAGCCGCGCGCGAACATGCGGAATTTCTCGGAAAAATACTCGTCGATGCGCGTATCGATCTGGTCGTAGGGATTGTTTGCCACGCCCTGCGTTCTCCAGTTGCCGGTCTGAAGCGCCGCATTGGTAACGCAACCCGGGCAATTCGGCTCGGGCCAGTAGGTCATGAGCTTCACCGCCACGGGGTCGAAGCGGTTGGTTGGGATCACGTTGTTGGGGAACGGTGTGCGGAAGCAGTTCGGCTGGGAGGACGGGCAGGCGGAATTGGGTGCGGCGGTTGCCGGATCGAAGATGGTTACCGCCTGGCCCACGCCCCCACCGGAACCGTTGGTCAGACCCGTGAAGATGCCTTGTCTCATGGCATCCGTCGGAACGCTGCCGGTATCCGTCACGGCGCTGGGTGTGCGGACGCTTTGCTCGCTGACGAAGAAGAACGTCTTGTCCTTCCCTTTATAGACATGGGGGATCACAACCGGCCCGCCGATGGTCCCGCCAAACTGGTTATAGCGGACGATCCCGCGCACCAGCCCATTGCGGTTATTGGTCCAGCTATTGGCGTTGAGAATGTTGTTGCGCCAAAACTCGAAAAGCGTGCCGTGGTACTGATTCGTCCCACCACGGGTAGCCATGTTAATGGTGCCGCCTCCCGTTCGGCCATATTCCGGCGCCAGCGAGTTCGTCACCACCGAAATCTCCTCCACGCTGTCCTCGTTGGGGGTATACCCGATTTGCAGGTGGCTGACGTTGTTTTCCGCCACGATAACGGAGGTGCCGTCAATCGTGACATCGTTATAGTCGTTTCTGCCGCCGCTGATCCAGGGACTATTCGACCCGCCGCTGGGAACGACGCCGGGCACCAGCGTCACCAACGACATCGGGCTGCGGTTGCCCCCCAGGGGCAGATCGAGGATGGCCCTGTTGCTGACGGTGGTAGCCAGGGTCGCGGATTCGGTCGACAGTTGCGCGGCGCTGGCTTCCACCTGAACGGTGCTGGACACCTCGCCAACCTTGAGCGGAAGGCTCAGAGTGACAGTCTGCTCCACGTCCACAAGGATGTCGCTCTGCAGATACTTCTGAAAGGCCGCCTTCTCGGCGGTCACCCGGTACAATCCTGGTGGCAGGTATCTCTGGTAGAAACGTCCCTCATTGTTGGTCGTCATAGACCAATGAACGTTGGTGGCCTGGTTTTCGATGGTTATCGTCGCACCAGGGACGACCGCGTTTGACGAGTCGACAACGCGCCCGTCGAGCGTGCCGGTCGCATTCTGGGCGACGGCGTTATAGGACAGCAAACACACGGCTACGGCAAGACTGAATGGTCTAATCATGGACCCTCCCCCTGTTGTCATACTGTGCACATGCGATTTAACATTTGCTAGGAAAAAGCCGCCAGATCGAAGATTTTCAAAAACTTGTGACCAACCGGTATCGCAGTAGTGTAAGAAAAAAACAAAGCCGATCCAAGGGTTACACGGTGTTTTCACGGTGTACCCGGCGCTTGCGCCTTTACTATGAAAACTTGCGGAATTTCTCGCAACTAACTGAACAGTAAAGGATTGTGAGGCGACCACCGATTCTGCAAGCCCTCCGCGGCTGGAGTGTCATTGAGCACATACGGCAGGAACAAGTTGGGGCGTTGGCCGGCCTGACAGAACACCATGTTAGTGGCGCTGCCAGAGCGCCCATTTCGGACCACTGTGCCGATTCTCACGACGTTATTGTCGAGCTACTCCACCGTGAACGAATCCACATCGATGAACGTCCCCTTCGACCGCTTGTCCGCCCGCCCGGTCAGCCGGACCACGGCGACGTGCCGGCCGGCCGCGAAGCAGCAGAAACGCGTCTGGCTTTGCCATTCGGTTTTCGCGGAGTACAGATCCACCGTGCCTTGGTCCACGCCGTCGACCGTCACCGACGCCATCCCGCGGTTCTCCGCCTTGGTGTAAACGTAGGTCAGAGCCTTGCCCTTGAACGCAATCTCCACTTCCGACCCGGGCACGTCCGTGAAAGTGATAGTGTTCCGGTCGGGGCCGTCGAAGCTGGTGTCCTTGGTCCAGTCGCCGCGGTAGACCAGCGCCGGGTCGAAATCGTCGTAGAATCCCGCGCGCTCCACGCGCGGACGGCAGGTAGGTTCGAGCCTCGCCAGGTACTCGTCGCCCTGTTCGAACTCCGCTTCGGTGCAGCGTTCCAGCATTTCCCGCAGAGCCGCCGGCTGAACTACGTAGCGGGTCCCGGGCTTGGGCGAAATGAAGTATTCCACGTGCCAGCTCTGCATCAGCCGCACCATGTCGGGCACCGTTTTCGTCTCGCGGATGCCCAAGTAGTTGTTGATCTGGTGCCAGTGGTTCTCGTAAACGTCGCCGGTGAGTCCGGCGAGTGAGCTGTCGGCGGTCAGCAGCACCGGCGCTCCCGGGTGATGGCGGTTGAAATAGGCGATCACTTCGCGAATCGGCGCCGCCGACGCGCGGTAGCGGTCCCGTTCCGCCATCGAGAAGGGTAGCCGCAGGCTGAAATCGCGGTGGTAATAGCTGGCCGAAGGCATGAACCGCAAGTTCATCCCGACGCATGCCACCACGAACGCCAGCAATCCGCGGTATAGCCACCGGGTGCCGGCGGCCCACCCCAGCAGCGCCGCAAACGGGATGGACAGCAGGGGTAGCGCGGGATACAAGTAGCGCGCGTTGGGCTGCGTGCCCATGACGATGGCCGCGGCCCCCAGTGCCACCACCGTCGCACTCCCCGCGCCGCGGCGGCGCTGCACCAGCAGGACCGCCGCCAGGGCCAACGGCGCCAGCACCAAATACTGAAAACCGAACGAGCCGTCCCGCCCCTCGTAGGTTAGGTGGGTGCGAAAGGTGAGGTCGTAGAGCGTGTTCCAGTTGAGCGGCCGCTGGAACCGCTCATCCACCAGCCCGGCGTTGGCGGGAATCAGCGGCGAGGGGAATTTGTCGGTCAGGAAAGGAAACAGCGGATTGCCGGTCTTGGCGTAGGCGATCGCATAGGGTGGCGCCGCCGCGCCCACCAGCAGCACGGCCGCCAACGCGCACACCGCGGCCGGACGCGGGCCCAGCGATTTCCAGTGACGCGCCGCTTCGATTCCCAGAAACGGTACGGCCAGCGCCACAAACGCCAGCGCGCCGAACTTGGTGGCCATGGCGGCGCCGCCCAGCGCCGCCGCCAAATAGAAGAAGCGCTTCTCTCCGGTGTCGCCGAAGCGCCACAGCGCGGCCATCATCCCCACTACCATCGCCGCCAGCAGGTTTTCCACGAAGAGCGAGCCGGTGACCAGTTGCACCATGGGGGTGGAGGCGAATAGCGCCAGCAGAAAGAAGCTCGCCGCGCGGCACACCGAGCGCCGCATGGCGAAATACAGCACCGCCGCCAGCAACAACAGCAGGGCGTAATCCAGCAGATGCGCGGCATACTCGCCGCCCATCAGGTACACGATGGAGTACGAAAAATCGGCCCCCATGGGCATCACCGCCCAGACGAAACGGCCGGGCTGGAACGTCATCGCATGGTTGGCGGCGATGTTGGCCGCGATGGCCAGGTGCATGGCCAGCCCGTCGGCGCTCGATTCCGGTTTCAACGCCACGAACCATTGCGCCAGCAGCACGAAGACCATCGACGCGAAGCCCGCGCGCTCGCCATAGCCGCGCAATTCGGCGGCGGACAACACTTGCCACCACCGCCCCAGCCGCCGCCCGGCGCCGCGCCAATCGAGCAGCACCGGAACCGCCAGCAATGCCGCCCACACCGCCGGATAATTCACCGGAAGGCGCGCCACCAGCGTCATTACGAAAATCCACACCGCCGCGCCCAGCAGGGTGGCGAAGATCTGCGCTTCGGGGGCGTCGCCATGCTTGCGGCCGAGCAGCCGCGAACCCAGGGCGCACGACGAAACCAGGTAGAACGCCACCGCCAGCAGCGCCAGCGGGCCGATGGCGAAAGCCGTCCCCACCGTGGCGAAGCCGGCAATCATCGTGGCGAACGACCAGGGCACTATCATCAGCACCGGCACAGCTATTCCGAGGAACATCCCGATGTATTTCAGGAATCGCTTGACCCCGATGGGCTCCCAGATATCCTGGCTGAACAGCTTGGCCGTCAGGAAGCCGTGCGCTTCCGCCGCCAGCGCGCCCACAAAGACCACCGCCACCAGCGCGGTCAGCAGCCCCGTGGCGGGCCGCGCGGCGCGCGCGGGTGCGGTTGACGGCGCGCCGTTTGCCTCCGATTTGAAAATGAACAGCCGCTGCACCGCGAAGTTGGCCAGGAACAACACCGACTCCACCATCAGCTTGGCGGGGACGGCGCCGATTCCGGTCTTCGCCGTGATCAGACGGATGCCGCCGTACGATACCGACCCGCTGACGAACGCCAGCAGCAGATACTTGGGCAGCACCGATTTGTGCCGCTGGTGCGAATAGAAAACCGAGCTGCGCACCATGGTGTAGTTGAAGGCCAACCCCAGCGTGCGGCCTAGAATCTGCGAGAGCAGCACCGAGCCGCCCTGGTGCTGGGCCAGAATGAAGACCAGGTTATCCAGCAGCGCGGTCAACAGCGAGACGGAGCCGAAGCGCAGCAGGATGAAGTAGATCTTCATCGAGTCCACTATCGGGTTGAAGTGCGAGGAGGGGTTGCCCGGCTGGTAAATGGTGCGGATCGGTTCTTCCACCAGCGGCACGCCGAATTTGTGCGCCGCAATCAGCATTTCCAGCTCGAACTCGTAGCCGTTGGCTTCCAGCTTCAGGAGCTTGGGCGCGAAGGCGACGGGAATGCCGCGCAGTCCGGTCTGGGTATCGCTGATCTTGCGGCCCATGAGGGCGTGCATGATGGCGCTGGTGGCCACGTTGCCGATGCGGCTGCGCAGCGGCACCTCGCCGTGGAACGCGCGGCAGCCCAACACCAGGCTATCGGGATGCGCCAGCAGGCTTTCCCCCACGCGCGCGATATCGTCGGGGTGGTGCTGGCCATCGGCATCGGCGGTGACCGTTCCGGCCAGGCCGGGATACCGGCACAGGGCGTAATTGAGGCCGGTTTTGAGCGCTGCGCCCTTCCCCAGGTTGACGGCGTGGCGCAGCAGTTCGACGCCCGGCAGCTCGGCCACGCGGGCGAAGAGATCGCGAAATTCGGGGCCGCTGCCGTCGTCCACCACCACGATGTGGGGCAGCGATTTTTCCACCAGCGCGCGCACCACCTCCAGCAGACTGTCGGACGGCCGATAGGCGGGAATCAATACCGCGAAGCGATAGGCTTGTGCGGGCAGCATCCAGTTGGAAACTTCAACTAGAACACGCTCGCGCAAGCAATTGCAAGCGCGGCGGCAGAGCGCTATAACGGAGCCATGGCATCCCGCATCGTGGGCCTCCTTTTCGTCCTCGTCTGCCTGGTAGCGGTCGTGCGGCAGATTGTGAGGACCGAGAGAAGGCGGGCGCAGTACGCGCGCTACTGTCCCAAATGCGGCCGTGGCCTGACCCAGCAGATGGACGCACCGGTCTGCAGCTATTGCGGGGAACGGCTACCGTAACGCCTTCGCCACCAGTCGACACGCACACGCACACAATTTGCCAGCACGGGTGCGAGGCGGTATAACGGGAGCCATGCCTATCGTAGTGGCTGGCATGGTTGGCCTCGGCGGGCCGGAAGTGGCGGCCATTCTCGTGCTCGTGTTAATCAGCGCGCCCGCGGCCATCGTCATGCTGATCGTGAAGGTCGTCAGAAAGCCCGCGCCGTACTCGCGCTATTGTCCCAAATGCGGCCGCGGCCTGACGCAGCAGATGGACGCACCGTTCTGCAGCTATTGCGGGGAACGGTTACCGTAAATTAGCGCGGGTGCTCACCCGTTTTCGGGGCTGGTGGCGGAAACCGCTCGGTTGAAAAACCGGCCTCCACGTCCAATCCCGTTCGCCGCATCTTCGCCACGGGCCGGTTTTTCATCAACTTTGGTGGCGCGCCGCGCCATATGGGCACTCCCTAACGGGTCGCGGCTCGGTAACGGTCGTATTGATTTCGCAACGCTTACCGAGCCGTTAGCGTAAGCCAGCGGGGTGCATTCCCGAAAGCGTTTAAGCACCCAATTAGCGCCAATCGCCCACGGCCACAAACTCGGCCCAGTAGAATGGATGGGTGCTCTGGCCCGCCTTGCGCCGGGCGCGAAGCTGCGCCAGATCCGCTTCGCGGAGGGATTCCGCGGTGCTTTTGCCGTCGTGGAATCGCGCGCGATAGAGCGTGCCCATCCATTGCCGCGCTTCCTGGTCGTCCACCGGCCACAGGCTGGCGATCAAGGTGCGCGCGCCGGCTTCCTGAAAAGCGCGCCGCAATCCCAGCACGCCTTCGCCGGCCTTCACGTCGCCCACGCCGGTATCGCATCCCGAGAGCACCACCCACTGGGTGTTTTGCAGGTCGAGCGCGGCGGCTTCCTCGGCCGTCAGAATGCCGTCGTCATCGCCGGCGCCGGCGCTCTGCCTGCGATTCGCGCCAGCCAGAGCCAACCCCGACCGCAATAGTGGATTCTCCCGCGCCACGGAACTGCCGGGGCAGTGCGCGTCGAGAAAAAATCCGTGGGTAGCGATATGCACCACGCGCTTGCCTGCCGCCATGGCGTCCAGCGCCGCTTCGCTGGCATCGGCGCCGCTCAGCGTGAGTTCGTGCCACCCTTGTGCATTCCAGATGCTCGCGATGGTCTGCGCTTCCGCCAGCGAACCGGGCAGACTGGCGAATTGCAGGGAGGCGAAATCCGCGCAGGTGGAGGCCGCGCCGCGATACACCGGCGGCCGCGCGGACGCCACCGCCGGCGGTCCGGGCCGCGCTTGGAACTGCGGGTCGGCCAGCACCAGGAGTTCCGTGCCGACAGGCAGCGGAGACGGTGCGGCCAGGTCCCGCTCGGCAGACAAAACGTGCAGCAGCGGGCCGGATTCCACCAGGTAGCGTCCATTGGCGGCCGGCAGCGCGGCGAAGTTCACCAATTGCAGCGCGCCGTCCGGCACGATGTACACCCGCGCCGCCTGCCCCAACCGCCGCTCGATCGGGTCCCAAACCGCTTGCCGCAGGGCCATGGCCGCCACGCGATAGCGCGCTTCGTTGCCGGCTGCCGACCGGCCCAGCGAACCACGCTCGCGGTCGATCTCGACGCGCCATTGGGCAACCAGCGACTCAATCCGCGCCGCGCTGCCAAGCCGCACGACGGCCGCGTCCCCGCCGGGCCCGGCCAGCACGAACGCCAGGTAGGAATCGCCCGGCGAATCGCCGGCCGCCTGGTAATTCTTGCGGCTATAGCGGCGGAACGCGACCAGCGCCGCGCCCGCCGGCAGGGCGGCTTTCACGGCGCCGTACCCGGCACGCTGGCCGGTCCACGCCTTGCGGAACTCGGCGCTCTTTACCGCCAGTTCGGTGCCCGCCCGCTCCCATGCGGAGCGGGCCGTTTCCAGCCGCGCGGAATAGTCGGCTAGAGTCAGCTTTCCGGGACCCTGCAGAACCAGCTTGCCGATCTGGTTGCGCGCCGCCGCCTCGTGCTGCTCCAGGTCCGCGACCGCGGCATCGGCGGCCTCGAAAATCGAACGGTGCCGCGCGCTCATCTCGTCGAGCACGAGAGCGCGCGAGCGGATCAGAGCGTCCCAGGCCCTCTCGCGATCCTGGGCGGAGGCTTCCGGCCGCGACGCAATGGTCAACACGGTGTCCATCCCGCTGGCATCGAGCGCGGCGTATCGCAGGGCCTGCCTCTCATCCACCGTGCGCACCGTACGGACGATGTTGTCGCGGCGAATATCGGCGGCCTGCAGAGCCAGGTCCAGCGCCTCGCCGTATTGGCCCAGGTGAACCAGAACGTCGCTGTACTCGGTCATGGAGACCACCGTAAACGGATGCTCCGGACCGAGCGTTTCGCGCCAGATGGCCAGGTTCTGCCGGTAGTAATCGCGCGACTGTTGGTAATTCCCGAGGCCCGCCTCGAGCGCCCCCAGGCCTTGGATCACGTTGGCGGTCCAGGGATGGCGCGGGCCGAGCGCCTGCGTTTGGATGGCGAGCGCGCGCTCCAGAATGGGCCGCGCTGCGGCGAATCGCCGCATGGCGAGGAGAGTCTGGCCGAGATTGTCGAGCGCGCCTCCTACCCTGGTGTCGCGGGGACCGAGAAGCGCTTCGT
>Ga0182030_10018488_pt1 | contig 13360 bp, 11 predicted proteins | sample 812S3MmetaG_FD_121299 | JGI IMG/M metagenome (GOLD analysis project Ga0182030, IMG submission 121299) | Permafrost microbial communities from Stordalen Mire, Sweden - 812S3M metaG (Illumina Assembly) | ecosystem: Environmental > Terrestrial > Soil > Wetlands > Permafrost | place: Sweden... | reverse complement strand
TCGGAGAAATCGGCATCGTCGGCGCCGCCGCCGCGATCGCCAACGCCGTCTACCATGCGACCGGCAAGCGCATTCGCGATTTGCCGATTACACCAGACAAGCTCTTAGTGTAATCCTGACGGCGCCGGGTAGAAGACCGCCATGACCGTTACCGTAACGAACCTAACGAAAAGTCCGCCGCGCAGCGGCCGGGAAACGCTCGGTCGCTACGCGTGGCTCGCGCGCCTCGCCGACAAAGTGCGCGCGGAGCATGCCGGCTTTGAAGGCGAATACATCGCATATTGCGGCCTGTCCCAAGGGTTTCTCAAACGCGCCGGCATCACTGAGGACGAATTCGACATCCTCGTCCGCGACGGCAGCAGCGATGCCGATCTCGTGCGCTACTTCGACGGCCACGTCGACGACGCACATCGCGAAGCAGCTAACGCCTACGTCCTAAACGACATGCAGGCCCACCTCGACAAACAAGACGCCGAAGAAGGCCGTGGCTGACCATGTCATCCCGAGCTCGTCGAGGGACCGCCGCAGTGGCCGCGGTTAGCAGCTATCGTTCGAGCAGCTCACGATGACAGGGAACGAATGTTGATGAGATCGACGATGCCGGTGATGCGCCGGCCGTCCCAGCGGAACTGGATGTACTTCCGGATGTGGGCGCTGCTGACGATGCGCGGCCGGAACGCCGCCACGCACTGACCGCCGGGATTGTCGAGCGGGAAACGGAACTTATTTCCGGCGCGTTGCGCTAACTGCGGAGGCACTCTCCATCCATACGCAAAATCGCACGCCAAGCATCGCACTTATCTAGGAGAATTCATGAAACGTCGGCGTTTCACGCTCAGCGCGGTAGCCGCCTTATCGGCCGCCTCGCTGTTGCTTACGTCCGTCGCCGGCGCGGCGGATCCGCAACCGGTTACGATCCCCATCATCCTGCCGTTGACCGGCGGCGGCGCGTTCATCGGCCAGACGCACCAGAAAACGATGCAGATCCTCGAGGACGTGGTGAACAAGGATGGCGGCATCAAAGGCCGCCCGTTGAAGTTCGAGTTCCTTGACGACCAGACGAACCCGGCGGTGGCAAAACAACTTGGCGCGCAGGAACAGAACCAATCGCCGATCGTCATGGGCTCGTCGCTCTCCGCGATGTGTCAGGCCATCGCGCCGGTGTTTGAAACCGGTCCGGTCAACTGGTGCCTCTCGCCTGCGATCTTCCCGCCCAAGGGCTCGTTCGTTTTTTCAACCAGCGTCAGCACCAAAGATCTGCTGATCGCTACCGTTCGTTTCTTCCGCGAAAAAGGTTGGAAGAAATTCGCGTTGCTCGCATCGCAAGACGCCTCGGGTCAAGACGGCGTCAACCAGACGAACGAAGCGCTGAAGCTGCCGGAGAACAGCGGCATGTCGCTCGTTGCGACGGAGCGCTACAACGGCAGTGACGTCACGGCGACGGCGCAAATGACGCGAATCAAAGCAGCCGGTCCGCAAGCGCTCATCATCTGGGCACCCGGTACGCCGTTCGCAACCGCGTTGCGCGCCGTGCAAGATATCGGGCTGGATGTGCCGGTCGCATCGACGAGCGCCAATATGGTAGCAAAACAACTCGAACAATACAGTGCGTTCATGCCCAAGGAACTGTATTTCGCGGGCGTGACCTATGCTGCGGGCATCGCGCAGAATCCGCGCGTGAAGCATCAGCAAGACGTGTACAATGCGGCGATGAAAGCCGCCGGCGTCTCGACCGACCTGCAGACCGGCATGACCTGGGATGCCGGTATGATCGCAGTCGAAGCATTGCGTAAACTGGGCCCCACAGCGACGGGCGCGCAGATTCGCGACTACGTCGATGGGTTGACGAACTACGCGGGGATCTTAGGTCTCTACGACTTCGTCAAGGTGCCGCAACGCGGCGCCGGCATCGACGACGTGGTGATGCAACGCTGGACCGGAAGTGGTTGGAGCACCTCGAGTTCATTCGGCGGCGCGCTGAAGTAGCGCGCGGTTCCGGAGTAGGGCTGATGGCAATCGAACGTGAGACGAGCGATGCAATCGCGACGGTCACGCTGGATCGGCCGGAGAAACGCAACGCGCTCTCGCTCGCGGTGATGCGCGAGTTGCGTGGCGTGTTGACCCGGATCGGGGCGGATCACGCCGTGCGCGCGGTGATTCTGCGCGCGCACGGGCCGGCGTTCAGCGCCGGTCACGACTTGCGCGAGTTGCTCGCGCGCAGCGCCGATGAGTACGCCGAGATATTCACCGAATGCGTCGCGCTGATGGATACCATCCAAGCGATCCCGCAGCCGGTCATCGCCGAAGTTGCCGGCGTGGCAACCGCTGCCGGCTGTCAGCTCGTCGCCACGTGCGACCTGGCAATTGCGGCCGAAGAAGCGACGTTTGCGACGCCGGGCGTGAAAATCGGTCTGTTCTGTACCACGCCGATGGTCGCGCTCACGCGCTCGATCGGACGCAAGCGAGCACTCGAGATGCTTCTCACGGGCGAGCCGATCGACGCCCGCACGGCGGCGGACTGGGGCCTGATCAACCGCGTCGTCCGGACGGACGAACTCGCCGGCGCTACCCGCGCGTTAGCGGTGCGGATTGCTGCAGCGGCGGCGCCGACGGTCGCTCTCGGCAAAGCGGCATTTTACCGGCAGATCGACGTGGATCAAGCGTCGGCGTACGTCATTTCCAAGGAACTCATGTGCGCGAACGCGCTCGCCGCCGATGCTCAAGAAGGTATGAACGCGTTCATTGATAGACGCTCGCCACACTGGTCCTCGGGAGTGCCCGATACGAACGTGAAATTGACGTTACCCGCGAAGGATTGATATTCTACCGCGGCACATGAGTGTGGACCGCGACTGTGGGCGCGCGGCCCGACGTATCATCGTCGCCCACACCCGGTAGTAGGGCAACCTACTACGCGACGGCAACAAGGCTCGCTCTGCGGGCCTTGTTGTTTTTCCCAGCGAAACCGCCGCGACGTGACCTTTCGGCGTATCGTCCTCCTCGTGCTTGCCGTCGGCTTACTGGCCGCGCTCTATGTCGCGGTCCGCCGCGAGCGTCACGAAGCGACGGCCCGCAACGTCGAAATCGTCATGGACGACGCGGACTTCAGTGCGCTGGCGAAGTCGATGGCCTACGATGAAGGAGCGTTCCTCACCGAGCTGCGCCGCGCCGGGTTGACCTCGCTCGCGGTGAGCGAGGAACTCGGTGCCAACGTTCCCGCGGCGGCCAACGCCTCCGTGTATGCGGGCGGTGCCTTGCTCGATCAAGCGCGCGTCTCGCCGCTCACCGATCCGCTCTTTGCCGCGCTGGCGCGAACGAATGCAATTCGCGCCGACACGATGTACCTCGTCGCCTACGATGCCGCGACCGCGCAGCGCTATGCCGAACAGCTTCCACTACGGTTCGAGGCGCGTTCGATCCGCGTCTTGCGCGCGACGTTGCCGGCGGTCTGGGCGATTCGCACGACGAGCGATTACTTCGACGCCGAAACGTTTGGCTTGCCGTTCGATCGCGTCGCGCTAGCGCAGCGGCTCGGCCTGTTGCTCGTCCCGCGTCTGCAAAACGACGAAGGCTTCTCGCCCGCCCACATTCGCGCGCTCGTCGATGCCGCGACGCGCGGCCAACGCGCGCGCACGGTGATCTTCTTCGGATTGCGCAACGAAGTGCTCGGCTATCCCGACCACACCGACGCCGCTGCCGCTGCGCTCGCGGCCGACCACCTGAACTTCGGATCGATCGAGACCTACGATCCGAAACAAGAGCAGCTTGGCAACGCCGAGCTCGCGCGCCATATGCCGGAGCGCCTCGTGCGCGTTCAAGCGATCGCCAAGCCCGAAGCCGACAAGCTATCGCCCGAAGAGTTCATCGCGCGTTATCTGCTCGGCGTTAACGAGCGGAATATCCGCGTCGTCTATCTGCGCCCCTACCAGCACAGTTGGAACGGTCGCTCGATCGAGGCGACGAACGTTGAAATCGTACGTCGCATCGCGGCCGGCATTCGCGCCGATCACAAGCGCATCGCATCGGCATCGGCGTTCGCGAGTTTCCCGATTAGCGCGCTGACGATCGCGCTGATCTCGCTGACGGTGCCGGCGAGTCTGCTCCTAATCCTTGAGGCGTTCGGCATCCGGAGCCGTCGTTGGATCGTCGCGCTGGTACTCGCCGACCTGCTATTCGTGGCCGCCGGCTACGCGAGCCATCACGACATCATTGCGCGCCAGTTGCTTGCGCTTGCGGCGGGGCTTGCGTTCCCCGCCGTCGGGTTGCTCGCCGTCGACTGGGCGTTTCGCGGCGAACCCAACCGCTGGCTGAAAACCGGCAACGTCTATGCGCGTGGGCTCTTCGGACTCGCGGTGGCCGTAGCGGTCACGCTCTGCGGTGCGCTCGCGATTGTCGGATTGCTCAGCACGCCGCTGACGATGACCGAGATCGACCGCTTTCTCGGCGTGAAGTACGTACTCGTCTTGCCGCCGCTGATCGGGCTCGCGCTGTATTTCTTCACCGACCGCTTCGGCGCGAAACTCGATCCGCGCACGGCCGGCGACACGCCCGTGCGCGTGATTCAACTGCTGGTTGGTGTCGTGCTGGTGGCCGGTGCGTATCTCGTGCTGGAGCGTAGCGGCAATCAGAGCGACATCGCGCCGTCATCGTTCGAGCTGGCACTGCGTTCGCACCTGACCTCGATCTTGCAAGTCCGGCCGCGCTTCAAAGAGTTCGTCGTCGCGTGGCCGGCGCTGATGCTCGTTCCCGCGCTGTTGCCGGTGGATCGGCGGCGCTGGGGCTGGCTATTCGTCCTCGCCGCGGGCATGGGCCTGGGCGACCTCATCGACACGTTTTCGCACCTCCACACGCCGTTACTCGTCGGCGTCGAACGCGTGATCAACGGCGGCGTGCTGGGAGCGCTGATCGGCGGAGCGGCGGTTTTCGTTTATCGCCGGCTGCGACGCTGAGTGAGGGATCCGCGCGTGCTGATCTCCGGGTACTACGGCTTCGGCAACCTGGGGGACGAAGCGTTGCTCGATGTGATCGTGTCGCGCTTACGCTCGGCGTATCCCGGCGGTTCGATCGACGTGCTTAGCGCCGATCCGGCGGCGACAGCCGCGCGACTGAACGTCGAGTCCACGCCGCGCGCGGATCTGGGTGCTGTGCGCCGCGCCATCGATCGCGCCGATGTCGTGCTCTCCGGCGGCGGCGGTCTGCTGCAAAACGTCACTAGCCTCCGCAGTCTGCTCTATTACGCCGGGATCGTGCGCACGGCGACGCGCGCGCGCAAGCGAACGATGATCTTCGCGCAGTCGATCGGCCCGTTGGACGTGTTCGGGCGGGCGGTGGTGCGGGCGTGCTGCGGGGGCGTCGCCGCGGCGACCGTTCGCGACGAGCGCTCGCGCAAGCTGCTGGCGTCGATCTTGCCCAACGTGCGCGTCGAACGGACGGCCGATCCGGTGTTTCTGTTCGAACCCGAGGGCGCGCCGCTCGACCTCGCCGCCGAAGGGCTCGCGGGCCCGGGTCCCCTGGTCGTGGTGTCGGCGCGCCGCTGGAACCATAATGAAGCGACGATCGGGCTACTGGCTGCCGCGGTTGATCGCCTAGCTAACGAGCACGGCGCGCAGGTCGCGTTCTTGCCGCTCGGCGGCCCCTCCGATGCCGACGTTTCGACGAGCGTGATCCGGCGGGCCAAGTCCGCTCCGTTGCTGTTGCCCAACATGACGCTCGGTCAGGCCGCGCAAATCATCGGCCACGCATCGCTCGTCATCGGCATGCGCCTCCACGCGCTGATCATCGCCGCGCGCCTGCGCGTGCCGTTCTGCGCCGTGCCGTACGATCCCAAAGTGAGTGCGCTGCTCGACGATCTACGCTATCCGCTGCCGCCGCTCTTTACGCCCGGCGATAAAACGCCGGTGAAGGACGTCGTTGCGCGGGTCGATGACGCTTGGCAGCGGCGCGCTGAACTGACCGCACATTTAGCGGCAATGGCCGCGGAAACCGAGCAACTGGCGCAACGTAACTTCGACATTTTGGACGAAGTCGTTACGCAAGACACACCATAAGTTGCAGGCGGAGTAACGATACTCGCGCGAACGTGACGCGGACGATGTTCCGCACGTATCCGATCGGCCGGCTTTGTGGCATCCGTCTCGACGTTCACGCGTCGTGGTTTCTGATGTTTGCGCTCGTCGCGCTGACCATCGCCGGAGCCGAGCCGATCCACATGCTCGGATGGATCGCCGCAACCGCCGTCGGCGCCGTCGCCGCGATCGTGCTCTTCGCAAGCGTCGTCGTTCACGAACTGGCGCATGCATTGACCGCTCGCCGGTTCGGCGTGCAAACGAGCTCGATCAGGCTCTTCCTCTTCGGCGGCGTCGCAACGCTCGAAGCCGAACCGCCGGCCCCGCTAGCCGACGCGCTCGTCGCCCTGGCGGGTCCCGCGATGAGCGCCGTCATCGCGCTGGCCGCCTTCGGCGCGATGCACGCCGTCAACGCGATCGTCCCGCTGCGCTATACCGACGTCGCGGCCTCGATCCTGGCCTACGTGACCTTCGCGAACGCGGTGCTCGCCGCGTTCAACTTGATTCCGGCCTACCCGATGGACGGCGGGCGGGTGCTCCGCGCGCTCCTCTGGCGCCTGCGCGGCGACCGTGACCGCGCCACGGCGACGGCGGCGCTTGTGGGCATCGGCTTCGGTCTGTGCTTCGCGGCCGGGGGGCTCGTGGCTGTGGCCGCGACGCGGACCTGGCAGTTCGCCTGGTACGTCGTCGTCGCCGGGTTTCTCGTACGCACGAGTTGGGTCCAGTACCGCGCCCTTCGCCGGGCGCCCGGGACGGTTAGTGTGCGCCCGTCGCGGCCGTCTGTTTCTGAATCCGTTTCGGTAGGAGTTCGAACAGCAGATCGATGGTCTGTATGAGCTCGCTGAAATAGCGGCGCGGGTTTTCCTCGATCCGGCCCAGGTCGATCGGGCGTACGTTGAGCACGGCGGTTTCGATCGTTTCCAGTTGCTGCGTCGCGCGGAGCGTCGCGTCGGTGATCGAGCGGCTCGAGCCGTCGGTTTCATTGCAGCGGTCGATCTGCTTGCGGAACTCCGCGTACGCATCCATCTTCTTGTCGAACTCGGCGCGTAATTCGGGAATCTGGGTGCGGAAATCCATCGTCGCCTGGCGGTAGGCGTCGACCAGGCGCTTGTTGCGCGCGGCCACGACCTTGTCGGCTTCGGCTTGATTGCCTTTGGCGCGCGTCAGGGCCCGCGACTCGTCGTCGGTATAGCCGCCGCCGGTCACGCGATCGCGAATTTCTTTGTCGGCCTTCTCCATTTCGACGCGGAACGGCGTCGGGGGAAGAACGAACACGATGTTGCGCCGGTCGATCTCGATCTGGCGCCGCACGGTCGTCTCACCTTCGCGGATCTGGTGGAGGCAACTCTTGAGACGGTCGATCCACTGCGATTCCGCATGATCGTCGTCAAACCGGATCTGCAGGCCGCAGCCGAGCGTCGAGAGCGTCTTGACGCTCCAATGCGCCGACGTCCCGTAGAGCGGCTGCATGCGGACCTTCGCGCCCATCGGTGGGGCTTCGAGGTCGTCGATGAGGCCGACGAGCTGCTCGCCATCGTCGACGCACAGCAACGTTTTATGCGCCGAGAACTGCTGGGTCAAGACGGAGTAGCCTTCGATCTTGACGTCCGGAACGGGAATCGGTACGACCACGTCCTGGTAACCGCGGGCCCATGCAACTTGCCACAGGCGTTCGCGGATATCGCCGGCAGTTTCGCCGGCGGCAAGGAGCCCGTCGATCAGAAGGTCGACGCCGTTAGTTTGAAACCGCGGGTTCGCCATCTTGGCGATGTTCCTCGTCAATCAGGAGCGAGCAAAGTGGAAGTGTGATTTTGCTCCTGCTCCGGTCTAGTGCCTGCTCTCTTTGCAGGTTCGCAGAGATTTTCTCAACAGCCGGCCGACCGCGTTGCAGGAGGCCCCTGGCCCGGTCCAGGAGGTTCCTCCTCTATGGCCTGGACGCGCAGTTCGTTTCGGAGCGAGGACGACTACCTCGTTTGCTTCACGCCCGAGGACCGGCAGGCGATCGTCGATGCGATCCGCGGACTCCGCGGGCGCGGGCGCCTCGCCGTCCCCATCGAGACCCTCACGAAGGACGAGTTCGCGTTCGGCCCGCTTTCAGCCAAGCTCGCCGCGGCGTACGAGGAGGTGCGGGCCGGGCGCGGCTTCACCATCATGCGCCGCCTTCCGCTCGACGAGGCGCTCACGCTCGATGAGTACCGTGCCGCCGTCTGGGGCATCGGTTTGCATTTCGGCGGCCGGATGCTCTCGCAGAACGCGTCGGGCGAGGTGCTCACCGAAGTCGTCGACGCGACCGCCAACGATCCCACGCCGCGCATGTATCGTAGCAACGTCGAATTGCGTCTGCACACCGACATCACCGACATGCTCTCGCTGGCGTGCTGGCACAAAGCGCAGAGCGGCGGCCGCTCGACGATCGGCAGCGGCATCGGCATTCACGATGAGATCGCGCGGCGCGACCCGCACGCGCTCGCGCTGCTCTACCGCGGCTATCAGTATCATCTGCTCGGCGAAGAGGCCGACGGCGCGTCACCGTTCACGCCGCATCGCGTGCCGATCTTTGCCTGCGTGGATGGCCAAGTCTCGGTGCATTACCAGCGCACCGGTATAGCCGCGGGCCATCGCGCCAGCGGCGTTCCGCTCACCGACGAGGACATCCGCGCACTCGATCTTTTCGATGAGGTCGCGCGCATGCCGGAGTTTCGCTTGGACTTCGACCTCGAACGCGGCGATATGCTCGTGATCAACAACTACACGGTCATGCATGCCCGCGGCGGCTTCGTGAATAATCCCGAACCCGAGCGGATCCGCCGCTTCATTCGTCTCTGGCCGGCGGGCGAAAATTTCCGTAAGGTACCCAAAGAATTCGAACACTTCGACGGCCCCGGCGTGCCGCCGCAGCTCGGCAAGTCATGCACCTTCGACTTCAAAGACCTCGCCGCCAGCGACCCGCGCGCCGTCGGCAGCGTAACCTAATCGCAACACATCCTCCTCGCGCCTTCGCGCTCGCTAAAATAGGGCGCGGCTTCGGCCCTTATGTCACCCCGAGCGTAGTCGAGGGGCAGCCACGATCGCCAACATTGAGGCTGCCCCTCGACTACGCTCGCGGCGACATTGAGGGAGAGGGGTGCCGGTAAGGTGGCGCGCGGTCATAACGTTGCCGTCGTACCGTCATCCCGAGCTTGTCGAGGGACAGCCACAACGCGTCCGCGAAACTCAGCTGTTCCATGCCCGAGACCGAAACGCCGCGGCGCGATTACCGTGCGACCCTCAATCTGCCGCGGACCGATTTTCCGATGCGCGCCGAGCTACCCAAGCGTGAGCCCGACCGGGTCCGCTGGTGGGCCGAGCACGACACCTATCGCAAGCGCTTAGCGAAGAACGCCGGCAACCCGCCGTTCATTCTGCACGACGGACCGCCGTACGCTAACGGCGATCTGCACATGGGCCACTTCCTCAACCGCGTCCTCAAGGATGCGTTCGTGAAGATCAACCTGCTCGACGGCAAGGTCGCGGATTTCGTTCCGGGCTGGGACATGCATGGGTTGCCGATCGAGCTCGAGACGCTCAAGCATCTCAAGCTCGACTTCCACCGCGTCGATCCGCTCGAGTTGCGCGAGAAGTGCCGTGAGCGGGCGCTCTACTGGCTCGACCGCCAGCGTGATGCGATCCTGCGCATGGGCGTGCTCGGGCACTACGACGATCCGTACATGACGATCGCTCCGCGTTTCGAAGGGGCGATCGTCGACGTGCTGGCCGAACTCGCCGAGGCAAAGCAACTCTATAAGGGTCTGCGCGCGACGCTGTGGTGCGTGCACGATGAAACGGCGCTGGCCGAAGCCGAAATCGAATACCACGATCACACCTCGCAATCGATTTACGTTCGCTTCCGCGCGAACGACGTGCAGCGCGCAGACATCGCGAAGCGTTTCGGCCTCGAGGATGATGGTACGCCGCTCTCGATCGCGATCTGGACGACGACGCCGTGGACGCTGCCCGCGAACGTCGCGATCGCCATCAAGCCCGATGCCGACTACGCGATCTACCGCGTCGGTAACGAAGACGTGCTCGTGGCGGAAGCGCTGGCTGCACCGCTCGTCGAGCGCATCAGCGGTGCGCGTAACGGCGTGCTGCGCGGAATGGCGCTGGGCGATGCGCTCGCCGGCGCGAGCGTGCGCCATCCGTTCATGGATCGCGACTCGTTCGTCGTGCGCGCCGACTACGTGGAACTCGAAACCGGCACGGGCGCCGTTCACACCGCGCCCGGTCACGGCGTCGATGACTTCGAGACCGGCGTGAAGTACGGTTTGCCGATTCTCAATCCCGTCGACGGCGCCGGCCGCTTCACCGCGGAAGCCGGACCGTACGCCGGTCAGAACATCTTCAAGGCGCAGCAGCAGATCATCGCCGATCTGCGCGCGTCCGGGCTATTGATTGCGTCGGAAGCCTACGAGCACTCGTATCCGCATTGCTGGCGCTGCAAGAACCCCGTCGTGTTCCGCGCGACCGCGCAATGGTTCATCGCGATGGACGCCAACAGCTTGAGCCGCCGTATCGTTACGGAGTTACCCGAAGTCACCTGGACGCCCGCGTGGGGCGAAGAGCGCATGACCCAGATGATCGAAAACCATCCCGAGTGGTGCGTTTCGCGTCAACGGACGTGGGGCACGCCGATCCCGGCGATGATTTGCGATGGGTGTCAGGAGTCGATCCTCGATCCGCGCGTCGCACGCATCGTTGCCGACCGTTTCCGTGCCGATGGTGCGCGCGCGTGGTGGACCGATCCGGCGGAGGCATTCTTGCCGCCGGATTTCGCGTGCCCGAAGTGCGCGGGGACGACGTTCACCAAAGAGATGAACATCGTCGACATCTGGTTCGAATCGGGCGTTACGCATCGCGCGGTGCTCGAAGATCGCGGCATGCCGTGGCCCGCCGACGTGTACCTCGAAGGCGGCGATCAGTACCGCGGCTGGTTCCGCTCGAGTCTCGTCACGGCGGTCGCGACCAAAGGCCGGCCACCATACAAGCAAGTCGTCGCCACGGGCTGGGTCGTCGATCAGGACGGCCGCGCGATGCACAAGTCGACCGGCAACTACATCGGTGCGGTCGACGGCATGGAGAAGTATGGTGCCGACGTGTTGCGCCTGTGGGTCGCGTCGGTGGAGTACACCGCGGATGTGCGGCTCGGCGCGAAGCTGCTCGAGAACGTCGCGAACGTCTATCGTAATTTGCGCAACCGCTTCCGCTGGTATCTCGGCTCGGTCGACGATCTCACGCCCGCTGCCGTCGTGTCGCGCGCGGAGATGGAGCCGATCGATCGGCTCGTGCTCGCGAAGCTCGACGCGGTCGCGCGCGATATCATCGTCGCGTATCGCGAGTTTCGCCTGCACGACGCCTACCTCGCGCTGCAGCGCTTCGACGGTGACGATCTCTCGGCGTTCTACGTCGACGCGCTCAAGGACCGTCTCTACACGAGTGCTCCGAATTCCGCGCGCCGCCGCAGCGCCCAATCGGCCGTGCTCGAAATCTTCCGCACCGTCGCGGTACTGACGTCCCCGATCCTCTCGTTCACGGCGGAAGAAGCGTGGCAGGCCCTACCCGCCGCGCTGCGCGCCGACGACGAGAGCATCTTCGATCTCGCGTTCCCAAAGATCGGCGCGATCGACGTCCCGGCGGTCGAACTCTGGGATACGCTGCGAGCACTGCGCGCGCAAGTCGCCTCAGCCGAAGGCGAACGCGACTTCCAACTCGATGCCGAAGTCACCGTTGCGCCGGCCCAACTCGAAGCATTCCGCGCGCTCGGCGACGGCCTACGCGAAGCCCTCGTCGTCTCATCACTGCACGCCCTAACCGCAGCAACCGACGGCACAGCGAGCGTACATGTCATGCCGGCAGCCGGCGAAAAGTGCGAGCGCTGCTGGAAGTACCTCCCACTCGGCGCCGACACCAACCACCCAACACTCTGCGCTCCCTGCGCCCAAATCGTAACCGACCTATAACCCAGCGCCTCCGCGGTTGCCGCCCCCTATTTGACAAATAAGGGGCGATGAACGATGCCGCTAATGGGCAAGGCGCAACAATTTCGTCGCGTTGTGCGAGAGGATCTTATCCTTATCCTCGCGCGACAGCGGCGCAGTGTCGACAAAATGCCGTCCCTCGACGTTGTCTGCAAACGGATAATCGACCGAAAACAAAATCCGGTCAGCGCCCATCTCCATCACCGCGCACAGCAGCGCCGGGTGCGAAAAGTTCCCGCTCGTTGTAATATAAAAATGCTCGCAGAAATATTCGCGAAACCGCCGCTTCGTTAAAGCGCGCGAAAGAATCTCATCGCACCGCCACAACGAGTACGGTAGCCCCTCACCCAAGTGCCCGATGATGATCTTCAACTTCGGATACGCATCGAACAATCCACTCAACACGAGGCGGATCGCCTGCGTCCCAGCCTCCACGCCGAATCCCCACCCGGCGCGGGCCATGATCGGGTACTCTTTATAGTAGGCATCCATCACCGCCGGATGCGGCGGTGCCGGATGGATGTAAATCGGAACATCCAGCTCTTCGGCCAGCGCAAAGATGGGCCAATATTTCTTGGCATCGATAAACTCACCGTGCGTGAGTCCGTGAATCATCGCGCCGACGAAGCCCAGCTCGGTAACGCCGCGTTCGAGTTCCTTAACGGCGGCTGCCGGATCGGGCGTCGGCAGCACGGCAAATCCGGCGAAGCGATCCGGCTTTGCGGACACCGTTCGGTGAAGCATATCGTTGGCGCTGCGCGTTAACCGGACGGAGGTCTCGGGATCCAGATTTTGTCCCGCCGGCGCCGTGTGGGAAAGAATTTGCAAATCGATGCCGGCCGCATCCATCGCTTCGATCCGCCGGGCGCCCACATCCGCGAGCATCTCAGCGACTTCGTTCACTCCCCCGGTATAAACGCCGGACCGTCCGTGACCGCCGTCGCTGAGTTCCGGCACTTCGAAATGTTCTTCGAGTACGACGACTTTATAGTTCGCTTGCATACGTCAGCTACTCGACTGTCCGGCGATCGCATCCTCTCGGTCTACATGCATTCTCTAAGAAATCTTCAGCTTTAATGGTCTATTTCTCGCAATGGCAGGATGGCGGTCCATGCTTGGCAACTCTACATCGTTCCCCTGATTCCCTCGGCGCAGCGACGCGAAGGAGATTCCGTGATCAAACGTTTCGTTCTTGCCGGGGTGCTCGCCGCGGCAATGGTCGCGCCGGCACTCGCGACGGATGCCGTGCTCGAGGTCCCGCACACGCAGGCCCAGTTCACC
>Ga0182030_10018487_pt1 | contig 13361 bp, 12 predicted proteins | sample 812S3MmetaG_FD_121299 | JGI IMG/M metagenome (GOLD analysis project Ga0182030, IMG submission 121299) | Permafrost microbial communities from Stordalen Mire, Sweden - 812S3M metaG (Illumina Assembly) | ecosystem: Environmental > Terrestrial > Soil > Wetlands > Permafrost | place: Sweden... | reverse complement strand
TCGCAGCCTCGCTGTCGATCTCGCGGACGTTGTTGGTGTGTTTTTGAAAGGCATTGGGCAGCAGAACCTTAATCGGCATACGCAACCCCTGACACACGGCTTTCCTGCTCTTCGAGGTACGCCGAGAAATCCGACAGCCTCGGCCGCACCGCAGCCTGCTGGTCGTATGCACCTTGCAGCACGTCTGTCGTCTTGAGCCCGTTGCCCGTGATGCAGCTTACTGTTAGTTCATCCGGCTTAATACGGCCATGCGCGTAGAGCCGCGCCGTTACCGCCGTCGTCACACCGCCTGCGGTCTCGGTGAAGACTCCTTCCGTCTCCGCCAGCTCCTGGATGGCCGACACGATCTCCACGTCCGAAACATCTTCGGCCCAGCCGCCCGAGTCGCGAATCACGCGAATGGCGTACGAACCATCGGCGGGATTGCCGATGGCCAGCGAGCGAGCAATCGTATTTGGCCGCTGCGGCTCGATGTTGTCCGCGCCATTCTTCACCGCTGTCGAGATCGGCGAGCATCCCGTGGCCTGCGCTCCAAAGAAGCGCACCGGCTTGTCGGCGACCAGTCCCAGGGCCACCAGTTCACGAAACGCCTTGCGAATCTTGGTGATCAGCGAGCCGCCCGCCATGGGCACAACCACGTTGTCCGGCAGCCGCCAGCCCAGTTGCTCCGCAATCTCAAAGCCCACCGTCTTCGAACCCTCGGCGTAATACGGCCGCAGGTTCACATTGACGAAGCCCCAGTTGTAGCGCTCGGCAATCTGCGAGCAGAGACGATTGCAATGATCGTAGTTTCCATCGATGCGAATGAGATTGGCGCCGTAGACTTGCGTGTTGAGAATCTTGGCTGGCTCAAGGTCGGAGGGCACGAGAATGTATGCTTTGAGGCCAAGCCGGGCCGCGCCCGCCGCCACTGCGTTGGCGAGATTGCCTGTTGATGAGCAACCCACCGTGTCGAATCCAAAGGCCTGCGCGTTGGCCAGGGCCACGGCCACAACGCGATCCTTGAAGCTCAAGGTCGGCAGGCACACGGCGTCGTTCTTGATGTAAAGATTGGTCGCGCCGATGCGATTGGCGAGGCGTGGCGCCTCCATCAACGGCGTCATGCCGGCAGGGGTGGTCGGCTTGTACGTGTCCGAAACCGGCAGCAAAGCGCGATAGCGCCACATATTCAACGGTCCGGCAGTAATCGCTTCGCGCGTAAACCGGCTGCGCGCATAATCCAAATCAAAGTCAACTTCCAGGGGAGAAAAACAGTCGTCGCAGATCGACAGGGGCTGGTTGCCATAGCTCTTGCCGCACTCTCGACATCGCAGTTCGTAGGCCGTCGTCAAGGTTCCCTCGCAGTGGGAGTCGCCGGAAACAAGTGCAGCTACGCTGACTCGGCTCAATCCTGAGCAAACTTGAGAGGATTCTCTTGCGAAAAAGCTACGGGCCCGTTAAGGCCAATGCATTTTTCGAATCTCATGTCCCCCGTTTTACCGGGCGAGAGTTGACACCGTGATCCAGAATTGCTCCGGCCGGTTGTCGTGGCGTCGCAGGGCTCGTCCCTCAACCACTCTTCATGAAATCCAGGCTCGACCCCGTCAGGACCGAACCAGAATATGTATCTGTGATATCACAGGGACGGGTGAGGCGCAACTCCACTTACAGGGAACGGCTCGCATTCTGAACCAAGCTGCGGCAAATGCATGCTCGGTGGATTGCCCCTCAATTGGAGTACAGCCTCACATAATCCACCTTCAACTCAGCCGGAAACACCGTCGTTGCATCCGGATTTCCCGGCCAGTCGCCACCCACCGCCAGGTTGAGGATCATAAACGCGCTATCCCCGGTGTCGAACGGCCATACGGCTCCGGTGAAGCTCGTAAGGCTCGCGGGATTGGTATAGGTCACGTACGGTTTGCTGGGATCGTCTACGTAATAAGCCACAGAATTCTTCTGCCAGATCATGCCATAGGTGTGCCAGCCCGCCGCTGTCTGGCCCGATGGAAAGTTGAAGATCGTTCCCAGGCCGGTGCTGCCGGTAAATCCCGTGCCATGGACCGAACCCTCATTCCAATCCGGCGACTTGGCGGCATCGACCCGCTCCATGATGTCCTGCTCTCCGCAAGCAGGCCAGTTCACCGTGGCAATATTGTTGCCGAGCGTCCAGAAGGCCGGCCAGAGCCCCTGCCCTTCCGGCACCCAGATCTTCGCTTCAAGCCGCCCATACTGCACGCTGAACAGACCCTGCGTTTTCATGCGAGCTGACGTATACGCGCCGCCCGCCGTCTTCATCGCGACGACGTGCAGCATGCCATCCGTTCCCACGTATGCATTGGGATGAGTGGGATCGCATGGTGCGCTCGTCGAACCCCACGCGCAGTAGTCCTCCAGTTCGTTGTTGCCAAATCCGCTGTTGCCTGTATCGTATCCCCACACAGTGGGATCAGGCTGCTGGTTCATGCCCGTTGTATTCGTGAATTCGTCGCTCCACAGCAGCGTGCCCGAAGGGATATTCACCGTGAAAACCCTGCTGATCACTGAGCTGTCTTTGTCTCCAGAGGCCGTGGCATATGCGTTCAGAGTCTGGCTGCCCGCAACCAGGAATGGCGCCTGATAGACTGGCGAGGCAACGGTGGGCACGCTGCCGTCCACCGAGTAATGAATGGTCGCGCTCGCGGTCGAGGTGCTCAACGCGACGATCTGCGCACCGTTCTGTGCGGGCCTGATAGCCACCGTGGGGGCGGCCACCTGCGTCTGCGTCGGAGTGGGATTGGAAGCTCCCGCGCCACCACATCCCGTCAACAAACCTGCAAGAGCAAACACCGCGGCGCTCCATCGAATTCGCATTCCATAACCGCCTTGCATGGCCTAAAAGCATCTCCGCCGTGCCTCAGCCCTTGTAGCATCCCGTTCTATCGGTGGTCAACGATCGCTGTGCGGGTATCTTGCGATTGGGTTCGATTCGGGAGTCTACTGAGACCGGTCATCAGGGAAAAATTGATGGAATGCCAGTTGAACGCGTTCGGATCCCGCTTTGGAGACCGCCGAGGAGACCCTCAAACGGACTTCCGGGGACTGGTAGACACGGCTGATGGCTTCCAGGGCAGAAGCTGCCTGGCGTGAGTCTTCTTCGATGACCTGCAAGAGGAAGTCCATGCCTTCCTGGAGTCGGGTCAATGCGATGGCGTTGTCCAGTACGGACCCAAACCAGGAGTCGGTGCCCCGGCGGCGTCTTGCAATCAAGGCGTCCAAGGCAGCTCGATCGTGAGTCTCCGCGAGAGAAAAAGCTGCTTCCGCCGCTGCTTCTTCTCCATCATCGAGAAAATCTGCTATGAGCGCGATGGTTGCCGTGCGATCAATCTTATCCATGCCGAGTAACGATGAAAAGCATGCACCCAGCACTTCGGAGTCGTCCTTACGCAGCATGACCCGGAGTTTGAGCAGCAAGGCGGCCGTCTCGCTGCCGACCTGCCCAATGGCGCGAGCGGCTTCCATGCGAACGGTCTTGTCATGGTCCAGGAGCGGGGTCAGCAGAATCTGGAGAAGCTGGTTCTCTCCGAGTCCATCGCAGAGCACGAGAGCGTGAGTGCAGATACCCCGGAGGGTACCGGCCGTATCCGAATTCCCACCCCAGACCGGCTCTTCCTGGGTATGGCGAAGACCGCGCAGATAGACGTCAGCATCGCGGCATTCCAGAGTAACCAGAGCTTTCACGAGCGCGTTTTTTGCCCAACATTGAGGGTCGGTTTTTACTGGATCATTGAAAAAGCGATCATATGCAGATCTGACTTGAGGCATTAATGCAACCAGCACATTGTCGGCCACAAGGCGCGCCGCCTTGGCGACGAGATAATTATTTTCATGACCGAGAGCTTTTCGGACGCGTTCGATTCCCTCTGCGTCGAGAGGCTGGCCCGCCATTGCTTCGAGCACTGCCAATTCCCGTTCGAAGGTCCGGTTCGCCGGGATGCGCACTCCACTGCGGCTGCCTGCAGCCTTCATCATTGTCGACCTCATCCCATTTCCCACAGCCTGCAGACTCTCCAGCTATTGACGATCATGCCATGAATGGTCTCGCCAGAAAACGATCAATCTGCATGGACTTCCTTGTTTCCGACCAAACGGAGTATTCAGCCTGAAGCGAATCACAAGAGATCCTGTGCTTAATCCACCGATTTGGGGTCGAATCCAGTTTCGATCCGGCTCTTGGGACATTTTTCGAAATACTGTGAACTCTCCGAGGTTAACGAATGTTGATTTTCTTGAGAAAAATCAACGGAGCAATTCGTGACTTCGGTCTACACCTTTTCGGGAAATGCCGGAAGAAGAGCAAAGCTGTCTTCGCTAGTTTAACGGACAACGTCGAAAGACGCGCAAAGGCTTCTACTGAATCACGCAACCCCCACTGCCGTTTTCAACGAAATCTCCTCGCCTTCTGCTCATATATGCGCTCGCAACAGATAAGAGTCTTGTGGCCTTGGAATTCTGAGTTTCGGCTGCGTGGTGCAAAGATCTGCAGCGAACGAAAACTCTCCAACTCCCCCTGAACGAACCGACTCGGGTTGTATGGGAACAAACGGGACGGAAGGGCACTGTGCAAATCTGACCACGGTTGACTGGCGCCGAAACCGGAAACGCGGTCGTACGCGGTCGCTGGAGAGGCTTCGAGAAAGAACGCGAGCCGGGGTCTAATCGGAGTTTTGATGAAGAAGCTGGACTACTTGGCGCTCAGCGCCGATACAGGCACGAGCATGTCATCCTTGCGCATCACCAGATTGGTTGCGTTCAGGGTCGCCAACTCGAAGCCGTGCCCATGCGTGATTGCGTCGGTGGGACAAGCCTCGACACAATAGCCGCAAAAGATGCATCGGTTGTAGTCGATGTTGTAGGTCTTGGCGTAGCGCTCGCTGGACGAGATCCGTTGCTCCGCGGTGTTTTCGGCTGCCTCGATAAAGATGCAATTCGAAGGGCATGCCGCTGCGCACAGAAAGCAGGCAACACACTTTTCCAGGCCGTTTTCGTCGCGCTGCAGTTCGTGGGCGCCACGGAAGCGCGGCTCGAATTTGGCTCCGCGCAGGGGCCCTGGGCCGTCTGGATAATTCTCAACCTGAGTCGGTTCAAGCATCTCCTTGAAGGTGATGCTCATGCCTTTGGCAATCCCGGCGATGTTGCGCACGATCGACATACGCCCAGTATACGATGGATTGCGAAAGGGTATTCTCCATGTCTATCAGGTCTCTACATGCCATTGTTCTTTGCGGTTTGACGTTAAGTGCAGCGTTGGTTGCGCGGATTGGAGACGCTCAGGCAAGTACACCAGCTCCAGCCGGCATGAAGATGGATCATCCGGCGACGACCAAGTCGCAGCCGGCGAACATCCTGAAAGTCACGTTTGGCGAAAAGTCGCAGGAATATACGGCGCAGGACCTGGCGTTGCTGGAGCATCAGGCAATCGATGTGGTCAATGGCCATACCAAGGCCAATGAGCATTACGCTGGGGTCTTGTTGTCGAGCCTGCTGACGAAGATCGGCGCGCCGGACAAGCCGCATGGCAAGGATTTTCGCCTCTACTTGGTGGCAGAGGGAGCCGATGAATACCAGGTGGTGTATTCGCTGGGCGAGGTGAATCCTGATGTGCATGACGGAACGGTGATCGTAGCGGACACGCTGGGGACCGAGAGGATTGGAGACGCTGGCCCGTTTCAGTTGGTGGCGACGGGGGAAAAGCGGCCGGCGCGGTGGGTTCGCAACCTGGTTTCGATTCGGGTTCTAACCGCGCCTTAGGCTTGCCGTGCTGAATTCAATTCTTGGTTCCGGGTGGCACGGAGCGTCCGTGGTTGTTGGCCGGTGGAGTCGTGACGGGCTTTCTGCCTGCCCGGGTCGCTGCCTTTCCGCCGGACAGTTCCTGGCATATTTCAGAGTCTTGTCCTCGGGCCAGGGGGGCTAAGAGGGGGTCGGCTTGACCCGGGTTGGCGTGGCATAACCGCACCTTCATTTCGGCGCCGTGTTTTTCGCCGAGGGCCTGGGTCTGATCCAGACCGCTGGCGGGGTCGACGCTGTATTCGAAGAGGAAGTCTTCCGCAGGCTTTGCCTTGCCGTAGTCGAAGTGGCTCCATGTTCCCAGGACTTGGCGGCCGTTCGGTTCGGTGAGCAGACCGTAGACCTGCTGGTGGGTTACTCCTTCGACGATGTTGCCTGTCCATAGCGGGGCGGTCTGGTCGCCGCGAACCCATCGCGCACGCCAGACGTGGTCATGAATGTTGTAATAGACGGCTGTGAAAAACATGGAAGGCGTCTGGCAATCGGTGCAGTCGTCGTAAATCATTCCGAGTTCCGGCAGGTTTGCGCCGCCGAATGCGGTCCAATTCAGGATGCGGGGGTTGGCGCCGTGAACGAGCGGCTGCGCCTCGTGCTTGGACAACGAGACGTTCCACACGGTGTAGGTATCCTGCGGAGGAGCCGATTGGGGCGTCTTGCGTTCGGAAGTAATGACCAGGGCTGCATCCCATTGAACGCCGATCTCACGTATGGCGGTCCACTTTTCGGCTTGAAGGGAATTGGTTACCCATTGCACTGTTGGAGCGTCTTTGGGGTCATGGAAGCTGATCCAATGGAAGGCGTCCACGGGAGTCTGTGCGCAGAGCACGGTTGAAGCGGCCACACCAAGTGCCGCGCAGGTAAGGACAGCCCGTCGTACGCGAGCGCTGAGATGGAGAAGAGGTCGCCGTTGCGAGATCCGCATAAAAACAGTATGACCCGGCGGGCTGGCGTGGCTCCAATTCTGGATCGATTCGGGCAGGCTGAGAACTGGTCGGATCGTAACGTAACCGTGTCGGGTTAGGTATCGGTGTTGACAAAGTCGTTAACTATGCTACTCTTAGATTGCGCTCAGTTGTTTGGTTGTGAGCCATTCTCGCTCTCCGGCACGTCTTTCGCATGGAGAATTTGGACCCGAACCTAGGTCAATGTTGACAAGGTGATCGAGCGTCCATCAAGGCTAGACTGCCCCGCAAAGCATTTCCCCAAGCCCTCAGCGTAACCGCTCCGTAGTATCGATTTCGAGCGGATCAGTTGGTCGATGGAGCAGTGTGCTTCGCGATCTGAGGCAGCGTGCGGCAGAGCCGGGTTGAGCCAATAACTTCCCCTCAACCATAGAGATTCATTCCTCGTCGGTACTCCACTACGCATATTTTGTGATTCTCCCTTGGCGCTTGAAGCCGCCGCAGGGAACAAGCTTAAGGCCCCACAGCGCCTTTGCTCCGTGAGCAGGACTGTATGCAGGCCCATATAAGGACTCAGTGACTCAGTTTTCCGAATTCAATATCTCCGAAGCGCTCAAGAAGCGCATCGCCGCCCTCACCTTCACCACCCCGACACCGGTTCAGGCCGGCGCAATTCCGCCCGCCCTCGAAGGCAAGGACGTCCTTGCAACTGCGCAGACCGGCACCGGCAAGACCCTCAGCTTCCTCATCCCGATCATCGAAAGGCTGGCCAAGACAGAGTCGCGCGCCGCCACGGCACTGATCCTGCTGCCCACCCGCGAACTGGCCATGCAGGTTGAAGCCGCCTATCGCAGCCTGAATACCACACCCACACATTCCGTCGCGCTGGTTGTCGGCGGCATGGCTGAGGGACCGCAACTGCAACTCATCCGGCGCGGCGCTCGCCTCATCGTCGCTACGCCCGGCCGTCTGGAAGACTATCTCAAGCGCAAGCTGGTCAAGCTGGACCAGGTGCAGATTCTTGTCCTCGACGAAGTCGATCGCATGTTGGACATGGGATTCAAGCCGGCCATCCGCCGGATTGCCAGCATGCTTCCGCAAAGCCGTCAGACGCTTTGTTACTCCGCTACTCTCGACGCGCAGATTCGCGAAGTGGTTCGCGAATATATGTCGGATCCTGTGCGTATTGAAATAGGTTCTGTACTCAAGCCTTGTGAGAATGTCGAGTTACAGACGTTTGAAGTCGAACAGGATCGCAAGCATGAGTTGCTTGAGCACTTACTCGATTCGGGCGAAGGCAGCTTCCTTGTCTTTGTACGCACCAAGCATGGTGCAGATCGCGTTGCAACACGTCTTGTTCGCTCTGGCCACTCGGCTACGCAAATTCATGGCGATCGCTCGCAGGCACAGCGTAACCAGGCGCTGAAGAGCTTCTCGGAAGGGCGTCATCGCATTCTTGTGGCTACGGATGTTGCGGCCCGCGGTATCGACGTGGCTCATGTGGCTCACGTGGTCAATTACGATATCCCGAAAGTCGCCGAGGACTTCGTACACCGCATCGGGCGGACTGGCCGAGCTTCGAGCAAGGGAATAGCTTCTACCTTCGCTTCAGCTTCGGAGCGCAGTGATTTGCGGAAGATCGAGAGATCGCTCGCAATTTCAATGAAACGATTTCGGGTCACAGCGCCACAAAGCGCGTAGACTATCTGTACCCGCGAGGTCTACGGGTTTTTCACAAACTGAAAAAGGGGAACCACCATGGCTGGAGATCTGCAACTTACCTGTAGCGACTGCGGACGGGAATTCACATTTACTGCTGCTGACCAAACGTTCTTCCAAGAACGTGGATATTCGACGCCGAAGCGCTGCAAGCCCTGCAGACAGGCCAAGAAGGCTGACCAGGCTGGAGGCGGCGGCGGTGGTTATGCCGGCGGCGGCAGCAGTTATGGCGGCGGGGGCGGTGGTTACAGCTCACGCGCCACCACCGGCACGGCAGTCGTTTGTTCCGGCTGCGGACAACAAACAACGGTTCCGTTTGAACCTCGGGGAGATCGTCCAGTTTTCTGTCGCGATTGCTTCCAGGCGCAAAAGGGTGGTTCTGGCGGGGGCGCCGGCGGACGTGGGCGCGGCGGCAACGATCGCGGCGGACGCGGCGGCGGACGCTACTAACTTCTCCTGGAACTAACATCCTGGCCGGCCTGCTCTCTGCAGGCCGGCCTTTTTGCTTGCTCAAGTGAGTAAGTTTCGCGTGAGTAAGTATCGGGAATCAACAGGTCAAAAAGTCCCAACTGATCAAGCCAACTTAGAGGTAAGCTGCAGAACCTGGGTGATAGCCCCTATAACTTTGGCGGCATCAGCAATTTTTTCGGCCACCGCGGCTAACTGCTCCTTGAGTTGCCCGAGTTCTTTATTCGCGCTTTGCATTTGGGGCGTCAATGCGGTGAAAGGCGCCGTATTTGCCTCGATCTTCAACTCATTTACGCTAGTCAAAGCGTCCGAAACGGCCTGAGCGGCGTCGTTTAACAGCTGGGAAGCTACGGGATCCATGGTGCTGTTACAGGCCGCATTCAAAGTGTCTAGTGCTGCTTGATACGAGTCGTAGATCTGCTTTTCGGTCGGTGCCGCGATGTCTGTCATTTTGTCTCCTGTTACTTGACAGGCAAGTTTTGATACGACTTGCCCAGGTTTTCTGCCGCCGCTTCGAGATCAGCAATATGGGCTTGGAGCGATTCGGAGCCTTTGCCTGGAGCAATTGTTGCCAAAGCATGATGTGTTTGAGCCAGGCAGGTTATCGCCGACTGCAGATCTGTAAGCATTGCATCGGTGCGGCGCTCGTTCCGCAGAATGACCGGAAGCTTGGCGATTTCGTCGCGAATTCCCGAAGCTTTTAGATCCTTTTTAATGAGAACTTCCTGTTGCCGGAAAAGGTCTTCGTAATCCTTTCGGGATTGTGCCCTGAGGATATCGACGTCGTCCGTGAGCAGCTTGCAGAGAGCTTCGATCTCGGGGTCCATCTTGCGCGTAATTTCCGGGACCTTGGATTTGATTTTTTGGGCTACCAGGTATTCGCCCAGGGCCTTTGCCGCCTTACTGACTCCGTCCGCTGTCTGGCTGCCAACCGACAGGCCCAGTTTGGATGTGCTGGGTTCGGAGGCAAGAGCGGTGCCCACGCTTTCCAGGTTTGAACCATTCGCTGCGGCAGCCTTGTCCAAGGCGGAGGAATCGACGCCGGAGGTAACGTCAGAGAGAGACTGAGCGTACGTCTTCAGGGAATCCAGAACGGCAAGTCTGGCCGCCAGACCTTCGTCGCTGATCAAGGGCGTGTCGTTGTGAGGATCCCATGCGACGCCCTCGTAAAATTTCAAAACTCCCGCCGATGCCTGTTCGTCGGCGTGCAAGTCGATGGCGGCGCGATATGCGTTCGTTGAGTTCTCCACGACGACGGAAGCGGCATTCGAGAAGGCAGCAGCCGGTTTTGTCAGTGGAGAAATGGAACATCCCGTGACGAAGGGGAAGACTGTCAGGACCACCGCCACGAGTATGAGCGCATGAACCTTGCGGAGGCGATGCGAAATATGTCGGAACTCCGCATTCGCAGGACTTTGCTTTCTTCGCATGAACGCATGGGACAACGGCGATGCGGACTTGTCAACAGAAAAGAAGGGTGAGGGTCATGCGTCACACGGGGGTTTGCAGAGTCTCTGGTACCATAAGGACGATTGCTCCCACTGCCTCAAGGCTAGCGGAATGCCGTCTCAAGAATGATCGCAAAGATCAATCTTGACGCATTCGACAACCGCTACGAGGCTCGGGGCACAAAAGGAGAACCCATATGCCTCTAGTCTCAATGCGCCAGTTGCTCGACGAAGCCGCCAAGGGCGGATATGGCGTCGGTGCTTTCAACGTCAACAACATGGAACAGATCCAGGCCATCATGGAAGCGGCGCAGCAGACGAAGTCGCCGGTGATCATCCAGGCCAGCCGCGGCGCCCGTCAGTACGCTCAAGACCGCTACCTCTATCACCTCATGCTCGCCGCCGCGGAGCTCTACCCCGAAATTCCGATCGCCATGCATCAGGATCACGGCAACAGCTTTGAGACCTGCAAGAGCGCCATCGACCTGGGCTTCACCAGCGTCATGATGGACGGGTCGTTAAAGGCAGACGGCAAAACACCATCTGAATTTGAAGAGAACGTCGATGTCACCCGTCGGGTTGTCGATTATGCTCACGAGCGCGGAGTCACTGTGGAAGGCGAAATCGGCGTCCTCGGTGGCATCGAAGACGGCCACGGTGCAGGCGGCTCGGGCCTCGACCACGTCACCGACCCCGACCAGGCAGTCGAGTTTGCCGAGCGCACTGGCGTTGACGCCCTGGCCATCGCCATCGGCACCAGCCACGGCGCTTACAAGTTTTCGAAGAAGCCAGATGGCTCCGTCCTCAAGATGGACATCCTCATCGAGATTCACAAGCGCCTGCCCAAGACCCACCTGGTCATGCACGGCAGTTCCTCCGTGCCCAAGGACCTGCAGGACATCATCAACCAGTACGGCGGCAAGCTCAAGGAAACCTGGGGCGTGCCGGTTGAAGAAATCCAGCTCGGTATCCAGCACGGCGTCCGCAAGGTCAACGTCGACACCGACAACCGCCTTGCCATCACCGGCGCTATTCGCAAGGTTCTCTGGGAAAGCCCCGAGAAGTTCGATCCACGCGATTACAACAAGCCAGCTCGCGAAGCCATGCAGAAGGTTGTTGCTCAACGCATGACGCAGTTTGGCCAGGCAGGTCACGCCGGCGACTATAGCCCTATCTCGATCGCCGAGATCGCCAAGGGATACGCCAACGGCTCGCTCGTCACAGCTCCTTTGGTCAGCGCCAAGTAACAATCGCACTCTACCCGCAAGCGGCCATTCCTCACGGAATGGCCGCTTGCTTTGCGCCTCATCCAGCAGCCTCAATCCTCCGCAGAGAATTCCTTCATGTCATGTCAGGCATTTGCTAACCTTACCCTGTCATGACCCGCAAAAACAATCTGCTCTTGCCCGCTCTCCTGCTGGCCGTAGTCTGGCCTGCTTTTGGCCAGACCTATCTGCCCAAAACCATCCAGTTCAAAGGTGATCCTGAACACACCCCCGAAGAGCTGATGGCCGCGGCTGCTCTGACCAAGGGAGTGGCATTTACTGCTGCAGACCTGAACGACCACACCAAACTGCTCATGGACTCAGGCCTCTTCGAAAACATCAACTACGACTTCAATGGGCAGGACCTGATCTTTCACATCACGCCGACAGCCATGCTCTACAAGCCGCGCATGGAGAACTTTCCCTTCCCTCTCAACAAGGACTTCGAGGACAAGCTGCATGCAAAAATGCCGCTCTATCACGGCAAACTTCCCATCCAGGGAACCTTGCTCGACGGCATGCGCGGCGCCCTCATCGACGAACTTGCCGCCAAGGGGATTGAAGCAACATTCTCCACCGCCCCCTCGGAAGATCTGAAGCCCGGTCAGACTCCGTACATCACCTTCACCATCACCAGCCCGCCTATCCACGTCGGCGAAGTCCAGGTGATGGGCGCCTCTCCGCAAATTGCCCCCCAGGCTCGTTCCGTTGCCGCCAAGCATGTCGGCATCGAGTTCACCACTCTCGGAACCCCGAGCCAGCTAGAAGTCGACCTTGAAAACCTCTACCGCGAGCAAGGCTACCTCGAAGCGGCCATTCACGCCACTGCGCAATCTGCCTTCACCAACGATGCCGATGGGGTCCACATTCCATTCATCATCACCGTCGACGAGGGGCCGCAATATCATCTTGGCAAGGTCGTTCTTGCTTCCGGGATGGCCGTGACGCAGGACGCGTTTGACAAGCAATCAGGGCTGCACGACGGCGAAATTGCGTCTCTTGAAAAGCTCCGAGGAAACTGGCTCTACCTGCTCCGCCAATACCATAACCAGGGCTACATGAAAGCCGCGATTCACGCGCTCCCCGCCTATGACCGCGCCCAGCGAAACGTCTCCTACGCCGTGACCGCCGATCCTGGCCCAGTCTACTCCATGGGTACTTTGAAAATCATGAACGGACCCAACGACATCAAGGCTATGATCACCGCCGCATGGCCAATGCAACCCGGCACCACTTTCAACGAGGGTGCGATCCGCGGCATGACCGCTACCCAAGACGTCAACCCGTCTTTGGAGCACTTCTTTCTCCACAATGATCTGCGTTACAACCTTACCTACCATACCGACGTCCACACCATTGACGTTGAAGTCTTTCTGGAGCGAAGCCACTAGAGCAACATCCGACTAGGTGTACCCGGATAAGACTGGAGAGTAGCATTTTCTCTGAGACAAAATACTGTCCGGCCTTTCGTACGCTGGGCAGAGTAGGTCGGATTTTGCTTTAAGCTTTAGGCCGTCGCTCAAAAGACTGGAAAAATGTACTTGCATTTATATCCGTAACGGATATAAATTCGACTCGTGCAAATTTCTCATCCCACTCCCGCAGTATTCGCCATTCTCTTTTCCCTGGCGGGCGGAGAGCGCCACGGGTACGCGATGATGAAGGACGCGCGTACGCCTGAAGGCGGTGGCGTCGACATGGGCCCCGGCACTCTCTACGGCACACTCGAACGCATGGTGCGGGACGGCCTGGTG
>Ga0182030_10018486_pt1 | contig 13361 bp, 13 predicted proteins | sample 812S3MmetaG_FD_121299 | JGI IMG/M metagenome (GOLD analysis project Ga0182030, IMG submission 121299) | Permafrost microbial communities from Stordalen Mire, Sweden - 812S3M metaG (Illumina Assembly) | ecosystem: Environmental > Terrestrial > Soil > Wetlands > Permafrost | place: Sweden... | reverse complement strand
GCTTCCGGCAGATCGCCGCCGAAAGCCCCGGACTGATTTTCGAGCTCGCCACGCAGCTGGCGACGCGCCTGGACCGCACCAACCGCAAGCTCGGCGACCTGGCCTTCGTGGACGTCACCGGTCGGGTGGCACACGCGATCATGGACCTGTGCGGCGAGCCTGATGCCATGACCCATCCGGAAGGCATGCAGATCAAGGTCAGCCGCCAGGAGCTGTCACGCCTGGTGGGCTGCTCACGTGAGATGGCCGGCCGGGTGCTGAAGGTGCTCGAAGATCAGGGCCTGCTGCGCGCGACCGGCAAGACCATCGTCGTCTTCAACGCCCGTCCGAAGACCAAGACGCGTCCCGTCATCGTTCCTGCAACCACTGCGAAGCCCGTGGGTACCCGCGTGGCCCGCGTGGTCAAGGAAGTCGAGGACGATGAGGACGACGAATAGCCGTCGGGGCGCGTTCGCCCCTAGCTGCGTGCGGCGTCGATCGCCGCGCGCATCGCCTTGAGCGTGGCGGCGTAATCGGGGCTTCCGAACACGGCGGAGCCCGCCACAAAAGTATCCGCCCCGGCCGCCGCGATCAGGCCGATGTTCTCGACCGTCACGCCGCCGTCGATTTCCAGTCGCACCGGACGGCTCTGCGCATCGATGCGTGCCCGCACCGCCTTGAGCTTCTCCAGCGACTGCGCGATAAACTTCTGGCCACCGAAACCCGGGTTCACGGACATGATGAGCACCAGGTCGAGTTTGCCCAGGGTGTAATCCAGCCACTGCAGCGGCGTGGCCGGATTCAGCACCAGGCCGGCCGTGCAGCCCTGATCGTGGATCAGCTCGATGGTCCGGTCCACGTGCAGGGTGGCCTCGGGATGGAAACTGATGTGGGTCGCCCCGGCCCGCGCGAAGTCGGCGACGATGCGGTCCACGGGACTCACCATCAGATGCACGTCGAGCCGCGTGTCCGGGGAATGCCGGTGCAGCGCCGCGCACACCATCGGCCCGATGGTCAGGTTGGGCACGTAGTGGTTGTCCATCACGTCGAAATGGATGAGGGCGGCGCCGGCGTGCATGACGGCATCGACTTCCTCGCCCAGGCGCGCGAAGTCCGCGGACAGGATGGAGGGGGCGATCCAGCTGGGTTCCATGCTCACGATTCTAGCAGCATCAAATACCGCGGCGTTCCCGGACCAGTTCCCAGGCCTGGATGATCTGCTGGGTGCGCTCCTTGGCGTGCTCGATCATCGAATCCGGCAGCCCGTTCGCTTTGAGCTTATCGGGATGATGTCGGCTCAACTGGCGCCGATAGGCCAGCGAGAGCTCCTCCTTGGTGTTCTGCGGCGTGCACTCCAGGACCTTATAGGCCTGCGCAAGCCGTGCTTCCGCGTCGATGCCCGCCGCGTTGGTGCCACCACCGGCATAGCCATTGCGGCGCATCCGCAGCACCGCCTCGACATGCGCGAATTCGCTGCCGGAGAGGCCCAGGCGCAGGGCGATGTTCTGCAGCAACCGGCGCGCCGTCGGCTGCAGGTCGTTGCCTGCGAGTGCGGCGCGCATCTGGATCTCCACGAAGGCGTGCATCAGGTCGGGGCGGCCGCCGCAGGCGCTGTGAAGCGCGTTGAGTGCCGCGGGCAGGGCGAACTGCGGGCCCTTGCCCGCCGTGAAACAGGCGATCGCGACCTGCACCTGCTCGGGCGTCAGGCGCAGCTGCGACATGACGGCGCGCGCGGCCTGGATTTCCTGTTCGGACACGCGCCCGTCGGCCTTGGCGACGTGGCCCATGACCTGAAAAGTGGTGCGAAAGAAGCGCTCGCCGATCTGCGCCGCGGTCAGCCCGGCGCTGCCGCCCGCGCCCGGGCCACCGACCCTGCCGGAGCCGGAACTGGCATCGAACTGATGACCAATCACGACCCCGATTGCCGCACCGATAGGGCCGCCGGTCATCAAACCGAGCACGCCGCCGACCGCTTTTCCGATCCATTGCATACGCTGATATATTAGCTTTAATGACTTCCGCTACCGTCTTCCGAACCGCGCTCAGCGGCATGCAGCTCCTGCACGCGGGCAAGGTACGGGACAACTACGCCGTCGACGACCAGAGCATGCTCATCGTCACCACCGATCGCCTGTCGGCCTTCGACGTGATCCTGCCGGACCCGATACCCGACAAGGGCCGGGTGCTGACGCAGATCTCCAATTTCTGGTTCGACCGGACCTTGCACATCGTACCCAATCACCTGACCGGACGGGCGCTGACGCAGCTGCCCGTGACGGCAGAGGAGCTGGCCACGCTTGCGGGCCGCGCGATTATCGTGAAACGCCTGAAACCGCTGCCGCTGGAAGCGGTGGTGCGCGGCTATCTGATCGGGTCAGGCTGGAAAGACTATCAGCGCAGCGGCAAAGTCTGCGGCATCGACCTCCCGTCGGGTCTGCAGCTGGCCCAACGGCTGCCCGAACCCGTTTTCACGCCCGCCACCAAGGCCGAGGTCGGAGCGCACGATGAGAACATTTCCTTCGCCGAAGTGAGTTCGCTGGTCGGCGCGGAACTGGCAGACAAGGTTCGCTCGACGGCGCTGGCGCTGTACCACTTCGCCGCCGATTACGCGCGGGCGCGCGGCATCATCATCGCGGACACCAAGTTCGAATTCGGGCTGGACACTGACGGGCAGCTCACATTGATGGACGAGGTACTGACGCCGGACTGCTCGCGCTTCTGGCCCGCGGACACCTACCAGGTCGGCATCAGTCCGCCGAGCTTCGACAAGCAGTACATACGCGACTACCTGGAAACCCTGGACTGGGACAAGCGCGCGCCGGGGCCGGCACTGCCTGCGCAGGTCATCGCGCGCACCCGCGACAAGTACCGCGAAGCCCTGCAGCGCCTCACCGGCTAGCCGCATGTCCAACTGGATATGGGATCGACTGGATGGCGCTGTCTTCAGCCGGGCCTCCGCACGACCCGGCACATTGCGTAGGGTGGCGCGCATCGGGCGCTATCCCTACGCCGTGATCCGCGATCTCGCCGCCGGTGAGATCAACATGCGGGCGACCGCGCTGGTGTTCACCACCGTGCTGTCGCTGGTGCCGCTGCTGGCCTTCAGTTTCATCGTCATCCGTCAGCTTGGCGGCCACGGGGGTCGTGATCTGCAGCCCATCGTGATGGAGTTCTTCCGCCCGGTGGGTGCCGGCGCCGACGACATGACCCGCGAGGTCCTGCAGTTCGCCGGTCGCCTGCGCCAGGGCGTGGTGGGAACGGTGGGCATTGCCCTCCTCGCCTGGTCGCTCATCGGAACCATCCAGAAGGTCGAGGACAGCTTCAACTACGTATGGCGGGTCCCCCAGCCCCGCAGCCTCGGACGCCGCGTAGGCGAGTTCCTGAGCCTTCTGGTGATAGGTCCGGTGCTGCTGGGCGGCTTCATCGCGCTGTCGCATACGGCGCTCATCGCCGGGCCCGTGCAGCTGGCCACCTCCCTGCCGCTGGTGAACCGCCTGCTGAGCCTCGGCGTGCACATCGCGCCTTACGTCATGGTTACGGTCCTGTTCACCTTGCTGTACATGATCATTCCCAACACCCGGGTGCGACTGCGCCCGGCGTTCTTCGGCGCCGCGGTGGCCGGCATCCTCTGGGCGGCGGTGGGCAGCCTCTTCACGCGCTTCGTCGAGTACAGCTCACGCCTGACCCTGGTGTACGCCGGCTTCGCCGCCGTGATCGGCGTGGTGATATGGACCTACTTCGGCTGGCTGATCCTGCTGTCGGGCGCGCAGCTGTCGTTCTACATCCAGAACCCCAGCTACCTGCGCTTCGGCCTGCGCGAACTGCACCTGTCTGCCGCCGAACTCGAGCAACTGGCGCTGACGATCACCTTTCTGATCGCCCACAACGCCGCGACCGGGCGGCCGCGCTATACCCTCGATGGTCTCGCCACCGACCTTGGTGTCACCGGCCTCGCGCTGGCGCCACTGATCCACTCTCTGGAGCAGGCGCGGGTGCTGCGCGTGTCCGCACACGAGCTGCTGCTGGCGCGCGATCCGGCGCGCCTGAACATCATCGACATCGTGGAAGCTGCGCGTCACCTTCACAGCGGCAAGCCGGTGAGCCGTGCGCTCGCGATTCCGGGAGTGAGTCAGATCGTGGCCAAGGTCGATGCCGCGCGCCGCGCCGGGGTTGCCGGTTGCACGCTGCTCGACATCCTGCAGACCAGTCCGGTTGAGCTCACCCACGAGCTGACCGGCGAGTACGAAGCGCCGGTCGCGGCCGCGTTGAGCGCTACTCGCCGGCTATCGTCAGATCGCCAATGAGCACCGACCCGGTGTGCAGCGCGCCGCGGTCATCGACATCACCGCCGAGCGCCGCGATGCCCTTGAACATGTCGCGCAGGTTGCCGGCGATCGTGACCTCGTGGACCGGATAGGCGATGGCGCCGTTCTCGACCCAGAAGCCACTCGCGCCGCGCGAGTAATCGCCGGTCACGGGATTCACACCCTGCCCCATGAGCTCGGTGACCAGGAGGCCGGTGCCCATCGTGCGCAGCACCTCGGCGCGTGACGGCGCCGCTTTGGTCGAACGGACGAACAGATTGTGCACACCATCGGCATTACCGGTGGTCTTCAGGCCGAGTTTGCGTGCGGAGTAACTGTCGAGCACGTAACCCTGCACCACGCCATCGACGACCAGCTGCCGATCGCGCGTGGCCACCCCCTCACCGTCAAACGGACTGCTCGCCAGCCCCTTGCGGATATGCGGGCGTTCTTCGATGGTCACGAAATCCGGGAACACACTCTCTCCTGCCGAATCGAGCAGGAAGGTCGTCTTGCGGTACTGGCTGCCGCCGCGGATGGCGCCGATGAAACTGCGGAACAGGCCACGGGCCATCTCGGGGATGAACATCACCGGCGCGCGGCGGGTGGACAGGCGCTGCGCACCCAGCCGTGCCACCGCATTCTCACCGGCGCGGCGGCCGATGCTCGCGGCATCTTCCAGGTCCGCCGGATCCCGCGCGCTGGAGTACCAGAAGTCCCGCTGCATGTCCTCGCCCTGGCTCGCCAGGAGCACACAGCTGATCGAGTGCGAGCTGCTGGCGAAACCCGACAGGAAGCCATGCGAGTTGCCATAGACGCGCACGCCGCGCTGGTTGCCGACCGAGGCCCCTTCGGAATTGGTGAGCCGCTTGTCCACCGCCATGCCGGCGGCCTCGCAGCCGCGGGCCAGTTCCACCGCCTGGTCCGGTTCGAGGTCCCAGCGGTGGTACAGATCCAGGTCCGGGACGTCACGGGCCAGGTCCGCGGCGTCCGCGAGGCCCGAGCATTCATCTTCGGCGGTGTAGCGGGCGATGGCGCAGGCCTTCTCGACCGTGGCGCGCACGGCCTGCGCGCTCAGATCCCCGGTGCTCGCCGAACCCTTGCGCTTGCCGAAGTACACCGTCAGCCCCAGGCCGCGATCGCGCTGGTATTCCACGGTGTCCACCTCCCCCAGGCGCACGGTGGCGGTGAGTCCGCGCTGCAGGCTGGCATCAGCCTCGCATTGCGAGGCACCGGCACGTCTGGCTTCCGCCATGACCTGCTCGATGACCTGGGTAAGATCCGGGATCCGGGAGGCGTCGACTTCCTGCTGCATATGCCCTGCCACTTCGTTGGTGCAGAATTGTAGCCCAAGGAGCATGGTACCCACGTGAAGCGATTTTCCAGACCCGATTCCGGACCCGATCCCGAACCACTCTTCGACGGCCCCAGCAAGAGCGTGCTCAAGCGTGAGGCCCAGCGCGCCCAGGCCCTCGGTGAGCAGCTGATCGGGCTCAATGATGCGGAGCTTGCGGCCCTGGAGCTCCCCGAAGCACTGCACGAGGCGATCGTCGCCGCACGCAGCATCGGCAGCCGCGGCGGGGGCGCGCGGCAGCGCCAGTACATCGGCAAGCTGATGCGCGACATTGACCTGACGCGGGTGCGGGAGATTCTGGGCGCGAAGGCCGCCAAATCCGCCCTGGAAGCGCAGCGCCTCCAGCGTGTCGAGAACTGGCGCACCCGCCTGATCGGGGGCGCTCCCGCGGCCCTGACCGCGCTGCACGAGGCCTATCCGACCCTGGACGCGGCCGACTGGCGCCAGCGCGTCGCGGCTGCCCTGACGGAGCACGAACGCACCGGCGCGGGCGGTGCCGCCTCCCGGGAACTGTTCCGCGCACTGCGCGAACTGCTGGGTTAAGCAAGTCGGCTACAATGTCCGATTGCAGCCAAGGAGCTTCGACAGTGTCAGTGTGGGTCGGGATCATCATGGGCTCGTCTTCGGACTGGGAGACGATGCGCGCCGCATCGGAAATACTGGATGCCCTGGCCGTACCGCATGAGGTACGGGTCGTTTCGGCGCACCGCACTCCGGATCTGCTGTTTGAGTACGCCGCCACTGCCCGCGCGCGCGGACTCGAGGCCATCATTGCCGGCGCCGGCGGCGCCGCGCACCTGCCGGGCATGACTGCATCGAAGACCACGCTGCCGGTGCTCGGCGTGCCCGTGCAGTCGCGTGCCCTCAATGGCATGGACTCGCTGCTGTCCATCGTGCAGATGCCGGCGGGAATTCCGGTGGCGACCTTTGCCATCGGCAATGCCGGCGCCACCAATGCCGCGTTGCTGGCGGCCGCCATCATCGCCAACCGCCACCCCGAAGTGCTGCCGCGGCTCGAAGCGTTCCGCGAGAAGCAGACGGCACGGGTGCTGGAACATCCGGATCCACGCATCAGCACGCCATGACGGTCGGCATCGTTGGCGCAGGCCAGCTCGGCCGCATGATGGCCCTGGCCGGGTATCCGCTGGGACTGGATTTCCTGTTCCTAGATCCTGCCGTAGAGCCACCGGCAGCGGCACTCGCACCGGTGCTGCAGAGCGAATTCACCAATGTTGAGTCGTTGGCTGCGCTCGCCAGTCGCTGCGAGGTGGTCACCATCGACTGGGAAAATGTCTCCGTCGCGGCGCTGCGCGCCTTGGGTCGTGAAACGCGGGTGAGCCCGCCCCCGGCCGCGATCGCCGCCGCGCAGGATCGCGTCAGCGAGAAGCGTTTGTTTGAGAAGCTGGGTATCGGCACGACGCGCTGGCGCGCTGTCAGCAGCCGCCGACAACTGGCTGCCGCGGCGCGTGACATCGGCCTGCCCGGGATCCTGAAGACCCGCCGCATGGGCTATGATGGCAAGGGCCAGGCCGTCGTGCGCAGCGCGGCTGATCTGGAACGGGCCTGGGCTGAATTGGGTCAGGCGCCGTTGCTGTACGAGGAGCTGGTGCCGTTTGATCTGGAGGTGTCCGTCATTGGCGTTCGCAGCCGCAGCGGCGAATGCCGGGTCTATCCGCTCAATCAGAATCTGCACTCAGACGGCATCCTGAGGCTGACGCGGGCCCCCTACGGCAATGCACGTTTAAGCCGGCTGGCCTCCCGGCACGTTCGGGCCGTGATGGAGCACTTTCGCTATGTCGGCGTGCTCACCATCGAATTCTTCGTCCGGAAGGGACGGCTGGTGGCGAACGAAATGGCGCCCCGGGTCCACAATTCCGGGCATTGGACGATCGAGGGCGCGGTGACCAGCCAGTTTGAAAACCACCTGCGCGCCATTCTGGGGCTGCCCCTGGGAGAGACGCGCGCCTTAGGGCATAGCGCCATGATCAATCTGATCGGCACCATGCCGGGACGTACGCAGCTTTTGGGGCACCCGGGGGTGCATCTGCATGACTATGGTAAGAAACCGCGACCTGGCCGCAAGCTCGGTCATTTAACTATGGTAGAAGATGATGCAGCGCGCTGCGGGCGGCGCGCGCGGAAGCTCCTTGCCGAATTGGCCCCGGAGATCCACATCCCCTAGAATCGAAACGACTTAAGGTGGGTCAATAACTGCATGTATCTTGAACTGTTCAAACTTCGGGAATTGCCGTTCCGGCTGAGTCCGGATCCCCAGTTCCTGTACCTGAGCAAACAACATGCGCGCGCCAAGGCGTACATGGAGTCGACGATCTGGTTCACCGACGGCTTCGTCGTGATCACCGGAGAGATCGGTTCGGGCAAGACCACCCTCATCGAATCCTTCCTGAAGGAAATCAGCCGCGACGTGGTCGTGGCGCAGATCGGCCAGACCCAGGTGTCGGTGATCGATTTCCTGCAGGCCGTGCTGGTGCAGTTCGGCTTCTCGCCCTTCAAGATGAAGAAGGCCGAGCTCCTCGCGACACTCAACCAGTTCCTGATCGAGCAGTACGCCGCCGGACGCAAGGTGCTGCTGATCGTCGACGAGGCGCAGAACCTGTCGCTGAAGGTGCTCGAAGAGATCCGCATGCTCTCCGGCGTGGAGACCACCAAGGACAAGGTGCTGCGGATCATCCTGGCCGGTCAGCCTGAACTCAATCAGAAACTCGACGCTCCGGAGCTGATCCAGCTCACGCAGCGCGTGCGCCTGCGGTTCCACCTGGGCACGCTCTCGGATGCCGAGATGCATGCCTACATCCATCACCGGCTCGAAGTCGCCGGCGCGGGTGATCGGCAGATCTTTGCCGAGGACACCTACGCGGAAATCTTCCGCTTTACCGGCGGCGTTCCGCGCCTGGTCAATACGCTGTGTGACACGGCGATGCTGGCCGCTTTCGGTCAGGAGCGTGATCACGTCACCCTGGCGGATATCCAGGAGTCGCTGGAAGAGCTGCGCTGGCACGAGCCGCAGAATCGCGCACGCGGGCCCGCACTCGCGCCGGGTGCCGGCGGCAATGGCACCGGTCAGGGCAACGCGTTCTCCGACACTGCGACGGCAACGCAAATCGGTGAACCCGTCGGCCGCATCATCGTCGCCACGGAAGGTCGCACCACCCAGGAGCTGCCGCTCGCGGTGGGCCGCATCATCGTCGGCCGCACCATCGACAACGATCTGCAGATCGACAGTCGTTTCGTGAGCCGCCACCACTGCCAGATCATCACGGGCGCCGATGGCAGCGTGATCGAGGACCTGAACAGCACCAACGGGATTTTCGTGCAGGGCAAGCGCGTGCGGCGCCACAACCTGAATGACGGCGACATCGTCGTCATCGGCAAGCACGAACTCATGTACGTCGATGAACGGGTGGCCCGCGCCCGACTGCATTCAACGGACAGTGCGGCCGCCTACGCGCCGCTGCAACCGCCCGCGGAGCGCAGTCACACCGAGACCATCATCGAAACGTCGGCGCAGATGATCGAGCGTCTGAGCGGGCGATAGCCGCATCGAGCGCATCCGGCGCGCCATACTGGGCGCGCAGGCGACGGTAGCCACGACGCCGCAGCACCACCACCACGCCCGCCAGCACGGCCAGCAATCCCGGCAGCCCGAGCGCGAGGCTCAGCGATGACGAGGACTGCAGGTAACTGATGAGCAGGGCGAGGCCGCCGGCGGTCAGATATACCCACGGCAGGCTTTCATAGACCGGACGCGACAGCATCGGCTCACTCGCGCGAGCGGCCGCGATCCAGGAACCCGAACATTCTTGATATCAGCGACGGCTTCCAGCCTTCGACCTGGAAGTTGCCAGCGCTTGCAGGCAGCTGGTTCTGGACCTCGGACAGCAGGTCTTTGGGGATCGTCAGTTCGGACTCGGCCCTGGACTCCGGCGGCATGACCTACTCCTTGAAAGCGTTCATCGAACAACGTACGGGCAATCGTGCTGCGCAAAATGTGCGCGACGTCACACTTTCGTGCAACGTCCTAGCCAGTGCCACCGACGGTGAGGCTGTCGATGCGCAGGGTGGGCTGGCCGACGCCCACGGGCACGCTCTGGCCTTCCTTGCCGCAGGTGCCCACGCCCTCATCCAGTTTCAGATCGTTGCCGACCATGCTGACGCGAGTGAGCACATCCGGGCCATTGCCGATCAGGGTCGCGCCCTTCAGCGGCGCACCGAGCTTGCCGTTTTCGATGGCGTAGGCCTCGCTGGCGGAGAACACAAACTTGCCGGAGGTGATATCGACCTGGCCACCGCCGAAGTTCACGGCATAGATGCCGCGCTCGACGGATTTGATGATGTCCTCCGGTGCGTGCGGGCCCGGGCGCATGTACGTGTTCGTCATGCGCGGCAGCGTCACATGCGCGAAGGATTCACGCCGGCCATTGCCGGTGGAGCGCGTGCCCATCAGCCGCGCGTTGAGCTTGTCCTGCATGTAGCCCTTCAGGATGCCGTTTTCGATGAGTGTGGTGCATTCCGTCTGCGTGCCTTCGTCATCGATGTTCAGCGAGCCGCGCCGGCGTGCCAGCGTGCCGTCATCGACGACCGTGCACGCTTCGGTGGCGACCCGCTCACCGATGCGATTGGCGAAGGCCGAGGTGCCCTTGCGGTTGAAGTCCCCTTCCAGGCCGTGGCCGATGGCCTCGTGCAGCAGGATTCCCGGCCAGCCCGGCCCCAGCACGACCGTCATGGGCCCTGCGGGCGCCGCGATCGATTCCAGGTTCACGAGCCCCTGCCGCACCGCTTCGCGGCCCAGTTGCAGCGGCCGGTCACCGGCCACCAGATCGCTCAAGCTGAAACGACCGCCGCAGCCGCAGTAGCCCTGCTCACGTCGCCCGTTCTGTTCGACGATCACCGAGACGTTGAAGCGCACCAGCGGTCGCACGTCCGCCGCCAGCTCACCGTCGCTGTTGGCGATCAGGATCACTTCATGCACGGCGGTGACACTGGCCATCACCTGCTTCACGCGCGGATCGAGCGCGCGGGTCTCGCGATCCACGCGCATCAGCCACGCCACCTTGTCCGCATCACTCAAGGTCGCGACCGGATCATCCGGCAGGTACAGCTGGTGACCGGATCGTGCCTGCCATACGGCCAGTGGCCGGCCGCCGCCGCCCTGGACGGCAATGGCGCGCGCTGCGCGCGAGGCATCCTCGAGGGCGGGCAGCATGATCTCGTCGGAGTACGCAAAGCCGGTCTTCTCCCCGGACAGCGCGCGCACGCCGACGCCCTGCTCGATGGCCGCGCTGCCTTCCTTGACGATGCTGTCCTCCAGCGCCCAGGACTCCTCGTGCACCAGCTGGAAGTACAGGTCCGCGAAGTCCACCGCATGCGTCATCAGGTTGCCGAACACCCGCTCCAGCCGTGATTCGTCGAGGCCGCTGGGAGTCAGGATGGAGTCGCGGGCAATGACCATCGGGTCGGTGGAGCGGGCGGGTGTTGCCATCTTCTATCCTCTAAAAATGCTTGCGAACATTAGAGCACGCGATGCTTCAGGGCGGGGAAGCCCTCACGCACGCCCGCCTGCGCCGCCAGGTCGACTTCGGCCACGACTACGCCGGCGCCCGTGGGCTGCCGGGCGAGCACCCGGCCCCAGTAATCCACGATCATCGCATCGCCGTAGGTCTCGCGGCCGTTGGCGTGCAGGCCCCACTGCGCCGCCGCCAGTACGTAGCAGAGGTTCTCCACGGCCCGCGCCCGCAGCAGGACTTCCCAGTGGGCCTGTCCGGTCGGCACCGTAAACGCCGCCGGCATGGCCAGCAGCTGCGCTCCCTGGGCGGACAGGCGGCGGTAGAGCTCCGGAAAGCGCAGGTCATAGCAGACCGACAGCCCAAGCTTGCCGACGGGCGTTTCGACGACGATCGGCTCGTTTCCCGGCTCGAAGGTGGCGGATTCGCGGTAACTTTCCTTCTTGTCCGGAATATCCACATCGAACAGGTGGATCTTGTCGTAGCGCGCGACCTGCCGGCCGTTGGCGTCGAACACGATGCACGCGGGCGCGACGCGCTGCGGGGTCCGGCCGCGCACCGGCAGGGTCCCCGCCACGATCCACAGCGACAGTTTCTGGGCGAGCTCGGCCATCGCATCCTGGATAGGCCCGGAACCGGGAGCTTCGGCTACCGCCAGCCGGTCGGCCTCCTTCGCCCCCATGATGGCGAAATTCTCCGGCAGCACCGCCAGCACCGCGCCGGCGGCGGCGGCATCGGCGAGCAGCTGCCCGGCCACGCCCAGGTTATGGGCCACGTCGGCTCCGGAGTTCATCTGGATGGTTGCGACTTTCAAATGAGCACCACGTCAAACTGATCCACGCCGTACAGCGCCTCGACCTGTAACCGTATGGGGCGTCCCACCTGGTGTTCAAGCTCGGCGAGGCTGGCCGACTCGCTCTCCAGCAGATGATCCACCACTTCCTGGTGCGCCAGGATCAGGAGTTCCCGGCTGGCGAACTGCCGACTCTGCCGCATGATCTCGCGAAACACATCATGCGCCACCGTTTCCGGGGTCTTCACGAACCCGCGTCCCTCGCAGGCCGGACAGGCCTTGCACAGCAGGTGCTCCAGGCTCTCGCGGGTGCGCTTGCGGGTCATCTCCACCAGTCCGAGCGGCGAGAGACTGACGATATGCGTCTGCGCGCGATCGGACGCGAGTGCGCGCTCCAGCGCCTGCAGCACCTGGCGACGGTGCGCGGCATCGGCCATGTCGATGAAGTCGATGATGATGATGCCGCCGAGATTGCGCAGCCGCAGCTGCCGGGCAATCGCGACGGCCGCCTCGAGGTTGGTGCGGAAGATCGTTTCCTCGAGATTGCGATGCCCGACATAGCCACCGGTGTTCACATCGATGGTGGTCATGGCCTCGGTCTGATCGATGACCAGATGGCCACCGGACTTCAGCGACACCTTGCGGTCCAGGGCGCGCGTCAGCTCCTCTTCCACCCCGTGCATGTCGAACAGCGGCCGCTGCCCGGAATACAGCTCAATCTGCACCGGGCTGTCCGGCAGGTACGTGCGCGCAAACTCCTGCATGCCGGCGAGTTCAGCAGCCGAGTCCACCAGCACCCGTGACACTTCCGGAACCAGCTCATCGCGCAGCACGCGCAGCGGCAGGGGCAGATCCGCGTGCACGATGTTGCCGGCCTCGACTCGCGCCGACACTTCGCGCACGTGGCGCCAAAGCTTGTCCAAGTAGGCGACGTCCTCGCGCAGACCCGCGGCATCGGCGGTCTGCGCGGCGGTGCGCACGATGTAGCCGCCGACGGCCTGCGGCGGCAGCACCGCGGCAATCGCCGCCTTCAGGCGCTGGCGGGTCGCATCATCCTCGATGCGCGCCGACACGCCGATGCCCTCGCCGCGGGGCATGAACACCAGGTAGCGCGAGGGCAGCGCGACGAAGGTGGTGAGCCGCGCGCCCTTGGTGCCCATGGGATCCTTGACGACCTGTACCAAGAGCTCATCGCCCTGCGTCACCAGGCGCCGGATGTCATCGATGGGCGGCAGGCTCACCACTGTGTCATCGGGCCGCACCAGCGCGATATCCGCGACATGCAGAAAGGCGGTGCGCTCCAGACCCACGTCGATGAATGCGGCCTGCATGCCCGGCAGCACGCGCGACACGCGGCCCTTGTAGATGTTGCCCACCAGGCCGCGCTTGCTGGCGCGCTCGATATGGAT
>Ga0182030_10018485_pt1 | contig 13361 bp, 15 predicted proteins | sample 812S3MmetaG_FD_121299 | JGI IMG/M metagenome (GOLD analysis project Ga0182030, IMG submission 121299) | Permafrost microbial communities from Stordalen Mire, Sweden - 812S3M metaG (Illumina Assembly) | ecosystem: Environmental > Terrestrial > Soil > Wetlands > Permafrost | place: Sweden... | reverse complement strand
CGTAGAGATGCTCGTGAGTGTCCCTGTCCAGCACATGGACCGTACCTTCCTTGCCGGCCGCAACCACAAGATTGCGCATCTTGCCGTTAACCTTGGCGGTGAAGAGCGGGTTGGCCTGGGTCAGGTCATAATCATGGGTATCGTGCGGGGTAACCTGATAATACCAGACCAGCTTGCCGGTGCGGATATCGAGCACGACGATGGAGCAGGTGTAGAGATTGTTTCCCTTGCGGGCGTCGCCGTCGAAATCGGGCGTCGGGTTGGAGACGGGCAGAAACAATTGGCCTTTGGCCACGTCTAGGGCGAGCGAGCCCCAGACCGAACCGCCGCCATGGGCGCGGGATGCATGGCTTGGCCAGGTGTCGGCGCCGGGTTCGTTGTCGTCGGGGATGGTGTTGAAGCGCCACACCGGCTCACCCGTCGATTGCTTGAAGGCGCCGATCCAGCCCTTCACGTCCAGTTCGCTGCCGGCAGGGGCGACGATGATCAGATCGTCATAGAGGAGCGGGGCCTGGGTGATGCCGCCGCCGCCGTTCTGCGGGTCGCCCGAGACGTCGCGGACCCAGATTTCCTTGCCGGTACTGGCGTCGAGGGCGATCAGGAAGCCGTCATGGGTTCCGAAGAACAGCTTTCCGTCCTTGAGCGAGGCCCCGCGGTTCATTTTCAGGCCATAGCTGGCAGGCACACGGGATTTGCGGTCATAGCGCCAATTGACCTTGCAGGTCGCGGCGTCGAGCGAGACTGTGGCGTCCCGGCTCGTGATGAACATCTGGCCTTTATAGATCAGCGGGTTGGTGGGGAAGGGGTTCATGTCCCCAACCTGATACATGCAGACCGGATGCAGGCCAGCGACATTGGCCGGCGTGATCTGGCCGACATCGACAAAACGCTGACCTTGATAGTCGTGGTTGGTGAAAAGCCAGTCGGTGGTCTTTGAGCCGGCTGCGGTCAATTCGTCCTGGCTGGGGCCGGAACCGATGATATCGCCGATGGCGCGGATGGTTGTGGTCCGGCTCGCGGGGCCGGCTTCGGCCTGGCTTGGGGCGCCGCCGGAGAGCGGAATTACCTTGATGTGCTTCAGCGCGGTGGCGTCTGCCGATAAATCGCCCGGGCCTGTGGTGCTGCCGTTGCGCGATAGAATAAAGGCGGTGAGGTCGAGATATTGTCCGCTGCTCAGCGAATTGGCGGCGCCATAGGGCATTGTACGCACACGGTCGAACAGGTCCTTGCCGGTTTGTTCGGTCCATTTGCCGGCGAACTGAGGTCCGCTGAGCGGGGTGGAAGTTTTGCCTTCCAGTTTCACGCCGTGGCAGTTCGCGCATTTGGCGGCATATACTTCCGCGCCCCGGCGAACCTGGGCGATGGTCATGGGCGCTTGCGGGTCGGCCGATGCGGAATGTTCCTGTGCGAAAGCGGGCGTTCCTAAGAAAAGGGCTGCCGCGATGAATCCCACGCAACCAATGATTTGACGCATGTCTCCCCCCTGTGTCGGACTATTCAGTCCAATTATCTTCCAGCACTTCGGCTTGAGAAACGTTGTGTATTAGAGTGCGCGAACCTGCAGTTGGATCGGTCCTTCGGACCGGCCGTGGACGAACTGATCGACATATGGGTCGCCGGAGTTTTCGACTTCCGCCGGCGTCCCCTCCCAAATGATCTTACCCTGATACAGCATGGCGATGCGTGTCGCGATTTTGCGGGCGCTTGCCATGTCGTGGGTGATTGACACCGCTGTGGCGCCCAATGTCTGGACGCTGGAGACGATCAAATTATTGATCGTGTCCGCCATGATCGGGTCGAGGCCTGTGGTCGGTTCGTCGAAAAGCAGAATTTCCGGGTCCGGTGCAATCGCGCGGGCAAGCGCCACGCGTTTTTGCATGCCGCCCGATAACTCCGCCGGCGAGAGATCGGCGACGTCTTCGGCAAGACCCACCGAGCGCAGTTTTTCGATGGCGATCTCACGCGAGTGCGCCCGGGCAATCCGCCGCCGGCCGACACCTTCGTTGAGGGCAAAGGCGACATTCTCCCAGACAGTGAGGCTGTCGAACAAAGCGCCACCCTGGAACAGCATGCCCATTTTGCGGCGCAGGCGTTCGCGCGTGGTTTTGTCGCCACTCACCATATCTTCGCCGTCGATCAGGATCGCGCCGGCATCAGGCTTGATGAGGCCTAGCAGGCATTTCAGAAATACCGATTTGCCCGAGCCGGACCCGCCGATGATGACAAGCGACTCGGCGGCCGAAACACCGATTTCGAAACCGTTGAGAACGACCTTGCGGCCGAACGATTTTTTCAGCCCCTCGGCTTTGATCTTGAGGGTAACGGGCGCTGGGGACGGAGGGGTACTCATTGATTGAGGAACAGTTCGGTCAGGAAATAGTCGAAGAAGAGGATCAGCACCGAAGCATAGACGACGGCATTGGTGGTCGCCGCGCCAACACCCTGGGCGCCGCCCTTGGACTGGTAACCGTTGAAGCAGCCGAGGAGCGTGATGATCACCCCGAAAACGGCCGCCTTAACGAGGCCGGAGACGATATCCTTCATGTGAAGATTATTAATCGTATTAATAAGATAGGCGGATTCATTCAGATTCAGGATCGTTGAGCTGACCACAAACCCGCCCATCACGCCGACGACGTCGGCGACCAGAATCAACAGAGGCATCATGAACAGCCCTGCCAGTACGCGGGGTACGACCAGATATTTCATCGGATTGGTCGCCAGCGTATCCAGCGCATCGATCTGCTCGGTAACGCGCATGGTGCCCAACTCGGCAGCGATCGCAGCGCCGACGCGGCCGGCCACCATCAGGCTTGCGATAACGGGGCCGAGTTCGCGAGTCATCGACACGACAACCAGCATCGGAATGGCACTGGGCGCCGTCAGTTTCGAAAAGCCGACCGAAGCCTGCAGGGCGAGGACCGCGCCGGTAAAAACCGCCGTCAGGCCGACAACCGGCAAAGAGTTGTAGCCGATCGTCCAGAATTGCTTAAGGAGGTTGCGGAAATAGAATGGCGGCCTGAAGCAATGGGATAGGGCGCTCATGACGAACAGCGCCAATCGGCCGGCTATGGCGAAGAGGTCAAGCAGGCGGCGGCCGATCGAGGAGAGGAAATCAATCATTGTGACGGCATGCATACAGGGCTTGGCGGGAATTTCACAGTGGTGTAGCGCGAGCGAACGAATGCCCGCATGCGAGCCCTTTGACAACGGAGATGGAAGCTCAGTCCTGCGGTAAGAGGTATCGCCAGGGCCGCCGGTCAGTGTTCTTCGTAGGGGTTGGCAAGATCGCTAAAGCGCGTGAACTGGCCTTCGAAGTGAAGCTTTACGGTACCGACAGGGCCGTGGCGCTGCTTCCCGATAATGACCTCTGCGACGTTATGGGCTTTTTCCATGTCGGCCTGCCAGGTCATGTGTTCGGATGTACCCTCGGCCGGTTGCCGCCGTTCGATGTAATATTCCTCGCGAAACACGAACATCACGACATCGGAGTCCTGTTCGATCGTGCCCGATTCGCGCAGGTCCGAGAGCTGCGGCCGTTTATCGTCGCGCTGTTCGACGGCGCGGCTTAACTGAGAGAGCGCAAGGACCGGGACCTTGAGTTCCTTGGCCAGGGCCTTCAGCCCGCGAGTAATTTCCGATATCTCCAGCACGCGGCTTTCGGCGGCCCGTCCGGTGCCGGTTCCGCGCAGCAACTGCAGATAATCGATGACGATCAGTCCGAGGCCGAACTGCCGCTGCAGCCGTCGCGCGCGGGTACGAACCTGGGCAATCGAAAGCGCAGGCGTGTCGTCGATGTAAAAGGGGATGCTGGCCAGCATTTGGCTGGCTTCGACAAAACGCCGGAACTCGACATCCCGGACTTCGCCCTTGCGAATCTTCTCAGAGGCCACTTCCGACACTTCGGCGAGGATACGGGTGGCAAGCTGTTCGGCGGACATTTCTAGGGAGAAAAAAGCGACGCTTGCGCCTTCCTTGCCCTGGCTTCTCGCAAAAGCCTGTGCCGCGTTGAAGGCGATATTGGTGGCCAGCGCGGTCTTACCCATCGACGGGCGCCCGGCCAGGATCAGCAGATCCGAAGGCTGCAAGCCGCCAAGTTTGCGGTTTAAGTCGCGCAATCCCGTCGTGACGCCCGAAATATGGCTGGACCGACGATAGGCAGCCTCCGCCATGCCGATGGCATTGGTGAGCGAAGTGGAGAAGGGCACGAAGCCCGTCCCGGTATCGCCGACAGTCGCCAGTTCATAAAGCTTGCGCTCAACGGCTTCGATTTGTTCGGTCGGAGGCTGATCGACATCGTGCTTATGCGCCTCATTCACCATCTCTTCGCCCATGCCGATCAACTCTCGGCGAAGATGAAGGTCGAAGATGGTGCGCCCGTAATCCTCGACGCTGAGAATGGTCACAACACTCGCCGCCAGATCGGCCAGATAGGCTGCGCCGCCGAGATGAGACAGGTCTTCGTCTTCCTGGAACAGCGCTTTGAGCGTGACCGCCGAAGCGATCTGCCCGCGTTCGATCAGCTTTGCGATGACGCTGAATATGCGACCGTGGACCGGTGCATAAAAATGTTCGGGTTTGAGAAAATCGGAGACGCGTTCAAAGGCGCGGTTATCGATCAGCAATGCGCCGAGTAGGCCCTGTTCGGCATCCGCGTTGTGCGGCATCTGACGAGGTTCAGGTCGGCCGCGTGTCGGTGTTACGACTGATGCTAGGTTGAAAACGGTGTCGCGCTCGGGCATCCGGACACCCTAACAAAAATGCGCCCGGCGCGATATCTTAACTCGCCGGGCGGTACGATAAATATGGTGGATAGAATCTATCCACAGGACGGTAATGACGGGGATAACTTCCCCGTCATCGCAGAATATCAGGCCTCTTCGGCCGCCGCCGGAGCGGCATTCTGGGTCTCTTCTTCGTCGGTATCGTGGGCTCGTCCGACCAGCGCTTCGCCGCGCGCCGCCTGGGTTTTGGCTTCTTCTTCCGAACGGGCGATGTTGACCGTCACCTTGACCGAAACCTCAGGGTGAAGCGCGACCGTGATCGAGAACAGGCCGAGTGTCTTAATGACCTGGTTCAGGACGATGTGGTTGCGTTCGATCGGCGTACCCAGCGCCGAAACCGCGTCGGCGATGTCACGGGCCGTAACCGAGCCGTAGAGCTGGCCCGACTCGGCGGCCTGGCGAACGATGACCACCGAAGCGCCATCCACCTTTTTGCCTTGTTCGGTCGCGCTGTCGCGCCGTTCGGCGTTGGTCTGCACGATGACGGATTTCTGCCGTTCGAAATAGGCCAGATTTTCTTTCGTCGCCCGCAGCGCCTTCTTCGTCGGCAGCAGGAAATTACGGGCATAGCCCGGCTTTACCTTCACCACCTGGCCAAGCTGGCCGAGATTGGGCACACGTTCCAAGAGGATCACATCCATAACGCCCTCACTTCTTTCTCATTCCTGCCCGCAAACCACGAAGGTCGCGGAAATCGATCAATTGATCGGCCGATCCCACACCGGCCAGCATCAACGCAAAAATCAATAAGGCACGCCAGCCAAGCACGGCCGGTGAACCCAGCAACACAACATACACGCCGGCGATCCAGGCAGCGCCGCCGGGCAACCGCCCGATCAGCGTATGCATAAGCGCCAAACCCAAAACCGCGAACGGCACCACCAGAACGATCGCAGAGTTAAGGCAGATGATCCCGATCGTGCCTTCACGAAGGATCGCACCCGCCAGCCCCGCCACCATCAGGATCGGGCCGATCCATACCGGCAGGCTGAGCCTCCTGATATCGATCGGCGGCCGAAGCGCCATTCCAAACTGCGTCACCAGCCACTCGGCGATCACGCCGTCGACGGCAATGACTGCCATCCAGACCGAAACCGCCATTCCCGGCGCTACCCTGGCTGCCATGGCAGCTGCCGGCGGCGCCAGATCGAACCGTTCACCGATCGCCGATGCCAAACCGCCGTTCAGAACGGCGAAATAGGCGATCAGCGCCAACACACCTGCGACCCCGAGTCCGGCGAGCCACAGCAGAAGATTGCCGCCGCTATACCAGACCCTTCGCGTCTCGCCGGTTCCGGCAAATCTTAATGCCTGCCAACCCAGTATCGCGGTCGGGATCGTGACGGCTGCCAGATAGATGCCGCCGTCGAGCGACCCGATTGCCCCCGTAACCAGTACCGCGCCTGCCAGACCTGCCGCCAAGGCGGTTAGGGGACCGGCAGATAAGCCGCACGCGTACAACGGCAACGGAGCCAACCCAACAAACACGAGCCGCCAAAGTGAGGCGGTTTCAACCGATAACGCCAACCCGCCGCTGATCAGGCCGGCTGCCAAGGCGGCAGCGGCGTAACGCAGACCGCCGGGGCGGGTAATCGACATCGACGGTACCGCCCGCCGACCGGCTTACTTCAGAACGTAGGGCAACAAGCCGAGGAAACGCGCGCGCTTGATTGCCTGCGACAGTTCACGTTGCTTCTTTGCAGAAACCGCGGTGATCCGGCTTGGGACGATCTTGCCGCGCTCTGAAATGAAGCGCTGCAGCAGCTTGACGTCTTTGTAATCGATCTTCGGCGCGTGCGGGCTCGAAAAGGGGCACGTCTTGCGCCGGCGGAAAAATGGGCGCCGCGTCTGTTGGCGGCCGCCGTCTCCCATGTCCATCGTCATTCGGGTTCTCCCAGACCAATCGGGGCTGAATCGCCTCGGTCATCGCGATCGTCACGGCGCGGGCGGGGGCCACGTCCCATGCCGCCGCGTTCACCGCCACGTTCGCCGCGTTCACCGCCGCGATCGCGATTTTGCAGCATGGCCGACGGGCCTTCTTCAAGCTCGTCCACGCGGATGCTCATGTAACGCAGCACATCTTCGTTGATGCGCATGTTGCGTTCCATCTCCAACACCGCAGCCGACGGGCCGTCGATGTTGAACAAGACGTAATGTCCCTTGCGGTTCTTGTTCATACGGAATGCGAGGGTTTTGAGACCCCAATGCTCGGTCTTGGTGACCTTGCCGCCATTATCCGTGATCAACTGGGAATAGGTTTCTGCCAGCGTTTCCGCCTGAGCAGACGAGATATCCTGCCGTGCTATGAACACGGTTTCATAAAGCGCCATGTAAACTCCCTTCGGCTGTTGGTGGCCCGGCGCTGTGTCCCGTTGGATCAGCCGCCCGGGCCTAACCAGCGCGTGGCGCGCACTGGCAAGGAGTGAGCGGCGCATAAACCATATTTCGCCGCGAAGGGCAAGCGGGGGCTATCGCTGCTGGACCAGCCCCGACGCCGCTGATCGAATATCCGTGTGGATGAAGTCGTCGCCTTTATACAGGAGCGGCAAGCCGTGGACCTTTGCCAAGGCATAAGAAAATACGTCACCGAAATTCAGACCGGCGCGATGCCCGCTGCCTTTTCCGAAGGCGACGAACGCGCGATATGCGGCGTCAACCTCAGCCGCGCCGATAGGCGCAATCTCGAACATCGGTTGTGTAAGCAGGTCGTCCAGCAAGATTACGGCGCGCTGACCGCGCCGGCTCTGAACGACCATCTTCGCCTCGACAACGGATACCGGACTGATCAGCGCTTTTGATGCCAGCTCAAGCGTGTGTTTGAAACTGGAGCGCTCGGGTTCGTCGAATATGATTGCGACAAGCGCGGATGTATCGACCGCGATCATTTCGGCAGACCGTGATCATCCCACTCTAGGGGATCGTGCTGGTTTTCCATCTCAGGAATGAGGTCGATCTGCGCCAGGATTGCGTCGAACCGATCCCACGCGCCACTACCTTGTCCGATGGATCGTTCGTTCAGCAGCGCATCGACCGCCCGTTCAACGGCAGCGGTTTTCGTCAATCCGGTTTTTTTTGCCAAGGTTTCGATCTTTGCGACGACGATCGGATTTGCAATTTGCAGCGCCATAGCGACCTTCGCGATGTTTAGCTAAACATTATCAATATACATCACCGCTTCCGGTCTGACTATCAAGTATGTCAGGTCATTTTGCTGTCTTAAGGAATGCTTCATCGCCGATCCCGATGCCGGATCGCCTTGACAGCCCGATGTCACCCGCTATCAGTAATCGCCCGCGCAATAACACAGAAGAACCATGTCGCTCGCATTCGTTTTCCCGGGACAGGGCAGCCAGGCGGTCGGTATGGGCCGCGATCTTGCCGAAGCATTTCCGATTGCCCGCGAGACCTTCGAAGAGATCGACGACGCGCTGTCTCAGCGCCTGTCTCGGTTGATGTTCGAAGGCACGCCGGAAGAGTTGAACCTGACGGAGAATACTCAGCCGGCTTTGATGGCGGTCAGCCTCGCCGTGTTCCGGGTGCTGGAAAACCTCGGTATGAAGCCGTTGCCCCAGGTCGCCCAATTTGTCGCCGGCCACTCTCTCGGGGAATATTCGGCTCTGGCCGCAGCCGGGGCATTTGAGGTGGCTGCGGCGGCGCGGCTGTTGAAGCTGCGCGGCAAGGCGATGCAGCAGGCGGTGCCGGTCGGCATCGGCGCCATGGCGGCGATTCTTGGGGCGGATCTCGATTCAGCGACCGAAATTGCGGCTGCGGCGCAAGCGAATCCGGAAGGGCCGGACGAAGTATGCGCCGTCTCCAACGACAATGCGCCCGGGCAGGTGGTGGTCTCCGGTCACAAGGGGGCGGTCGAAAGAGCAATGAAGATCGCCGCGGAGAAAGGTTTTCGCCGCTCCGTATTGCTGCCGGTCAGTGCTCCTTTCCATTGCCCGCTGATGCAGCCGGCCGCCGATGCGATGGCTGAGGCTTTGGGCAAAGTGACGATCGCGCCGCTATCGGTGCCGGTCATTTCCAACATCACCGCTGCGCCGACCACGACGCCGGCTGAAATTCGCCGTCTACTGGTCGAGCAGGTGACAGGCATGGTCCGCTGGCGCGAAAGCGTGCTGGCGATGAAGGCGTTGGGCGTGGAGCGCATCGTCGAGCTCGGCTCCGGCAAGGCGCTTACCAGTATGATCAAGAGAATCGACTCGGAAATTGCCGGCTCATCAGTCGGGACCCCAGCCGATATCGAAGCTTTATTGGGTACACTTTAATGATGTTCGATTTATCCGGCCGGACGGCATTCGTGACGGGCGCGTCCGGTGGAATTGGCGCCGCGATTGCGCGCGCGCTGGTGGCCCAGGGCGCCACGGTGGCCCTGGGCGGCACGCGGATCGAACCGCTGCAGGCCTTGGCTGACGAATTGAACGGCAACGGTCATATCGTTCTGGCCGACATCGGCGACCGGGCGGCAACCGACGCCGCCTTCGCGGAGGCCGAGAAAGCACTGGGCGGCAAGATCGATATTCTGGTGAATAACGCAGGCGTTACACGCGACCAGTTGGCGCTGCGCATGAAGGATGAAGACTGGGACCGCGTTATCGAGGTCAATCTGACCGCAGGTTTCCGTCTTGCCCGCACCGCATTGCGCGGGATGATGAAGCGGCGTTGGGGCAGAATTATCGGCATTACATCGGTTGTCGGCGCGACCGGAAATCCGGGTCAGGCCAATTACGCGGCGTCCAAAGCCGGCATGATCGGCATGACCAAAGCGCTGGCGGCCGAAGTCGCGTCGCGCGGCATTACAGTGAATTGCGTGGCCCCCGGATTCATCGATACGGCGATGACCGCCGTGTTGACGGAGGAACAGAACCAGCGTATCGCGGGCAACGTTCCGGCTGGTCGGCTTGGCGTTTCCGCTGAGATCGCCGCCGCCGTCGTCTATTTCGCAAGCGAGGAAGCCGCCTATACGACCGGCGCCACGCTGCATGTAAATGGCGGTTTGGCGATGCTTTAGACGGTTCGTCGGCGCCGTCCGGTAAATTGCGGGTGCTGGCGAGTTTCAAGAAGACGTGATAGCTGACTACCGCTGAATTGCCTTGGCGGTCTGGGCCGCAACCCGATCGCGTGATCATCTGTTAGTAGACGGGAGAGTTTTAGGAATGAGCGACAATATTGCCGAGCGCGTAAAGAAGATCGTCGTCGAACATTTGGGCGTCGACGAAGCCAAAGTGTCCGAAAGCGCAAGCTTCATCGACGACCTCGGCGCGGATAGTCTCGATACGGTCGAACTGGTTATGGCGTTCGAAGAAGAATTCGGCGTCGAGATCCCTGACGATGCGGCCGAGAAGATTTTGACCGTCAAGGATGCGATCGATTATCTCAAGGAACACAGCACGGGCGCGTAAGCGCTTTCGCTTAGGCCGCCGGTTCATGAAACTACGGTTTGTATGATGAGACGTGTCGTCGTTACCGGTTTAGGTATCGTCAGCCCCCTTGGGGTCGGCGTCGAGAATGTCTGGCGGCAAATCCTGGCCGGAAAGTCAGGAATCAGCGGTATTCAATCTTTCGATGTCAGCGACCTGCCGGCGAAGATCGCCGGTCAGGTGCCCCGGGGTGAGACATCGTCCGGGCTGTTCAATGCCGACGACTATGTTCCTCCCAAGGAACAGAAGAAAATGGATACGTTCATCGTCTTCGCGATCGCCGCCGCCCAAGAGGCGGTGGCCGATAGCGGCTGGGTTCCGCCTGACGACGAGGCGCGTGAGCGCACCGGCGTCATGGTCGGATCGGGCATCGGCGGCCTGAATTACATTTACGACGCTTCGGTCACGCTTCACGAGCGCGGACCCCGGCGCATTTCACCGTTTTTCATTCCCGCGTCGCTGATCAATGAGGCGTCTGGCCACATTTCGATCAATTACGGATTTCGCGGCCCCAACCATTCGGTGGTCACAGCCTGCTCGACCGGCGCGCATGCGATCGGCGACGCATCGCGGCTGATTGCGCTGGATGATGCCGACGTGATGATCGCAGGCGGAACAGAAGCCGCGATCGGCCGCCTGGGCATGGCTGGCTTTGCCGCCTGCCGCGCCCTCTCAACGAGTTACAACGACGCCCCCGAAACGGCATCACGTCCGTTCGACAAAGGCCGCGACGGATTCGTGATGGGCGAGGGTGCAGGCATCGTCGTGCTCGAGGAACTGGAGCATGCCAAGGCGCGCGGCGCCAAGATTTATGCGGAAGTGGTCGGATACGGCATGTCGGGCGACGCCTATCACATGACCGCCCCGTCCGAGACCGGGGACGGCGCGTTTCGCGCCATGCGGGCCGCATTCAAGCGGGCCCAGCTTTCGCCGTCTGACGTCGATTACGTCAACGCTCACGGCACCTCCACGCCGCTGGGCGATGAGATCGAGGTTGGTGCGGTAAAGCGGATTTTCGGTGCCGCGGCGGACAATATCTCAATGTCCTCCACCAAGTCTGCGATCGGCCATCTTCTGGGCGCTGCAGGCGCAGTCGAGTCGATCTTCTCGATCCTGGCGATGCGGGACAGTGTCGCCCCGCCGACGCTCAACTTGCACGATCCGTCCGAGAGTTGCCTCGGGGTTGATCTGGTGCCGCTCAAGGCACGGGAGCGACCGATCCGCGCGGCGCTCTCCAATTCCTTCGGCTTTGGCGGAACCAACGCGTCTTTGATCTTTAAAGCGCTGCAGTAACTGGCAGACTGTCGTCCATGAGACGAGTCTGGCTGGGTCTTCGCATTCTTATTGTTGTTGCAGCGGTTGTCGGCCTCACGGCCGGCGGCGCGCGCTATTACGCGTCACGGTCGATTTGGGGACCGGGCCCCGCAACCGCACCCACGACCGTGGTCATCGCCAAGGGAAGCCGCACCGAAGCCATTGGACGTGAGCTTCAGGATGCCGGCATTGTCGCCCATTGGTGGTTCTTCGAATTGGCCGTCCAATTGCTGGACACCGGCGGCCCCCTCCATGCCGGGGAATTTGCCTTTGTTCCGGGTCAAACGCTCCATGACGTGCTGCGCCAAATTCGGGAAGGTCGCACCGTGGTCCATCGTTTGACCGCGCCGGAAGGATTGAGCGTGTCGGAAATCGTCGCGCTGGTCAGCGCGGAGCCTGCGCTGTCCGGATCGATATCGGACAGACCGCCCGAAGGCAGCCTGATGCCCGACACCTATAATTTCTCACTCGGCGATTCGCGCGCCGAGATGGTTGCGCGTATGCGCCGGGCCATGGATAAAGCATTGGCCGAGGCGTGGTCGAAGCGAAACCCCGGATCGGCTTTACCGTCACCGGAGGCTGCTTTGACCCTGGCGTCGATCGTGGAGAAGGAGAGCGCGATTCCCGATGAACGCCCCAAGGTCGCGGCGGTTTTCCTCAATCGGCTGGGCAAGGGCATGAAGCTTCAGGCCGACCCGACCGTCATCTATGCCCTGACTGAGGGAAAGGCGCCGCTCGGCCGGCCACTGGCCCACCCCGATCTCGCGATCGATTCGCCCTATAATTCCTATCGCTATGACGGCTTGCCGCCCACGCCGATCGCCTGCCCGGGGCGCGGCTCGATCAATGCCGTGCTACACCCCGACGCGACAGGCGCGCTCTATTTCGTCGCCGACGGCACCGGGCGTCATGCCTTCGCCGAATCGTTGGATGAGCACAACCGCAACGTGGCAAAGCTGCGCCAGATCGAACAGAGTTCGTCCCAGGCGGCGCCGAAATGATGGGCGCGGTGGCAGGACCGCTATTGGGGCGGCGCGGGCTGACGCTGGTTCTGTCGTCACCGTCGGGCGCCGGAAAATCGAGCATCGCGAAAGGATTGCTGGCGGCCGAAGCGGAACTGGAGTTGTCCGTCTCTGTGACGACCCGGCCGATGCGCCCGGGTGAGATAGACGGCAAGGATTACCATTTCATCGATGGCGGAAAATTCGCCGATTTGGTTGCGGCGGACGCCTTGCTGGAGCATGCGACCGTGTTCGGCAATTCATACGGCACGCCGCACGCCCCGGTGGAGGCCGCACTGGCGGCAGGGCGCGACGTGCTGTTCGATATCGACTGGCAGGGCACGCAGCAACTGGCGGCCAAGATGCGGCACGATCTGGTGACCGTGTTCATTCTGCCGCCGTCGGGCGCAGAGTTAAAACGGCGCCTAATCCAGCGCGCCGCCGACAGCCCCGAGGTGATTGCGGGGCGGATGGCAAAGGCTGCGGCCGAAATGAGCCATTTTGCCGAATATGACTATGTGGTGGTCAATCAAGACCTGGACGCCAGTATCGCCAAGGTCCGCGCCATATTGACCTCCGAACGCCAGCGCCGCGAACGCATCACCGGTCTCATCGAATTCGTGCGGGGTCTGCAGGGGGAGTAGCAACTGTCTTTAAGCGATGGCTCGATTTTCCCATTTGCCGTTGTTTTTGATGAGAGTGTTGAGGATTGCGATCATTTTCCGCATGAGGGCGTCGATGGCGACCTTTGGTTTTTTTCCGGCTGCGCGCAGGCGTTCCTTGAAGATTTTGAGAGCGGGGTTGTAGAGGCCGGCAACCATGGCGGCCATGTAGAGGGG
>Ga0182030_10018484_pt1 | contig 13362 bp, 12 predicted proteins | sample 812S3MmetaG_FD_121299 | JGI IMG/M metagenome (GOLD analysis project Ga0182030, IMG submission 121299) | Permafrost microbial communities from Stordalen Mire, Sweden - 812S3M metaG (Illumina Assembly) | ecosystem: Environmental > Terrestrial > Soil > Wetlands > Permafrost | place: Sweden... | reverse complement strand
TGTTACCCTTCGCCTCAACTTTCGGTGACTGCAGAGCGGACAAATGACCTTATTGCCATACAGAGAGATGAAGATATAAATTAACGCGACATTGTAGGTAATTCTCAATGGGAATCAACAACCTCTTCGGCATAAATTCACCATCACAAGAATTACTTAAAATTTCACCAATTGCCATATGTAACAAAATTAAGGGCCTAATCCTTCACATTAGCTAACACCAGTGGTAACACGCAACTGTGAGTCTATCGGCCTGATATTCTTTCCTGTTACACCAATATGTCTTTTAATTACAGCAACGAGGTTGGAGGAAGAGAAGAGGTGACTGGACTGTACCGCGACACACCACTAGCGGCCTATCGCGCGGTCCTACACATTATCAAAATTTATCATCTCGATTCGTTTCAGATCTCCGACTGCCCTACACCCCCAATACTCACCGAATAAAAATGGAGCTTCCCTAGAACCTTCAAAAGCACATTGAGACTCTCCAGAGCAGTATCGTGCGCTGTACTGTACGACAAAGGTTGTGGTGAAAGGGATAATGGGCGCGACGCTAAAACGAGCTAGCCCCATTGGGAAAGGTCTGTGTAACGTAGGGCTATATATGCCATAGACTTAGCCCTCTCGACTACAACCAATTTGAACACGATCAAGTCTTATAATATTATAGGAAGTGGTTACCCCTGTGATACCAACAGAGATGCAAATTACTGGAGTAGCCAACAACGATTTGTCACCATGTATTTCGAGTAGTTTCCATGTCCTCTATAGATCATTTCACTAACAATTTGAAGATACATCTTGCCTCATCGTCACAGCAGCGCGTGAACACGGATCTCCGTCCCCGATCCCAATGCAGGGAGAAGAGCTTCACATCAAGGAAACTCCACGTAAGTCATTCCAACAAATCCGTTGAACCTCCGCTAACACAGATCTGGAAGAATGGAAAATCATCTGCGGTGACATGGTGGCTCGAGCCGGTGCCCTTTCCACAGAGATTTTTGTAGACTGGTCGACTGTCTCGGCATCAGTGGGCCAGGTACCTGCTCCTACTTTTCACCCTTTCCCAAATCTACCCACCGAATTACGAAGACAAATCTGGCATGCCGCGCTACCAGATCCTCGAGTACTCAAATTCAATATTGATTCTTACTACGGAGATCGTCTGACCGTAACGGGAGAAGCGGTTTCAGACTTGGACCTTCGGCTGGATTCGTTCGAGAAGTCGAAAGTCGAAGTATTCTCCGCAACTTGCAGAGAGTCCCGAGAAGTGTTTCTTGAGAACTACCGGAGGGTAAATGTTTTCACGGTGGCGGATGGTCAACAGTGGTCAATTGACAACAATTTTCGGCGTACCTTCCATGTCAACCACATCGTCAGCCCACCTTTGTCCTATGTTGACTTCCGTCGAGACATCCTACATATCAATCGTAGTGACATGGAAAACCTGGAGTTAAATGGTGTTACGCCCGACTTTTCTGGTGTCGAGCGAGCTGCGGTCGCGAATGATACGTTCACGCAAGACTGCGTTGCTCTCCAGGGTTTCGCCCCAGATTTTTCCAGCCTGAAAGAACTCACCTTCATTATAGGAGGAGCTGATCTTGAGCACGATCAGCCAAAAGATCAGCGGCATTTAGTGGAGATCAGTGACGATTTAATAGATATGACAAGCCAGCCTCCTTCATTCGGTAATAACCCTATGATACCTGATAGCTCTAAACTCGCATCACTACTTGAGCAGGCAAAATCAGTAAGGGAACGAGTCAGATCATTCAGGGAGAAGCAACCTCAGACTTGGGACGATATGGACTTCAGAATTGCGGTACTAGCTTCTAGATACATTGACCCTGCGCCGAAAAATCGAGAGCTGGTCAGATTGACCCCGAGAAGGCCTACCGATCACGATGTCTCTTATTACACGTACAAACCTGAAGAGAGCTCACCGACTTACTCGGTCCGGATCGAGGAGCTGAATTGCGATGCACCATGCCTCCCCGATGGGACTCCTGTTGGCCGGTATCACGGGTTAGAGAAGTTATTCGAGGAAGCGGAGAATTAACTGAAATTCTACAGGCATATTGAAAGATTTGACGGAGAGAACTGGATAAGCTAGGGCGTGGTTGTACTTCAGCTGGTAGTAAAATGAAATACCCATATACTCAGGATTAATTTTCCAAGTCACTGGTTCCGTTTTAGTCTGTGGACGTAAGTAACTACTGATTTAATCTAAGCTGAGGGTGGGTATGCCGGAGCAGAGCCTGACCTGAGTCAGCCTTTGTACTATAATGTGGAAACTATTTTAGCCTTCTATATATCCTAGCTATAGTTTCCTTATTATCTAAGAATCCGTTTCTGCTCCTTTTCAGGGTTTCTGCTGGAGCAATTTTAGTTTCCTCTTGTCAAAGAACAAATACACTGTCGTTATTAAAGAAAAAATTCTTCACAAAGCAAGGGGGTAGCCTTGAAAGTGGGGCTGAAAACTTGGTGCGAGGGTTAGTGGTATATAAATGGGGGATCCGCTCTCTTCCCCGCTCTCATCCTTGCGTCCAGAAGCATGCTTATTTGTCATTACTAGCATGTTCCAATGTAGTGTTTCTAGCGCAACAGTGCCAGAATGGCCCTATGACAGCTCTTTTGTGGCCATTATTTGTGGCTGCTTGTGAGGCGACGTTAGAAAAGGATATGGAGTTGGCTTCGGGTTCTTTTGCGGGTATGGAGAAAAAACAAGGTATGAATAATGCTGTGAAGGCTTGGGAGGTGGTGCAGGAGGTTTGGAGGAGGGTGGATTTTAGAGAGGATGCGGAGGTGAATTGGAGGAATATTTGTCAGGAGAGGGGTTTCAATATCGTTTTAGGTTAAGTTAGATAAACTGTTTACGGCCAGCAAATCTGTGGCTTCCGGGGGTCCGCGCTCCCCTCTTGCCTACTGCCTTTATATGTAGATTATAGCTCCTTCAATGGGGGCGCTGGCAGCTGGTAGAGCTTTTCTAAGGCTATTTGAAATGAGTTTAGCTCATGAAAGCTGCTACTTGGCTAGCAGAGATTTCCCGAACCACCTAGGAAATTTGATAGTAAAATTGTACCGCCCACGCCGAAGTAGGTGCAGCTAGCCATAATAGCGCAAGTGTAGCCAAGAATGTAAAATGATAGAGTGTTCCAGTGTGAAGCTGATTTCTAATCCCACTGTATTTCATCCACGCGTGTTCTGGATACTTTGTTCATCTTTACCATTCCCATTTCCGTCGTAATCAGGATCTCTGGAATCCTGTATCATAGTACTGTTAAACTGACCAAGTTCCCTCTTGGACGGATTATTGAAAATGAACGGCAGGAGTGCAGAAAAATTGAACAAAATCATCACTTCGATCAATGGAAATAGTTGAGAGTTGGTATATGGCACCTATTTGCTCATCGGTTAGAAACCTATGGCTCTTCCATCAACACCAAGTTCATCGCAGACCTCGACAAGAAGGGCATTTTACGAGCGATGTGGGAGAGCATGCTAGGTGGGTGCATGTTAAGTTTCGCCACCTTTTTTAGAAAAATATCCCGTGCAAGCATTGCTTGTACTATAGGAGATACTTTATCAATTCTAATCGCAAATATGGTAAGGAAGTTCATATCAACACGACCAGCTTCTTCGCACTGACTCCTTTTGCCAACAAGTCAACTGACTGCTGCACATTCTCCAATCCTTTCCCAACGACTTCCGGCTGTGGCATATACATTATGTTGTTCTCCTCCATGGCTTTGTTAAGCCAATGCCAAATGTCCTTTCCCACCTCACTGTTAGCCAAGTCTGAGGCAAAAATTGTTACAATTGTCACTCCTTTCGTTGCTTTGCCTTCTGAACCTGGCCTTACCAATGCCAATAGTTTCCTCCCACTACTTCTGCTGAGGATCTCGCAAATGGTATTCAAAGTTGAATCATCAGCAATGGCAGTATATGCCCCGACCACGTCTTTACCATTCAGATATTCCACAATATCATCAGCAAGAGTTGGATCACTCTGATCAAAGCACACGCTCGCTCCCAAGCCTTTTACCATTTCATGGTTTCTCTTACTTGCCACACCCACGACCTCGTACCCAGATTTTGACGCCATTTGCACACCACAAGAGCCTACGCTGCTACTGGCACCCCAAATTAAGAGCGTTTTGCCTTGGCCAGTCTTTGTGCCATCAATAGATGGCGCATTGAGTCCAAGGGTCTTGTCCATAAACAAACAGCTGGCGGCGGTATTGATTCCTAATGGCAAGACCGCGGCATCCTCATATGCCACCTCTTTCGGAATTTTTGCAATGAAGGGCAACTTCAGAACAATATACTCTTGAAAGGCTGAGTAACAGTACACGCCATCTCTCGTTCTCAAACAGCTGGCTGAACCAGCCACGCGATCCCCGATATTGTAGACATCAGCCAGGGAGGGGTGAATTTCCACAACTTCCCCAGCAACATCGCAGCCTAGAATTGCTGGGTAATCTTTCAAGAGGATTCCAAGTTTCTGAACATGAACATCAGCTGGATTCAGGGCTATAGCTTTGGTTTTGATGACGAGTTCGTTGGCTGATGGAGAAGTGTATGGTGCAAAATCCACAACATTGACGGGCGACTGTTTGGCCATGAGCCACGACGCACGGTTCTTTGGAGGCATGATGGTTGTTTGGTACGTTCAGTATGATTCGACGGGGTTTGTAGATGACTGATGAAAGCGTAGGCAAATATTTTGAAGATATTCTTGAAAATATTGCTTTGTTCATCTAGAATAGTCGTGATTCTTGTATTGCTCAGCTATGAGCAGACGATACGAAGGTCCGATATAACCGATATCACCGGTATCACCGTAAGCCCTCAAGGCATACTATGTGATATGTAGTCTAATGCCAATTTGGCAATTGCCGACACGAAATACGAGTGAAGGTTAGATCGGTAGCACAACGCACTCTAAAGCTATCCTACATCCCCTATTTAACTAACAAGAATTACGGACTTTAACTTTTATCGCCGTCCCCCATGCCTCTGTGCCGCGCGCCTGAATTATGCAAATTATGCTTTTCTGCACTAGATTCTATGAATTATGCCTTTTCTACGGCTTCCGAAACATCGAATATTGAATATTGAATTTCAGCTACAAACTACAGTATCCAATACAATACCACTTCAATATTAGACATTATAAAGATAGCGCCTAATGTCTATATCAAATTTAAATTTCTACTTTTTATATATATATACTAAAATTGTAATAGATCTTTATATTCAAATTAATATAATTAATAATTAATAATTAATAAGACTAAAAATGTTGCGTAGTAGTCTTATATAGCTAGGTCACGTGACTGATTCAACTACACCTCAAATCTACTACTACAATTATCTAGAAAATACAAACTCTTATTAATATCTAGGCTATATTTATTTTTGTCTAACAAAAAAACTAAATAAATAAAGATAAAGTATGATATTTTGAATTTATAATAGAGTTTTGGATTTTATAATATATTTACGAAAACTATAGTAAATTTAGCATAACTATAATAAATCTACTATAAATTTGCGAAATCTATTGTAATTTAAATATAGCATTTGATGACAAGGTAGCTGATGAAGTCAGAAAATAATTTGATAGTGCTGAAAGACGCCAAAACTGCGAATATATCTTTTCTCGAACCCCAAGAGCAAGTCTTGTGAAGTAATTTTTGGGCGAGTCGCTGGTGGAAGTGAGATGTCCGAAATTGATTTTTTCTCTCTACCAAGTTTATAGGGTCGTATCTAGACAGGAATTCTTCTCGTCTTGTAAAGTTTCCATCGAGAATCCTATGGCTGTAGCTAGAGCCGTTTCACTAGCTTCGGTTTCTTCATTAATGCGAACTAATTCAGACACAGAATCTATGACCCTACATCCGCTGTGCGAATCCTCAAACAGCCAATTTAGAAGACGATTTTCCTCGGCATTATCAAACATTTCAGGATTAAAATCAGACGATTATTTGAAAACCACTTCGCTGTTGTGGGAATGAAAGCTTCCAGATCCTATTGAGCTGAACGGGTCTACTGTCGGAATTATTGTTCGAAACTTGCAAGATAGATATAACACTTTTCGTGAAGGATATTGTGATAAATAAGGAAGATATTATATTGCAATAATTTGTCGGTTGGCACCTTATGAATTATCTGTGCTTCTAGCTTACCAACATATCAGTCGCCATAGCTCATGAAAGCTGACGGGAGAAGAGTAAGATTTTCCACCAGCGTCATTTTCAAAGCACCCAAGACTTATCCTAGATATTTAAACTACGATAACTCCACCCTAGCTCTACCATAAGCTCAAATCATTGCAAATAACTCATTTCTAGTAAATCCCTTTCTTTTGGATCGTATACCAAGATAAGGATTTAAAGTAATTTCATCGTTGTCACGTGCTGCGGTGGTCCATAGGGTTGTCATTTCCAATGTCGCGATAAATCTATTGAGGTACATGAAGCTAACCATAAAGCGTTTGCAAGCCCTTGGACGCCACTAAAATAATCCAATCACACTTCCCCTCCCCCGCATCATCAGTCCTCCACACTTCTTCCACTATTTCTAGAACCCTCGAAACTTGTTGAAGCCCGACATTCCTCTCATGCATTCGAAGTCCGTTTCTAACCACTTCTCTACCGTCTTCCTTTGATTTTGTTGATTTTCTCAATGGCAGTCGTGGATGCTCGAAGGGTGCTTGAAAGGTATCGTCATTCATAGGGTTAACAAACCATGTTGCTGCAATTAATACCGGTAGCCCCTGGATAACGCGAGTTCCGGAGGTTGGGAGAATTGTTTCGAGAATCGACAGAATGTGGAAGGCTAGGCTTCTCAACCAGTTGTGCTGCGATGGTGTGAATCTCTTGCCTAAGGCGGCCTCTCGAGACTTCGCATCAAATGAGCCGTCTTCCCCGGCATCACACTTCTGGTAGTTTGACAAGTCTCGTTTATATTGTTGTAAGAGGTGGGGAAATGTCATATATAGTTGGAGGAGCCCGGCGCAACGATAAGCTTCTCCCACAGCCAAGATTTCATCAATGGTCGTCTGAGAATCTTGGGGATCTTGAAAAGTACTCAGGCGAGTTTGAGATAGACCTAAAAGTTCTGCCTCGACAGAGGTTGCCTTATCTACTAGGGTTTCATGATGATCCGCTCCCTTTGGAAGATGCTTGAACGCCTCGCTGTGTGCCGAACGGCATAAAGAGCCAACCTTTCCAACGCAAATGAATGTTTGCAATGAAAAGCCTGTCAATGGATGGGGGAAAACTCTCCGCTGAGATTCAGGGACATCCCTGTCGTCCACAATATCGTGGGTCATTTCCAAGTTGCGAACTGACCCTTGCAAGGCCTCCTGAAAGTGGAATGACGACTTTGGATCGCCTGTAACGAAAGCCGAGATCGCAAGCCAATACACATATGCGCCCAAAATAAATGTTTGATGATATTCGAGACGGCTCTTTTTGGAGGTGAGCCAGAATGAAAGGAGGACTTGACTGCCTAACACATGGCATAAACCGAGATCATTTACATCGTACCAGGAAGATGTCAAGCCGGCGATGATACAACTTAAGATCAGTTCATCCGGCACGACCAAACCATGGAGATTGGTTATCTCGGCCCTAACTGCAGAAAATGCCTCAGATTGCAAACTGAGTGCTTTGAGTCGCATTTTCGGATGTTGTCTACTGAGTTGCGCAGCTGATGATGCTTGTAAAAGGAGACAAACGGGCTTCGAGTAGGCCATCATGGTAGCTGGAATGATTCGAAAGGGACTGATTTTTGAGTCAAAGCATCCAGCAATCTTGCATACTCTTGTGAAGTAATGCTGAATGAGGACAGACGATTCGTCGTTCAGCTGCTTCGGTAGACCAACAAGACCTTCCCTGGAGGCTAGGGTGAAATAATCAGGGCCAATCCCCGATACTTTGCTCTCTCTGAAGTAACCCTGGTTGTTTGTTGCAGGGGCCGTGGCTTTCGACTCATGTGAGGTATTCATCCACTTCAAGGGTTTCCGGTAGCCCGGACATTCGAGCTTCTGCTGGAAGCATTTTTGGCAACCCGGTAAGCTCTGATCACACTTAATCTAGATTGTACAAATTTAGATAATTTCTATTGCAGTTCGAACAGAATTTTTCCCCAGTAGCCTACCTTTCGTCGTTTACATTGCATGCAACCTGCTCGTGACTTCAGCCTTCGGGCTTCGGACATTTTGGCTTCTGAGGGACACGAAATTCGAGGTCCACTTTCAAATAGAGAACGATGTGAGAATTAAAAGACAGCCAAGATGTAACACCAGTTTGATTTTTTGATGGGGTGGCGTTAATGGGGAAAAATGTCGTCGGCTGCCCAAGACCCCTGGGCAGCCCGCCCGCTTGCAGCCGGTCGCACTATTTATCCAAAGATGGTTTAGACTAACGCCTGGCACGGTCCCCCCTTTGAGCCTTCCAGGCTAGTGTGAAGAGCTTCTGATACGAAGAAGATAGTGATAGGTTCCAATGCACATATATAAAATACAAGGCGCGATTTATTTTTTCCCAAGAATTCTTTTACCTCTCTTTTCAAGCCCTATTTATTTATCGAGTCGTTGAAACAGGCCAACATTTCTAAGATTCGAGGGCATACATAAACGAAGATGACGACAAAGATTCATGATATAAGGGTTTCTGAGAAGGACATCGAATTCAATACTACTCCAGAACCCGCACCGCCAACTTTGGACACTAATAAAGACTGCGGCGTCAAGATTATCTCAGTAAGTATCATCGCTTCGGACTCAAGCTGCTCACAAGAATGACTCTAACTTGCATCCTTTGTATCAAGTCCCCCTCAATCAAAGATGGTGTCCTTCCAGCTGATGGGCCTGGAGCGGAAGGGTTCTCCAATTTGGGTCTTCTCGCCATTTTAACCAGCGTCCCTTGTTTACTCTCCTGGTCACTCAACCTCAGTTGGTTACTCACTGGTCTCACAGCATTCTTGACCTTCTTCCCACTCCTCACCAGCTTTTGGTACTTTTCTTCGTGTCTTACCCCTCGGAAGAACGAAAAAGTTAAACTACCTGGCCGACCTATCGAGTTTTACCTTACATTCCTTAAAAAAGCAGACGAAATAATGTATCGCGGGAAGAACAAAATTCCCATCGACACCTTCCAAACGATGTATTTCAATGGCGATGTTAAGTTTAAGGGAGATTGTCTAGAGGTATTGGAATATCGGCATGACTGGGCGAACTTCCACTTCACACTTAATATCTTCAAGTACTTCCTCCTTAGTTTTATTCCCGAGCTCATCTTGCACACTCGCTCTCAAGGTAAGAGCACATATTTCATCATCTTACAACGTCACCAGCTTATGCATCAATCCAGACGAAGAGCAAGTCCGCGATCACTATGACCGTGGCGACGACTTCTACGCCGCCTTTCTCGGCCCCCGCATGATCTACACCTCAGGCATTATCTCCGACCCCACGATCCCAGAAACTCTCGAGCAACTCCAAGACAACAAACTAGCTATAGTGTGCAAGAAAGTCGGCCTGCAACCAGGAGACAGTATGCTCGACATCGGGTGTGGATGGGGAACGTTGGCCCGCTACGCAAGCACTCACTACGGCGCGCACGTTACGGGCATAACACTTGGAAAGAACCAGACCCTGTGGGGAAATAAAGGCCTGAAAGCGGATGGGATACCAGAAGAGCAGAGTAAGGTATTGTGCATGGACTACCGCGATATACCTTCGTCCACGTACACAAGAATTACTTGCTTAGAAATGGTTGAACATGTTGGGGTGCGACACTTCTCGACCTTTCTAAAGCAGGTGTACGGCTTGCTTGATGATGATGGGGTATTTGTCCTGCAGGTTTCGGGGCTGAGAAAGTCTTGGCAATATGAGGATCTCGTATGGGGACTCTTCCTGAGTCGATATGTGTTTCCTGGTGCTGATGCGTCTACACCACTTGGATTTTATATTTCTCAGGCAGAGAGTGCGGGTTTTGAGATAAAGAGCGTGGATACGATTGGCATTCATTATTCTGCGACATTGTGGAGGTGGTATAGAAACTGGTTGGGGAACCGTGAGAAGGTTGAAGAGAAGTACGGAGGGAGGTGGTTTCGAGTAAGTTTTGATCGGAGTGAGCTATAGTCTTGGGGTTCACGGAAAACTGATTCGGGATGTAGATTTGGGAGTACTTTTTAGCGTCGGCAACGATTGCATCGAGGCAAGGGACGGCGACTTGTTATCAGATTACATTGGTGAAGAATCTGAATTCGACGCAGAGAACCGGAGGAATCGCGACACAATTTGCTCTTTCGGGGGCGCTGGCTACATGCTAAGGTCTACTGAGTCGAGAACAGCTGTCCGCAGTTAGGATTAGTTCGGGAGAGAAAGGTGGGAGACTTGATGAGATTATGCGATACCAGATATTCATACCGTCGCTTTCAAATAACTGGGCTATTAGACAAAAAGATTCTCTCCTCCCTATCAGCCAAAATCATGCTCTTGCCCCATTGCGATGACAGGTAATCTGGGATCCTTCATGTGAAACCCAAACTAATTAACATCCCGTGCAGCTTTGGAGTAGCTTGGGTTTGAACCCAACTCATTTTCGACTCGCCCTGTTAGAATGATACGGCGGCAGGGCGAAATGAATGACCCTATGCCATCTTTGATGTCCGAGTAGACACTAAACTTAAATGGGTCTAAACTTAAAGGGGTTGGATCAAGCTCGCAGACAGGATGAGTATATCATCACGTGAAATACTAGTGACCTTCGCATTAATGACATTACGATTGGGCAACGTCTAGCTCACTCCACTTTTCCTTTCAACTACCCCTGAGCGTTTGCACAGCCCCCGCTATTTAAAGACCAATGAGCCAGTTCGCACGCCCCTTATACTTCCTAGGTACGGCTACAACACGGACTGCGACGCATTTCATTGGCTCACCGTTCAGGTCGAGGAGCCGCCTCGGATTATCGACACTATCATTTGTGCATTTAAAGGATATTTTCAACCGCCGACAATTGTAGTTCTCCGTGCGAGATTTTTCTCTGAGAGCCAATTGACACAATAGGGGTTTAAGGATAGTTTGTCGTTAGTCTCATATCTTTCATTTCCCATCCAATTTCCAGGTCTGACCGGCATGTTACGGTGACTCCACTAGCATTGGTCCTTATCGTCAAGATGTCAGTGCTATCTATGTACCTACATAACTCAACCGCTAAAGTGTGCATATCTAGGATTCATTTTCTTCCATAAAGACTATCTCACACTCGTTTTACACTCCCTATCTTTTTTTTTATCTCACCAGCTCTTCAGCTCCCGCTCACTCGTTCACTTATCCAAATATGACAGGTAACGCGCTTTCGGACTTCTTAACTCTTCCCGTCATTTTGGGCGTAACCGCAGTCGTCGTTTTTGCAATAGGGTTTGCGGCTCTCCTCAGGATCGGTCTGGGAAAGGAGAATGATGGTCGAACAATACCGATGTGACAACACCAGAGACCCGAATCTTCGCCGTTTCTGCAGCGCTTCTTCTTGAACGATCAACGGTACTCTTTTCAAGTCAGAGAGTTGAGGTTATTTGCTAATATTATTCAAGATCCTCATTATCCATTCCCCCTTCCGACCATATGGCGGGCTCAGCATTTCACTCCTTTCATATCTCGCTGTCATTATCCCTCGGCTCGACCACCTGGCACGTTCCCACACACGAGTAATATTGATGATCTAACCGGTACTCCGATTCTGGCTTCGTCTTGGATAACATATGGTCGGCGTCGTCTAAATATCTTTGTAGTCTTTCGATGGAGTTGGGTTCAGAAGAATTTTGTTTTTAAGCTTGGGAAACGGAAAGCGAATCGAAAAGTCATTGTATAGGAGACCATATCTCATAAATTCTTTGTATTTTATTTTGGTCCTTATGCGACTTGGATAAGATAACATGCTAGTTTCTTGGCACTCAACGCATCTTATCACCCCAGTCAGTCTATACCTAAAGCGGTCATCGCTCAGAAACAATGAAGCTAGTCTGTTGAAAATTTCTCAACAACACAAGGATCGTATATAGTTTACTGGTGGTAGAGTAACTTAAAGTAATATTTGCAGTGTGATTATTGAAATTTTGAAAATCAGAAGCCTAGCAAATTCTTTTGGAAATTAAAAGATCAATAAAGAACACTGGTAGATGCTGTATAAAAAATAAGATTAATATTCTCGTTAAATTTCAAGATATTCTGAATATATGTTACGTGATACGGAGATCGGAGAACACCTCCGTTTGCAGCCTAAACGCAACTACCGACAAATTCTGCACCAGGATCTTAGCAGATCTATCCGCTGTCAGATCTGAACGACTTGAGATGACGTCTGACTGCATTGCTTTCAAAAACCTACTTCCAAATCATGCGAATAAGTTCCGTTGTATCTCGATGCCACGGCTTATGAGGTTTATATTACACGATCGGTTGTAAGGCCGGGACGGGAAAATGTTTGTCCTTGGTTTTCTTCTTGCTCTAGACAGGAGCAACAATTCAATATCAATGTCCCGGAGATTAATATATAGAGATTGAAAGGTTTTCTCCTATTGGACCGTAAAATATACTGTTTGGATTCTGCAGGGGCGGATCTACCCGAGGCTTACCGAATGATCTACAGCCGCCAAAGCTATGCCTGTATAGGTTCAGGTTCGTATCCGGTCGGTAGGCGCCTTTAGTCTATAGAAAGATCGAAACGCACTCAGTAATTCTCACCAATGAGAATAACGACGAGGAAGGTCTAAAAAGTTCTCATGAAGTTTAATTACTACTTTTACAGAGCCGCAGTCGATACTTGGTAATTTTCATCAGTGTACATTCTCTAAGGACAGATCACCCGCACTGCCATCCAAATGTGACGTTGCAGCGCAGTAAGGAAGAAGATAGACACTCTTCATGATCTGATACTTGGCGAAGATCATGACGATACATGACAGGGACTTCGAGGTGATCCTCATTTCCTGCTTATCATAAAGCGCCCGCGATTCCTCCTGTTGAGAAAAGAATGCATCATTCACATTCTTCAAGCCTCTTCCAAGCAATACCTATACACTTTAAACCATATCTCAACATCCACAAACATGTACTTCATCAAGACCCTTCTGCCAGTATTGGCATCTACCACTTTAGTCTCTAGCGCCGCTATCCTCCCACGAGCCATGACAGCTCAGCAAATGGTTGAAAACATCAATGCCAACCTTCTCAGGCCCAATGGGGCTGCATTTTACGCTCACTGGAGATTACATTTGGCGTGAGAATTCTATTCATAGAATGGTGCAGTGGACTAACATGCAGGAGACACTTGGTTTTGG
>Ga0182030_10018480_pt1 | contig 13363 bp, 13 predicted proteins | sample 812S3MmetaG_FD_121299 | JGI IMG/M metagenome (GOLD analysis project Ga0182030, IMG submission 121299) | Permafrost microbial communities from Stordalen Mire, Sweden - 812S3M metaG (Illumina Assembly) | ecosystem: Environmental > Terrestrial > Soil > Wetlands > Permafrost | place: Sweden... | reverse complement strand
TTAACACAAAGAACACAAAGGAAAATGCCAATACAAAGGCCACAAAAGAGTATATTTTTGGTGCTCTTTGTATTTAACTTTGCGTGCTTTGTGATAACATGTATTTCTTTTCTTTAATTTTTAGCAGCTTCTAAGTTATTTTTTTAAAATTGCGGCTATATACAGTGCTTTTAACCCAAAATTCAAAAAACTTAAAGCATTTTCTTTGTGTTCTTAGTGGCTTTGTGGCTATATGTATTTGTTTTCTTTAATTTCAAACCGCTTCTAAGGAATATTCCGGATATCGCCCTATAAAGCCCCGGCCATATCGCTTGTATGCTGGCCAACGTTCACTTCTGCCACCCAGTCTTCATCTTTTACTACAGGAGGAAGAACTACCACCTGCCCTTTAAAATCAACGCGCTTTGCAGGGTATATATGTGTCTTGAAAAGAAATGCCGGTAATGATACCAGGTCAAGTCCGGGATGTACATAAGGCCTGATATGTTTTTCGTGATACTCAGGCAACAGGCTCCAGTGCAGGTTAGGCTTGTTATGATGTGCGCCATGAAAACCATTGTTAAATAAAAATATGTTGAGCAACGGGCCGGTAAAATTGCGGCTATGGTTGTACGGATGGTCCTGGTCGGTACCATCGTGCTGAAAATAGTTAGTACTTACAATACCCCAGGCAGCATACTGGTGAGGTATCAGAACAAAAAGCACGGCGCATTTCCAGTTAATAAACAAAAGAACAATTTTAACGCCGAACACCAATCCCATCTCCAGCAAATATTGCCTGAACCATGCCGGGCGCTGTTTGCGCATTTTAAGGGCAAACTTTATTTCGCCTTTAATGATGTCGCTGCTCATGATAAAGAAAAAGAAAAGCTGATTTAAAATATTCAGCTTAAAACGGGCTTTGGAAGTGCGCATAACATCTTTGCTGCTTTGCATGTATTTATGATGGCTGAAATTATGGCCCGGCACAAAAGCACTGGTAGAGTGGCCGTACGAAAATGACAACACCAATTGAAAAATCTTATTTAACTCTTTCTTTTTAAAAATAGGGGCATGAATGGTGTTATGAACAATAATAGCGCAGGTAAAAGATAAGAAACAGTTAACCACAACAAAAGCAGCAATTTCCCAATTATTAAGTCCGGGCCATAGCAACCAGGATGTAACCGCAGCTATAAAATAAAGCGTAACGGCAAATAATGTGCGCCTATCGGTTTTGTATCGTAACATATAGCGCAATATAAATTTTTTAGGCATAATAGACCCCTTCGATAAATCTAAAGTCTGCGTTTGTATTGGCTGTTCCCTTCTCTTTTTTTCAAAGAGAAGGGTGTCCGACAGGACGGGATGAGTTGGCTGTTGGGCCATTTCCCGAAGAAGTCTAATGTTCATTCGCGCCTGCGAACTACAAGTTCAGAATAACCTGTTTCAGCATCAGCCGCACGGGTAAAAAGCAGGTGATTTGCCTCGCCAATTACAATTTCGGCAGTGGTGTAAATGATGTTGCCATCCAACAAATGTCCGCCAATGGTTTTTCCGCTCCCATCGGCCAAAGAAATATGTAAGTGGAGGCCGTGAACAGAAAGTGTACCTGAAAGAGACAGTATTTCAAATTTATCGTGGATGCTTATCCCACCACTTTGCCCGGCATAGCGCAAACTGCAGGTAGTAAGGCTACCTACGGCGGTGATGATATAGCCGGCTTTTATATTTTGCTCAGCCACAAAGTCCGCCAGCCCTCTTTTAAGGTCGGCGCCGGGTTGCAACCGCAGGGCGAATATCTTTTGTACGTCGGCCATTTTTTTGAAGTGAAGATAATTTTATGGTGCAACAAAAAATAAAGTAAACTTAACACCAGTCTTAGAAGCTATTTAAAAGAAATGCAGCTTAACACAAAGAGCACAAAGTTCAATACAAATAACACCAAAAACATACTCTTTGTGGCCTTTGTATTGGCATTTTCCTTTGTGCCCTTTGTGTTAAATTGCATTTGGATTTAATTTTAAACAGCTCTTGGTGTTATTTTTGGATTGAAAAATGCAAACTCTTTTATTTGATGGGGATAAAAACCTGCTGCCTTACCAGGGTGAGGCATTTTTATTTCAGCAATTCTTTACTAAAACGGAATGTGAAGTTTATTTCGAAGAACTTCTGAATGGTATTGAGTGGAACCAGGAACCCATTAAAATATTTAGCAAAGAAGTGATGCAGCCGCGCTTAACAGCATGGTACGGCGATAGCAATAAACCCTACACCTACTCAGGCATTACTATGAAACCGTTGCGGTTTACACCTGCCTTACTGGCCATTAAAGAAAAAATTGAACCCCTGGCAAAGGTTAAATTTACCAGCGCATTGCTTAATTTATACAGGGATGGAAAAGACAGCATGGGCTGGCACCGCGATAATGAAAAAGAGCTGGGCACAAACCCCGTAATTGGCTCAGTAAGTTTTGGTGCGGCCAGAACTTTTAAACTGCGGCATTACGAAAACAAAAAAGAGTTGCGGACCATTGAGCTAATCAATGGCAGCTTTTTATTAATGGCCGGCGAAACCCAGCATTACTGGGAACACCAGATATCCAAAACAAGTAACCAGGTGGGCCCCCGTATTAATATTACGTTCAGGGTGATTTTATAGCCAGGCTTCGCCATAGGTAAAAAACCAGGTAACTCTCCCATCCTTTAAATTTTTTGAAGAGGCGTTCTATCTTTTCGGTTTCTGTGCGCGTTTTAATAATGCTGTGGTTTTCCAAAGCATTTAATAATCCTACATCGCCATGCGGTATGCTGGCCGGTTCGCGCAGCGATTTCATCAGGGCATAATTTGCTGTCCAGATACCGATGCCTTTTAAGCTTGTTAGCGCTTGCTGCTTTGCTTCCAGGTCGGGTAAAGCCATTAACTTTCCCTTGCTTAGTTCTCCGTTCGCAAAGGCTTTTGCAACCGTAATTACATACTCTGCCTTCTTATCAGAAAACTGCATGGCCCGAAGCTCAGGTATAGTTACCTGCGCTAATCGTTCAGGCTCGGGAAGCAAGTGGTAAGTGGTTCCTTCAAAAATTATTTGCCGCCCGTAGGCCTCAACCATGCGGCGTTTTAGTTTATACGCAAAAGTCAGGTTGATTTGCTGCCCGATGATGCTCCAGCAAAGGGCTTCAAAAAGATCAGGTATGCCTAACAGCCGTAATCCATTAAACTCATCACACATATAGGCCAGCCCTTTGTTAGCCGACAATAGTTTATAAAACGGCTGCATGTTTGTATTTAAATCAAACCAATCGGTAATATAATTCAGCAGTGCCTTTCGTTGTGCGGCATCTGGCTTTCCCTGCAATACCCCAACCACAAGGTCAGTTTCGTTTTCTGAAATACTGAATAAAAATGCATCGCCATTTATTAGAATAGCCTTAATCACTTCTGTGTTACTGACACGGTAAAGGCATTCATCAAATCTCCGGTCCAGAAACCAAAGACATTCGCTGAAATTAAACAGCGGCGGCTTAGGAATGTAATAGATTTGCTTATTCATATTGGTAAAGGTAAATCATCGGTCGGCTTATTTTGAATAATAAGCCTACGCACACCGATGATTTATACCGGATGGTTTTTGAACTCCGTATCTTTCGGTATAAATTACACGCCATAAAATACGCTGTACCTGAAATATGGCCTGGCTTAAAAGTAAATTTACTGTTCCCAAATCATCAATAATTCTACATGAATAATTTATACCGGTTGTTTATTGCCTTGCTCGTTTCTATATGCTTTTTAGGGCCGTCAATAAGGTTAAGCGCGCAGGATAGTAAAGACCTCACGGTATTTACCAATCCCTTAATTGGCACCAAAGGAATCTGGTTTTACGGACGTACCACTCCGTTTGTAACACCCCCTTTTGGCATGACTCACTGGACTGCCTGCACGCGCCCCAGCCGCATTGCAAAGGGCAATTACAATTATTACGACATGCACATTATTGGTTTCAGGGCATCGCATAAACCGGCCATGTGGATGGGCGATTATGGCTTTGTTACCTTAAAGCCTACCACCGGTACTGTAACCGAAAAATCACTGAAGCAAAAGGCATTATATGGCCATTTGCACGAGGTAAGCAAGCCCTACTACTATGCAGTTGGCATTACTGAACCAAACCTGCAAAATATACATACTGAAATGACTGCCACTGAGCGTTGTGGCATGTTGAAATTTGATTTTGGCAAAAACCAAACACCCAACGTTTTAATAGAGGCCAGCCAGTTACCCGACTTTAACGGCTGGATAAAAATTGATACTGCCAAAGACGAGGTAATTGGATGGAACAGCGACCGGCAGTCATCACGCCTTGGTCCTCCCTTGCCAAACTTTAAGGGATATTTTGTAATTCAGTTCGACCAGGCATTTGATAGCTGGGGTACCTGGGAAAATGAAGTTTTAAAAAAGGACAGCACCACCCAACTGGCTAATGCCTGTGGCGCCTGGGTAACCTTTGGTAAAAACACCCGGACTGTTGTTGCAAGAATTGGCACCTCGTTTATAAGCCTGGAGCAGGCGCGTGAGAACCTGCAAAAAGAAATAGCGGATGCCACCTTTGAACAAATAAAAGAGCAAACTCACCAAAAGTGGAACGAGTATTTAAGCCGGATTACTATTGATGGAGGTAATAAAAATGCACGCCATATTTTTTACTCGGCTATGTACCATGCGCTGCTTTTTCCAAGACAGTTTTCAGAGTATGGCCGGTACTACAGTGCGTTTGATGATAAAATACATAACGGGGTTAGCTACAACGATTATTCGCTGTGGGATACTTACCGGGCGCTTCACCCGCTGCTGATATTAATGGCGCCTGAGCGTGTGCCGGGCATGGTAAATTCGTTAATACAGATGTATGAAGAAGGGGGTTACATGCCTAAATGGCCTAATCCCACCTACACCGGCATTATGATTGCCACCCATGCCGATGCAGTAGTAGCGGATGCCATTGTTAAAGGCATAAAAGGAATTGACCTGCAAAAAGCTTATGATGCCTGCATGAAAGACGCCATGGTGCCACCGGTGGGTGACACACTTAAACGCTGGGCCGACCGTGCCCCCTGGAGCGGATACGAAGCAAGGGCAGGCCTGACTTATTACATGAAGCTTGGGTATGTACCGGTTGATAAAACAAACGAATCGGTAGCCAATACGCTGGAAGGGGCTTTTGATGATTACTGTGTTGCACAAGTAGCTAAGGCCGCCGGTAAAATGGACAGTTATGATTTATTGATGAAGCGCAGCAAAAACTACCTAAACGTTTATAACAAGGCTACCGGCTTTATGGCGCCCCGGTTAGCCAATGGCCAATGGGGCCCCAAGCCGGGTGACGGGTTTACAGAAGGCAGCAAATGGACTTACCTGTTTGCCGTGCAGCACGATATGCCCGGCCTTTTAAACCTGATGGGAAAAGACCTTTTTGTAAAGCGGTTAAATGAGAATTTCAGAGGAGGACGGTATATACATGGCAACGAGCCGGGGCATCATTACTGCTTTTTATTTGATTATGCAGGTATGGCCTGGAGAACACAATGGCTGGTGGCTTATTACCGCGCCATTAAATACCGCAATGACCCTGATGGTATGGATGGCGATGATGATTGCGGACAAATGTCGGCCTGGTACATTTTCAGTTGCTTAGGGTTTTACCCGGTTACACCGGGCAGCGATGTTTATGCAATAGGCACGCCCAAATTTCCTAAAATGACTTTGTATTTTGACCCTGAGCACCGCGATAGAAAATTTGAAATTATAGCCCACCATGTTTCACCCTTGAATTTATACATTCAATCTGCCACCTTAAACGGAAAAAAGTTAGACAGCCCGTTTATACATCATCAGGATATTGAGGCTGGCGGGCAATTGGTATTTGAAATGGGACCGTTTCCGAAAAAGAATTGGTAACCATAAACAATTATGCAGGGCCCTGATTTAATGCCTATCTTGTAAAGATGATGTGGCACTATTGCCAAGAAAGTGTAAATACTGAAATTATGATTTGGTGGGGAATATTAGCAGTTGCTCTGATTGTGGTGGTTTTAGTAAGATATGGCAAGCGGTTTAAGTAATTATAAACCAGCCAGCCTTATTCTCACTTTCTTGCAGGTGCCTTTTTATCGGGCACCCTTTGCCACTTTTTACTCTCCCAGGTAAAGTTGACCATGGAGTCGAGATGTTGAGCGGCATTGTAGTAATAAAGCTTTTTATAGGTAGAATCGCAGGGTGATTTTACAGAGCACCGGTATTCTGTTTCCCTGGTTACCTTACCAGCACCGTTGTAGCTATAAAAAGTTTCGTTGGTAAACTTAGGGTCATTGTGCCTTTCCATTTTAGAATAGTAGACGGCATTATCAGGCCTGAACCTCATTTTGTAACTCATGGTTTTAATCCATTTGCCCCCTACTGAAATATAGCTCACCTTCAGGGTATCATTACCCCGCTTATCATAATAAATACTATCCAACGTATAATCCGATAATCCGTTTTCTTTCTTCAATCCGCTTAGTTGATATATCCGGGGGTCATCTTTATAATTAAATATCCTGATCAGCTTTACCCGGGGGTTGTTATCCGATTTCCGGAAAGTGCTGATAGTTTGGCCAACTAATTCCTTATTTCCATCTACTACCTCGTAACTATCTTCAGTTTTGGAATACAATTCCTCTTTGCTGCCACCAACCTGGAGCAGTGCAAATAATAAAATAAGGGATAGTTTTAAAGTCATGTCTTGTTTTCAAAGGTGATTGCCTCACAAAATATATACCATCGGCAGACAGGTTTGCGGATAATCAATAAAACCCTTCCGATGGTATATACCGGATGGATTCGCAAACCTATCTTTTTTCGGTATAAAAATTGCTATCACAATTCTATCCGGGATTTTGCTCAACCAATTCAAGCCTGCTAACTATAGTGTTTTTTGCAAGAATAGTTCCGGGAGATAAAACTGCATTTGCACCTATTTTGCACCCGTCGCCAATCAGGGCGCCAAATTTTTCTGTGCCGGTTTCAATTATCTGTCCATTGTAAGCCAGCCTTATTTGCTTATCGCTTCTCTCGTTCCAATGGTTACACACAATGGCGCCTGCCTCAAAATTTACGTGGCTTCCAATAAGGCTATCGCCAACAAAATTGAAATGGGCTATATGCGTATGGCTCATAATTACGCTGGTTTTCACCTCGCATCCCGGGCCAATAACAACCGAACTGCCCAGGTAAACCCCTGCCCGTAAATAGGCGTTGGCCCCTATAAAACAACCCGGCCCTATAATAGCAGGGCCTTTTAAAACAGCACCAGGTTCCACTGTGGCAGTTTCATGAATGGCAACATTGTTATGCACTACATAACCAGCACCCATGCGTGGTAGTATTTTCAGCAAGGCATCCGCCAGGCATGCAGTAATAAGCCATGGTGCTGAACCGTTTTTACCGGTTACAGTTACAGGCAGGCCATCTATCAATTCATCGGTTAAAAAGCTCATTGCATTTTATTTACACGAAGCATATTTTACAAGCGGTTTGGCTTTCCCAACCTGCTCATCAGTTATGTGCATTTCGTTTAACGTATGCACCTTAGGGTCAAATTGTTCTATTTCAACCGGGTGTATCCACTCGCTTACTTCTTTCTCGGGTTTCAGTTCATCACCACACTCTGTGGCAACCTTTCCGAAATAAGTGCCATGCAGGTAATACCAGTCAGTAAACTCATCGCAACTGTATTTTTCAAAAACTGTTTTCATTTCCTGCAGCCCGAAAACAACCAGGTTGCGGTAATCCTTCTCTGCTAAAATAAATAATAACTTGTGTTTAGGTGCGGCCCAGAAAGTACCCCCGCCAATGGCTGCAAAGCTGCCTTGCTTAGTAAGTATATAGGTTTTGCCGCTTTTAGGAGCGTGTTTCGAAAAAATAAAATAATCCTTAAAGGGCTGGGTTGAAGGGAACGAAAAGCCCTTACAGCCGTCGGCATCGGTTACAATGCTATCGGCCATTATAAATTCGTTTCCTCTGAAAATATTGATAAACAAAACGTACTGGCCATTTACCGATTTGCGCGCCGAGGTAATATTGAACGGGCCAAACTTAATAGCTGCAACAGATTCGCTGATTTGCGCAGAAACAGAAAAAAAACCTGTCACCATCGCGCAGAACGTAATAACACGCAAATTAAACCGCCATGTTTGTTTCCACATGCTGTAAACCTAAGCAAAACATTGCAGGCTACTATAAGATACTGTTATGTGAATCGGAATAAATATTGCGGTTAAAAACAAAAAGCTCTGATGGCCGGGCAATTACATTTTTAATCTTTTCGCCCGCCGGGCTTACCAGGTTAAGCGCTTTAAGTTTTTTCCTGAAATTCCGCTTATCAAGCTTTTTGCCTGATATGGCCTGATACAAACTTTGCACCTGTGCCAGGGTAAATTTCTCAGGTAGCAGTTCAAATGCAATTGGAAAGTGGCGTATCTCAAATCTTAATGTTGCAAGCGCCTTTTCTACAATTTTGTTTTGGTATGGAGATAAAGCCGCAGCTTCAGTAATCGAATACCATTTTGCACCGTTTACATAGCTGCTATACGAAATACCTTCAGGTATTTTTACCAGCGCAAAAAATGCCACTGTAATTTCCCAGGTATCAGGCAATGTTCCTGAACCGGCCGCTTCAGCTTCCCCGCCCCTGGCCGGATTGCCAAACGAATAAACCTGCTCAATAAAAAAGTTTTCAGCCCCGGTTAGTTCCTCAATCATTTCACGCGCCGAGTTTTCTAAAGTTTGATTAGCGGTGGCCAGGCATCCGGGTAGTACGCGGTTATCGTTTCCAAACTCAACACCGTTAACCGTATCCGTATCAACCAATAATATTTTCAACTCATCTTCCTCGTATCCAAAAATGACGCTGCACATTGAAATCCGGTGGTTGATTGCTGCGCTGTTAATGACGGCTGCGCCTCCGGTTTTAGTTTTAACAGTAAAAGCATGCTTTGCCGTTTCTACATCCTTTTTCTTTTGCTGCAAGGAAGTAGACTTGTTGCCAAGGGTAGGGTTTGTATAGAATGAATTCTCATTACTGCCTTCATGAGGCAGTCCGGGGTTAAATTTGAAATCGCTCATGGTTATCAATTTATGCTTTTAAAAAAATCTATTATTCATATCAGGGATGATATTTCAGGGTGCAAAAAAAATGAGAGAGAAATACAGATACAATGGGGTGAAAGCATCTTAAACAGAACAACAGCCGCAAATGAATCGCCGGCAGGAAAATGAAATATGATTGTAATGTTTGGCCATCGTGATACAAAGAAAATTCACGTTGCCATATTTTCCAAGGTTTTGATGTTTTTTTAGAGTTAGACAAGGCGGTTTTACATTTTAACTAACCTAAGTTAGCCATCGGCAAGGTGTTAAATGCCTTAAAAGGCCGCCAATTAGTGACTTTTGTGCAACAATTATTATTTCTTTGGCCTCTTCCACCAAATATATCGCCGTGAAAAAGTTTTTGCCTGCCCTCCTGTTAGTATTCATTGGTTTATCCTTTTCATACAATAAAAATGTGAAAGGCAACGCCGAACAACAACAGGTGCCTGCATCATATAACGGACCCGAAAAAAGCTATCCCGTTGCATCAAATTTTTTCGAAGAAAATATGGATGGGCCCGCAGGTGATTTAAAAATCAACCAGATACAAATTATTGCCAGCCATAATAGTTACCACCTGCGCACCGAGCCCGCAATTCTGCGGTTCTTAACCGGCTTGTACAATCTGCATCTGCTGTCTAAAGACCTGAACCCAAAATATATTGATTACACCAATGCCCCTTTAACCGACCAGTTAGAAAAATATGGCGTCAGGGGGCTTGAACTGGACGTATGGAACGACCCAACGGGTGGAAGATTTTATAAACGCAAAGGGAGGGCCCTCGTATTTAAACCCACCGCCTCAAAAATAGAAGCATTGAAGCAACCGGGATTCAAGCTTTTGCATATACCCGATTTTGATTTCATTTCTACAAACCTTACATTGGTTGATGCATTGAAAGAAATAAAGCGCTGGAGCGACGCACACCCCAATCACCTGCCTGTGTTCATCAATATTGAAACCGAGGTAAGCACCCCGGGCGATGAGATAAAATTTCTGAACAAACTTACACACGCGGCCCCTTTTGACTCGCTGGCAGCAGAAAACCTGGATAAAGAAGTTAAAAGCGTTTTCGGCGAAAAGCTGGATGGCGTATTAACGCCGGACGAGGTAAGGGGGAAACATCCCACACTGGAAAAGGCCGTATTAGCCGGCAATTGGCCAACCATTAAAGAGGCTAAAGGGAAAGTGATATTTATTATTGACGGCGATGGTAACTCAGGCGAGGTTTATAAAACAGGCCATCCCTCATTAGCAGGAAGGGCCCTGTTTGTATATTCCAATCCCGGAACGCCTGAAGCTGCCTTTGTAATATTCAACGACCCCAAAAGTGATTTTGCCAACATACAAAAACGGGTAAAGGAAGGTTACATCATAAGGACCAGAAGCGATGATGGCACCAAACAAGCCAGGAGCGGCGATTCTACCGATATGCATGCTGCTTTATCAAGTTGGGCACAAATTGTTTCAACCGATTATTACCGGCCCGACCCGAGGGCAGGCACCAAAGGATGGTCTGACTATTGCGTTCAATTACCGGGTGGCGTACATGCCAGGATAGATTCTATATCAGCCCCTAATACGCAAAAAGACCAGAAAATTAAGGAGTGATCAGATAATTATAAACTTTCTACCTCAAGCCTGATTTGCTCGTTGTAGTTGTGCAGTATTTTTTTCCCTTCCTTTAATATTTTAACAGCAAATGGAATATTTTCTTTGCTGATATACCGTCCGTAAGTCATTTGAGAAAAAACTACAGGTGTTAAAGCTGTCTTTTTATGAGCGAAGTCTTTTGCATACTCGCCTTTACTCCAATCGTACCATTTACCATATAATTCTGCATTCAGTTGTTTGCGGACTGCATAAAGCTTCTTGTTCAGCTGAGCTTTCATTTCGGCGCCATGAGGGTCGCCTGCCGGGCCTTCAATATACTTTTTAGATGAACCTTTGCCGGTATCAGTAACATGCCATTGAAGAGGTTGTTTTACCTTATAGCCATTGTCGCGCAAAAACTCAATCATAAAATCGAGCGACAGCTTTTCGCGAATAGCCCTGCTGCGCCAGGTCCTGATGGAAGATGGCGAATATTTACTTTTTACCTCCTCATTGTTCAAGGCGTTTAAAAATGCTTCATTTGTAGTCATGGGTTGTTTTTTATCCCTTCTTTTAGGTACCAGTTAAGGCTAGCTAACGTTTAAAACCGTTGCGTATTGTATTTAATAAATACAATATCCTCCCCCTTACTGATAAAAATTTGTTAATTCAATTTCCACAATCATCCACCACACCACGGCCCTTTCCTTTAACCCTGTTCAGAGATTTGCTGACACAACAAAAGGCCATCTGATTTCAAGCAAAAATAAACATTTTTTATTTTTACCTAAGTTTTTTTGAGAAATTATTAATATTAATAAAAGTTGCCTTTGAAGACATCTTTCAGAAAATTAGAAGTTGACCTGTTACATATCTGTGTTACAACAAATATGGATGTATAAAACCAGCCAAAGCAGTTTTTACGACAGGTTAACCGGTTCCATCTTTAATTCTCCGGCCTCTTCAAGTGCAACTCTCCGGGCATAAGCACTATGTTCACTATAAAACTGGCTATACCATAGTCTCATTTTCATGATGGGGCCATCGCCTTTAACAAGCAGGGGTTTAATGGCAAATTTTTTACGTTCCCAGATAGTAACATCATCATGAAACTGGGAGGAGGCTTCGCGCAATAAATATTTAACAGCCCATCGGCTTGTAGATCGCGGGGCATATACATAATCTTCCATTTTAACCTTCAGCTCGCCCATGGGTGTAAATGTTTTTATAAGCAGCATTTTTCCCATTTCAGTGGTAAAGTTAAATACCAGGAAACCCGGCCCGTAAAATGTAACAACCGCGTTGCCCCCGGCACGTGGTATCTCCTTTCCGTTTGATTTCCAAACCAGGTCAGCGCGGTCAGTGAAGGAGGCGGTATGCTTTACTTCCCCCTCGCCGAACTGGATATTAACAGTATGCTTAATATGGATAAACCGGTCTGCAAACGGAATGGTTAGCAGGTTATGCACAAAATTAAAATGGGCAAAATCAGCCCCGTTTTCGGCAAAATCCTGCAAGTGGATTCTCAGAATATCGCTCTTCTTTCCATAATACCTGTAATCTTTCACCTGGGTTAACTGGCCATCAGTAGTCCAGTGCGGCTCTTTCTTTTCGCTATGGTGCCAAACCAATATCAATCCCCAGTTTTCTTTTACTATCCACTGCTCAGCCTGGTTGTTTTGAGGAACTTTATCAGCGTAAGGAACTTTTGCGCATTGGCCTTTGGTATTAAACTCCCATCCGTGAAACGGGCAAACTACATTATTGCCCCTTACGCACCCGTGGGCCAGGTTGGCATTTAAGTGCGGACAATAGGCGTCTATAACCCCCACCTCGCCATTCTCACCCCTGAAAACGGCAAATTTCTGGCCAAAGGCATCCACCTCAATTACCTGCCCTTTTTTAACACTGTCTGAACTGCACAAACTAAACCATCCGTTAGGGTACGGCGGCGGATAATTCTTTGCCCTTATTTTTTCGTAATCCGGGTCAAAAGTCACAACCTCTCTCTTTTTCCACTTAACAAAAACAGCAGCATAAATAAGCGCTAACAGAGCAGCTACCCCACCCAAAAAAAATAAAATAACCTCTACGATCATAAGCGGTCGTTATTGTAAATTATCAATCTGTAATTTGATAAAACCAGATAGTGGGAGTGAAATATCAGGTCTTAGAAGCGCAGGTGTTCAGCGCAAAAGCAAACATAATTTTTATTTGCGAAACCCATATTGCCAACGGTCGCTTTTCAAAGCTATTATGCAGATAAATTATAGTGTAATTTTCGCTGAAACAAAAACAGAATTTTCGCCATCATCTTGTCTTTAAGGTTCTGCACCACTACTATTCGAAACATGCAAATTGAATGTGCAATCCAATTTTCGCTATGCGAAAATTGGCAATGTCCCTCTGGAGCTTGCCTATGCACACATCTTTTGGGCAACAGATATGGATTCAGTAGCATCGTGTATTTTGCAAAATACTCAACCCCTTCCGTCCCCTAAAGGGGAAACCAAAGCCGAATACAAATACAAGTTTTGTCGCCAAAGCTGGTGTTTGGCTGTTTTGCCTTGGTTTCCCCTTTAGGGGACGGAAGGGGCTGAGGCTTTT
>Ga0182030_10018479_pt1 | contig 13363 bp, 12 predicted proteins | sample 812S3MmetaG_FD_121299 | JGI IMG/M metagenome (GOLD analysis project Ga0182030, IMG submission 121299) | Permafrost microbial communities from Stordalen Mire, Sweden - 812S3M metaG (Illumina Assembly) | ecosystem: Environmental > Terrestrial > Soil > Wetlands > Permafrost | place: Sweden... | reverse complement strand
TTTCGTGAGCTTGGTTTCTTCTAGGAAGTCGGCAATTGATACCGCGACAGACTTGTGACCATTTCCGTTATCATTTTCGGGCACGATGGTGACGCCGTTGTTCGTGGCGCTCAACTCAGATTCCTTCCTCAATCGTCGTGCGCTGGCATCGGCTGCATCCTTGCCCACTGACAGCCGTACACGCTTTGCGCCTGCCCACCACTCCAGATAGTACGCACCTTCTGGGTGCCGTTCTTCCTTCCCATTCACGACGACCAAGTCCGCCCTGACGCGCCCGTTCGCAGCGAGCACTACGGCACAGTAACGCAAACCCTTTTCAGTTTGGACACGCTTGGTGAGACCGACCGTGCGGTTCATGGTGACCTCGAATAGAATCATTCTAAGTATCACCAGCGGCAAGTGCTAGATTACAAAGGTAATGGCGGAGAGAGTGGGATTCGAACCCACGATACAGTTTCCCGTATACACGCTTTCCAAGCGTGCGCCTTCAGCCACTCGGCCATCTCTCCGGTGATACACAGGCGAGGCTACGTGTTGAAATTGCCTGTTGGCATTCTACGGCAACAACGCTCTCGATTCTACGGACGCCTTTAGTCCGGCGCAACTAGGGCTAGGGCACACGCAACCCAGGGTCGCCTTTTTGTTCACGCCAACTCCCGCAGCCAGATTTGAGCAGCTCCCAAGGGCCTTACTTATATGCGGAGAGAAAGGTTGGCAGAAGACTGCGAACGGTCTAGGAGACTTTTCCAGAAATTTCCGCGTCCATCGGATCCATTGCTGTCTCTGGCCGAGGTTCTGGCAGACGCTGCGCGAGGGCAGGCGGGCGAGCGTTCGCCCCTTCGACGATACGATTATTCAGGCAAAAAAGCGCCAGCTCAAGACGATCAGCGACTCCCAGCTTGTCATAGACTTTGCGTAAGTAATTCTTTACCACTTGCTCGGTGGTGCCTACGCGCAAGGCGATCTCTTTGTTCTTCATGCCTTGCGTGACGCAACCCACAATCAGGGTTTCCTTGGGCGTCAATTGTACCTTGGAGCGAGCCGCCGCCGGGCGCGTCTCCTGGGTGCGATAGGCTTCGAGCACCCACTGAATTGCCTGGGCATCGAGCCAGGGTTCGCCCTTTGAGACTTTGCGAATGCAATCCACGAGAAGTTCCGGCTCCACTTCCCGTGAAACAATTCCCAGCGCTCCTCGGCGGAACAGTTCCAGGGTGAGTTCCTGACTGCGCTCCGCGGTTACGACTACCATTCTCAGGCCCGGGCACTGCCGCAACAGGTCGCAAACGGCATCCACCGCGTTGGGAGCCAGCGCAGCCTCTAGGATGAGCAAGTCGGCGGAGAAGCGCTTGGCTGCGGCCAGAGTCTGAGCAAAGGTCTCCGCTTGGCCCACCACGCGAATGTCGTCCTCAACGGCGAAGATCTTGCGCAACCCGGCGCGAAATATGGCTTGCGTGTCAGCAACAATCACACGGATGAAGTGCCCGTTGCTGCCTCCGTCCCGCACTTGCTCGATGCCCTCAATTGTGACCGGAATGCTAGCCATTCACTTTCCTCAACGGCGCTCAAAACGATATTCGTCAATCACCACGCCCACGCCCCGGCGGTCGCCATCTTCCACGCTTCGCACCACCCGTCCGTGGCAATCGATCTGCACATCCGCCGCGGCTCCCAACACCGCAGCGGGCAGTGAGATGGTAAAATCCAACGCCGCGCCCACGGGCATTTCCGCATCCACGCGGAATAGCACGCCATTCGCAGAAATGTTTTGCGTTTCGGTGTGGCTCTCTCCCGATTTCGACTTCACCGAGACCGGCAATTTGATGGGAAAGCGCGCGGCACTTTGTAGATCGTCGTAGTGCTTGGCCGCGGTCTTTGTGGGTGCCGTCTCTGCTTTGGCAGATTCGATTGGCGGCGGTGAGACACCCGGTTCAGCATCCAAAGAGGTGCCTACACGACTGGTTTGCGCCGATAAGCCGTTGTCCGACATTTAGCCCGCAGCTTACACCCCTGAACCAACAGTGGAAAGTTACCGAAGTCATGGAACGAATGCGGCCTAAAGTATTTGCTGTCAATGAATTGCAAGTAAAAAAAACGGCCAAGAAAAACGCCCGTTTGTGGTTTAATCGGTGCGCTTGGCAATTGGGCTTGCTCAAGAGCGGACCCGCAAATAGGGGGTCGGTGATGATCTCAAGTGCTAAATGCTAACTGCCAAGGGCTGCTTTAGAACTTCGTCACTTCGGTGAAATTGAAATCTTTAACCTTCATCGCAGGCACAACCATGTCGAACGATTCTTCTCCGCTGGCGCGCACCGGCATTCCCATCTCCTCGACATTGGAAAGCATGTGGATCAAGCTCTCATTAAAGCGGAAGTTGCGCACGCCGTGCCGAACCTTGCCACCTTCGACATAGAACGTGCCGTCACGCGTCATTCCTGTAAGGATCTTTTCGTAGGGATCCACTTCGCGGATGTACCAAAGCCGGGTCACAAGCACGCCGTGCTCCGTCGAGGCGATCATCTCATCGATTGTTCTTGGCTGGGGTGGCGGGGCGAAGACTAAATTCATCGGTGCTTCCCCCATTTCGTTGGGCAATGGGAAACCATGGCCCGTCGGTTCAATCGGACCAACCTGATCTTTGTGCTCGGACTTCTGCATTTTTGCGGCTGTGCCGCGCGCATACACGAGGCGCTTCACTACTCCGTTTTCGACCAACTGCAGCCGCTGCCGGGCCATGCCTTCGCCATCAAATGGCGAACCAGATTGCGAGGGATGAGCTACGTCATCCCAAATATTAATGTTGTCGCCGAAAAGCTTTGAGCCCACCCGGTTGGTCAGAAAAGAACGCTGATCGAGAATGGCCAGGCCGCCGAAGTCCCAGAACATAAATCCGGCCATATCCAGAACGGCTGCAGGCTCCAGGATCACGGTGTATTTTTCCGCCGGAATCTCGCGCGGGGCAACTGATTTGGCTGCTTTTTCCGCCGCAGTTTGCGCCAAGGCAACCGCATCCAAAGCGGCAACGTTGGGCGAGTTGGCCTTCTGCCACCCCGAGGAGTCATCCGCAAGCATGGTGACAGAAATTTCCGACGACGTCTGGGTATGCCAATGCGAGAGCCCTAGTGAGTTAAAGATTCCCTCTACGGTTTTCGCTGTGGAGAAGATGCCCGCTGTCGTGAGATTGCGACTCTTCGCGACACCGACGATTTTCGCGACGGCCTCGGCGCGGTCTTCCGGCGTGGTGGCGGCGGTTTGATCGAAATGCCGCCTCGGCATTGTCTGTGTGAAGGAGGGGCTTTCCCGGGCCGCCGGCATGGGCAGTAAATCCGGATCAGGATGCTGAATTTTGGCAAGATTTTCTGAGGACTGCACCACCCGCTTTAGGCTGTCGTCATCCAGCTTGTTGGTAGTAGCGCGTGCGGTGCGCCCGCCAAACGCGGTACGCACCGAGATGACAGTATTTTCCTCGGCGACATTTTGATGGATGGTGTTGTTGGCAAAGCGGGTGAGCGCAGAATGGCCGCCGTAGATCAACGCTTCGATTTCGTCGGCGGTGGACAGCTTCTGCAGACGGCTGAAGATTTCGTGAGCTTTTTCTTTGGTTAGCATCGAGCGGATTGGCTCCGTGTCCTCTGTGCCCTCTGTAGCGATCAATTGCCTTTGTACGCCGAGCCGACCTTAATATTCCTAAACCTCGCCGGACTCGCCCCGTGCCCAGTTCCCATCACCTGCTGCGGCTGGCCCTTACCGCAGTTGGGCGTTCCCCAGAGTGTCCACTCGTCGCGGGAGCAGATTGCGTCCATCGAGTTCCAGAAATCCGTCGTGATTCCCGAGTACGATGGATTCTTCAGCATGCGAGCGCGTTTGCCGTTCTTGATCTCCCACCCCATCTCACATCCAAACTGAAAGTTATAGCGCTTGTCATCGATGGACCAGGAGCGGTTGGTCTCCATGAGTATGGCGTGATCGGTGGAGGCGATGAGTTGCTCAAGCGTCAGCGGCGTCTCTCCCGGCAGAATGCTGACATTGGTCATGCGGATGATGGGCAATCGATTCCAGCCTTCGGCGCGCAGCGTTCCTCCGGAGCGGTCGAGATCAATGGTATGCGCCGTCTCGCGCGAACTGAGATAGCCGGTAAAGAGACCGTTCGTAATGATCGGCGTGCACTGCGCCGGAACACCTTCGTCGTCGAAGGCAAATGTTCCTAAGCCGGGACCGTGCTCCTGGCGGGCGTCGGCGACGATATTTACGAGATCGCTGCCATACCGCAGAGTGCGCAATTTATCGAGCGTGAGAAAAGACGTGCCCGCAAAGTTGGCTTCCATACCGAGCACACGGTCGAGTTCGATGGGATGGCCTACCGACTCATGAATCTGCAGGCCCAGTTGCGAACTCTCCAAAATGACGTCAAACGCGCCTTCCGGACAGCGGTCTGCTTTGAGCAAAGCCACTGTTTCCTCGCCGATGCGGCGGGCATTTTCCACCAGCTTTAGTTCTTCAATGAGTTCGTAGCCCTTGTTTTGCCACTGCCCACCAAATGAACTTGGATACGATCGCTTTTGAATCTCATTGCCGGCAAATGCGTAGGCCGCGTAGCCTGCGCCGGCTGTGTACTTGGTCTGGTGAATACTGGAGCCTTCCGAGGAAAAAAACCATTGCTCCTCCCGGCGGAAGTTCATGTTGGCTTCGGCCAGAGTGACGCCGGCGACGGAGCGCAGTTCGGCATCAATCTTCAACAGCAGGTCAATATTCTGTTCCACTGAAACGGTGAACGGATCAATCTCGTGCGGCGTAGTCCACTCGACCGAAACCGGCTTTTCCGGCGCCAGTCGGACGTCGTGCTGCTTCACGCTCGCTGAGGCTTTGGCGATCTCCACAGCCTGCGCCGCCGTGGCCTCTACCGCGGCACGGCTTAGGTCGTCGCTGGCGGCAAAACCCCAGGCGCCATCGGCGATTACACGAACACCAATCCCGCGCGACTCCGTGTCAGATGCGCCTCCAACCGTGCCGTTTTTTGTGCTGAGCGCGCGGCTGCGTTCGTCCACTGTGCGGGCGTCGGCATAAGTGGCGCCTCGCAATGCAGCCGTGTTGAGTGCCCAGTCAGCAACGTATTTCATGGAGTGTTCTCAATCTAACACAGAGGTGTGGGCAGAGAATCTCGGGGCCCAGGCAGGCCAACGGACTCCGGTCGTCGATTTCCGCCTACAACGAAGAACTTTTTCTCGGCATCTGTGTTAAGTAATGCGTAGCCTTTCCCTCTTTTAATGGTGGATCACAGAAAGCGCACGCTGCAAACTGAAATTACGAAGGAGTCATGCGGCCGTCCCGCTGCGTCAAATTATGGGTAAACCATTTCTGCTAATAGGTTTGGCTTCGCTGCTGTTGTGTTTGGGTTGTGGCACAGGTGCTAATGCCACTTTCGGCAATTCAACCATTGGTAAGTTTACCGATGCTAGCTTAAGCGGCCAGTACGCCTACCAGATTAATGGCTATGACGTGAGTGGAGGCGCTTTCTTCCGCGAAGCCGGTTCATTTACCGCGGACGGTAAAGGGGGCATCAGCGTGGGCGAAGACGATCTCGCGGAAGGCACCTCGATCACGTCGAATGCCACAACTGGCACTTATTCAGTCAGCGCCGACGGGACCGGCCTGATTACCATCAATCTCAATACGAGTGGTGATCAAATTTCCTTCGCCATTACGTCCATAAGTCCTTCAAAGACTTATCTGGCCGTGAACGCCGTTGCCAGTGGTTTCCCGGTCAATGGAAGCGGCGTTGCCGTGCTGCAGACCCCGAGCGCCATCTCTGCCGTCCCCAGCGGAACCTTTGTGTTTACACAACATAACATCAGCACCTCGCAGGGCTCATCTTCCAGTCTGGGTAGGTTTACGGTTTCAGGTGGAGCAGTTTCTGGCAATGAGGACGTGAATCGCGCGGGCGCCCTGAATTCGCCTACTATCACTGGAGGCCTCTTTAACACTCCCGATCCCAACGGACGCGGTACGGGAAATTTCGTTGACAGCCTGGGCGTGACTTCGGGATTCATCTACTACGCGGTGGATGCTACGCATCTGTTTTTTCTGGCCAATCCCGCAGCGAGCAGTGGAACTTCCGCAACTGGCATTGGTTTGGGCCAGGCGGTTGGGCAGAGCGGAACCTTCACGACCAGCACTTTTTCTGGCGGCTATGCCTTTAGCAGCCGGGCTGATGATTCGTTCTCAGTCGACGGGGCAAGCACGGTCGGCAGCTTTACGGCAGGGGGTGATGGCACCATCAGCGCGGGCCTGCTGGATTCCGACGTGGATGGTAATCCGACCTCAAGTCCTGTCGCCTTTACTGGTTCTTATACTATGGCTTCCAACGGCCGGGCCGTGGTCACTATCAACCCCTCGGGCGGCACCAGCTACCAGCAAACCTTCTGGATGGCGAGTCCGGCGCAGGCGTTTTTCCTCACCAATGACTCGACTATAGAAGAAGATGGGGTGGCCAGCGCCCAGCAGTTGAGCTCTTTTTCAGCCTCGACCCTCAATGGGCAGTTTGGCCTGGTAATGGGCGGATTCGACCCCAACGGCGCTTTTGACCGCGTTGGCACATTGCATTGGGATGGAAGCAGCAAATTATCGTTGAACGAATTCGCCAACAACGCGGGCACCGGCAACACTTCCGGAATTCTTTCCGGAACTTACTCTGTGACCAACAGCTCCAACGGACGAGTCACCGGCTCGATCAATAACGTGTCGAACAACTTTGTCTTCTATATGATTTCCGGGTCTGACGGTTACGTCCTGCAGAATGATTCAAGCTGGGAAGTCAGTGGGACGACGAGCTTGCAGCAACCGTAGCCCGTCACGACTCCGCAGCCGGCCAATTGTCACTGTCTGGCGATCCCTCGCTGGGCAACCATTTCGGTCCGTGCCTTTCCCCTATAATAGAGGCTTCTATGCGCAACTGTTTGGGGCGGCTACTCTTCCAATGCTTTGGGTACGGGCTGGTTTTATTTTTTACAACGCACGCCGCGCTTGCCCAGCAGGCTAGCACCACACCACCAGTAAAGATTACGACGTCTTCTCTACCTCGCGGATACGTGTCGCGGGCGTATCACGTTCAACTGGAAGCACAGAACGGCACCACGCCGTATAAGTGGTCCGTCACCAGAGGGTCGTTGCCCAAGGGATTGAACCTGAGTGAGGACGGCGTTCTTGGCGGCGTTCCTGCAGAGGCTGGGCAGTTCCACTTTATCGTGACCGTTATTGATGGCGCGAAGCCGGCGCAGCAGCAGGATCAACAATTTGATCTACAAGTTCTGGCGCCGCTTCTGGCAAAGTGGGGCCGCTATCCGAAAGTCAACGGCCAGAGGATCGAAGGCTCGCTAAGAGTTTCCAATCAAACCGAGGACAGTTTCGATCTTACCGTAATCGTGCTGGCGGTGAACGAGACCGGACGCGCCACCGCCCTCGGCTACCAACACTTCACGCTGGAGAAAAATACCATTGACAAGGAAATTCCCCTGGGAGAAAACTTGCCTCCTGGAAGCTATCAGGTGAATGCCGACGTGGTGGCTGAGGTGGCGGCAACCAACACCATCCATCGGGCGCGGCTGGTGACGAACGAACAGCTGCAAGTCGTGCAGGGGCCGTAGAACTACGCGTGCGCCCTGAGCCGGTGTCCTACCACGAAAACATAGTGCACTCCCGAAACAATGGTAAAGGCGAAGGTGAAGCGTAGGAAGGTAGTCCGCGCAATCCAGACCCACCACGCCGGGTGCACCTGAAATAGCATCACGAAAAATACAGCAGCTACCTGGGAAAACGTGTTTGCCTTCCCAAAGATGCTGGGGCTGAAATCGCGCAGCCCGGCAATCGTGTACAGCACGGCGCTGGCGCACAGAATAGATATGTCGCGGCTGAACACCATCACCGTGAATTTCCAGGGAATGTTGTGCAGAATGGAGAGCACCAGGAACGTGGTGCTGAGCAATAGCTTGTCGGCGATTGGGTCGAGATACTGCCCCAGCAGAGTTTGCTGTTTGAGAGTGCGGGCCAGCAGACCATCCAGGCCATCGCTGAGGCCCGCAAGCACGAACAACGTCAAAGCCCAGCCATAGTGTCCGCTGACCAGTTGAATGATGACGAACGGAAGGAAAACCATTCGCAGCAGGGTGAGCTGGTTTGGAGCAGTCAGCAGCTGGGAAAATTTCACCGGCACTCTCTCCACCAATTCCGTTTGCTTTCCCTCGAAGGGATCAGCACCTCAGTAGGAATACTGTTCGCACAGACAGAAATGATTGTCGCCGCGCAAACCCTATTTGGCAACTGGGATGAGGGATCATCCACTCGGAGTGCCAAACGGGCGAAGGCTTGGCGTAAATTACTGTCAAGCATTAATGCACAATATGTTTTACATGTGCAAGGATCAACTCATTGATCTCCGATGATTCTGGTCCCACTTAACAGCGGGCGCGAGCAGCCCACGTCCGAGAAGACTTTTCCAGTGCCAGTGGGTTTTCATTAGTGTTGGGTTGTAGTAGGCTTGCTTTCCACTATGAGCAACCTCGCCGCGCGCCAACCGCACAAAAAGCCGCGCAAACGCTATGCAGCGCCCGCCCTTGATAAGGGTCTCGACATCCTCGAGTTGTTTACTACCGAGTCCGATGGTTTCAACGCGAGCGAAGTCGCGCGGCGTCTGGGGCGAACCGTGGGCGAGATTTTCCGCATGCTGGTTCGTCTCGAACAGCGAGGCTACGTTTGCCAGGTTCCACCCGATGACCGGTATTTTCTAACCCTTAAATTGTTCGAAGTCGGCCAGCGTCATAAACCGTTACGCCGCCTGGTTTCTGAGGCGCGTCCTCTACTGGAACGCGTGGCTCACAAAACCTGCCAGTCGTGTCATCTTGCCATGCCCAGCAACGGCGAGGTGGTTGTGGTAGCGCAAGTGGACGGGCCAGGTCCGATGGGTTTCTCGGTCCGCTTGGGCGCCCGAATTGATCTCCTCAACACTGCCTCAGGGCGTACCATTTTGGCGTTTCAGCACGACGAGCGCCGCTCTCGTTCACTGGCGATTTGGCAACGTCAGTCTGGCAAGAAGATCCCCCGTGATCTCCAAGAACATCTGGCACGCATCCGGCGTCGGGGCAACGAAGAATTGGCTAGTCATCAAGTGCAGGGAGTTATTGACATCGGCTTTCCCGTCCTCGACCAACATGGCGAAGCGATCGCAGCTATGGCGGTTCCTTTCTTGCCCCAGATCGGGAGCCCTATCGGTCCCGCTCAAGTGAAAGACGCGTTGCGGTTGGCGAGCCGCGAGCTTTCATCCGTCATTGGCGGCAAGGTACCCTTGCCAGACGACGGGGGCTAGATTGAACGGCGCAGAATATTTCGAAGACTACACGGTCGGGGCTCAGCGGGTAACCTCTGGGCGTACGATCACGGAAACCGACATCGTCATCCACGCCGGACATACTGGAGATTTCTTCCCGCATCATGTGGATGCAGAGTTTGCTCGACAGACCCAATTCGGCCGGCGCATTGCTCACGGGACCATGATCTTTGCCATCGGCATTGGACTCACCGCTAGCCGGATTAATCCCGTGGCGTTCACTTACGGCTTCGACAAGCTGCGTTTTATCAAGCCAGTCTTCATCGGCGACACCTTGCGGACGCGGGTTACAGTTAAGGACAAACAGGACGATCCCAAGCGCCCAGACGCCGGTCGCGTGGTGGAAGCTTGCGAGATTCTGAACCAGCGGGACGAAGTTGTCATGTACTGCGAGCACATTCTTCTGGTCGCCAAACATTCTTCCGCTTCGGACCGTCCATGAGACCTAAGCTCGCAGTCCGGTCAAGTATTTTCGGTCCGACTTTGGGGATGGCTCACGCCCAACCTTCGCCGCATCGGTCAGCAGTATGGAAATAACACTGAAGGGACTTACCTGGGATCATCCACGCGGATATACGCCCCTCGCCACCGGAGCCTCCGAGTACGAGAAGCGCAACTCTGGATTGCGCATCAACTGGGAGCGTAGAAGCTTGCGAGCATTCGGCGAGGCGCCGATCGAGCAGTACATAGATCAATACGATTTGATCATTGTGGACCATCCTTTCGTAGGATTTGCCGCGGCGTATCACGTTTTGTTGGACCTTGGTCCTCTCCTGAGTGAAGACGAAAAATTCAGATTTCAGCAGGATTCCGTCGGTCCATCCTGGCCGTCCTACTGGTACAACGGCAGCCTGTGGGCTTTGCCGATTGACGCGGCGACGCAGGTTGCCTGCTATCGTCCGGACTTGTTCGAGCAACTCGGGCTGACTCCGCCGGCAACCTTTGAGGATGTGGTGCGTCTAGGAACGCGGGCTCGGAAGGCGGACAAATTCGTCATTGTTCCCGCCTGTCCTACCGATGCCATCAGTCTCTTCTTTACGCTGAGTGCAAGCCTTGGCCATCCCATTGCGGAAGAGGCCGAACCGTTCGTGGCCACTTCCGTGGGGCGCACAGTCTTGGAACTGCTACACGCCTTGATTTCGGCGGCTCATCCGAAATCGGTAGATTGGAATCCGATTCAGGTTTACGACTTCATGACTGCGGAATCGAGCGCCATCTATTGCCCCTTTGGTTTCGGCTATTCCAACTATTCCCGGTTCGGCAATGGCACTAGATTGCAGTTCGCCGATGCTCCAACGGCCGGTGCTGTAGGAATCTCCGCGACCATGCTCGGCGGCACGGGAGTAGCGGTCAGCGCCAAAAGCAGCCATCCAGTCGAAGCTGTCGCGTACGCAAAGTGGCTAGCCAGTCCCGAACATCAACGAGGCACCTATTTTCGTGAGGGCGGGCAGCCCGCCAGTTTGGCAGCTTGGACTGATCCTGATGTAGATAGAGCAGCGGGCGGCTTCTTCTCTGGAACCCTGGAAACTCTGCAAGCTGCCTACGTGCGTCCGCGCTTTGACGGATTTGTTCGCTTCTTCGAAGCTGCCGGTATTGAGATCAACCGTTGCCTGCGCGGTGACATTCCTGATGTCCAACTTATCGAATCGCTCAATGCCCGCTACGCACGGCAGATTGCGGAGTCTGCGCATATAAAAGGTACCTGACAAGAGTGTTTCGAGAAATGCAAAGTTCTGAAATTGAATTTGGAGGAACGTTCCGTGAAGAATCCCAATCCCGACCCTGGCGTTCACAAGACTATTCCTATCTGGAACGCGGAGGACTGGCACTATGAAGATTTCCAGGTGGGCCAGCGCGCACGCTCCATCCGGCGCACGATTTCGGAGGGGGAGAGCATGATGTTCAATGCGCTCGTTCTCGACATGCACCCGTATGTGGCCGACGATGTCTTCGCCAGGGAGGAAGGCGTGTTTGGCCGAAGACTCATCGCCGGCGCCATGGTTTTCAGCCTGGGCCTGGGGTTGATGGCACACAATTGTGTCCACACCTTCAGCTATGGCTATGACAAACTGCGTTTCATCAAGCCAGTTTTCATCGGGGATACCATCTATACCATCCGCACCAATCTCGAGAAATGGCCGAAATATCCCGAGCTTGGCATGGTGCGGGTTTCCTATGAAGTCTTTAAGATGCCTGGCGAACTGGTCTTGTACTGCGAGCACTTGCAGACTGTGAAGTATCGTGACCCATCACAATACGTGACGCAAGTTAAGGAAAAGTGAGAGTTCAACCTGGACTGCCTGGTGTTCACCTTCAACCCAGGGGTAGAGGCGGTCAGCTATAAGCCGAATTCTTGCTGGATTGCCGCAGTATGTTCCCCTACGTTGGGTGCAAGCCGATTACTGGTCAGCAGACTCCGATCCAAGCGGACCGGACAACGCGTGGTTAGAAGTTCATCGCCATTGCAGCCGGTGAGTTTTTGGACCATTTGCAGTTGTTGCATCGCTTCACTGGCGAGGAGTGCGGGCCAGTCCAAAACCTCCGCGCACCACATGTCGGCAGCGTCCAGTATCTTCAACCAGTGTTCTGTCGTCTGCTGGCGCAAGCGATCGGCAATGAGCTTCTTGATTTCGTCGCGCCTCTGAAAGCCTGCGTCTGAATCTCCAAGTGTGGTGAGTTCAGGCAAACCCAGCAAGCCGCCGAGCGTAGGCAGATGGTTCATCGCCAGGGCGAGATATCCATCCGCAGTGTCATAAACGCCATAAGGCGCGGCCAGATAAGCATGGGCATTGCGAAAGGCTCCGCGTCGCGGAGGTCTGCGGCCATCGTTCAGATGAACGGTTAGAACTTCAAACTGAAAATCTAAAACTGACTCAATCAAGCTGGTCTCCACCAGCCCACCGCGTCCCGTAACACCGCGCCGCACCAGGCAGGCCAGTATGCCCTCACAAAGATTGTGTCCCGCAAGCATGTCGGCAACGGCGAGTGCCATGGGAGTTGGCGGATCATCTTGGTCGCCGCTCAGCCACATGATTCCAGAGCGGGCCTGAGCCAGCAGATCCTGACCGGGGCGGTCCCGCCACGCATCTGCACTTCCGTACCCACTCACCACGGCATAAACCAAGCGCGGATTGATTTCGGAGACGCGCTCATAACCGAGTCCAAGCCGCTCCATCACGCCAGGACGAAAATTCTGTACCATTACATCGGCGCGCGCGATCAGTTGGCATAACTTATCCAAGTCCTGTGGGTCTTTGAGATTGGCCGCATAGCTCTCTTTGTTGCGATTGATTGCTTGAAAGAGCGTATTCTCACCGTGCGCGTCACTTCCGCTTATGTACAAGGCCCGCCCCAGGTCTCCTGTTCCGGGCCGCTCAATCTTAATAACCCGGGCTCCCATGTCAGCCAGTCGCAGCGTAGCTAACGAGCCCGAAAGGAATTGGCTGAAATCCAGGACCAGAATGTTCGTCAGCGGTTTATCGGTAGCTTTAATAGGACACTCCTCATGAACCCAGCTCGGGCGCGCCCGTAGTATTGCACAAATGAATTGTGCTTTTCATCAGTTATTGACAAGCGTCACCAACGCCTGATAGCCTGCCTGAGCTTTTCACGCCTGAAGCTGTTGTCTGGAGGGGCCTTCGAAGATGTTGGAAACTTTCCCTCATCTGGACTACAAACCGAAACTCCCGAAGCGCATGGACCGCGGCATCGGTATTGTCGGGGCGGGTGGAATCGTAAACTACGCGCACCTGCCTGCGTACAAGAAAGCCGGGTTCAGAGTTGTGGGCATCACCGACAAGAACCTTGAACTGGCCGAACGCACCGCCAAGCAGCATGACATCCCCAACGTGTACGCCACGTTGGACGATCTGCTGCATGAAAGCGACATCGAGATCGTTGACATCGCCGTTTACCCTGCCGAACAGGTCGAAATCGTCCGCCAGGCGGCCGCCGCCGGCAAACACCTCCTCTGCCAGAAACCTTTTGCCG
>Ga0182030_10018477_pt1 | contig 13365 bp, 10 predicted proteins | sample 812S3MmetaG_FD_121299 | JGI IMG/M metagenome (GOLD analysis project Ga0182030, IMG submission 121299) | Permafrost microbial communities from Stordalen Mire, Sweden - 812S3M metaG (Illumina Assembly) | ecosystem: Environmental > Terrestrial > Soil > Wetlands > Permafrost | place: Sweden... | reverse complement strand
ATAGTAATAGTGAATGTGCTGCCGTGGCCTTCGCTGCTCTTCAGCTGAATTGAGCCGCCTAACAAGCGGACAAGCTCCCGCGAGATCGAAAGGCCAAGGCCCGTACCGCCATATTTGCGGCTGATGGTGCCATCGGCTTGATGGAAAGCCTCGAACACGCTCTGCTGTTGTTGCTGCGATATGCCGATACCCGTATCGGTGACGGAAAACGCGATCTCCCCAGCCGCCGAACGCCGGATCGTGAGATCGACCTTGCCCTTTCCGGTAAATTTGAACGCGTTAGACAGGAGATTTTTGAGAACCTGTTCGAGGCGTTGAATGTCGGTAACGATCGACATCGGACATTGCGGAGCGACATCGATTTCAAATGCCAGCTTCTTTTCCTGCGCTATCGGCTGAAAGACTTCCCGAACATCCTTGATCAGCCGGTCGAGCGGCACAGTCTCGGGCCTGATCTCCAGGTGTCCGGCTTCGATCTTCGACAGGTCGAGAATGTCGTTGATCAGGTTCAGCAGATCGTTGCCGGACGATTGGATAGTCTTGGCGAATTTTACCTGTTCATCGGTCAGGTTCTCTTCGGGGTTGTCCGCGAGCAACTTGGCCAGAATGAGGGAGGAATTCAGTGGCGTCCGCAATTCATGCGACATGTTGGCCAGGAAATCCGACTTGTACTGGCTTGCCTGTTCCAACTCCCGTGCTTTCAGTTGAACCGAGGCGGTTGTCCGCTCGAGATCGTCGCGTTGCGCTTCGAGCAGTTGGGCTTGCTCTTCAAGTTGCACATTGGTCTGCTCGAGTTCGGCTTGCTGCTGTTCGAGGCGCGCCTGTGATTCTTTCAGCGCCCGACTCTGCTCTTCGAGTTCTTCGTTCGAGACGCGCAGCTCCTCGCTTTGAGTCTGAAGTTCCTCTGACTGGCGCTGGGTCTCATCGAGAAGATTTTGAAGCTCGGCGCGGTAATTCGCTGAGCGCACGGCAACGCCGATCGATTCAGAGGATTGTTCGAGGAGCGTCAGTATGTTGTCGCCGATAGGGTTGATGAACCCCAGTTCGACCACCGTGTTGACAACGCCATCGGCGCTTGCAGGCGAAATGACCAGGTGTCTTGGTTTGTCCTGTCCAAGCGCCGAAGCGACTGTGAGATATCCTTCCGGCACATCCCGGATGATAAAGGATCTGCCCTCGATGGCTGCTTGTCCGAGGAGTCCCTCCTTGAGCGTAAAGCGCTCTGGAATATTGGCGTTTGCAGGCACGCCATATGTCGATACGCGTCGATAGGTGCCCCCGTCGCCGACAAAGACTACGCCGGCATGGGCATCGAGATACCGCACCAGAAATTGGAGGATATTGTTGCCCAGCTGCTCTGTACGTTGATCACCCAACATTGCGGACGCGAGTCCGACCTGCCCCGACTGGAGCCAGTCCTGACGTTGGCGAGCGAGGCTGGCTCTGCGGATCAGGTAGCCCACGATCACGGTCAGGACCATGCCGAGAAGGGAGGACAGAATGCCGCTAACCAGAGCGGTCGTGTACGCGTTGGCCATTTCGGCGAGGCGTTTTTCGCGCAGATCCGCTTCTTCCTGATCCATGGCCGCGAGCTGGGTACGGATCGCATCCATTTCGGCTTTGCCGCGGTCGTTAGTGACGACGGCAAGAGCAGCCTCGGCACCCTGATTCCGGCGCAAATCGATCGTTTGCTTCAGTTCCGCGAGCTTGGCGTCGATATGCAGCTTGAGCTGCGGAATTCGGGCCTGCTGCCTGGGATTATCGCGTGTCAGCTGAGAGAGTTCATCGAGTTGTGAAGTAACCGACAACATGGCTGCCTTGTAGGGCTCGAGATAGCGTTCGTCGTCAGTCAGCAGGAAACCACGCTGTCCGGTTTCCCCGTCCGTCATCGTGGACAGCAACCCATCGAGTGCCTTGATTACTTGGTGGGAATGAACGATCTTTTGATTGTCTTCTCGTAACGTACGAATGTTGAGGTACGCGACCCCGCCGCTGACAAGGAAAAAGAGGATTACGGCTGCGAGGCCGAAAGATACAAGCGGATCCATCCCCGATTTGCGCGCCGGAGTCCCGGATACAGACAGCTGTTTCATGTGCATTCTCGTCAGCGTTTCGTCAGGACGGTTTGAGCGGCGAGCGCAGGCAAGATCATTGATTCAGAAGGCTTTGTATAGAGTTTCGGGACATATCGGCCCATAGCTTTCTCGACCTGTGCTGAAGCCGCACGAAACTTTGGGCTGTCTGCGGCTGCGGGGTGCCGATGAACGACAGCTATCCGCGCCGCTTTGTTCCATAGCTACCGGTCCGCCTTCGGCCAATCTAACTAGGCTTAAGTTGGAAATTGAACGGCTGCTTCTGCCGCACCGCGGAAAGTGGGGGCGCAGCCTTCGTAAAGAATCACGACGGCTTACCTAGCTGACCGCCGCGCCCAACCGTTATTTCCGGCCTAGGACGGTGTTTCGCAGGCTATTGTTGCCGCTGCAACGCTTTCGGAAACATGACCTCGCCAGCCAAGTGTATGGACGGCTTCAGCAATTCCCGTTCAATTGAGTTGCTCAGCGGCAGGTGGCTTATCGCCAAGCCGCCAAAGACGTGAGTGACCGACAGGCTGTCGTTCGATAGCGGCATCAGAACCGTCTCTATAGCATAGTGTTGGGTACCGCTGCAGTATCGGCCATGAGCGCAGGCAGAGATGCCTGACCGGGTGACCTGTGCGAATGCTTCCAGCCACACCGTCGTAAATTCCCCAAACTTAAATTCATGTACCCATTTGCCGCGTGTTTCCTGGCCGTATGTCGCGGTCGTGTCCGTTCCCAGTAACCGCATCCTGGCTCCCGTTGTGGTCACGTCAGCCATCAATACGATCGGCAATATTCGCGGAATTTCGATCGGATCAATCCGTTGGCGCGACGGGATCGAGCGTCCATCGCGCTTCGAATGCCAATAGCGAACGAGCGCCTGCAACCGTGGATTTTTTACAGCGTCCTCTATGGTGCCCGTTTGGGACCGTTCAGCCATTCATGCCTCGGGCGTAATTCGGAACTAGCCTGATCAGCAAGTGCCGTGCCTAATTAAATTCGGATTAGCAACGTTGAATACAAATTGAATTTATGTTCATTTTAAGGATAGTCAAGCATAATCACTTGTTATGTCTTTACAAATTAGCAATGTATCCAATATTTAACTGAACTATTTTAAGTAAAATTCGATATATTTTATAATGAGAACAAATATTGCGTCAATTAGAGGTTGGCTTATTTAGTGGAATTTGATTTCACTATGCTGCCACAGGTTAGCCTGGGCGTTATTCTGTACGCAGATGCGACGGCATCGACCCATGTCCGTCATAAGCGACATCGCATGTTGCGGCTCATAACGTCCGATATCAGGTGGTGATGGTCATCGTCCACAGCGTCATGGTTGTGCGCGAAGCGGCCGATCATGGCGTCGCCTAGGTTCCAAGCTTCCGTCTGCGCCATCTAATTGATGTTCGGAATAGGCGGCATCCTGCCTGCGAATTGAACCTACCGGCGACATCGGATTGAAGTTCGGTATTGGTGGCATCGGGCCCCCGCATAGAACTCGGAATCAAGCAATGTCAATGAGTTAACATTTAAGGTTCAAATCGCCTGCCTCATCATGATCCGCCGGATCACGAGAAATTTGGGCTTGACCAGACACTGGTGCCTAGGATCCCTTTTGCGGCTGCGGTCCTCGAAGCAGAACTCCCAATCGTCTGCTTCGACTTCGGTTGGGACGAGGCAGCGAGGTCGCTCGCACCCGCCAGCTGTTATTATCGTCCGGTAATAAATGATATTTACAATCGAACGATCATATATTGCAGGTATGATCGATCGGTGATATAAAGTCTTTATGATCATTCGATCATAGGACGGCGAAATGCGAACAGCCAAAGAAATAGGCGCTCTCATTCGCGAGCGGAGACGCGCGGCGCGTATGACCCAAAGCGAGTTGGGCCGCAAGGCCGGCGCGTCGCAACGCTGGATCTCCGAAATCGAGAACGGGAAGAGCACGGCGGAGATCGGAATGGTGCTTCTCACACTCGCCGTCCTCGGGATTGATCTCGAGGCGAGGCAGACGAGATCCGCGGCCGCTGGCGGCGAGCCTCCGATCGATATCGACGACATCCTCGACGCGGCCAGGCGATGAGCCGGAAACCCTCGTCCAAGACGCTTGCGGTCCTGCTCGAAGGCCGTGCGATCGGAGCTGTAACTCAGAACGCGGCCGGATCGCTGGCCTTCGAATACGACGAAGGCTGGATCGAGGCAGGGCCGGGCATTCCGCTTTCGCTGTCGATGCCGCTCCAACGGCGACGCCACGGAGACGACGCGATCGCGCCCTTCATGTGGGGACTCCTGCCGGACAACGAGACGACCCTCCAAAGATTGGGTAGGGAATTCGGGGTTTCGCCGCGAAGCGCTTTCGCGCTCCTCGGCATGCTGGGGGAAGATTGCGCCGGCGCCGTCCAGTTCATAGCGCCGGAACGAATCGAATGCGCGATGGAGGAAGGCGGAGTCGATTGGATCGACGAGGCGGAAGTTGGGCGGCGCATCGCCGCCCTCAAGCTCAATCGATCCAGCACCGGCAGAACCGAAACCGATCGCGGGCATTTCAGCCTCGCGGGAGCGCAGCCGAAGACCGCGCTGCACCGCGACGGCGATCGCTGGGGCGTGCCCTTCGGACGTGTCCCGACCACGCATATCCTGAAGCCGCCGATCCCCGATCTCGACGGGCATGTCGAGAACGAGCACTTTTGCTTGCGCCTCGCGGCAAAGGCGGGCTTTCCGACCGCGATGTCGGAGGTCATGGATTTCGTCGGCGAGACCGTCATCGTCGTCGCCCGCTACGACAGAGCGAAGGACAGTTCGGGAGTAGTGCACAGGATCCATCAAGAGGACATGTGCCAGGCTCTCAAGGTTCACCCGGAGCGCAAATACGAAAAGGAGGGCGGACCAGGCATTGTCGACATCATGAACGACGCGCTGAATGCCTCTAGCCGGCCGGATGTCGATCGCCGCACGTTCATGCGCGCGATCGCCTTCAATTTCGTCATCGGAGCGACCGACACTCACGCCAAGAACTTCTCAGTGCTGCTTGGCGCCAACGGCGCGGTTCGCCTTGCCCCCCTTTACGACATCGCGAGCATCCTGCCGTACACTCGCGATCCGCGAAAGATTCGCATGCCTCTCAAGATCGGAGGCTACTACGAACTCGACGCGATCATGCCGCGCCATTGGGAAAGAACCGCGCGCGACTGCTCATATCCCGCAAACGACGCGATCGGTGATGTGAGCGAAATGGCGCAGACCCTTCCGGATCTCGCCTCGGACGTAGCCGCCGATTGCCGCGAGGCCGGCCTTGGGCACCCGGTGATCGACAACCTCGTCGAGGCGATCGCGCGCCGGTCCAGTAAGGTCAGGACACAGTACAAGTAGACACGGTTATCGGCACCGGCATAGCCAAGCCATCGCCATTGGCAGCTAACGACAATCAACATTAACCAAGAACGGCTGGCATTCTTCCTGTGCCTTTTTCAGAGGGATAGTGCCAGCACGGTAGTAGCTGCTTTAGGCGAGTTTGAAACCTCCGTGGGGTCGCCGGCGGATCATCCCAGCGGGTCTAACGGCATCGTACCGTGCCGATCGAGACGCTTCTGGGCCGAGCCGGATCAGCTCGGGCCCGGTAAGCTGAACGAGTGACCGATTTCGGGCGGGCCGCTCACGCCTCTGCATGACGTAGATGGCGCGAAGCTGCCGTCCGCCGCATGCCGAGCGAAGGCGACATTCAGGTCAACGATAAGGTGGTCTCAAATTGCCACTTGCAGCGATTTTTTTGCATTTGGGCGGTCCATTCAAGAATAGTGCCCAAATCCCCGTGCAGCGTGGCGGCAATCTCGCCGCGTTTGGGGCCGGGCGTGAAAGTGATGAACTCGATCAAGCCTCGGATATGCTGATGGACTTGGCACCTGTTGGATCGGTTTCGCCCAGAGCTTCCTCAATACGCCGAACGGGAAGACCCTACTCGGCCTCCCCGACGTTTCGGAATCGGTGGCGCCAATCATTGTCGGGCATGCGAAGGCTATATAAGTGCCGGTCCCGCGTAACAAACCGGTGGCTCGCCGGGTTGCCTGAGAGCTAGCTTCCCTCTGTGTGATCCTGGCAATGCGTGATGGAGCGACTGCAATGAGCCTTGAGAATAAAGTCGCGATCATCACCGGCGCTGGTACCGGCATAGGTGAGGCGATCGCTCACAAATTCGCGCGCGAAGGCGCGCAGCTCGCGCTCGGCGGACTATCGACCGACCCGGTTCAGGATGTTGCGGAAGCGATCGTGGCAAATGGCGGCGATGCCGAGGCTCATCGAGGCAACCTAGCCGAGGAAGTCGAGGCACGTGCCTTGGTAGACCTTGCGCTTCGACGGTTCGGCCGGATCGACGTGCTGGTCAGCAATGCTGGCATTTTCATCGCCAATGCCGAAACCGACGCCTACCGTATCGAGGATTTCGACCGTACGATCGAAAGCAACGTCCGCGCCGCCTTTCTGATGACCAAGTTCGCGCTGCCGCATCTTCGCAAGACCCGCGGCAACATTATCTACACGGGCTCGGAGGCTGGGCTGAATGGTTCACCGATGTTCACGCCCTATGGCGGCTCTAAGGGATTCCTGCATGCCTTCATGAAGGGCGTCGCCTTGGAGCAGGCACAATATGGCGTCCGCGCCAATTGCGTTTGTCCAGGCCCCATCGATACCGCCTGGACGCGCGGCGGGGACAGCCCCATCGGTTTCGAAGAGCAGGGAGTCATCGACGATATGGTTCCCATGGGACGCCGCGGAACACCCGAGGAGATCGCGAATATCTTCGCGTTCCTGGCGTCGGACCAGGCAAGCTACGTCACCGGTGCGCTCTGGCTGGCTGACGGCGGCGTTACGCCGGCGAAGGCCTGCACCGGCGATAGGGTGCCCAAGGAATTGCGGTGCGCCCCGCCGGGCGAACTCAATCTGCGTCATTCGCACGACGGGCTGCGTGGCAAAGAAGTCTATCGATCGCCGCGATGACATCCGCCGGCAATCAGCTATGCGTCGATCGCCATCGGCCAAAGGACGCCATATGAATCACCTCATCGTCGTCGCGCATCCGGTGGAAGACAGCCTCACGATGGGGCTGATGCGCGCCTATGAAGCTGAATTGGGAAAGCTCGGGCACAACCATCGGACATACGATCTGTACCGCATGGGATTCGATCCGGTTCTAACTGCGCGCGACCTGGCACAGGTAGATGTCGATCATCCAGCGCCCGCCGACGTTGTACAGGCGCAGGAGGACATTCGCGCTGCCGATGTCCTGACCGTCATCTATCCAATCTGGTGGATGGCAATGCCGGCGATTATGAAGGGCTATATCGACCGAGTATTCGCACGCGGCTTCGCATACGAATCCCTCGACGGTGTCGTGCACGGGCTTTTGTCAGGGAAGAAAGCCGTGCTGATAACCATCTCCGGAGCGCCACTATCAGTCTTGGTCGGGAACGGCCGCTGGGATGCCGCACAGGTTCTGCAAGACACTCATATTTTCCGCTCGACCGGGTTTGAACTGCTCGAACATCTGCATTTTGGCCAGGTCGCGCCTCAGCTCCCCAATGACATCGCCGAGCAACACATGGCACGTGTCCGGTTCTGCGCACGGCATCATTTTCCTGAGGGCCTCTCTCCTGACGCAAACGGCGGCTCTTAGACCCATTCGGCGGACATCGGGGAAGTCGCGCGCCGATATGATCCAGATTAACGCATTCCCGGCGGCGGCGGGCCAGTCCTGACAGGACTGAGCGGAGGGCATTATGCTTCGCTGGGGCGGCGTAATTGTCGAGGATCACGTGGATCATCTTTCCGGCGGGGATTTCGGCTTCGATGACGTTGAGAAAGCGGATGAACTCCTGATGGCGATGACGCTGCATGCAGCGCCCGATGATCGTGCCCTCCAGGACGTTGAGCGCCGCAAACAACGTGGTCGTGCCATTACGTATGTAATCGTGGGTCATGGTCCCGCACCGGCTGGGCTTCAGCGGCAGCCCCGGTGAGTGCGGTCGAGCCCCTGGATTTGGCTCTTTTCGTCGAAGCTGAGCACGATGGCATGCGCCGGCGGATCGACATACAGCCCAACGATGTCTTGGAGTTTACTGACAAAATCCGGGTCGTTCGACAGCTTGAAGTGGTGCATCCGATGCGGTTGGAGCCCATGCGCGCGCCACATGCGCTGCACCGACGAGACGCTGATACCGGTTTGGTCGGCCATGGCCGCCGCCGTCCAATGCGTAACCTCGCCAGGCGGGTCAGTCCGTGTCGGCGGAAGTCGGTGACGCTTAAACGATTTCGGATTCACAAACTGTCCCCACCATCGGCCCTTTAAACTCGGAATCAGAAAAAAGTTAGCGTTAAACTGCCAGCGTCCCGTTTTACACACTGGAACTTCCAAGCGGTGAAAGCTCTTATTTACGATTGTCTGGGTAAGAAAGCCCTGGAGGAGCACCTATAACATCACTGGCTCGCGCTGTTATATATGGAAGGATTATTGTGTGCCTAAAACTCCCGGGAAGCTAAAGTCCGTTTATCATAATCAATTGCAGAAATGCCTTACCGGTATCAAAGGTTTTGACCAGATTACAGATGGCGGTCTCCCGCGAAATCGCACCACTTTAGTTAGTGGAGGCGCAGGCGCTGGAAAAACCCTTTTTGGGCTTGATTTTCTAATCAATGGTGCCATCGCTTACAACGAGCCGGGTGTGTTCATGTCTTTTGAGGAGACGCAAGATGATCTCTATAAAGACGTAGATTCTCTCAATCTAGACTTACAAGGATTGGTATTACAAAAAAAGATTATAATCGAACATGTTATCTTAGAGCGCAAAGATATCCAAGAGACCGACTTTAATATTGAAGAAATACTTATTCGTTTGGAGTATGCTATTGAGTCCATCGGCGCCAAACGTGTCGTTCTAGATTCTATCGAATCTCTTTTTGCGGGTCTAACGAGCGCTGGCATTCTTCGCTTGGAGATAAAAAGACTTTTCAGATGGCTTAAGCAAAAAGGTGTTACTGCAATCGTTACCGGCGAGCCAGGCCATGACGCTTTTACGCGTCATGGCCTGGAGGAGTACGTTTCCGATTGCATAATTCTCCTGGACAACAGAGTTAAGGAGCAAATTTCCGTCCGTAGAATTCGGGTCATTAAATATCGCGGTTCAAATCATGGAACCAACGAATATCCCTTTGTAATCGATAAAGATGGCCTTTCAGTAATTCCCATCACCTCCGCGGGACTCGATCAGCCAGGCACGAAGGAGAGAGTTTCGACAGGAATTCCAGCGTTAGATAAAATGTTCGGGGGCGCAGGTTATACGAGAGGCAGCACGGTGCTAATTTCAGGTACTGCTGGCACCGGAAAAACAAGTCTCGCGGCTGCATTCGCGATAGAAAGCTGTAAACGCGGAGATCGTTGTCTTTACTTGTCCTATGAAGAATCGTCAGGGCAACTCATTCAGAACCTGAGTTCTATTGGTTTTGATCTTAATTCATTGATAAATAAGGGCCTCTTAAAGATAGTGTCTACTAGACCTTCTTTTTTTGGTTTAGAGATGCATTTACTCGATTTATACAAGATCATCGCGGATTTCAAACCAAAATCTGTTGTTATAGATCCCTTGACAAGTCTCATTGGACAGGGGGACCCACGTGAAATCCAGTCGATGATAACGCGCATGATTGATCTTTTAAAATCCAATGGCATTACTGGTCTTTTTACAAGTCTCGTTTCTTCTACCGCACAAAATGACAATGGTGGAGAAATTGGCGTTTCATCTTTAATTGACACTTGGGTTGTGGTTAGAGAATTAGAAGAATATGCGGGTAATAAACGTATTCGCGCGCTTTACATTGTGAAATCTCGTGGCATGAGCCACTCCAGCGACATCTACAGATTAAATTTGAGTGACGATGGAATTGGCTTAGTGAAAATGAACGCGCCTGCAAGCTCCAATCAAAAAGGGAAGGTGGGTAAAAGTATTTCCGAGAGACAACAATGAATCATAGGTCGGAATATCGAATGGAGCGACGAAATTTGCGAAGCGCTCTCTTCACCGAGCCCCTGACCTTTAGGTCGCTGTTGGTCTCTTTCGGGTATCCGAAATATGTCCGAAGTCCTAGGCTACCCTATGCTACCCATGGTGGTCTGGTAAATGAGCATCTGATGTAGGCCATGGAAATACTTCGTCCCAACTTCGTTGTCGGCATTGGCGGCTCAGCAGGGTGCCTTAACGCGTTTATGGCGCTTTTAGACGCACTGCCGTCTGATACGGGCATGGCCTTTATTTTTCTTTCTCACCTTCCCTTCGACGCCGTTAGTCATTTGACTGAAATTCTGTCATGGCACACGAAAATGCCAGTAATGGAGGCTGCCAAGGGGATGCTGATCCGGCCGAACCACGCCTACGTGCTTCCTCCGAACGCGGATCTTTCAGTTGAGAATTATCACTTCAAAATCGTCTCTCCGCGCGTGGTAAGGAACAACCAAGTCGACTTTTTCCTAATTTCTCTGGCAGAGTCTATGGGGCCGCGTGCAATAGGTATTATCCTTTCTGGGTATGATGGCGATGGCGCTGAGGGTTGCAGGCACATCAAGGCAAAGGGCGGAACAACTTTTGCTCAGGACGGGTCCGCCGAAGTAAGCGGGATGCCCTTCAGTGCTCAGCTTACAGGCTGTGTCGATTTCGTTCTGCCACCCGACAAAATTCCAGATGAACTGCAAAGATTGCTAGAATCGGCTCACTCATGAATGAGACGGACGATGCGTCATAAGTTTCTTGAAAGCAGCTACCGGCATGAGTGCCCAACATTTTGGTGGCGTCTGGGACGTGCGATGATTTAGGGGGCGCTCGCTTGACGATGACGGTCGGAGTGAATCACGCAGGCCGAGTTTGTCCGTCTTAGCCTTGTGCCGCGATGTCGTTGCGCCCTGCGTCTTTGCACGAGACCACGTGACCGAACTGTGATGCGTGGGGCGCACCGAGTGGAATTTTGCTCCACTGGCAGAGAACTTTCCATTCGCGAAATGGAATGCATTGCATTTAATTCAAAATAATTCAGTTGAAAGCGGAAATGCTACGCACAATAGTTGAACGGTATTTCCCAAAAATACCCTTAAAGAGCTTTGCATTAGAGATATATCTAAAATGCTGATGAATTTCGATGAACCAAGCTTAAGCGGGGCCGCAACATCTTCCAGGCAGACCTGTGCTGAAGTCGGCAGGAGGGATTAGTGGTTGAAGTGCTCCGAAATAGGACAATCGGTGACGCGGCGGAAAACCCACGGCTACAGGCGCTCGTTCTCTATTGGAGTGCGAAGCGGGGGACAAACTCCATGCCGTCGCTTCAACAGATCGACCCAGTCGAAATTCCACATCTCTTGCCAATCGTTTTGATCGCCGACGCAACTGCGACCGGAGCTAGGATACGGTTGTTGGGAACGGATGCGACTGCTGCCTACGGCCAGGAGACACACGGCAAATGGGTTCACCAATTCGATTTGGGTGAATTTACGCCTTGCTGGCTGGAAGCATTCGCACTGGTCATCAAGTCAGGCACGCCCGCCTCGGCGGGTGGTCCGTTCCGCAGCAGCGGGGACTTCTGCGACATTGAGACCGTTCTGATGCCGTTGTCTGATAACGGAGTGACGGTTAGCCATATCTTTGGTGGGCTGCTGATCAGGCCCGCGCCATTGAGCAGCTCAATTGGACAGAAAGCACCGATCCCTTACATGCTTTTTGCCTGCACTGGTTAAGCTCCGCGGCGCGTCTTCGTGAAAACGCTCGACTGCGAGTCGGCACGGACACGCGCCTAAGATTTGAGCGAGTGCGCCGACAGTCGGTGCCGAGTTTCATTTGATCGACCGGCTCCGCATGCAGGACGAAGTCCTGGCGACGAGGCGATGACTGTGAAAACGCGTCCAACGCTGACCCCATCCAAATTCCGTGCTTCTCATTGACTATTAGGGTGAATCGCGCTCTGGCAGGGGGCACGCTTCGCGCGACAAATGACCCCGCCAAATATTCATCTTTTCAAAGGAAATCAACGCACTGAGGGACTTTGGCGGTGGGACCAAGGTTGGGTGCGGATTCCGACTGAAGCCGGCCGGGTGTTCCGATTTTAAGGCGGCCAGCGTTCCGACATGAAGGCGGCCACCATTCCGAAGTGAAGCCGGCCAGGTCTGGGATTAAATCCCAGCCATTTTGGCACGATGTTCTCGGCGTTTTCGCTGGGTCAGCAACTCGGGCATTACCGCTGACGAGCGGTAGTTTTTCGAACTGCCTCGAATGGAAGCGACGAGCCGCTCCCGGCCCAGTCCAGCCGTTACCGTGGGCACGTTCCTAAGACTTGTTCTTGGCGCGGGCGTCGAGCTACGGTACTGCAGTACCGCGCAATCCCCCGTGCGGTGATGAGCAAATCAAGATGGTTTCCTGCCCTCGCAGCCAATTCAAGCTCTTGATTCTAAAACAAGAACCAAGGGCTTTTTGATTCGTGTGAGCGCTGGCCCGGCAGCCCGAGTAAGCGCAAGGTAAGCAGGCAAGGCGGCCGCCGCCAAAGGCGTGCCGCCCTTCTCAATTCCCGTGAGTTCGACGAATAGGGAGGTCGCGATCAATATCAAGGCGATAACGCCCAAGAGAGGGAAGATGCGTTTCCCAGCCATTCGGCATGCGCCGCTGTTTTCCAAGTATAAGTCCCGTCGTAACAATAGTGGACGTTAGGACGATGAAGCCCATTGCGCTTGGCCAGATGCGGGAAGCGAGAGACGCGACGCCATTTCAAGCATCAATCAGAGCAAATCCGGCTGAACCGCCTGTGCCGGCGATTCCAAAGATGAGTATGCCGTGAACAAACCAAAGACTGCGATTACCTTTCATTTGTCGAGCCCCCAATGAGTAAGCTGCCGATTATGCCAAGCTTCGGTACTTGCCGGTCTATCAGAATGCGACCGTCACCGCATCGTAAACGGTAAACCTCGGGCCGTAGGCCGATTGGAAGACGCCAAGGCCGCCGGACGGCCTGATCAGGTTCGTGCGGTCCAGGATGTTAAGCAGGGTCAACCGGTCGCTGAACTGATAACCGGCGATTTCGAAGCCGCGTTCGAGGCCGACATTGACCTGAAACGTGCTGGGAAGCGGCACGGTGTTTGCGAAACCGGTGTCCAGGCCGCTGGTATAGTTTGCCTGGACGCTGAACTTGTAGGGCTTCCAGTCATAGGTCGCGCCGCTGGAAATCCCCAGAAACGGTTGGTGATCGAGGACGATATAGTTCT